>JGI20214J51650_10002573_pt1 | contig 11461 bp, 11 predicted proteins | sample WetSurMetagenome_FD_51650 | JGI IMG/M metagenome (IMG submission 51650)
AGCTCGTGCTATATCCGGTTTGGGGGGAGTGATACCGAGCACGAGAATAGTCATCGCTATGGCAAAGATGCCATCAACCATGGTTTCCAGTCGGTGTTTCGAGATTTGATAATCCATTTTTTCAATCCGCCTGTGTTAGACAAACATTATTCAGTTAGGCAGATATCAGTTTCCTGGTACGTCTTCCAAAAAACCAGAACGTTTTTCCAGCCAAAAACTCCAATGCCCTCCACTTCTTTTTNAAAGAAACCCGCGAGACTCCCCGGTTTGCACATCTTTATATTTCAGTGATGAAATCTCTACATGGAGAAAAGATAATGAAGATTATTGGTATCAACGGGAGTCCGAAACGGGAGAAAAGCCAGACACGACGGCTTGTTATGGGCGTGCTTGAAGGGGCACGACAGGCTGGCGCCGATATAACCTTTGTAGACGTCTGCAGTCTTGAAATCAGATACTGTTCTGCATGCGGCACCTGTTATGCAAAAGGGGAGTGCATCAATGATGATGATTTCCCGGCCCTTCTTGAAAAGATGCTGGACGCAGACGGAATCGTCTGGGGCTCACCAAATTATATCAATTCTGTCACCGCACAGCTCAAGACCATGTTCGACAGGATGGCGGATTCGATTCACTGCCAGTCCTTTTCCGGAAAGTACGGCTGTGCTGTTTCCACAGCAGGGGGCTCCATGGCAGATGAGGTTGCAGATTATATGAACACAACCATGGTGAATCTAGGAGCTACTGCAGTAGGCAAAGTGGCGGTACTGGCCGGTGCAGATCCCAACGCTATGGTTCCCGCAGAAAAGCAGGCAAAAGAACTGGGTAGAAAACTGGCAGATGCGATCAGAACCGGATGGAAGGATCCGGTTCAGGAAAAACAGCACGTAGAACGCAAAGAATACTTCAAGCGTCTGGTAATGTTCAATAAAGATATCTGGAAGCATGAGTATGACTACTGGAAAGGTATCGGGGAGCTTTAATTTTTTTCCATAAACCTGTCAGGATCATGCCATCCCATCTGGATTTCATAACCATTTTCCTTCAATGATTTTTTAAATACTTCAATGTGTTCCCATCCCCGTGTTTCCAGTTCAACGTTCACTCTCGCACTATCCACAGGTATATCCCGCTCTCCCTGTGTGTGGTGGATATGGAGAATATTGCCCCGTTCGTTTGCAATAACGTTGAGGAGCCTGGCGAGTGTGCCTGGTTTATCCTCGAGTATAACTGAAAAATGCATGATCCGTCCCTGCCTGGCAAGGGATTGACGGATAACCCGGAAGAGCTGGGTACTTTCAATATTCCCTCCGCTGATCACAAGTACGACAGTGCTTCCGGCCTGCACATCAATGGAACTGTTTAAGAATGCGGCAAGCGGTACCGCACCCGCTCCTTCGGCGACTATATGTTTACGTTCGAGCAACAGGAGCATTGCGTCAGCGATCTCTTCTTCAGTTACAAGTACAAGATGATCGACATAATGTTGTATGATGGGCAGCGTTTTTTTCCCCATCTCTGCTACGCGGATACCATCAGCAATGGTCTTTCCAGCAGGGATAAGGCAGGGGGATCCCTGACGGATTGCCTCTCCGGCTGATGGACATACCTCTGCCTGCACTCCAATGAGTTTGATTGCCGGATTTTTTGCTTTCGCAGCTAGTGCTATTCCTGCTATCAATCCCCCCCCGCCTACCGGTACTACGATCATATCTGTTTCTGGCAGATCGGCAAGGATCTCGAGCGCGATTGTTCCCTGCCCGGCAATCACATCATCATCATCATAGGGGTGGATAAAAAGCTGCCCATCAGTGGCAATCTCCCGGGCTTTACTGATACTCTCCTCCAACGTCAGACCGTGAATGATTACCTCTGCTCCATAGCCCCTGGTAGCTTCCTGTTTTGAAAGGGAAGCCCATTCCGGCATGATGATTGTAGCAGGAATTCCTGCAGAATGTGCTGCAACCGCTACTCCCTGTGCGTGATTTCCGGCAGAAGCTGCGATCACCCCCCGTTCACTTATTGTATTGATATGAGTAAGGATCATATTCGTCGCCCCCCGCATTTTGAATGATCCGGCTTTCTGAAGTGTTTCAAGCTTAAGATACACCTTCGCTCCCGTTTTTGCGGAAAGTGTAGGAGAGTACACGAGTGGGGTGCGGATGATATGTGGAGAAATCCTGATTTCAGCTGCCCTGACATCTTCAAGCGAGATCATACTTGAAAAAGGTATCCGGGAGGTTATCAGGATTATGTCTTAAATTTTAGTCCTGTCAAAAAAAAGACGATCGCAGAACCCGCAAAATCGTAAAAAGAGAATGTATCAGATATAACGTTTTAGAAATGGCGTCAGGANGTAGATCGTTTCTTGATCATCTCAAGCGCTTCGAATGCTTCGCGTCTTACTGCAACATTTTCATCAGCAAGAAGAGAGGTCAGATGATCGACGGCTTTCTGATCCCCGATCTCACCAAGGAGGAGTGCAGCACGCTTACGAACATCGCTCTGGTCGTCTTTCAAAACCATGATGAGAGGGGTTGTCGCCGGCTGTCCAAGCATCCAGAGAGCTTCCATGGCGCTGGTTCTCACCATTGCGTCCCCGATGCGGAATGCCTGCATAAGGGGTGCAATCGCAGGGACTCCGAGGGTAGCGAGCGCTTTCACGGATTCAATACGAACCGATCGATCGGGATCGTCGAGTTTTTCCATAACCGGTGGGATTGCACGTGTGTTCCCAATCTGCCCGAGCACTTCTACAGCACCCTTCCGTATGCCCTGATTCTGATCACCAAGNGCTTTTATTAACGTATCCACTGCGGGCTCACCGACAGTAACGAGAGCGAGTGTCGCCCTGTGGCGGATATCATCATTAGGATCAATGAGAGCTCTGATCAGGGGATCTATTGATGGCTCTCCCAGTGAACAGAGCGTTGCCATTGCTGCCATCCGCACTGGTTCTTTTACATCGTTGAGTGCTTCGATAAGTGGTCCGATTGCCCGTGGATTTCCGATCCGACCAAGAGCAACAGCGCTCTCATATCGGACCATGGCATCTGGATCCGTGAGTGATTCAATGAGCTGGGGGACAGCCCGTGCTTCGCAGAGGATCCCGAGTGCCTGAACAGAACCTCTTCGGATAAATGGATTGTTATGTTTCAGCCCCTGTATCAAAGCACCAACCGAAGGTTCCCCGATCAATTGAAGCGCATGAATAATTTCCTGCCGTACATCTTCACCTGGCACGTGTAATGCTTCAATCAATGGTCCGACAGCAGGAGCTCCAATCTTTCCAAGAGTATCTGCAGATCCGCGCCTGATAATCCAGTACTCATCGTTGAGGCCACCAATGAGCGGTTCGATGAAGGGTTCACCAAGATCGCCGACAGATCGCACTGCATTCCAACGGGTATCGAGATCGCCCTCTCTCAGAGCAGTGAGGAAACTTTCATAACGCACTGTTTGTGAACGTATTTGTGCTTCCTCCTTCTCTTTTTTCCCCCCTTCTTCGGCTTTTCCTGACTTAAACATATTGACGAATTTCTTGGTAATTCCCATGTACGTTCTCCGAACGAGTATTAGTATAAAATCCTTCAAATAGGTATCGGATAATCGTGACAGGGTTTAATCCTGTTCGGGATTATTTAACCGGTTTTTTTAGATTTCTGGCAATCCGTACCCTGGCAGAAGAAAAATACGTTGACATGCCGGAATTTACTGAATTTATCTGCGTCACGAGTCCCGGACGAATGAAATATTAAACGGTTATTCGCGGTTTAGGCTTACGAAACCGTTTCTTGTCAGAAAAACTCAATAAAAGGGATTGAGATACTACCCCAGGGACACAATTTTTATGAGGTGAAACCTACCGTGAACTGAATGTTGCTGGATGTTGTTTTTGGGATATCATATACATACATGGTATAATAGCCGGCAGGCATGTAATTTTCAAGTGAATATTTAAAATTCCAAGTTTTATCGGCCAGACATGATACCGAACCTAATTCGACCCCGCCCGAGTACCGTTCAGGCCCGTATAACACGAGCTGAACATTTTGTGCACCTGTTGTACACTGGCCCGAAAATGTTACGGCACCACCCGGTGCAGCCGCATACGTATTCGCTGCTATGGACACCACTCCTCCGCCAACAACGGAGAATTCAACCCTGTCAGAAGAAGTCTTCTTAGCGTCCTCCACAACCATGGTATAAGAACCAGATTGCAGGGAAAATCCCGGATTCCAGGTATAACTCCACGAACCTGCTGAATTTACCTTAGGCTGGTCCAGGAGCACTCCGTAATGATAGTATCCCGGCCCATAGAGTGTCAAAAAAATACTATCAGTGCCGGAACCTGTTCCTGAAAAGAGGATCGAGTCACCAATAACCATGGTATTTTTACTCGCCTTCACGGTAACTTCGGGCGACGAAGGTAACGTGACAGGGACGCTGTTTGTTGGCGTGATCTCGGGAATCCTTGTCAATGCGGCATAATAATGATTGGTGCCTGACGATACTACAATCGGGGTTGACCAGCTCTGATACCCGGGATAACGGAATTCAAGGGTATGATTTCCTGTTCCCACATCGGCTATAGTGCCTGGTGTACTACCCTGGTACTGACTGTCAAGGTAAACCTGGGCACCGGAGGGTGATGTGGAAAGTTGAAGTGTACCTTTCCCGGTTTCAAGATCCGATACGCATCCGGAGATTACCACACAGCATATAACTATTGAAATAGGGATCATATCGTCCATTTTAACCTTCATATCCTTCACCTTATTGCGCAGCATTATATAAGTTTGCAAAAAAAAAAGTCATAAAAATTTATGGATTTTTCGTTCAGCAATCCTTTGTAAGGCTCAGGATTTCCTGAGCAAGTGCGACACTTTTTTCTTCGTCGATCATAAGCGTGTCAAACCTTACTGAATTGCCGATTTCAACCGGGTCCCGGATATCCTGCACGAAGATATCAGCGATCCCTTCATAGCAGTGTAATGTCCCCCTGGCGCTGGGTTCGAATCCTGCAGCTTTCATGAGGTCCCCAGCTGGACCACTGACCGGGGAATTACCAATAAACGGACTTACTGCTATCACTGTTTTTTTTCGCAGGGCTGGTTTTATCCCATCACACGCAAGAATCGGGGAAATACTGGTAATTGGATTGGAGGGACCGATCACCACAGCGTCACTCGCTTCAATCACTGCAAGAACTTCCTCGGTTGCAACAGGTGGATCACGGAAACTTCTTAGCACCTGCTCTATTCCGATCTGTCCCTTTGCCCGAACCCAGTATTCCTGAAAATGAATCAGGCCGAGATCTGTTTTTACCTGGGTTGTCACTTCGGTATCGGTCATCGGCAGTACATTCTCCCGGACACCAAAACGGTCACAGAGACTTTTTGTGGCATTGGTGAGGCGCATTCCGTTTCTTAGCATCTCACCGCGGGCGATCTGAACGGCACGATCCTTATCACCAATTGCAATATACTCTTCAATCCCAAGGCGGATAATCTCTTCATGGGTTGTAAATGAATCGTTTCTGATACCCCACCAGGTGTCGGTATTGAGGATACCGGCAAACAGGTACATAACCGTGTCAAGATCCGGTGAGATGTGATTCCCCGATATCCAGATATCTTCGGCAGTATTGACGATAACAGAGATTTCATGCCGGTCCATCACTTTCTGCATACCCCGAAGGAGTTTCGGGGTCCCGGTTCCGCCCGAAAGGAACGTAATCATTACTCAATACTTTAATGCGTTATATATGAAGATTCTTTTAGTGAAATCGTGAAGATAATAAAAGATCCGGTCCATGGTTATGTCGAAGTGGAGGATTTTGCCCTGGCTCTGCTTGATTCCCGGGCACTCCAGCGTCTCCGCTATATCAAGCAACTCGGTTTTTCTTACCTTGTTTATCCAGGTGCAAACCATTCGCGTTTCGAACACTCACTTGGAACAATGTTTCTTGCCGGTGTAGCTTCACGACGATTTGAGCTGTCTGAAGATGAGCACACCCTTGTCGTTGCCTCAGCGCTTCTCCATGATATTGGTCATGGACCCTTTTCCCATGCGAGCGAACCGCTGATGAAAAAATTCCTGCACCGCACTCATGACGATATTGAAATGATTGCCGAGGAACAGATGGGTGTTCCGCTCCGTGCATGGGGGATTGATCCCCATGAACTATGCGCTGTCGTGAAGGGAGAGCATTCATTATCCCAGATAATTCATGGAGATCTCGATGTGGATCGGATGGATTACCTCCTTCGTGATGCATATTATACCGGTACACCGTATGGATCAGTCGATGCGCAACGCCTCATCCGGCACCTGTTACGGACCAGCGAAGGCACGGTTCTTGATGAAAATGGTGTAAATGCTGCAGAATCGATGCTCATTGCACGGACGCTCATGCGTCCGACCGTATATTATCATCATGTAAGCCGGATTGGAGAGAGCATGTTCCAGCTGGCCGTTCTGGACCATCTCGGCAATGCAAAAAAAGAGGCGATTGAATCCCTCTTTCAGATGGATGATGCAAACTGTCTCCACGCTTTGCGTACATCAGAAAAACCTGTTGCCCGTGACCTTGCTCTCCGCCTGTATGAGCGCAGGCTCTATAAACGTGCAGTATATGCCGGTAGCGATCGGGTAAGTACACCCCTTTTTGAGCTGGGTGTATCCCTGGAAAAATGCCGTGAATTCGCAGAAAAGATCGCATTGCATGCCGGCCTGATGCCCCATGAGGTACTGGTCGATATCCCCGCGACTCCCCGCGAGATGTCACTTGAAGTACAGGTAAAGAACCGTGATGCAGTTGTCGGTTTTAACGAGTTCTCCCCCCGCATCCGCACCCTCAATGCAACGCGACGCGAACAATGGCGCCTTGGNGTGTATACACTTCCCGAGCACAGGGATTTAGTTGCTGAAATCGGCTGTGAAGTTTTGCACATAAAAAAACCGACACGACAGGACACGCTGTTTTAACGAATCGTCAGCAGGGGAATCTCAATTCCGATACAGAGAGTAAAGATTTCCCGTCTCTACCGTGAAACAGGTTAAAAAAAACTGATGCCTGAACCAAAGGGGTATCTGTTACCCCGTTTCCGCTCACCTGTGAACCTCCTGATGAATACTGGTAGCAGGATTTGATTGCCAGACACCCGGGCACGAGCGATTAGCGGGATGACGCATTCATACCGACTTATAATAAAATGTAATAAAAAATATTATATTACTGTGTCCAACACTCACTCACATGAATAAAAATATAATCATCTGTCTTGTTTTGATCTTTGCAGGAGTATTATGTGCCGGGTGTATCCGGGATCTGGGACCTGGCGCTACGCAGGATACCACTCCTGTTCAGACATCCGATATACCCCAAATCTCCGTGATCCCCTCTCAAAAACCCTCGTTCTCNTTAGGGGCTCATTACCTGAAGGACTCGTATAGTTTCCAGAGCGAGAAACAAACATATACAGAAGAGGTTCGGGTTGACAATCCTTCGTGGGGCATTGAGTTTGTTGTGCATCCGCTGCAGGATGATGTCATCTTCAGCTGGTTTGAGATGAATGTCACCAATATGGATACAGGGCAGTCAGATACCTATGGTTACGGTCGTACCAATGGTTTTGAGCTCACACACCTGATACCAAAGTATAATACAGGTCTCTACAAGATCGAAATGAGAGGTAATCTTGTGAAGGTTGATGTAACTCTGGCAAAAAGGAACCCTTAATATTTTAGGTGAATACTATGATTGAAGACTGGATTGTTGTAATCTGCGGTGTAGTGGCGATTGTTATCGTCATAACGATTTCCGTGTTGAAACTTCGCGGTGCCGAGAGCAGAACGCATGAGAACACCTACAAACTTAAGGTCTATACAGATCTTTTGAATGCAATTACTGATCTAAACCTTTCCACCGGTGATCCCTACAAGACGGACATCGCAAAAAAGAATCTCGCCATGACCCTTAATCGCCTGAACCTTGTGGGAAGTTCCGGGGTACTTAAGAGTACAAGCGATTTATTGGACTTCTTAAATGAACACAAGGATAAGGAATACGATACACTCCGACTCCATAATATTCTCAATAATATCGTGATCGAAGCGCGCCGGGATCTCAATCCAACGCATGCACGCCGCGTGGAGGAAGCACATGTCCGATACCGCTTCTTTGCTCCCCCAAAAACAAAATGATTTTTCGAAAATTGTCCCGCGTTTTTTTGCATAAACTCTTTTTATCCTGAATCAGACATTGGTATCATAAGGAGAGCGCGAGGATAGAATGGAAAAAGAATTCGTAATCGGAGTTACTGGTGCGAGCGGGATGTGTTATGCACGACGCCTGCTCGAGGTTCTCTGCAGGGATGCAAAGGTTCACATTATTGTTTCGGACATTGCACAGCAGATCGCTGACCATGAAAGCGTTACGTTCACAGGTTTTACTGCGGAATACCATTCGATTAGTAAGATTGCCGCACCGATCGCAAGCGGATCCAACCGTTTTGACGGTATGGTAGTAATTCCCTGCAGTGCAAAAACGCTCGCAGCGATTGCAATGGGCTATGCAGACAACCTTATCACCCGGACTGCAGATGTCTGCCTCAAGGAACATCGTACCTGTATTCTTGTTACGAGGGAAACTCCGCTCTCAAAAATCCACCTCAGGAACATGCTCACTGCAGAAGATGCCGGGGCAACAATAATGCCAGCCTGCCCCGGGTTTTACCACAATCCGAAAACAATAGACGATCTGGTTGATATGGTCGTTGCACGCGTACTCGATCATCTCGAAGTGGAACACACTCTCGCAAAGCGCTGGAGCGGCTATGATGCGTGACTTCATAGAGAAAATGCGGGAAAAGGGGCTCGTAGAGGATATAGAGGAGCCTGTTTCAGCCGATATCCAGGCCCCAAGGATGGCATCCGGGACAGACAAACTCCTGTTTTTCCATAAAATCAACGGTAGCAGGGCAGTAATGAACCTTACGGCAAGTCGTCGTGCTCTCTCTATTGCTCTTGACATTGATGAGAAAGAGATGGTAAAAACACTTTCCGAAGCGAAATTTGATGGGAGGGTAACAGTTGCAGGAACGCTACCGATGAAAAAGCCGGATCTTTCGAAACTTCCCATCATGCATCATTTCCCTCGGGATGCCGGGAAGTATCTTACCTCGGGAATTATCTTCTCACGATTAGATGGTGTGGAGAATGCGTCCATCCACCGGATGCAGGTAATAAGCAATAACCAGGTTGTGGCACGGCTTGTCGAAGGCAGGCACACGCATGTGATGCGTGAAAAAGCATTGGCAAAGGGGGAGAAGCTCCCCATTGCGGTTACCATCGGAACGCATCCTGCAGTGACATTTGCCAGCTGCACCCGCGTTCCCCAGGGTCTTGAACTTTCTTATGCGGCTGAACTCCTGGGCGGGGAAATTACTGTCAGGCAGTGTGGTAATGGAGTGCTGGTTCCGGATGCCGAGATTGTCCTCGAGGGATATATCGGGGGAGATGTTACTGATGAAGGGCCTTTTGTTGATATAACTGGAACCTATGATCCCGTAAGAAGGCAACCNGTGATTGAATTTACCGGCATACACCTCAAGCGCGATTATATTTATCATGGTATCCTGCCCGGAGGCGATGAACATAAAATACTGATGGGCGCGCCGTATGAGCCAAAGATTTATCGTGCGGTTGCTGGCGTGACCGAAGTAAAAAATGTCGTCTTGACCAAAGGTGGGTGCGGGTATCTTCATGCCGTAATCCAGATAAAAAAAAGTACGCAGGGTGATGCAAAGAATGCAATTATGGCCGCATTTGCGGCTCATACCTCTTTAAAACATGTTGTTATTGTTGACGGGGATATCGATCCCTGTGATCCACTCGACGTAGAGTATGCGATTGCGACCCGTGTAAGCGGTGATCGGGATGTGATGGTGATCACCGGGGTCCGGGGATCATCTCTTGATCCCTGCCAGCTTGAGGATGGAACTAACGTGAAAATCGGGGTGGATGCGACCATGGTACTTGGCCACGAGAATGAATTTTTACGTGCTACCTGGTGAACCCGATGTATCTTGATCCTGACGAAGAGAGAATGCTTGCCGGTGAGAATGGCGAGACCCGGCAGAAGATGCTGGAACTTCTTGTAGCTCTCGGGAAGGTATTTGGTGCAGAACGTCTTGTCAGGATCAGAAGTGCACAGGTCAGTGGGGCATCGTACAAAACGATTGGCGAGTACGGGCTGGCATGGCTTTCAAGCCTTGATGCCCGTGCCGTTGTACCAGCGGTGCTGAACCCCATTGGCATGCCACGTGGACGATGGCAGGAAATGGGAATCGACCCGGTATTTGCTGCCCGACAGCAGGCGGTGATATTGGCATATGAACGCCTAGGGGTGAATCTTGAATGCACCTGTACTCCCTATTACCTTCATGAAACTTCGTTTGGCGATCATCTCGCATGGTCGGAATCCTCAGCGGTCAGTTACGCCAACTCGGTCATCGGTGCACGGACAAACCGTGAGGGGGGCCCGGGAGCACTTGCTGCAGCCCTTATCGGAAAAACCCCCTGTTATGGACTGCATCTTTCCAGGAATCGTAAACCCGAGGTGATTATCGAATTAAAATCTGATGAAAAAGAATGGGGGATTGCCCGTTATGGTGCCCTCGGGTATTACACCGGCAAACTGGTAGGAAATAAAATACCCTATTTTCAGGGTATTTCACCTGACTATGACCAGTTAAAAGCACTTGGTGCTGCAATGGCAGCAACCGGCGCGGTTGCTCTCTATCATGTCAATGATGTAACTCCTGAAGCAAAGAAGAACCAGTTCGATATAGCGGGTCTCGAGGTTATCAGGATTGAGCCCGCTGAAATCGACCAGCTTTTTACCGATATTCCTGTCGATGCAGTTGCTGTTGGCTGTCCTCATTGCTCGCCTGCTGAGCTTGCCGATATCGCCCGGCTTCTGAAAAGAAAAACAGTTACAAAACCCCTCTATATCTTTGCAGCACAGGGAATCATTGAAAAAAACATAAGGATTGTCAATGCTATTGAAAAAAGTGGTGCCCGGGTATTTGCCGATACCTGCATGGTTGTCTCGCCCGTGATGGAACAATACACGGCAATAATGGTAAACAGCGGTAAAGCGCTTGCTTATGTACCGGATATGTGTGGTGCGGTTGCCCGGATAGGTTCAATCGAAGAGTGCGTAGCAGTGGCCATAATGTGACTGACGGGGATTTTTTTGAGGTTCCTGTCTGACAATAACAGTTTGGCGAAAAAGCAGAAATAAGAAAATGGATTCGTATCATTTGAGAGAGAGCAAAATTTTTTTTATCTCGTTGACCGCAGCTGGCTCCGGGTTCTTTCCCGGGCTAACCCCGTGGCCGTAAGAAAGGATTTTTTGTACATCATCTTTTATCATAGTGCCAAAAGGTACCTT
>JGI20214J51650_10002575_pt1 | contig 11456 bp, 8 predicted proteins | sample WetSurMetagenome_FD_51650 | JGI IMG/M metagenome (IMG submission 51650)
CCAAGAGCCAAGAGCCAAGAGCCAAGAGCCAAGAGCCAAGAGCCATGCGCCAAGAACCAAGCGCTACGCCTGTTCTCCGGTTTCGAGGAAGGAGATGAGCTGCTTCGGGTTTAAGCCGTCGAGGCCCAGTGCCTTCAGCGTTCTTTTGCCGTTGTTTGCATAGGGGATTCCCGTGATCGCTTCACCCATTTGCACAAACGATCGGCAGGTGGGTGTCGGCACGCCCAGAAAGTCGCCCAGACAGCAAAGCATCACAAGTCCCATGCCGATATCCTCGTGAAAATAGCGGTGGTCGAGAGTGTCCGGGGCGGCAAAATCAATGAATCCCGGGCCCTGGCTGTAGCATTCGTAATAGTCCGTACTTGACGCATACCCCTGCTCCACACTGGTCACCGGGTCCGGCTGCGCGGGATATCCCAGGGCCTTGAGGAGCGCCATCCGTTCTTCATCCAACTTCCTTATCAACAGCGCCACCGTCGGTGACACCCCATCCTTGTAGAGCCGCATGGCCGGCCCTTCCTTCTCGATGCGTGCGGCATTGAGAAGGACAATCGGCGGATGAATGACCGGATTGCCATTGTTCAAGCCCGCCTCGAGTACGGACGCTCCCCGCACCAGACCCGGATAAAGCGCTTCCAGTTCAGGGCCGATCCTGGCCGCAGCCGAACCCGGCAGAGTCCCGTAGAGGACTCGCCTCACTTTGACGGCGACGTGGACGTGCGCACCTTTGGCACGGCACCCGTAGGTCAAGGTTGAAGTCTCGACAATGGTCGGCAACGCCTTCAATCCCAGCGTGCGGAAAATCCGGGCAAAGTGCAGGGCGCCTCCCGTGGAGCCGGGGTTAAGAATCAGCAGATTCTCGGGGCGAATCAGCGGGGCCAGGTCGCGTGCAACCCGCTCGTGGGCGAGTGCCTGGGTGCAGACCATCACGGTGTCAACCCCGTCCAGCGCCCGGGCGAGATCGGTGGTAACCATCTCGATGGTGGTCTGGCCGGACACGGCGCCGGTGGCCATCAGGGTCCTATGGTTGAGGAGTTCTCCCAGGTTGCGCTCGAATTCGGGAAATTCAAAAAGGCGGACGCGTTTGCCTTGCAGCGCCAGGTCCGCTGCCGCGGTCTTGCCGCCGTTGCCCGCACCCAGAATGACGATATGTTCGATCATGAGAGGTTTTCCTGCTTCAAAAAGTTGCGGGTTACGAGTCGCGAGTTACGAGTTGCGGGTTGCGGATTTTTCCCGCCCTTTTTCATGGTTCAAGGTGGCCCCCGGGGGACATGAGCAACTGCCTCCCGTCCTACTGCTTACTGCCTACTCCCTACTCCCTACTCCATCAGTGCGACAGGATCTTGCTCAGAAAGAGCCGGGCGCGATCCGTCTTCGGCTTGGTGAAAAACTCGTGGGGGGGCGCTACTTCGATGATCTCGCCCTCATCCATAAACACCACCCGGTTGGCTACTTCCCGGGCAAACCCCATCTCATGCGTGACCACGATCATGGTCATCCCCTCCTTGGCCAGGACCCGCATCACGTCCAGGACCTCATTGATCATTTCCGGGTCGAGGGCCGAGGTGGGTTCGTCAAAGAGCATGATCTTGGGGCGCATGCACAAGCCCCTGGCAATGGCGACGCGCTGCTGCTGNCCGCCCGAGAGCTGGGCCGGATAGGCGGCNGCCTTGTCTTCCAGGCCGACGCGCTTGAGGATTTCACGGCCCAGCCGTTCCGCCTCGTCCCTTTTGATCTTGCGGACCTTGATGGGAGCGATGACGATATTTTCAAGGGCCGTCATGTGCGGATAAAGGTTGAATTGCTGGAAGACAAAACCGATTTCGGCCCGCAGCTGGGTCATGTTGGTCTTCTTTTCATGAACCGCCATGTTGTCGACGATCAGCTGACCCTGCTCGATTCCTTCCAGGCGGTTGATGCAGCGAATCAGGGTGCTCTTGCCGGAACCGCTGGGCCCGCACACCACGACGACTTCACCGCCGTCGATGTGCAAGTGGATGTCCTTCAAGACGTGCAGTTTTCCAAACCATTTGTTCACGCCCGAAAACGATATCATTTCTTCCTTCCCTCCCAGCCCCCGCGCGCTGATCACCAGCCTGCGGCCACTCTTTCCACTACAGCTTTACAGCCTCGGCGGTCAAGCGCTTTTCCAGTCGACTCGACAACCATATCAAGGGGTAGCAAATACCAAAATAGAGTACTCCCACCAAGCCAAAGACCATGATTCCTTCAGGGATTCTCTGGACGGTCAGCCATCCGACGCGGGTAACGTCGGTGACCCCGATGGCTGAAATCACCGAGGAGTCCTTGATCAACAGGACGTACTGTCCCACCAGGGGCGGCAGGATGACTTTCATGGCCTGAGGGAAGATGACATGTCTCAGCTGATGATAGGTGGAGAGGCCCGANGAGGTCGCCGCCTCTCGTTGGCCGGGCGGGANCGCAAGGATGCCGCCGGCGACGATCTCGCAGATGAAGCAGGCGGCGAGGTTGGTGAGGGCGANGACGGCNGCCGGGAACGCTTCCAGGTGGATTTTGAGCTCGGGCAGGATGAANAAGACGATAAAAATCTGGACCAGAAANGGGGTGCCCCGAATGAGATCCACCCAGAGGCCGACTGCCAGGCGCAGGGTCTTGTTTCTGCCGGCNCGAATGATGCCCAGCAGAAAACCGATGATCGTCCCGAATATCAGGCTGAGGCCGGAGACCATAATGGTCATCCACAGCCCTTTGAGAAAAAAGGGCAGGCTGTTGAAGAGCTGCTCGAAATAGAATCCCCACATAAACTCTCGCTCGTCGCTCAGTGAGCCTCGCGGAANATCAGCCGCTTCTGAGACCACTCGGAAATGGTTTTCAGGATATAGTATATGACCAGGTAAAAAAAGGCCGTGGTCAGGAAGCCCTCGGCAGGCATGAAGCGCTCGGAGTTGAGCATCTGCCCCGCCCGGGTGAGTTCCATGATGGAAATGAGGGAAAGCAGGGCGGAATCCTTGACCAGCACGATGGCCTGTCCCAGCAGGGCGGGAATGGTTGCGCCAAGGGCCTGCGGCAGGATCAGGTAGCGCATGCGCTGGAAATAACTGAAGCCGTAGGCTACCCCCGACTCGACCTGCCCGTGCGGTATGGACTGGACCCCGGCGCGAATGATTTCGGCCATGTAGGCCCCGCTGTTCAAAGTCAGCGCGGTGATGCCGGTAAAGGTCTCGGAAACCTGGATGCCAAGGGACGGCAAGCCGAAATAAAAGAAATAAATCTGTACGAGCAGCGGTGTGGCACGGATGGACTCGACATAGACGCCGGTGGACCAGGACATGAAGCGCGAGCTGCTCAGACGCATGGCACAGGCGACAATCCCCACCGCCAGAGCCCCCGCCAGGGACACGCCGGAAAGCCAAACGGTCGCCCAGAAGCACTGCACATAGAGGGGCAGGTACTCGAAGATGACCCGAAAATTGAACGTCTCGAGCATGGGTTTTCCGTTGGTGGAAAGGGGCGACTTTTGAGCCTCTTGCAGATGTCCTTCAACGTCATTCCGGCAAAAGCCGGAATCCAGGTTTTTCAAGGACTTCCGGACCCCGGCTGGAGTCTACCCCGTACCGCGATACGGGGCCGGGGCGACGGTATTATTGAGTTTTGCAAGAAGTTCTCTTGGCAAAGAAGTCCAGTCCCGTAATGCCGACCGGGCGGGCCCGGCCTGCATCGCGGGACTGGCACCGGCGGCTCAATGCCGCTCAGAGATGGTATCAGTGGTCTTTCTTCCAGTCATCGGAATTGACCCAGTAATTGAGGTTCTGATCGAGCTTTCCATTCAGACTGGCGTGGAGGAAGAAGAGATTCAGCCATTCGAGCAGGTCCTGTGAGTCGTAGCGCACGGCAAAGGAGAGCGGTTCCTTGGACAGTACGTCCGGGAGCACGCGAACGCTGTTCGGCGGGAAAGAAGCGGACTGGCCTTTGACGGCGGAGGCGTCGTTGACGCCAAAGTCGGCGTGTCCCTTCAATACGGCGTCAATCAGGAGCGGCCCACCGCCCTTGTAAGTCTTCTGGGTGGCGTCGGGGAAGGCCTTCTTGGCATCGGTCTCACCCTGAGAGCCGAGCAGCACGGCTACATTGAGTCCCGCTTTGCGAGCGTCGGCCAGGGTCTTGATCGGGCTGTCCGCTTTCACGAAGACCACGCTGCCGGTGTACATATAGGGGGTCGTGAAGGCAATCTTCATGGCCCGCTTGAGAGTCGGGGTCATATCGGCTGCCAGCATGTCCGCCTTCTTGGCAAGCAGCGCGGGAATGAGGCCATCCCAGTCGAAGTCCAGGAATTTGATCTTGACCCCCATTTCTTCGGCAATGAGCTTGCACATGTCAATGGAACTGCCCGTGCGATTGCCGTTCTTGTCAATGAAGCTGAAAGGCTGGCCTTGAGTCTGGACGGCAACGATGAGTTCGCCGCGCTGGGCGATATCATCCAGGGTGCCGGCGCCGGCGGTCGATAACAGGCCAATGGTGAAGATTGCGGCTAGAAGCAGTTTCAATCCTTTCCTTCGATTCATACCTTTACCCTTCCTTTCATACTCTGTTGTTGGTTGATTATGGCGGTGCGGTTCCCTATCCTCGGCCTTGGCCGTCCAAGGCTCTCAGGCATCCTCAATCGTGCTTTCGATACTTGTCAATACCCTTGAAATAATGTCAAGCGCAAAGTGTTCGATTCCCCCCGAGTCGCCGTGTCCCAGCGTCTCCGCGTCACTCATTCAACAGCATTGCGGAGGGAGCCTCTCGGGACCACTGTTCCAGGCCGTAAGCCATGGGCCGGTCACCGACGATCCAGAGATGATCGGACGCTCGGGTTATCACCACATGGAGGAGCACGCGATCCTCCCGGCCCTCGCGATATTGGCTCGAAGCGGGGTTTACGACGAGGACTGCCGAGAATTCGAGACCTTTCACCTGATGGGCATTGGTCACGATAATACCGGGCTGGAAGGAGAAATCGTCCCGTTCGTGGCGGCGCAGNTTCAGGAGACCGAGGCCTTTCAAATTCTCGAACACCCGGTCGGCATCAGCCTTGTATCGACACACCACGGCAACAAGGCTCTTCGGGTAATCATTGAAAAACCTTTCGAGAAGGTCTTTCGCGGTTGCCATGGTCTCTTCGCGATTACGGGTACGGATAATGCGCACCGGTTTCCCATCGCGGGGCACGGCCATGGAAGGACTTTCACCCAGGACGTGCCAGGCGAGTTCCATGATCGGACGGGTTGCCCGGAAACCCACCTCAAGCGTCTCCGCGCACAGCACCCTCGCCCCGAAGCGCTCCTGCTGGGCCCGGATAAAGCCGGCGAAGCCCTCCGGGTGGGCAAACGAGACGTCTCCCTTGATCTTTTGCGCCATGTCTCCGCAGATGGTGACCGATTGCCGTTCGTCGGCGGCGTTGAGCAGCGTCGCGAGCTCCATCTCGCTCAGGTCCTGGGCTTCATCCACCAGCACGTGAGCATAACCGGGCCGGGCGGCGGCCAGGCCTTTTCGCTGCATGATCCAGAGCAGAATCCCCGTGTCCGCAAAGTCGATCTGGTGAACCTGGTGAGGCTTCGCCTGCCATTGGATCAAGCCCTCCAGGGCGTCTTCATCCCGTGGGGAAACCTTGTCGAAGCTTTCTTCAAGAAGCTCGCGATCGGAAAGGAGGGTTTTGAGGTCCCGGACATGATCGTGCAGTCGGCTGAGGAGACGCGATTGCAGGCGTTTTCGCTGCTCCCGCCCGGTCCCGGCGGCGGCTGCCTGCGGAAGCGTGGTCAGGGCGTGCAGGAAGTCCTTGAATTGGGCAGGAGCGCCCAGGTGTGCCCGGATTCCAGCCAATTCCGGGTCNCCGGCCTGATCCAGCTGTTTGAACAGCCACGCGCGGGATTTCTTCAGGAGCCGTTCCAGATAACGGTCCACCAACTCAAGCATGACCGGATGTTTTTTTAACCTGAGGATTTTCGCGGGGGCTGGTTCGGTGCGGTAGGCTACCGGTGTTCTCGCACTGCGAAAAAGCTTCCCGGCCCAGCTGTGATAGGTTTCGATGAGGACTCCAGGGCTAAGGCCGAGTTCCGGAAGCACGCGGGAAATGTAGTGCTGAAGGGAGCGGTTGAACATCACCAGCAGAGTACGGTGGGGCTGGAACCGTTCGGGGTCCTGGTAGGCGAGATAAGCGATCCGGTGGAGGCCGACGGTCGTCTTGCCGCTGCCGGCGCCGCCCTGTAACAGGACGGTGCTCGATTCCGGGTGAGTGATGGCGCGGAACTGGTCGCCGCTGATGAGGGCGGTGATCTCGGGAAGTCGATGGTCCGCTTTCTCCTCTTTGAGCGATGCGGGTCCGCCGCCGGCGACGCAATGCCAGGTGCGGTCTTTTTGGCGGACGAGGATGGTTTCCCCGTCAACGATCTTGCGCAGTTCACCCCCGCCGGTATCCACCTGCCGCTTGCTGCGCAAGACCCCGGAGCGCTCCTGTCCCTTGATCTCTTCCTCGTAGAACTCCCCGGTATCGTATTCATAGTAGAGGCGGGAGATCGGCGCTTCGCGCCAATCGATCACCACGGCCTTGCCCGTTCGGTCGAAAAAGGATTGCCGCCCCAGGCAGGTGCTGAGCGATCCAAGCGCGTCGTCTTCGAGTTCGAGGACCCCGAAATAGGGTTGGCTCAACGCTGCGCCATCCTGGTAGTGACGCATGCCCAGGCGCTGGCGGCAGCGGGCGAGGGTTTCGTCGATCTCCCGCTTTTCCCTCCAGCCGATGGCGTCTAATCTCTGCCGTTTGAGTTCGGCGAGCTCCCGGTCTATCGTTGCACGGTCTTCTTTTTCGGCGGCGAGGGTCGAACGTATCTCTCCGACGATCTTCTCGACCCTTGCTTCCTCCTGTTCGATGATTGCTTCGAACAGTTGCGCGTTGCGGGTTACGGGTTGCGCGTTCTTTACGGCCCTTTTCATCATTTAAGGTGTCCCCGAGGGTCATGAGCAACTGCTCTGAATCGCTCCGCGCCGTTCACCTTGTAGCTTCTTGCGGAACCACCCATGTGTCTGCTGGTTCCCAAGCTCCGGCTCGGGAACCGACGAGCCATTGGTGTAACAAAAAGGGGAGCGGCCGCGGAACCCTGCCCGTCAGAGTCTCTCCTAGACCATAACATTGGGTTCAGGTTTAGCGCAAATCAAGATCGCAGGAGAGAAGCGAAGGATTGAGAGATAATCAAGGGATTGTTGTTCACACCCCCGGCAGTCTGTTCTAGAATGAATTGGGCTGAGGGGCGGGGAGGTATCGAAGCCTCTCCTGAGGTATCGAATGGGGTAAAAAGGACTTTCGCAAAAGGCTCAAAGACAGAGGGTAAGGCTGACGATGGCTTCGCTTGAAAGGGAAGTGCGAAGATTGGTGGGGACGGCGATTTCGCACTATGACCTGATTCAAAACGGCGATCGGATGGTGGTGGCGGTGTCCGGGGGCAAGGATAGCCTGCTCCTCCTCTGGTTGCTCCGGGAGCGCCTGCAGCGCATACCCATTCGCTACGACCTGACTGCAGTCTACGTTGACCCCGGCTTCGATGCGGCCTCCGGCGACCGACTCGAAGCCTTTTTCCTCAAAGAAGGGTTTGATTATCGAATCATTCGCACGGACCACGGTCTTCGGGCCCACAGCCCGGAAAATCGGGAGAACCCCTGTTTCCTCTGCGCCCGCCTGAGGCGAACGACGCTTTTTCAGTTGGCCCGCAGCCTGAATTGCCGAAAGATTGCCCTGGGTCACAACCAGGATGACCTTATCGAGACTTTCTTCATCAACATCTGTTATGGTGGGCAGGTTGCGACGATGGTGCCGAAGCAGCTTTTCTTTGGCGGAGAAGTCACGGTCGTTCGCCCCCTGGCACTGGTTCCCGCAAGTAAAGCAGAACGACTCTGCCGGCGCCTTGAATTGCCAGTTATCACCAACGCCTGCCCATCGGCCGGCACCAACAAGCGCCAACAAATGCGCAGTCTGCTGGAGACGCTTTTCCAAGCGAATCCGAAGGTGAGAGGGAACATCTTCCATGCCATGAGCCGTGTTAACCTCGAATACCTGCCTCCCCCGCTGAACGGCAGGCGAGGGGTGCTCAGTCTCCTGCAATCGTTACTGGAATCACAGGATGGAGCGAAGCCTCATGAATCCAAAGAAGACCTTTTATCTGATTGATGGAAGCTCCTATTTTTATCGGGCGTTCTATGCTTTGGGACGCCTGACAAATTCGCGGGGGATGCCCACTCAGGCCGTCTATGGCTTTGCCCANATGCTGCTCAAAGTGATGCGGGANAAAAAGCCCGACTTCCTTTGTGTGGTCTTTGACCCGCCCGGCCCGACCCACCGGCACGAGATGTACTCGGATTACAAAGCGACTCGTCAAAAAATGCCCGAAGATTTGATCGTGCAGGTGCCCTACATCAAGGAACTGGTGAGGCACCACGGCATAGCCCAAGTGGAGAGGGAAGGTTACGAGGCGGATGATGTCATTGCGACACTGACCCGCTGGGCGGCAGGGCAGGATCTGGAAGTCGTCATCGTCTCGGGAGACAAAGACCTTCTCCAGTTGGTCAGCGATCCCCGAGTCCGCCAGTGGGACCCCCAGAAGGACCGCGTCTTCACCGAAGAGGGGGTTGTCGAGCGTTTCGGGATCACCCCCGGACAGATGGTTGATTACCTGGCTCTGGTGGGAGACAGCACCGACAATGTCCCCGGGGTGAAAGGCGTGGGTGAAAAGACCGCCAGGAAGCTGCTTGAAAACTGGAAGTCGCTGGATGGAGTCTTTCAGCATATCGATCAGGTTTCACCGGGTTCGCTCAAGGTCAAACTGCAGTCCGACCGCAATACGGCCTACCTTTCACGCGATCTGGTGTCGTTGAAGAGCGACGTGCCCGTTTCCCCGGACCTCGAAGAGTTCCTCCCCAAACCGCCACAAAAGCTGGACCTGATAAGGCTCTACGGAGAGCTCAACTTCAGGGCCCTTCTCGAAGCTCTCCGCCAGGGGTGTGGCCCCGATGAAGAACCCATGCCCCCGGCACCGCCTCCGTCCCCGGTGGAAATCAACCTCATCGAGGATCAAAAGGCGCTTGCCGAGCTTTTGAAGGCCCTTGAAGGTCGGCAGGAATTTGCGCTTCACGTGGATGCCACCGCTTCCGATCCCATGCGCGGGCGGATAAACGGCATCGCCATCAGCTTCAGCGACCATGCCGCCCATTATGTTGCCTTTCCTCAGCTCGATGAAAGCGGTCAAATCCGGATCAGCGACCAGCAACGGATGAATGCGCTGAGCTCTCTTCTTCGCCAAACGGAAATCGGCAAGATCGGCCACGATCTCAAAGCCGACCGGGTCGCCCTGAGGAAGCACGGGATCGAGCTGAATGGTTTGAGCTGCGACATTATGGTTGCCGCGTACCTTCTTGACCCGGGGCGCCATGCCCATGATCTTGCCCGGCTCGCCGGGGAGCACCTGGGAGAAACCCTGACCGACGAATCGCCAACCACGAGCCGTGAGTCACGAGCCGTGAGCCACGAGCCCATCCCATCCCCNCCGCCNGAGGTCATGCAGAACGTGGCGATCGCCTGCAGGAAAGTGGAAATGATCCGGCGGATTGCTCCCATGCTGAAAAGCAAGCTGCGGGAATCAAACCAGGAAGCGCTTTTTTTGACTCTCGAATTGCCTCTCATCGAGGTTCTATCCGGGATGGAATATCGGGGAATACTGGTGGATGCCGGACGGTTGGAATCCCTGGCCGTTGACCTCGAGAAGGCCATGAGGGAGAGAGAGGCCAAAGTTTATGATTTGGCCAAAGAGGAATTCAACATCCAGTCACCCAAACAATTGGCGTACATCCTCTTTGAAAAACTGGGACTGCCGGTGGTCAAGAAGATGAAGAGCGGTCCCTCGACCGATTCGAGTGTGCTCGAGGAGCTGGCCCTGGTTCATCCTGTTGTTGAGCACATCTTGAGCTACCGGTCCCTGGCCAAACTGAAAGGGACCTATGCCGATGTGCTGCCCCGGCTGATCAACCCCGAAACGAGGCGGATTCATACGTCCTTCAATCAGACGGTCACGGCAACGGGACGGCTCAGCAGCTCGGAACCCAATCTTCAAAACATTCCCATTCGTTCCGAGGAAGGGAGAAAGATTCGTGAAGCGTTCATTCCTTCGCCCGGCCACCTGCTCCTTTCCGCTGATTATTCCCAGATCGAACTGCGCATTCTCGCTCACTTCAGCCAGGATGAACACTTGCTGGAGGCTTTTCACGGCGACGGGGACGTCCACCGGCAAACCGCTGCGGAGATGTTCAACCTTGCCCAGCACGAGGTGACGCCCGAAATGCGCAGGCAGGCCAAGACCATAAATTTCGGGATCATCTACGGGATGGGCGCTTTTGGCCTAGCCAGGCGCCTCGGCATCACCAGGCAGATAGCCGCCGGGGTGATCGAGCGCTATTTCGACCGTTACCGGGGAGTGAAGCAATACATCACCGCAGTGGTCCAGGCGGCCCGAGAATCGGGCTATACCGAGACTATCCTCGGGCGGCGGCGGCCGATCCCGGAGCTTGCCAGCCGCAACCACAACATCCGCCAGCAGGGGGAACGACTGGCAATCAACAGCCCCATCCAGGGTTCGGCGGCCGATCTTATCAAGAAAGCGATGATCGATGTCGATCGCGCGCTGCGAGAGGAGGGGCTTGCTGCAGGGATGCTCCTGCAGGTTCATGACGAATTGGTGTTTGAGGTTCGCGAAGAGGCTCTGGAGGCTGCGAAGAAACTCATTTTGCAGAAGATGGAGCAGGCCGGTGACCTTTCCGTTCCCCTTAAGGTCGATCTTGGCTGGGGCCGGAATTGGACGGAGGCTCATCCTTAAGGAAGCTGGACAGTTTCCATCCGGAAACCCACCTGTCGCGTAGGGGCGGGCTTTATGCCCGCCCGAAATGAGCAATGATTACGGCAGATTTCGGGAGGGGATAAACCCCTCCCCTACATTCTGAGCTTAAATACGAGGAGTTTCAGGACGGACACTTGATAAGCAAGGGAGCAGGGAGCCAAGAACTCAGCAGAGCACCACAGAATAAAGTGACCATTATCCCGGCACGTCATTCCCGCATGCTTTAAGCGGGAATCCAGCAACAAAGCCCGATGTCCGCTCCCCGCCTGAAGCCTGCGGGGACATGCTTTGCGGGCATGACAGACGGAGATTGGACACCCACTTGTGTTGATCTGTACTAAGAACCAGGAACCAGAAACGAAGTCCCTAACTTAGCAAGAGAATAAAAAAGGCCGCCTCGGCAGGAGGCGGCCTTTGCGGGCAATTTAGGTGGAAGCCGCATTTGATTCTGATATTGGTTTACTTCTTTTCGAGTTCGGCTTTCAGTCTGTCAACTTCCCTTTTATATTTGTCTGCTTCTTCGCGAAGCTGAGCCTCTGAGTTAACCGCAGATTCAGTGGCTTC
>JGI20214J51650_10002576_pt1 | contig 11456 bp, 2 predicted proteins | sample WetSurMetagenome_FD_51650 | JGI IMG/M metagenome (IMG submission 51650)
CCCCAGTCCTTCGTGACGCCGGGAATCTTCCCAGGCGTCAGGAGGGCCTTCCACTGGGCGACGGTCGCCCTGGGCTGGGGAAAGGCGTCGATGGCGCGTCCAGCCGGGCTATAGAAGCCCTTGAGCGCGAACAGCGTGCCGTGGGAGGTGGCTAAGTCCTGGGCGAGCTTGGCGGCGGCGCCCTGCTGTTCCCCGGCCACGCCGTTCCCGCGCTGGTAGACGCGGACGACAAGGCCGTGCTTCTGGAGCGTCGCTATCGCCGCAGGGCTCGCCGTGTTGGGAACCACGGCCCCCTGGAATTCGCCCAGGGAGATGACGCGCTGAGGCTTGGCCTCGAAATATGGAACGGGCGCGGTCAGGAGCATTTCCGCCGCTGCAACGCCTTCCTGCAAGACGGTGTCCGGGACTTTGACGAAGTCCTCTTTGGCCAGCTCCCGGCGAAGGTTTGGAGCGTTGCGCCCGTTCTTCGACGCGATTGTCTTGCCCAGGGCGCGCATAGCGCCGTCCATGGCTGACCAGTTGTCCGTGTACTTGAAGAAGGGCCGGACGGCCATGCGGTAGCTCTCCAGCGCCGCCTCGACCTTGTTGCGCGCGGCTTCGACTTCAGCCGGGTTCTGAATGCCTTTCTCGGCTTCCGAACGCATCCAGTCCATGTTGGTGAACCGGGTCGCTGCGGCGGCGCGAACTTGGCCAGCGCCGAACGCGAGCGTCTGTTCCTTGCCTTTCACGTCCTCGGATGTCATCGACTTGACGATGTTGTCGAGCGTATAGGGAACTTTCTTCCGGTTCAGTGTAAGATACGGGTCTCCATAGAGAGGAAGTATTTTATCCTCAACCCATTTCTTATAGGCTTCCTCATGCCCCTTTATTTCTTCGTCAAGGCGTTCCTTGGACGCATGACTGTCAATTATCTCTTTTCCGATATTTCGGATTGCGTTGTTAAGCCACCCTTCCGCGCTATACGGGAGAAGGCCATCGTCATCCAATAGCTGTTCTGTCCAGACGCGCGCCAAGTCATTGCGGAGCGCGGGCCGGAGCGTCTTCCCCTCCCGGTTCTTGGCGACGCCCTGCTTTATCGCCGCCGCCAATGCCTTGGACACTCTCTTGTGAGTATCGTCGCCGTGCGTCCAGTCGAGACGCTTGTCCTTGAACTCCTCCGCAATCTTCGCGAAGGCGGGCATGGTCACGAAAAACCCTTCACCCTCCGGGTGGATAGCGGAGCGCATGACAGGCTCCACATCCTTGCCCAGGACGGTCTTGGCGAAGGCCGCCTTGCCGAACTCGGAACGGACCATCTGGGAGATGGCGCCGCCCGCGTCGGGATAGTTCACAAGCTTGTCCCACACGACTTCCAGGTCGCCGGGTTCCTTGAACTTGGTCGCGAAGGGCCGCAGCTCGTTGATAAGCTTTTGCGTCGGCTTCTCTTTGGCCTTTTTGTATTCCGGCTTGGGGAAACGCGCCGTGTAGGCGTCCGCGTCGAACACCGGGTTTTTCTCCGGGTCTGCGATATCCCGGTTGCCAACCAAGGTAATTTCGCCGAATCCGCCGATTCCCATGCCCTCTTTGACGATACCGATGGACGGAACGGCGATTCCGCCGCCCATGCTGTCGGCGAACGCAAGGTTTTCCTCGGTCAGGTTGTGCAGCGCGGCCAGCCTGGGTTGAGTCGCTGGCTTTCCCTCATAGCCCAGGGAAAAGAGCGGCTGGCCATCGGTCAAAATCTTCGTGCGCGTCTCCGGCGACAGCTTGGCCGCCCACACGGTGTAGGGCTTTTCCTTCTTCGGGCCGCCGATGCCCTTGGGCAGATTGACCTTCTGGAGCTTCAGGCCGCCGTCGTTGGTGATGCGGCGCAACTCGCGCTGAAGAGTCGGCATGAGCTGCTGGTCATAGAAATGACCGGCGCTATCATTGACCTGGATTCTTCGCGTGCTGTCGGATGTCGCGATGGCGACGGAGTCGGCCCCTTCTTTCGCCGCGTGAAGCAGCAAATCACGGACCATCGTTCCGACATAGCTTTCATCAATGGGCGTCGTCGGCGTAAAGCGCGCCTCAGTCTCCATGATGCGCGGATAGGCCCCAGGCGCGAAATAGGCCGGGTTCTTGTCATGGATGGACTGGGCCTTGTCCAGGCTCTTATTGGCGAAAGCTCGCGTGTCCGGGTTGGCGATGGCGTCAACCCGCGCGCGCAACTCGCTCATGGCGGTATCCCAGGTGTCCGGCGCCAATGGCGCTCCTGACTTGGTTTTCCCCATCATGGCGTCGATGATGTTCTCCCGCTCCTGATACGGGATTCCGGCCTCGCGGGCCGGGTGAAGAAGTTCGTCCCGAACTTGGTTCATCACCTTTTCAAACTTCTTGCGCTCCGCCTTAAGCGCTAGATATTCGCCGCTTTTCATAGACGGACGTCGAGCCCCTTCACCGCGCGCGCCCTGCATATAGTCGGTCTGGCCTTCTTCGCCGATGACCATGTTTCCCCAGTCCGGGACTTCACGGAGCGAGCCGCGCCATGACGCCCAGGCGTTTTCCTGGACATACTTCCAATGGGGGCTGAGGAAGAAACCCGGCGCAAACGGCTCGCCTCCCGCCAGCTTCTTCGGAAAGGCCATCAGGCGCTCGAAATAGGTTCCCCGCCCAGGGATGCGCGGGCCGCGAAACGCCCGCGTGCCGCCCATCATGTAGTCCTTTTGCGAGCGCTCCGGGTTCATCCGCGACAGCTTGCGCTTGAAGTCGAAGATGCGCTCGCCGATGGCGTGTTGGAACTGCTGGCGCGTGACAGGTCCGGTTCCCACAAGCCTGTCAAGCTGGAGATGGTTGATTTCGGCGCGCTTGACGCCCGCCTGGGCGAGCGCATTGATGACGGCTTGAGCCCCAAGCTTGAACGTCGTGTCCGGGACGTCCGCCAGCTTGCGCGCGGCGGCGAAATAGAAGCCAGACGGCATGACGTCGGTTGGTTTGGCTTCGCGCTTCCTTACCGCGCTGGCGGGCTCCGCGACGGTCCCGTGGCGGAACAGCGCGTCAACGCCCGCCCGACGGGCGTTGAGCATGTGCGTCATTGCTTCATAAGCCGCGTCAACGATGGGCTTCATGTCGTCCGCGCCGTTCGGGTCTGTGTAAATAGACGGGCGGTAGTTCTCGGGAACGGCTGTTTCAGGAGGCCGCCCCTGTTCGCTCATGTAGCGATAAAAATCCCCATTGGGGTCATTGCGGACATTGTCTAGATTATAGCCAGGATGATAATATAAGCTGTTGTCAATAATCTTCGCGATATCTTGACGAGCTGTAACAACGTCTTCCCACGGAGCGCCGCGAACATCCATTTGCGCAATATCCGCTAGACGCGTCAGCGCGCGGTCCTGGTCCTTTTCATCGAAGCGCGGATTGCCCCAGTCGTCATGGGGAAGCGCCAGAACGAAACCGGCGTCGTTGACTTCGCCCTTCTGGCCTTCTTTCGGAAGGGAGAACATCATTTCCGGCTTGGCCGCGTCCTGGGCCTCCCTGGGCAAGCTATCCCAGATATGGGCCAAGTCGGCGCGTTCGGCGGGAAGGCTCCGCGCGAACTCGCTTTTGAGGTCGAGCCCAGGCTCGGAAAGCCGCCGCTCGATAAGGTCGAGCATGTTGCGGACTTGCAGAGGGCTCAAATAATGGCCCTGGTATTTGCTCCAGCGGTGCCATTTTACGGCCTCCGGGTCGCGGCGCCCCCAGAGCTTTTCATAACCGTCCTTGGTAAGATATCCCGACGGCTCAATCTTGGCGCCGAGATGCTGTTCGATGGCGTCATAGAGTTTTGGCGCAATCCTTTGCCCAGGAGCGCGCGACGTGTCCACGTCATCGACCTGCCAGCGCCCGTCAGGGTGGCGGGAGATAACGGCATAGCCCAGGGGCTCGCCGTGCTGTTTCAGCGGCGGCTGGAGCCGGTTGAACTTGAGCCCTTCGGGATAGACGCGATAGGTGCGCCGGTCAGTCCGTCCTGCAAGGGGCTTGTCTGCGGTGACGACGCCGGTAAATCCGGGGAGGCCAACGGTTTCTGTCCCTGCGACGCCTCTCCCGCGCGCTGGAGCACGCTCGCCCGCGCCAGAAGGTCCGTATGGGCCTGACTGCCCTCCGGGTGTTTGGCCGCTTCGCCCAGGGAAAGCTTGGCCCTGTGCAGGTAATCCGTGTGCGGGAGAAAGCTCGGCTTGTGCGTCATTTGGGGCTCCTGACGGTCCATAGACGTTGCGCAAATAGGCGTAGTGCTCCGCCTCCAGAACATCGCGAAGATTGGCGACGTCTTCGGGGAAAGCGTTCTCTATCGCCCTCGTTTCCGGGGTTTTGTACTTGTTCAGCGGGTCCGCGACATGATGCCGGACAAGCATTTGCGCTTCCGGTTCTGTCAGTTTATGCCCGGTAAGCTCAATAGACCTAGCCGCAACTTTGCTGCCAAGGTCATGAACAAGCTTATTCCGCTCCTGCGGGTTGATTTCCTGGACAGGGGCCTGCGGAATGCCTTCGACGGGCTCAAACTTAACGCCGGACTTAAACGCAACCGCGTCGCCGCCATGTTCGATGGCGAGCGAAACGACGTCTTTGGCCGTCTCCAGATTGCGCATGTGGCGGCGATGGTCTTCAAGAACACGCTCGCTTGTCTGGGCCTCTTCCATCGCCCGGATGTATCCGGGGTCGATTCCGAGTTCTCCGGCTTTGGGCTGGAAGCGCTGCTTCGACAGGGCGCTGAAGTCGCGCTGGGCCTGAACCCACTCCGAAATCAAAGACTGGAGCATCGGGCGGCCTGGGGCGGCGCTCTGCACGGTTTTCAGGCCGTCAAGCACGTCCCACGCCAGCGAAGAATACGTTTCGGGCGGACGGTCGCCCGCCTCTTTGTCCGACGCGTAGAGGCTCGCAAGGCCAGCGGCGGCGGTATCCAGGCGGTCGTTGGCGTGCTTCATGCCCGCCCAGAGGTCTTCCGTCTTGAACGCCTTCTCCGGGTCTTCTTCGGCCAGCTTCGCGCCGTACTTTCTCGCGTCGCGCTCATAGAGGCGCGCCATCGTCGCGTGCGTCGCCTCGGTCTCTTTGGCGGAATGAATAGATTCCTCGATGCGCTGGCGGACCACATGGCCGCCCGACCGCGCGATTTCCCGCACAAGCCCTTCCGGTTCGTGGGAAATCTCGGAAATGCCCGCGCCTTCGCCGACGGAGAACCGGAGCGGCGATGATTCGTCTCTCCGCAAGAACGGAGTTTCCGTCGTGATTTCCTCAAACGCCCGGTGAACAGCCTCTTTCCGCGCGGGAGCCGTTTGGTCATGGACCATCTTCACCGGCTTATTGCGCGGGTGCGTCTCCCTGGGCGAAGTCTCCATGTGGCGTTCGGGAAACTCTCCCCCGGCGCCAGGACGGCGCTTCTCCGCCTCGTTCGCCTGGGCCGCCGCTTCGGCCATGTTCTCGCCGTGGATTTGGCGATAGGAGCGATAAGCCTCTGGCGACGGGCCGGGTTGCCCCGCGCGCGGCTCCAGATAGCCCATGGTCTTGCGAATGGCGTACTGCTGGTCAAGCAGCCACGGAACCATGCCCTTGCCTTCGCCGGTCTGTTCGATGTGCCGGAGCTGTTGTTTGATGTCATGCAGCGCCATCCAATTCATGGCGTGCATGCGTTCCGACGAACCACCGTTGGTCCGGTTATGCTCCGACTGCATGAAATGGTCAATTTCATGGATTGCGGTTTTCACCGCGCTCGCCGGGTTCAGGTCTGGCGCAATGACCGTGATTCCGCGCCCATTGGGCGAAAACCACCCGCCGACGCGGGACGTTGGGTCTGGCTTTTTGACGACGAATTCAGTATCGCCAGCGGCGGGCGTATCCTTAAAGAGTTCAGGATGGTCGATGAAGTCGCTAAGCTTTCCGCGAAACAGTTCTCCGCTCGCCGGAGGATTAGCGACGTTCTTCTCCCACTCAGCGGTGGCTTCAGGCTTAACCTTTGCTTGGCTATCGTCAATGTGACGAATCCACAATTTGTCATGCGGGTCGTGATACCAGCCAAAATTATTCCAAATATCTTCCGGGTGTTGCCCAGAAGCTTCCGCCGCTTTCGCCTTTCCCAGGCCGACCAAATCCGCGCCGAGCCCCTTCTCGGTCCCGTAGGAATAGAGGCCTTTTGGAGCGTCGTAAGGGGCGGTGTGATTCGTTTTGGGAACGACGATGTCGCCCGCGTCGTTGCGGAAGACGTTGACCTCGTTCACTCCGTGCGGAAGCATGCGCGCCGCCGCCTCGTTGATGCGCGCAATATGCTCGGCCTCGGTTGGCGTCGGGCCGCCGCCCGCCCCACCAGCCGGAGGCGCTTCGTCTGGCTTGATCGGAAGTTCTTCGGTGCGGAGCGGCCTGGGAAGCGCCTTCTGTTCGCCAGCGCCGCCCGGCTGCTCCGGCCTGGGCAAGCCCCCCGTGATGTCGCCGCCTGCCCCCCAAGGCTTCCCTTCAAAGCGGACCTTGGGCGGGGTGGTCTCCCCTGGGCCGGTGACGGCTCCGTGGGCGGCCTTGATTGCAGCATGGCCGCCTACCAGCGCCGCGCCGGGAAGAACGGTTTCAAGGGCCGTGTTCAGCGCCTCTTTGCCTGTTGGAAGGCCCTTGTCTTCACTGGCGCTGATAGCGGCCTGTTGGCCAACCGCAAGCGCGGGCTGAATTCCGAAGATTTGCGCCAGGGCTTCGCCGATGGGACGCTTCAGCGCGTTTTCCGCCGTGGTCCCGAAAAGGCTCATTCCTGGAGCAAGGCCCATCATGGCGCCGAACGCGCCGGCAATCCCGGTTTCCTTCATGGCGCGCGTCACAGCGGCGTCGTGGTCCAGGCCATCCGCCCGCGCGCGTTGATACGCCGGAGCCACGGTCTGTAGGGCGGAGCCCATGCCAAAGCCGAGCCCGGAACCGGCAAGCTGCCCCCCTGGGCCATATTCAGAGCCCGCTATCGCGCCAGCCGCGCCCATCGTCAACGCCGGAGCGCCGGAGGACATGCCGTGAATCATATGCGCCGCCAACACGTCGGGTTTCCACCAACCTTCCGTGAGCGGCGTATCGAGAAGCTTCTGGAGCTGTTCGCTATTCTTGGGGCCTTCCTGCCCAGGGAGCGAGAACGGAGCTGTCAGGCCCTGTTCCGCCGCGCCAAAGCCTTCGCGAAGGCCAGACGTGAGCGCTTCCCCGGCGACGCCAGCAATCCCCTTCTGCGGGGCGGGTTCGGCGAAGGGGTTGCCTTCGACCTCTTCCCATCCGGCCATGTCAATTCCAGGAGCGCCGGGCGCGCGGTTCTGGAGCTGTGGCGGAAGGATGCTTGACGCGGGGAGCGCGGTTTCGGGAACGGTCGCCGTCGCCAGCGGCGCCATAATCGGCGCGCTGGCGACGGGAGATTCTACAGGTTTGGGCGGAAGGTCCGGCGCGGTTTGGGCGGAAGGCTCTGGTTTCTTGAACGGGTCGCCGTCAACCTCTTCCCACGCCATTTTAAGCTATCCCTTCCATTTCAAAAATTTGCCAGGCTTATTCGGATTTGGAATGTACCACCCGCCATCGTTTCCTTGAAGAGCGCCTTTTACTGGCGGCGTCGATTGTGCCGGAGCGCTTAGCGCGGCGTCTCTCCTGGCAAGCTCATCGTAAGCGCTGGAGCCGGGTTGCGGAAAGGGAGACTTTTCGCCGCTCTGTCCAGTTACGGCGTTTACTACGCCCAGGGGGCCGCCCTCGACAGGCTGCGCGCTCTCAGCGCCGGGAGCAACCGCGCCCACTGTTTCGTCTCCCGCGTGAAGAAGGAACTTTCCCTGTTTTAGGCCGACTTCCTTTGAAGTCAGCCGCTTATCGTAGGCGCGCAGCGCGTCCATCATTGGGGAATTCGAAAGCTGTTGAATCCCCTTGGCGTAATGCTCCGGGTGCTGTGACGCCAGAAGAGCCGACACGCGAAGAACTTCTTCGGGCTTGAACTTCTTCCCCGTGAGCGACGCTCCGGTGTTGATGGCGTTGGCGATGACCGAGTCCCGCGTCGGAAGCGCCTGGGCCGAACCCGTCTTCTTGGCGTTCTCCGCATTGGCCAGCCAGGGAGCAAGGGACTGAAGGCCCTCAATCCGCGCCGTCGCTTCAATCTGGCGCGAGCGGTTCGGCCCTAACGCCGTGTCCATGTGCAGGCGGCCTTCTGGCGTGTCCAGGGCGTTCAGCGCCGTGCGCGAGTCCTCCGATCCGCCGATATGGTCGAGCCATTTCTTGGCGTAAGCGTCGCCGAACTCCGCCCGCTCTGACGGCGTCATGGCGTTCAGGTTGCGCTTGGTCAGCGACGAATCCGTCCCGTGGCTGTAGAAGTCCGCGCCAGCGGCGGCGGCGTTCGGAGCCCTGGCCGCAATCAGGCCGGGACTTGGACTTAGCGCCTTGACGATTTCCTCTTGGCCTCTGGGCGATTCGGAAGCCAGGAGTCCACCATAGGCTGACCGCTCCGTCAGCGCTCCCAGGGGTTTTCCCATGCCCAGGCGGTTCGTCGCGATTTGGCGCAAGGCCCATTGCCCAGGGCGGGAATAGACGCCAAGCGTTCCGACCGCGCCGACGATGTCGAGCGGGTTCACGTGGCCGCCGATAATCATATGCATGAGCTTTCCAGCGGCTTCGCGCTCGCTGGTCCCGGAGCTTCTTTCTGAGCTGAGAACGACTTTCGCCGCGTCGGAAAGGTCTTGGTTCAGGACTTGGCCGCGCCGATAGTCGCCCTTCCCGACGGACATGTCGGATTTCTTCACCGCGTTCGCGAACTGATTGGCGTTGTAGACGCCGCCCTCCGCGCCAAGGAACGCGCCCGCGTCGCGGTCCTGAACGAACGTCCGATAGCCCTGATTGACCTTCTTCAGTTGCGACAGCACGTCCGGCGCCGTGTGGCGCTCCGTGGCTCCCATGAACTCATCGCGGACGGCGCTAATGAACTTCGCCATGCGCTGATTTTCAGGTCCGGGCGTGCTTCCGTATTCACGCCCCCACTGGGCAAGGTTGGACTGAACATCCTTGACCATCTGTCCTGTTAATTGCCCAGGAGCGCCAACGGGAGACATGCTAAGGTCGTGGATATACTTCAAGACGCTTTGCATCTCCGGCGCTTTTCCCGCCGCAGCCAAGAGTTGTGTGTTTGGGTCTTGCTCGATTCTCTGAACGCCGCGCATAAATGGAGCGTCGAGACGCGCTTGCGTCTGCGGAAGAATATTGTCGTATTTGTCGTTGAAGTGTTCCTGAAGGAACTCTCCCATCTTGCGCCCAGGTTCAATCCCACGGGGAAGCTTGTCACCCGTGGGGGTCAGCGCACGCTGCGCAACGGCTTGGTTCAGGCCCTCGTTGGCGCGCGCATAGGCTCCCGCTGGGCCGAGTCCGACGACAGGAATGCTTGTGCTGCGCTTCTCTAGGGAATGATATAGCTGTCCAAGCAAGCTGGATTCTGCCGGGTCTCCGCCTAGCACCTGCCCGATAGAAAGCGGAACGCCTTCTTTCCGAAGCAACGCGACCTTTTCGGCCACTTTTCCGCCGACGATGGGCGCGACCTCGCTGGCGACAGGGCCAAGCACGCCGCCGAGCGCCGTGCTGACGCCAAGTCGCTTAAGCTTATCCATGGCGAAATCGCGGTCCGCCTGGGCGCGCTGCTCCGGCGTCGCGTTCTCTGGGAGAACCTGCCCTTGCGTGATGGGATTGGCCAGTTCAGTTCCAAAGCCCATGCCCAGACCGCCGCCGACGAGCCGCGCCGACTTAATCGCCGTTGGAGACGCTCCGGCGAAGCGGGAGAGAACGCCCGCGCCAACCCTTTCTCCAGCCGCCCCTGGGATGACGTTCGCCGGGGAGAAAGCCGTGCCAACGACGTTCGCCGGGTCGATGTTTCCCGCCGTGGCGATGGGGTGAAGAAAGCTAAAATTCTCGATGTCGTGGCCAGCGCGGCGACTCGCCTCGACGTTGGCGCGATTAATCATGTCCGCGCCCTTGGCCGCCATCTCTTTGCCTTGGCGCGCGTATTCGCTGACGGTGTTCGGATAGTATCCACCCGCTGACGAAATCTTTTCCCCAAGGTATCCGCCCAACTGAGCGAGTCCGGCGAGGGGGTACATCGCCGACAGCGTGGCGCGGTTGGCGAAATCCGGCTCTACCGGCATATTCGCCAAATCGCCGCCGCCCGTTGTCGGGTGTTGTTTAAACGCCTCCGGCCCAGGAGTTACGGGCGCAGCCTGGGCAAATCCAGCCGGGACGTTCTTGGCCATCTCCGACGTTCGTGAAGCCTGTTCCTGGGCGGCCTGATATTTCGCCCAGAAGTCCGTCCACTGGTCCGGGCTCATGCCGGAGCCGCCGATGTCTACGCCAGTAGGAAGGCCGCCCATGGCGCCATAGTTTTCGTCAGCTATTACCGCCATTGTCGTCAAGCCCCGCTGGGTCTATGCCATTTTCCCGCAACCGTTGCGCAACTTTATCACGGGGAGCGCCTTTTGCGATTGCGTCTTTGGCGTCCTTCATAATCTGCGTGATTTCTTTTGAGCTGAACCTCCGATCAGCCTTGCTCGGGAGCGATGGCGGGTTGCTGTCCTCGTTCCCCGTCGGGCCGGGCGCGGGCGGGCCGCCCGGTTGGTCCCACTGCTTCGGCGGGTTCGCCTTCACCGCCTCGGAAAGGGACGCCTGGGCGTCCCCCTCCAGATTGGCGGCGGGCGGCGGCGACGGCGGAGTCGCTGTCTGGGGGACGGGCGCCACATCCGTAGCGGCTTCCGCCTTCGGTTCGGCCTTGGCCGCCGCCTTGGTCTCTGGCGCGTTAATAGGGTCCGGGAAGGGCTCGTCCTTTAGACGGCCTTTGGCCTTTAACGCCGAATACTTATCCCAAGGATGCGCCTTGCTCCAGCCCTTCATGCAACGTTCCTTTTTGGATTGAGCGCGGTCCAACTTGTTTGCGCTGAAGGGTCTCCCCCAAGATAGCGGTGAACCGTTCCATCAGGACCAACCTGAACCTCTCCCACTTTTGGCATGCCAACAGTCCCCCCTGGAGCCGGAGCGCCCGACGGCGCGGGAGCCGGAGCGCCCGCGCCGCCAGAAAGGTCAGGCGGCGGCGGTTCTGACGCTGATGGCGCGTTCATGACTTTGATGAACCCCGGAGCATCCTGAACACGCTGAAACAAATCCTGCGTGGCCGTTTTGAAAAACGTTCCGATGGGAAGCTTCAGCGCCTCCGGGATGGATGTCACTGTCTGCGCGCTCTTGGCTTGGTCCTTGGGACTTGCCGGAGCCTGAGCGGGTCCGGCTGCGCCAGCAGCGGGGTTTCCCATCCCTGGGCGATTGAGCATGTTCCCAATCAAGTCCTGCGTGGACGCAGGAGCAGGAGCAGGAGCAGGAGCAGGAGCAGGAGCAGGAGCAGGAGCAGGAGCAGGAGCAGGAGCAGGAGCAGGAGCAGGAGCAGGAGCAGGAGCCTCGGGAGAAACCCCGCCCGCCCCACCAGCGCCGCCAACGCCTCCCACGGCGGGAGC
>JGI20214J51650_10002578_pt1 | contig 11450 bp, 8 predicted proteins | sample WetSurMetagenome_FD_51650 | JGI IMG/M metagenome (IMG submission 51650)
CGTGAGGCTGGCCGGGGCCGGGACAGGCACGTCAACGGGCTTGACAAATTTAGCCGTCACGTCTTTCGTGTTGAAAAGGGAAAGCTGCTCGAAGATGAAGAGGAACTTGTTCTCCAGTTCCTTTCCGATGCCTTTCAGGACATCCGGCGGCAGGTTCCACATGTCTTTCTTGAAGGCTCCGAAGCCCTTCTTGCGCGTCTTGTAGATGAACTGCTCGTCCGTGTCCTTGGCGCCCTTCTCACCGATCAGGTCTTTCCGGATGTAGTCGTAAATCTTTTCCCTGAGCGGCGCCGGAAAATACGTGCTGTCGTAGATCATGTTCTGGAAGGCCGTGGCCAGGTGCACTTCGGCGGTCCCGCGTTTCGGGAAGTTGTCGAATGCCTCGTCGGGCAGCGTCGAGGCCCCGTGCTGGACGGCGCCCGACATGCCGTACTCTTTTGCCGCCTCGGAGAGGGTCTGCAGGGTGTCGAAGTCGAGCTTTACCTTGGCGATGCTCCCGTCGGGCAGGACCACGCCGCCGTGGGAGGTGCCCGTCTGGACGCTGATCTTGCTGATCCCCTTGAGTCCCTTGCCCCGCTTATCGAGTTCCTGCCGGTAGCCGGCCATGAAGGCCCGCAGCTCCCCGACGGTGCTGTTCTTGCTGCCCACCTCGCCGATCTCGCCGCCCACGGAGACCTCCACGCCTTTCGGTTGCGTCTGGCGGATACAGGCCGTGATGTCGGCTGCGATCGTGTAATTGTTTCGTTGCTGTTCCTCTTCGGTGGGCCTGCTCAGATCCACCACGGTGGAGGAGTCGATGTCGATGTTGTAGAACCCGGCCTCGATGGCCTCGCGGACGAGATCCTTGATGGAGTCCACTTCCTTCTGCGGTTCCACGGCGAACTTCTTGACGCCGATCTGGAAGTGATCGCCTTGCAGGAACAGGGGTCCCCGCCAGCCTGTCTTGATGGCAGCAGACGTGACGGCGCAGGCGTACTCGGCGGGTCGCTGCTCCGTGTAGCCGATCTCGGAGCGGGCGATCTCGAAGATGATAGGGCCGACATTTCCCTTGAGGCCCGTCCGGAAGACGGACTGGGCCGTCTCATAGGTGAGGCCGCGGATATTGATGGCCGGCACGGTGAAGCCTTTCACATCGCCCCGGCCCATGGCCTCGTACAGCGGCTGGATGGAGGAGGGCAGAACGCCGAGCATGACGCCGGCCCTGCGAATGAGCCAGCGGGCGGCCTGTCTCACCCCCGCATCGCCCGACAGCACGGCCGAGTAAACGAGGTGATCGACGAGCGATCCGCGGAGTTTCGCTTCATCGAGGACCCGGACATTGTCCCCCTCGATCTTCAGGATGCCCTTGATCGCCTTGCTGAGCTGATCGACGCTGCTAAAGATCATGCTTGCCCCCTTTTTGTGGCCGTTCAGGCCGTAAACTCCCGAGCCTTCTCTACCTCGTAGCGGCTTCCGATGTAGATCGGTGAGCGGTGGTTGAGGCTCTCAGGCCTGATGGCCAGGATGTCCTGCTTGCCGTCCGTGGCCAGGCCCCCGGCCTGTTCCGCCAGGAAGGCCATGGGCTGCAGCTCGAAGATGAGGCGAAGCTTCCCCTTGGGGTCCTTTTTCGTGCCGGGGTACGTGAATACGCCCCCCCGCTTGATGAGGACCTGGTTGATGTCGGGGACGAACCCGCCGCTGTAGCGCAGCTTGTAGCCTTCACCTTCGAGAATCTCGACAAACTTGAGATGCCCGGGAAACCACTCCTTCCTGAGACCGCCGAGGCTGTATATGGAACCCTTTTCGTCGAGGGTGATGTTCTCCTCCGAAAGAACGTACTCGCCCTCGCGGTTGAGGACGAACTCGTGGGCGCCCTTGCCCGCCGAATAGACCATCGTGATGAGCGGCCCGTAGGTGATGTACATGGCGCCTACCATGGTCTCTCGCCCCTCGGCGGCCAGCGGCGAGTCCTTGTGGATGCCGATGATGGTCCCGATGGCAAGGTTTGTGTCGACGAGCGACGAGCCGTCGAGAGGGTCCGCCGTGACGTAATACTTGCTGGAGGGCGCCTCGAAGGCGACAATGCGATCCAACTCCTCGGACAAGTAGGCCTTCACGAATCCCGAGTACTGCAGCTGGTTCTGGAGGATCAGGTCGGCGCTCTTGTCGAGGGCCAGTTGCTCGTCTCCGTGGATGTTGCGAAGGCCCGCCAACTTGCGGTTCGACTCGTGGATCTTCGCCGATATGTACTTTCCCGTGATGGCGATCTGCCAGATGAGCCGCCGGAGGTCCATCTCGATGCCGGCCATCCACATGTGGCGGCGCAGATCGACGATAAATTGCGTGTAGTCCGATATGTTCCTGGAATTGTTTTCCATCGGCCAATCCTCTCTTTCAAGTCTCTAGGATGGTAAACAATTCGAGGCCTTCTTGACAAGGAAATTCTGTCACGCAGCTTACGTTTCGGCCTCGAGCGAATTGTGGTATAGGGGTATTCAAGGGAGCGGTCCATGGCGCTGTCGGAATTCACACAGAAGCTGGTGGAAAAGAAGCTCGGAAACCACTGCCAGGGGCGGGTCCACGAGGCGCTGTGCCACCGCGTGCGGATCGGCTACGCCATCGAGGGCGATAGGGTGACGCTCTTCGAGGAGCGCCCCGGCCTGCTGGACCCTGAAAAATGGGTGCGGCTGGACATGGCCCGTTTCCGATTCGACGATCGGACGAAAAAATGGAGCCTCTACTACGCGGATATCGACTCGCAGTGGCGCGCCTACTACCTGAAACCAAGATCGGATTTTGAAATCCTTCTGAGAGAAGTCGATGAAGACCCCGTGCGTGTCTTCTGGTGGGGCCGGGGCTGAGCGCCCCCCCTTGCCGGGAGACCCTTTCATAACCCTGCAAGACGTGACCGTGCGCGTGAGAGAGCGGTTCATCCTGCCCGATACGTCCTGGGAGATCCGCGCCGGTGAGAGCTGGGCCATCCTGGGGCCCAACGGTGCCGGTAAATCCTCGCTCGCCCGCGTCCTCACGGGCGACGTGCCGACGACGAAGGGGACTGTCACGCGCCACCACCCCGACGCGGCCCCTGAGCGCATCGGCTGGGTGTCGCCCGAGCTGCAGGAATGGCTCCTCGGTGCGGAGGAGACCCGCGTTGAAAACGGCGGCTGTGCCGGCAGGGACGGCAATCCCGAAACGGCCCGCCAGACGATCCTGTCGGGCAACCCGCAGGGTTGCGACGGCACACGGGCGTACCGAAGTATCGTGAAAAGGCTGGGCATCGGCTATCTGCAAAACAGGCCCATGCGTCGCCTCTCCACGGGCGAGCTGCGCAAGGTGCTCATCGCCCGGGCCCTCATGAAGTCTCCGCGGCTGCTTGTTCTCGATGAGCCCTTCGGCGGGATCGACGCGGCTTCTCGCGAGGAGCTCACGAGCCTGTTCAGCGAACTGATGACGGGGGGTGTCCAGCTCATCCTGGTGACGCACCGCGCAGACGAAATCCCCTCGGGACTCGACCATGTCCTGTGTGTGAAGGATGGACGCGTCATCCTTCAGGGAAAGCGCGAGGAAGTGCTTTCAGACTGGCTGCGGATGAGTGTCGACGAAGAGACCACGGCTCCTGGCCTGCCCCCGGTGGAAGCGAGGCAACAGGGGGCACCGGACGTGTTCGTCGAGATGAACGGGGTCACCGTGAAGTTCGGCGATGTCACCATCTTCGAGAACTTCGACTGGACGGTGAGGCGGGGAGAGAACTGGGCCGTGCTGGGCCCCAACGGGGCGGGCAAGACGACGCTGCTGGGCCTCATCACCGGCGATAATCTCCAGGGCTACGCCAACGAGATCTATCTTTTCGGCGCGTTGAAAGGCTCCGGCGAAACCCTCTGGGACATCCGGGAGAAGATCGGCGTTGTCTCTTCCGAGCTGCAGGTTCGTTACCGAAAGGGGATCCAGGCCCGGGACGTGGTGGCTTCGGGCCTTTTTGACTCCATCGGCCTCTTCCGTCGGTTGAACCCCGAGGAGCGACGCACGGTGGAGGACTGGATGGACCTTCTCGGCATCCTGCCCATGGCGGAGCGGGTCTTCGACCGGCTTTCCTACGGGGAGCGTCGGATGGTTCTCATTGCCCGGGCGATGGTGAAATCTCCGCTGCTGCTCATCCTTGACGAACCCTGCCAGGGGCTCGACCCGGCCAACCGCAGGAAGATGCTGAAACTGATCGATCGGATCGGCGCCGGGACCGGTACGCGGATCATTTACGTAAGCCACTACGAGGAGGAAATCCCCTCGTGCATCAACCGGGTCCTTCGCCTGGGCAGGGAAACACAGGGGGTGAGCGATCTTGCTGATCGAGGACCGTAAAATCCGGCACTGCGTGGGATGCGGTTTCTGTTGCGTCCATCAGCGCTGCACCTTCGGTGTGGCAAGGCACCCGGGGGAGCAAACCGGGCTGTGCCCGGAGCTTCATTGGACGGGGCATCGTTATGTCTGCCGTCTCATGGCACAGCCGGGACAGATGGCCGATTTCATCAAACGGGAGCTTCGCTCGGGCGAAGGCTGTGTGTCCTTCAACAACCCCTGGCGCAAGGATGTCCGCGAGCGAACGCATGAGGAAGCGAAGGCTGTCGGCAAAACGAAGTGACCTGAAGTGTCCAATCACTTTTCTTGCCTCTGCTTTGAACCCTGAACCCTGAACCCTTGCCCCGCCTGTCTACATCTTGAAGTGAGCCAGCAGGTATGACTGCAAGTTGGCTTTCTCGTTGCGGAGGCCGAGTTTTTTCCGGATGTTGTTCCGGTAAAAGTCGATCGTGCCCTTTGAGAGCTTCATCATGACGGCGATCTCCTTGGAGCGCATGCCCTGCATGATGCAGTTGGCGATCTGGATTTCCGTCTGTGTCAGGCTGGCCGATTGCACCGACAACTGGCGGGAGAAGGGCGAGACGATCTCCCTCAGATTGGCCTCGAGGACCCCGACGAAGGAAACCGCCTGGCGGTTGAGCGACGCCGCTTTCAGCTTCTGCAGGGAAGGCATGATCAGCTTGTTGATGTTGGCGATCACCCTCTCCTCGAGAAGGACTCGATCCTGGTCCCTCTGATCCAGAAGCGTCCGCAGGGTGGTGTTGAGATCCTCGAGTTTCCTGGATCGGATCTCCAATTCGCTCTCGCGCTGCCTCAGGGCTTCTTCCGCCCCCATCCGCTTTTCGATGTCCAGGCGCAGGGTGTCATTCACCCGGGCCAGCTCCTCCGTGCGCTCCCGGACCCGATCCTCGAGCGCGGTATGAGCTTTGCGGAGCTCCTCCTCCATCCGTTTTCGGTCCGTAATGTCTTCGATAAAGCCCTCGTAGTAGAGTGTCTTTCCCTGGGCATCACGGACGGCCCGGACGTTGTTGAACACCCACCCCGTGCTGCCGTCCCTGCGTCGGATCCCGATCTCGAAGCTGCCGTGACCCCCCTCCTCCACGATCCGGAGGCATTCCTTGCGAACTTCCGGGTCGAGGTAGAGCTGCCGCCCGATGTCGTTGACGTCCTTCATCAGTTCCTCCGGCGAGTCGTAACCGAACAGGCGGGCAAAAGCGGGGTTGGCATCCACGTACCGCCCGGTGGGCACACTCCGATAAATCCCCTCGACGGCATTTTCGACAATGCCCCGGTATTTTGCCTCGACCCTTGCCAGCGCTTCCAATGACTGCTTTCGCTTCGTGATGTTGCGGGAGATCGTACGGTATCCCTGCAGTTTCCCGTCTTCGCTGAAATACGGCATGCCGGAGGTTTCCATGATGACGGAGGTTCCGTTCCTGTGGATCAAGGTGTTCTCCAGGAAGTCAAACGGCTCGCCCCTTGAAGCCTTTTCCCCGAATATCTTCCCGACCCTCTCTGCCTCGGCAGGCGCCATGAAGTCGAAGGGAAGTTTCCCGATCACTTCTTCAGGGCGGTATCCGATGAAGTCAAAGATCCGCGGGCTTGCGTAGATACATCTGCCCGTTTCGTCGGCCTCGGCGATATACTCATCGACCGACTCGATGAGATTCCGGTAGAGCTGCTCGCTGGCCCGGAGAGCCCGCTCCATCTCTTTTCGCGAGGTGATATCGCGGGTCACGGCGCAGTATCCGGCCAGCCCCCCGTTGGCATCGATGTGGGGGGAGGCGTTCGTCTCCATCGTCCGGATCTCGCCGTCCTTCAATTTGACCGTGTATTCGAGCCCTTCAATTTTTTCTTTCTTTTTTGCCTTTTCTTCAAAGAGCCTCCGGCAGCGGACTGCATCCTTGGGGATCATGAAATCAAAGGGCGTTTTATTGACAAGGTCGGCCGGCTCGTACCCATTCAAGCTGAAGAACTGGGGGCTGGCAAACACGAAATTCCCTTTTCCATCCGTCTCCGTGATGACGTCCGTGATCGTTCCCACCAGGTTTCGGTAGCGCTTCTCGCTGGAGCTTAGCGCAGCCTCGATCCGCTTGCGCTCCGTGACGTCGGTGAAACAGGCAACGGAGAGAATCTCGTCGCCAAAACGCACACTGGCCACCTTGATATAGACGGGGAAAGTCGCCCCGTCCTTCCGCAGCCCCATGAATTCATACTGATTGGGGACGGTTTCCCCCTGCTTTCGCTTTTTGATGTAAAGGTTCATCTGCCACCGATAGTCGGGAGCGACCCGGTTCATCTGCGACGTGCCCATGAATTCCTCTGGCTTGTCGTAACCGAACATGAGCAGGCAGGCCCTGTTGGCATACAGATTGATGCCGTCCCTGGAAATGGTGACCCCCACAGGGGCCTCATCCGCCATGGTGCGAAACCAGGCCTCGTCCTGCTGCAGTGCTGCGATCAGTTCCGGGATCGTGGCGGAGTTGTCTGCTGCAGGTGTCGTGTCTGTGGCGTCGATGCTCATCGTCAATCTCCAGCTGGAGTTCGGCAGGTTAAGAAACCAAGAACCGCTGAAACGCATCGCTTGTTCGGGGGCACTGCAGAAAATCACTACCCTGGTCTCCCTCGCCGCCTCCGAGTTGGCGGGCAAGAGGGCGAGGGCCCTTCGACATCCTTCAATGGACTCAGGATAGTCGCACAGGATGACCTTTCGCCGTCAAGGTGAGCCGGTAGAACCCTCTTTGTCTGCAAGCCCCGGCCAATGGATGGGGGCTTCACGATCGCCTGTTCTTCAATGATAAGGTGAATCGAAGGAAGTTTATTGTAGGGACGATAAATCCGATAGGGGGAACTGTCAAGAAGTTAATGTAGGTAAATGATCTGTATATTATCTATACTTTACCTATATTGCTCTTCCGGTGGACTGTGTTAGTGATCCATCATGGAATTTTCTGTGACAAAAGTTGTCGGGATTTACTTGCGTTCATCATTCGCTCGCGTGCGAGCTCTGTGTCATATCACTACTACCTCCTTTGGATTGGGGGATCAGGATGCCGCCTGGTCCCCCTTCCCGCATCCGGTTGATTATTTTTCCTGTGCACCATCCGTCAATTCACAATGACGAGCACAGTCCAGCTTCAACTGTTTACACTGTCTCCGGCCTCTTTTTTCTCCACNGTGACGCTTACCTGGCCAGAAACCCCCCGTCGTTGACCAGCACGTGCCCAGTCATGTAGGCCGAAGCGTCCGAGGCCAGGAACACGACTACGCCCTTCATGTCGTCAACGTNCCCGAAGCGCCTCAAGGGGACGAGATCCATCGACTTGTCGTAGGACTCCTTGAAGTCGGGCATCTCGATGTAGGCCATCATGTCAGTGCGGAAAAAACCCGGCGCAATGGCGTTCACCCGGATCTTGAAGGGGGCGAGCTTCACAGCGAGATTCATTGTGAGTGCGTTGATGGCCGCCTTCGTGGAGTTGTAGGGCACGGCGGGGTGCAGGTGCTCGTCGGATCCCCGGAAGCCCATGATGGAAGAGATGTTGATGATGTTGCCCCCGCCCTGGGCCTTCATCACGCCCGCCACCTTTTGCGACAGGATCCAGACACCTCGAACGTTGATGTTGAACATCTGATCCCACCGCTCGAGGGGGAACTCCAGTGTCGGGGCGCCCCAGGTGGCTCCGGCATTGTTCACCAGGATGTCGATGCGTCCGAATCTTTCCATGGCTGCCTTTACGAGAGCTGAGATCTGCTCTTCCTTTGCCATGTCGCAGGCGACGGACAGGACATCCACATCGCAGGTCTTCCTGATTTCGTCGGCTGCGGTCTCAAGATTTTTCAATTTACGCGAGGCGATGACGAGGTTCGCGCCTGCTTCGGCCAGCCCCGTGGCGATGAACTTTCCGATCCCGCGCCCCCCGCCCGTTACCAGGGCCACCTTGCCGTCGAGCCTGAATAAATCCGCAGTTTTCATCCTATGCCCCCTCGTTTCATGGAACTGGAATAGTGGAGTGATGGAATGTTGTAATNATGGGTTCAAACGACGATTGTAACGTTGCCCCTCCGTTCATGCCACAATCAGGGTGGGGAAGCAAGCACGGGCAGGCAGGAAATCAAAAGAAAGGCGCAGCGGTATCTGCTGCGCCTGCGCCTGTGGGATTCACTTTGTCGGCAGTTATTTTTTCAGTGCCCCTGAGAAATCACAACATTAATCTCCCTCTCCCTTGAGGGGAGAGGGTTTGGGGTGAGGGTGAATGATGCCCTTCCCTATTTCTTGAGCGCTTTCAGGATCTTCTTGTCATCAGCCGTCTTGAACACGACGGTCATCTTGGCGCCGGAGGGGCTCACGTAGACGTAATTGATGTCGACGTCGGCTTCGGAAACCTTTTTTGCGACCTTCTGCAGCTGTCCCGGCTTGTTCGNCAACTCCACGGCGATGATTTCCTCCTGCATCACCTCGGCGCCCATCTGGGTCAGGATCTTCTTCGCCTTGGCATTGTTGTCGGTGACCAGCATGAATACGCCCTGCTCGCCCATCCCGTAGGCGCAGAGAGCCTCGACGTTGATTTTCCCGTTTGCCAGGAATGTGGTGACCTCCGAAAGAAGACCCACCCTGTTGGGCACGACGAATCGCAGCTGTTTCAGCNTCATCGTCTTTGGCATAACCGGCCCCTCCCTGCGTAGAAATGCGTTCTTTATCCTGAACGGGCTGCGCGTTCGTCCCGTTGCCCCATTAGACGGCAGGCCCCGCTCTCAATCAGAAAACGGGGCCTGGCCGACTTTTTCATGGAAACCTCCCGCACACGGCTGGGATGTTTTTTCGTTTACAGCCGGTGATGTCCGGCGTCTTCTTTCTTACATACGTTTCTCGGCTCGAAATTTCAAGAGTTTATTCTCGGTGTCGGTCTTCGCGAGGCCCAGTCCGCGGCTGATCTTTTCGAGCATGTCCGCCTCCTCTTTCGTGTAGGACCCGTCGGCCAGGGCGATGCGTCGGGCAAGGCCGAGGGCCTCGTCGCGATCGTTTTCGCCGGGGATGAGCTTTCCGAGGGCCGTCAGTGCCCGGTCCTCATCGGCCTCCAGGATGCAGTACTGCTCCTTCACCATGCGGCTGAAGGCGGCGGGGCGGATTCGCTGCAGGATTTTATGGGTCTTCGCAATCTCTGTGGCGACAGCATAGTGCTTGCGGCCGATGACGTGGCCGGTCCTGGCCATTGCGATCATGGAGCGGACAAGCCCCTCGGCGATGCCACCCTTTTCCATGGCTTCAAACCACCTCTGCTGGAGCCACTTTTCGTAATTCTCCCAGGAAACCTCCAACTCCTTGTCCTCAGACGCTACCTGCATGGCACCGGCTGCCAGGGATGTGTATTTGAGGGCTTCATTGCTGTAGATCGCCCGGAAGAGCGTTTCCTGATTGCGGTCCCGGATGTCGCGGTAGAAATTGAGCCAGTCCTCGACAAACGTTGACAGGGTCTTTTCTGCGGCCAGGAATTTGTTGCCTGCCGACACGGGTTTCCGGTTGGCTCGAACCTGCAACGCCGCCTTGTCGAGATGGCGAAGCATCGGGTTCATGTCGGAGATCATGTAGCGCTGGGACCTCAGGGGGTTGAGCCAGCGAAGCATCTCCGCCGAGAATTCCGACGAGAGGGCCTTCACCCAGGGGCTCGCGAAATTCCGGTAGAGCCGGTCGTTGAACTCGGATACCTGCGCGACGACGCTGAAGTCCTCCTCCGTTTCCGGAGCNTCGCCGAGNGCCTTGATGTTTTCCAGGGTCCTTTCCTCGAAGTGCGTCGTGAAGTTTCCCGCAGACACATCGCCCTCGATCACCATCTCATAGAGGCCGGGTGGCAGGAACTCCATCATCTCGGAGCTGCGGATGATCTCCTTGTGCTCCTTTTTCGCNACGCTTGCNGCGACAAAGATTCCGAGATGCCCGATATCCTCGTGGATGATGTAGACGATGACCTGGCCGAGCTTCCTGATCTCGTCGGTTGACCGGTACACCCTGGGGATCCATTCCAGGGCCTGCTGGGGCGGGGTGATGTTGTCCCCCTTCGAGGCAAAGACGACGATGGGGCTCTGGATGTTCTTCAGGCTGAGAGGCTCACCCTCGTGAAGCTCCAGCTTTCCCTTCTCGAGCTTGTTCCCCACGAAGAGATTGCTCACGATGAAGTGGATCTCTTCGGCGTTCATCATGTAAAACCCGCCCCACCACTTCTCAAAGGTGAGAAACCGCTCCTCTTCCGTGTCAATCTCGGAGTAGACCCTGTAGTTTTTCAGCCAGAGGGTATTGGCCGGGTTGAGCGACTCGAAATTCGACACCAGGTTCGCGCCGTCAAATTTCCCGTTGCCCAGATCGCAGATCATCGAGGTGAGCCACACACCACCCAGCATCCCGCCCTTGTAGCGCATGGGGTTCACACCCGCCACGCCCGCCCAGTAGGACATTGGGGCTCCGTTGAGGATGAGCGGCCCTGCGATATCCGGCCGGTCGGCGCACAGCAGGGCCGATGCCCAGCCTGCCTGGCAGTTGCCCATGATGGCAGGGTTCCCCGCGTCGGGGTGCCTGCGAACGACCTCTTCGATGAAGCGCTCCTCGGCCTGGATAACATGCTTGAGAATCTGGCCGGGCATGGGTTCCGTGTAAAAGAGTATGAAGTACACCGGGTGGCCGTGGTCCAGGGCCATTCCGATCTCGGAGTCGCGCTTGGAGCCCCCGATCCCGGGGCCGTGGCCGGCTCTCGGGTCGATGATCACGATGGGTCGCTTGGGCAACTCAGGCAGCGTCTTTTTCCGGGTTGTCCTGCGGCGCTCCGAATCCGCGGATTGGCTCTCGCTTTCCTTGCGTCGGTCGACAATTCGCACGAGCGCGAAGTTTACCGGTTTTTCGAACGTCCGTCCGTCAAGGATCATTTCATAATCGAAGGTCAGCGCTGGCGGCTGGCCATTCCGCAGGTGTTCGATGTAGTTGTTACCTCGCTTGCGCAGGACGTCTGCGAAAAGGATCTGACGCTGTGCCGCGTCAACGGTGTACTCACAGGCATCGGCGAACCACGCCGACATCGAGTTCATTGCATTCCAGCTGAACATGTTGATAACTCCTTGTTTTTTCAGTAGGT
>JGI20214J51650_10002579_pt1 | contig 11446 bp, 8 predicted proteins | sample WetSurMetagenome_FD_51650 | JGI IMG/M metagenome (IMG submission 51650)
TAGTGCTAATCGCATTCCGGCTACAAATAAATCGAGAGGGGATTTTCATTCAAAATTTTTCTTATGCCATTCCCATGCAGTTTTAACTATGGTTTTCAAATCCGAATACTTAGGAGTAAAGTTAAGTTCGGCTTTTATTTTTGAAGCATCAGCTATTAATGAATCTGCATCGCCGGATCTCCTCGGGAATTCATCTACTCTAAAATCTCTTCCCGAAATTTCTTTAACCATTTGGATGATCTCCTTATTGGAATAACCGTTACCGGTCCCTACGTTATAAGCGAACATTCCTTTGTCTTTAGTTAATTTATCAATAGCTAAAACGTGCGCTTCCACTAAATCCAAAACGTGAATGTAATCCCTTACGCAGGTTCCGTCTTTCGTATTATAATCTGTGCCGAATAGCTTAAAGCCTTCCCCCTTTAGGATAGCGTTTGCAATATTGGGAATTATGTGGCTTTCCGGTTCATGATTCTCCCCCAGCGTTCCATCCAGAGAAGCCCCTGAGGCATTAAAATATCTAAGAGCTACCGAATTTAATCCATGTGTTTTCTGATACCATACCATTAATTTTTCTATCATTAATTTACTTTCGCCATATGGATTTTCCGGATTTTTCGGATGGTCTTCCGGTATGGGAAGTTTTGTGGGATTTCCATAAACACCTGCTGTTGAAGAAAAGATAAAATTATTAGTCTGCGTTTTCACCATCTCTTCCATCACGTTTAATGCGGAAAGAGTATTGTTTTGAAAATAGATATACGGATTTTCCATAGACTCGCCCATGGAAATAAACCCCGCAAAGTTAATTACCCCGTCAAACTTATTTTCTGAAAATACTTTGGAGACAAATTCTCTATCCAAAAGGTCTCCGACATACAGCTTCGCCTTTGAATCCACTGCCTCCTTATGCCCTCTTTCCAAATTATCAACTACAACAACCCCATTTCCTCCTTCCAGAAGCCTTTTGGTCATAAAGCTACCGATGTACCCTGCCCCTCCAGTTACTAAAATCTTCATAATTAAATCCTACTATATAATAGTAAATCGGTAAATTAATAACAACCGGTTATCTTACACAATAATTATAAATATCAGCCGGCAATACCCTCATCCACCACACGCTGAGAACAATCAAGATTAATACGATTGTCATCCTAAAATAATTTCTACCCACACCAAGAAACTTCCAAATACCGAATAATGAAAATAATTGAAGAGGCAAAGTTAAAAATATTATTTTATAAATAAAACCTATCCTGGGCTCATAGAGTATTTCAGTAAGTGGAATTACCAGCAGATATATCAGAGCAATCCGCAAATATTTGCGGTATTTTAAATTTCTAACTAACAAATACCAAACGCCTAAAATCATTCCGAAACATCCGACGATGGAAAGTAAATTTAAAATAAATCTGTCATCCCAAAATCTTAAGTAATATTGAAGCAACAAATTAAAAAAGGCAATTATTTTATTATGAAAAAAACGAACGATAAAAAGGGGTATTCCGGCATCGTTATTGGTGAGATCCTTTATATATAAACCCATATTCGTCGATGACAGATGAATAAAATCTTTAAACCGTTGACAGGCAAACCACTGTTCCAGGATCAAATACTCAATTATGAAAATTTCAATGACAAATATTTTTCTAAGCATATTCAATATTCCCAAAACTGAAAGGCGATATCATGGTTCAGGTTTGGTAAAATTATGTTTTCGACTATTCTTGCCGCATTTTTTGCTCCATAATATGGTCTCACGTAGATCACCTGTTTACGTCCCCACAATTTAGGCTTAGCCCAATCAGATTTGACAATTTCAGGTTCCGGTGAACTGTCATAACCGTAAAAATGATAATATGAAATAAGCGAGCCGATGTTTTCATCAATAACAATTTTGTATTTATTTTGATCATATTTTGATAATGCCTCCACTGCCTGTTTTGAGCCGCCGTCCCAATCTAAAATGTTTACTTTCGGATAGTGCGCGTAATAAAAATGCAGATAAGACAAAGAATAATAGGCTACGACAATAACCAATAGTGAGATAAATAACTTACGTAATTTCCTAATTCGGCTTAATAAAATTATTATTCCCATAGATGACAGCGCGACAAAAGGCACCACCGACAATAAGTTTCTTAGGGTATGGGGACTGGGTCTTGCAATGGAGGCGGGAAGCGGCGACAACACTAAAATGCCCAAAATGAAGTATCTCAGATAAGACCTCTTTTCCCTTAACAGACAATATAAGCCTGCAATAATAAAAGGCAATTGCCAAAGAAACAAAATGCCTGAACCGGACATCTGGTGGCGGCCGATACCGTCTCCGGAATTGAATAAGTATTCCAACGAAAAGTAGGAAAAATAATTCTTAATAAAGACTGCCGGATAGATTAAAATCTTATTAAATAGGGTTTTTGCGGGATATTCAACAAATGCCGAAGTTTGAGAAAATCTTTCCACTCCGTTTTGCGTCAAGGAAAATTGCAATACGGGAAACATAAGCAATAAACAAACTGCTCCCAACAAAATCAGCTTTACTCTCTCTTTGGACATTTTCCAGAAAATTGCAACGCCCAGAATACCCATGACTAAGGGTGATGCAATGCGAAATGTGTGATACGTATAAATAGTGCAAACAAGCAATATATACCCGATAACTAAATATCTTGTTTCCCTTTTTTTTAGATATGACACTATTGAAAGGCAGGCCAACAGAAATATGAAGAGGGCAACGTTAGCTTCAAACCCCGCCCTTGAAAACTGAATATGCCAGGGGGAAATTGCAATAAGCAGAGCAGATAATATCGGTAAATACTTAAATTTCTTGCGGAATAATACGTCTATATGCAACTGAAGTAATTCCTTTAAGAGAAAGTATAAAACGATAATGGTCAGGGTGCCCGCCAAAGCTGACGGAAATCTAACCGCCAATTCGTTTTTCCCGAAAATTGACATTGAAAAAGCTACAGAGTAGATATATGCAGGCATTTTGTAGTCACCGAATGATCTGAAAAACAGCGGAAAACTCTGACCATATTCATCTTTACCGGTTTTTAATATCGAATAGGCGTTATTGCCTATTGAAACTTCATCAATGTAGAGTCCGGGCGGATTATTGCTTATGTTATAAAACCGCAAAACTCCCGCAAGCAGAAATATTAGAATAAGAACATACTTATATAATTTCATTAATTTACTTCCCAAACAGAAATTTTATATAAGAAACAGGAAATCTAAGCGCGGAAAACAGAGAAAAAACAAAACCGTCCCAAGAATCCATAAACCCCTTATGTCTAATGTAGGTTGTTAAAAACCAATGGGCGGGTTTGATCATGAGGTATCCGATCCCGTAACCTATCTTAACAAGATAATTCTTGTTCTTTAAGCTCTCCCTGATCTGCCCTGCTAATAGATCGTTATATCTATTCCATTTCAGAAGATAGGATGCGAAATTTCTGTACGGATAATGCAGAAGCGCATGCTTAAGGTACCCGACGCGACCCTCAACTTGAGCCTGCTCATGCACATGAATCTGGGGAAGATGACCTTTGCCTTTACGATATAGCCTAAGTGTATAATCGGGATATTGACCGCCCTTCATGAGAAAACGCCCTAAAAACCAGTTTTTCCTAGGCATCCAATAACCGTTAACAGGGCTCCCAATTTTTTCTTTAATTTCTTTACCAAGCTCCGGCGAGACTCTTTCGTCTGCATCTAATTGAAAAATCCAGTACCCGGTTGCCAAATCAATTGCCATTTGCTTATTGATATGAAAATTTGGCTTATTTGTGGTTATTTTTACTTTTGCGCCGTATTTCTTGGCAATTTCTACCGTTCTATCCGCAGATGACCCGTCAACAATAATTATCTCGTCTGCTAAATCCGCAACGGAATCCAAGCACAGGGGCAAGTTTTTTTCCTCATTATAGGTCGCCAAGACAACGGAAAGGGTCATTTTTGCCATATTCAACCTATCATAACAGCAATATCGCCTTTTTACAAACCGAAATGAGGCAAATTAATGAATTCTTGTCTGGACAACGATTCCGCTTTTAAATTTTTCTGTTCTTATTATCTGACCATCTTTTTCTCTCAACTTCAACCAGTCGGTAAGCCTTGAAGGATACTGGGAATCCGGTTCAAGAATAAAATACGCAAGGCGAGAACTGTTGCTTGGTAAGTAATTATATTTATTTTGTCCGTACCACTTAAAAAGATACCGATATGTGTAATCATGAACCGGCGGCGTGTAGACAACATACTTAAAGTCTTTCCCTTTGGCTTCTTTATAGACATAGTCTACAACTGCCAGCTGATTTCTATACACGGATGCGTCTCCTTCCCACAACGGCTTGCGATATGCATCCATTATCCCTACCGGATTAACAAATGACGCCAAGCAGACAACAACCAGAGAGATTATGATTAATTTCATCTTCTTAAGATTCTGTAAAACCTTTAAAATTGCCATGCTTAGAAAAAATATATAAATTACCGGAATTCCTACAATATAATGACTCCAAATGGCAGCAGGAAAAACACTCAAACCGATTAAAAATGTTGCGGTAATTATTAAACAAATTCTGAGAAATAATCCTTCTTCTTTTCCTATTTTTTTATGAAAATATATTAAAGAAAATGTTGTAAATATTATTAAAATGATTCCCGTTGTCAAATTTCCATTACTTACCGTTTCCAGCCACAGCCCAAACAGGGAGGAAACACTGTTAATTGGCCTGAAAATGGCTTGATTTCCGTGAGAAGACAAGAAAGAGTTTTCAACAAAAGACAAAAGCGAATTTATCATCAGAAAATTATGTCTAAATTCAAATATTATGCGGGGAGAAAGAATTATGAAAAACCCCAAAATAAAAAACAGATAGTCATTCAATTTAAATTTTTTATCTAAGATTATAATTATTGAAATAATTGCTCCGACCAGAAAAAGCAAACCAAAGACAACCTCTGAGTCCAAAATAATCCCTAACAATATACCCAAAAACAAGGGATACGCAACTCCCAAAGCCTTTTTTTCTTCTAAAGACGCGTAGGTAAAATGAAGACAATACATAAGAAGAACTACAAAAAGAGGAATAAGATTGGGATTCCAAATCTGACTGGTTAATCCAATCATCACGGGAGAAAAGGAAAGAAATGAAGCAAACAATAATCCAAGACTTGCTCCACCGATATTTTTTCCCAACTTATATCCTATAAGCACAGTTGCTATCCCGCTTATAGCTATAAAAAATACTATGCCGGCAGGATTTCCTGAGACCAAAATGAACGGAATGGTTAGAATATAATACCACCACGGACCATAGAATAGCCCGGGAAGACCTGTCGTTTGGCCGATAAGAGGAATTTTGTCCAGATGAATAATATCGTTAACGGCAAGCATATCCCGCCCGACATCATAGGTAAAAGCAAAAGAATTCGTAAAGATTCCCTGGGCTCTTAAAAATAATCCGACAAAAATAATTAGATATAATACCATTAATTCCTTACTTATGAATTTTCCCATAGTTTGCGTTACGTACCCACCATCTTAATAGCCGGTATTCTATCCAAATTATAAATGGTTTTTATTCCTTGTATTTCTTTAGGAATTTCATTTGATCCCACAATATACAAAACATTTTTGGTTATAGAGTCTTTTCCCCAATCGATTTTCCTGAAAATATATTTTCCAAATGATTTATCGGTAGCTTCATTATTCTTGCTAATTTTTTGATAGTCTTGCGGCGGGTATCTTAAATAAAATAGAAAAAATATGTACGATTGATTCATGGATTTATCATTCGATACAATTACTTTCTCATACTTATTTTGTAATTTTAAAGATTCGTTAACCGTTTCCTGATAACCGAATTGCCAATCCTGAGAAAAAAAATAATTCTGTTGTACGAAATACTGGTCTAAATAATATGAAAAATTTAACAGACCAAAAATGGAAATTATAGCTAGCGCCAAATAGCAGACTTTCAGCTTCAGAATCCGATAATTTATGCTTAATATCCGGGCAAGCGCAGCCAATATCCCTATCGCTGTCAATATCTGGAGTACCGGCAAGAAATTGATCGTTCTCACAGCATGAGGAACGTCGTTCGTAACTGCAGCCGGAATAGGAACGATTAGAAGCCATAGTAATGTAAATATTTTTACCCTTTTATTGAAATCGCTAAAAATCAAGATGTAAATGCCTGCCAACAAAAATGGCAATTCGATCAGATGCATTAATCCCATTCCCGGAGCATGGTGGCGGGGTATATCACCCCTTACAAAGAGCCAATTAAAATCAAAATGCGAGATGTATCCTCCAACTATGTTTTTTGCAAATTCAACCCTGCGGTTATCCAAAATTAATCCCAAAACATCATTATTCTCCTTATCCCTTGCGACTTTTAAAGTAGATGTCTCAATTATGGAAGGGTTTGAAAAAATATTAACTGCTTTTGCCCTTGAAAACGCATCATTATTTGTAAAAAGGAAATTGATTAGCGGTAAAAGAATAATTCCGAAGATAGCCAATGATATGTATATGTATTTTTTTCTTATTGAAAGGAACTCTTTTTTAAAAGAAAGAATAAGAATTATTATCAAAAGCGGGACGAAAACTTTTTCGCTTTGGTATACATGAAGATTTAATCCCAACACCAAAGCGCTCAAAATTAAAAACCATGGTTTTTTAAAAGCCTTTAAGAAAAACAATATTCCGAAAATATTCAGAGCCACACCCACATTCGCCTCAAATGCAACTCTGGAAAATTGAATATGCCATGGCGAAATAGCCAAGAGAAAAGATGATAAAAGTGCCAGTCCGTTTTTTCTGAATAACTCCTTTGCCAAGAAAAATACTGCCAAGACAGTTAATATGCCAAAAATGGCGGAAGGCAGTCTGACAGCTAAAACATTCAGCCCAAGAACCCACACGGAAGGTATTGCAAAATACGCGTAAAGCGCCGGCTTATAATCGCCGAAAGACTTCAAAACGACAGGTAAAAATTTACCATACTCATCTTTACCTGTTTGCAGAATTGAATATGCATTATAGCCTAAAGCTGCCTCATCCCAATCAGGAGATGGCGGAACGCTGCCTAACTGCCACAAGCGGAGCAAAGAAGCGATAACTATTGTCGCAACTAAAATAATCAAAACTATTCTTTTTCCCATAATCTAAATCCCTTTATCTTACAATGTATAGGCTGTTAAAATTTCTTTTCCGTTCAGCAATTTGAATATTTTTAGCTTCCGGGCATTTTTTGGTATATTTTTTGAATTATCCAGATACAGAACTTTTTTTGTTGAGCTTAAATTATTATTAAAATTTTGAGGGAAAATATATTTTCCAAAACTATTGATTGAAACAAATCCGAATATATCTCTTGTTATATTTGCGGTTTTTCTAAAATAGTTAGGATCTGTTTTTGTATAAAAGAGGTAGTAGATATAGGGCCTGCCTAAAGAATTTGATATCTGAACGAAATCATAATTGCCCTCAACTGATCTAACATAATCTATCGACTGTTTATAGCCAAACTGCCATTCACCCGAATAGCTATATTTATAATTATAAAAATAATCATGATAAAAATAAACGAAATTAGCCGCAAGAAGCAAAAATATAGGAATAAAGATAAGCCTCCTGCGACTTTTTATTTTTTCCAGCAATGTGGTAAAGCCGTAAGCTGTAAGGATCTGAAACGTTGGCAAAGATGACTCAATTCTTAACGCATGAGGAGTCTCCTTGGCTAAGGAAGCCGGTATAATCCCGATTGAAAGCCACAACGGGACTATCCACCAATTTCCCTCTTTTTTTCTAAAAATAAACATTGTTCCCAAAATAATAAATGGCAAATCCCAAAGATACATTTCCCCAACGCTTTGTGTAGAAAATTTTGGATTTCCGTCACCTTTTATAAAAAGAAAGCCCGGGCCAAGATTGTCAAAGTAATGACGTAAAAATTCTACACCATAAAGGAGACGACGATTATGTATGATTTTTGACCACCATGCATTATTGTCATTTGCTACTTCCTGATTAGCTGTCTTTATGATTTCTATATCAGAAAAAATGTTCACCTCTTTATAACGAAGCTGAACTTGCGGAGACATTAAGAACCTCAGCGTGGGCAGAATTAAAATAATTCCTATTGCGATAGCAAAAGCAACCTGCTTTTTTCTTTCCAGTAAAGCCTTCCAAAAGCTAATTGACAAAATCAACGCTAAAATTGGAGCGACTATTCTGGCGGTATTAAATGTATAAATTGAGATTACGAAGCAAACCGCAGAAAAGACTATGCACCATTTTTTTTCTTGCATACCGGCCAGAAATAACCAAACACCGGTTATCAGAAAAAACGAAGCGACATTTGCTTCAAAGGCAGCGCGGGATAACAATATGTGCCAGGGGGAAATAGCTAAAAATAATGCAGCAAGTAAAGCATAGGATTCTTTTGATTTGGAACTCCAAAAGATTCTTTTTACCAAAAAATAAGTAATCAGCACTGTTAATACGCCAAGAAATGCAGAGGGGAATCTGGTTGCAAACTCATTCAATCCGAATAACTTGACGGGAATTACGTCAAGATACGCATAGACCGGTGGCTTAAAATCGCCAAAAGACTCTAAATAATTAAGCGGCAAAAATCTTCCGAACTCATCTTTCCCGTCAACTCCCAACGAATAGGCATTATATCCCCATGCGGCTTCATCCCAAGTCAGGCTTGGCGGATTAACAGCCAAGGCGTTAAATCTCAAAAATCCGGCAACTATTATAATTAACAGGAGTGATCCAAATTTCCAATTTAAAATTTTCCTCATGTTTTTATTGCCCTCAAACTTTGTAATAAATTATTTAAAGTCACTGCTTGAAATAATATGTTTCCTATTTTGTCTTTAATTAAAAATTCTGTTTTAATATTTTTCGGAAAATCTACGGGAGCTGAAATATACAATGCATTTTCCCGAGAAAGACTCAGACTTTTATCTATGACTGGCAACGTCTGAACAAAATAAATATTATCTATTTTGTCAACAGAAATCCACCCGCTGTCATCCTTACTATAGCTTACACCAATTTTATTTTGAAATTTTCCGGGATCATATTTATTATAAAATAAATAGTAAATGTATTGCTTTGCATCATTCAGGTTTTTTGAGATATAAACCTTATCGTAACTATTTTTTAAAGAATTTACCTTCTTCATCAAATCTCCATATCCGTATTGAGAAAAAACAGAATAATTATTATTAAAATAAGTCAGATAATTAATCCAAAAAATGGATAATCCCATGAATATGGTCAAAACCAAAATTAAATATGCAATTCTTTTTATTGGAATAACAGCAATTTTACTTATTATTTCTACCAGATAATAAAGCCCTACGCCCTCTATCATAACTATGAAGGGCAACATTATTGAAGCTCTTCCGTAATGACCTTCTCCGGTCAAAGAATCCGAAATCGGAGAAACCAGTAAAAGAGCTAAAAGCAGATATCCGCTTTTATCCTTATTTTTTATAATAGCCAGTATTCCGAATATTAGAAATGCTGACTCGAATAAGTACTCCAATCCCCTTGCCGGCAATATGGAAAATTGGGTTTGACTGCCGTTTCCATAAAGTAAATTAAAATTATAATGCAATAAATAATTCTTAAAAAAGGAAGAAGTAAATAAGATAATTTTGTTATTAGCAAGTCTGCAAATTACCGGATTAAAATCTTTGAGACATGCGCCTCTTTCATCATTCAGAACATTGATTAAGCCTACGCTATTAATATTGCTTGTTAATCCCACCTGTGAAAAGCGCACGGATGCAGCAGTATTTTTGATAAGAAAATTCGGAATTATTAACAAGATTAATAATAAAAAACTAATTAAATAGATTTTTAAATTACTGAATACATATCTTCTGTCCCAGATTATCAGAGCCGACAAAGCGATAGGAAGAAATAAAACATATGCTGAATATGTATAAACCGTAGCCACAAAGGATAAAACAGAAAACAGCAGGAGGATTTTTCTTTTTTTGGCAAGAAAATATAAAAATAAACCTAGCAAGAAAAATGTAATTGCTATATTTGGTTCAATTGTTACCCTGCTCAAACCTATCGCCCACGGCGAAATAGACAGCAGAAGAGAACTAAGCAATGCGACTTTTTCATTGGATATCTTTTTTACTAAAAAAAACACCAGTATTACAGAAATCGTCCCAAACAATGCGGAGGGAAATCTAACCGAAAAACTATTTAAATTAAAGAAATACACCGGCAGAATTGTCAAATATCTCAAAACTGGCAAAGGATAATCGCCAAAAGCAATAAAATGAATAGGCATAAACTGATTCCACTGATCTCTGCCTGTATTAAGAATTGAGTATGCATCCCACCCGACTCCCGCCTCATCATTAGTTAATCCGGCAGGGATATTTCCAAGCTGATAAAACCTTAAGAATACAGCTATCACTACTATAAATAAAAGTAAGTAGAGATATTTATTACTAATTAATTTGCGTAAATATTCCATATTGTGTGTAAGGGTTCACCCCTATCGACTATCTTGCCTGTTGGGATTGATGTATAATGGCAACTTTCAAAAGAAGAAATATAAAGTGTTTTGGGCGGTAAAAAATCCCTTACGTCTCCCTTGCCGTCATTCAAGCAATCCTGCAGCATAGCAATATTGTCAATTTTAATTGACTTTTCATGCCATATTTTTTGAACTATTCTCGGATTTATTTTTTCAAATGTAGCATATTGAATTAAAAAAGTTCCGTAAGCTTTACTTACATAAACATTATCAAACTTATTTTTATTTTGAACGATATAATTTACAAGATCACGTGAACTCGCATTCCAACCTTCCGCTCCGTAAACAGACCATCTGCAATAATATTGATAGAAATATTCCAAAAAAAGAAATGAATAGACAAAAATTAATGATGATAATAAAATTATTTTCAAATACTTTTTCATACTTAAAATTTTTAATATAAAAAAATATAAACCGACTGATACAATAATTAAAAGCGTAGGAAGCATCATGTAGTCTCTGACTGCATAACTTTTTTGAATGACAAAAGTTGAGGGGACAGGAGCAATTAATAGAAGCGCAAATAGTAAATTACGCGCCATGCTATATTTTTTCGGAAGTAATTTATAAATTCCAAATAAGAGCAATGGAAGCTCAATAATGTACAATACTCCTCTAAAAAATATATTATAGAGCTGCACAACCGATCCTGTCTCTCCGTATAAAAAGAGGTAATTCGTAGAAAAAGCTTCCAAATAATTTTCCCTGGCCACTCTTAAATAATATAAAAGCTTATTATTGAAAATTTGACGTATGACAAAAGGCGCTGTATTTTTTTGTCTTTCCCAATCTACGGTTTTTGCCGCATTCGGATCATTTAGTAAAGAGACATCATCATATCT
>JGI20214J51650_10002580_pt1 | contig 11445 bp, 6 predicted proteins | sample WetSurMetagenome_FD_51650 | JGI IMG/M metagenome (IMG submission 51650)
GTTGTTGTTAATCATAGCGGACTGGAAGAATAATGAAAGCAATGATCTTTGCAGCGGGTCTGGGAACCCGCCTTGGCGAACTGACAAAACAGATTCCCAAAGCACTTGTCGATATAAATGGGAAAAGTGCATTACGCATTGCGGTTGAGAAGCTCACTAAAGAAGGGTTTGACGATATTATTGTAAATGTTCATCATCATCCTGATGCTATGCAGTCCGCTATTCATGACCTGAAGAGTGATGGATTTAAGATTTCTGTTTCTGATGAAGTCTCTGAATTGCTTGATACAGGGGGCGGATTGTTTAAGGCCCGTCATTTTTTTGACAATGAACCATTCCTTGTGTATAACGTCGATATTTTCAGCGATATCGATCTCAAAGCTATTTATGATGCACATCTTGCTTCCGGTGCTGTTGCTACCCTGGCAGTAAGGCACAGAAAGGGCAACAGAATGCTCATTATAGACAAAAATGGCCGGCTCATGGGGTGGTGTAATAATACCACCAAAGAAGAAATACTGACTGTTGAAAACAAAAAAGGGCTGGAACAGATCGCCTTTACAGGTATTCATGTTATCTCGCCGGCGATTTTTGACCTGATGCAGGAGGGGATTTATTCCATGACTTCCCTGTATCTAATGCTTGCAGGCAGCCATCTGATAAACACCTTTCTGTATGACGGCGGCTATTGGTTCGATTGCGGTACTCCGGCTAACCTGGAGAAGATCAGAAAACAATTAACAATTATCAATTAACAATTATCAATAAGGGAAGCCTTAAACTTTTGTCTTTGTCCTTTTATCTTTTATCTTTTATCTTTTCCAGAATGTCTTTGTAAAGACAGCAAACAGTGTAAACAATTCAACACGTCCGGCAATCATCAGAATTGACATTGTGATCTTGGCGGTATCACTGAATGCTGAGAAATTGCCCATGTTACCGGAGGCTCCAAGGCCCGGGCCCACATTTGCCATGGCAGTTGCCGAGCCGCCGAGTGCTTCATTAACAGGAACACCGGCCAGAATAAGCACAATAGTACCAGCCAGTATCAATATCAGATAGATAAACAGAAAGAGAATAACGGTATTGCTTATAACATCAGGAACAATCCTGCCGTTCAGCTTTATGTGAATAACGGCATCGGGGTGCTGCAGTTTAATCATCAGCATATTCATGTTCTTCTGTATCAAAAGGTGCCTTGCCATCTTTATTCCTCCTGATGTTGAAATGGTGCATCCTCCTGCAAATAAAAGAAGGAACATAAAGAAACAGGCGGCTCCCGGCCATGAGGTATAGTCTGTTGTTGCAAAACCGGTGGTTGATATTTGCGATACAACCTGGAATGAGGCATGCCTGAGTGAATCAGCGAAGCCCTGGTCTGTCTTTAAATAGAGAATTGCAGTTACAAACACTATTGAGGCTCCGGTTATTGCTGTATAAAGCCAAAACTCATTATTTGATTTAATCCTTTTTATATCACGTTTCAAAAGAAATAAAAAGACAACATAACTGGTTGCTGACAGGAACATGAACAGAGTTACAATATTTTGCAGGTTAAATGAGTAGGAGGCAAGGCTGTCGTTTTTAATGGCGAAACCGCCCGTTGATACTGTCCCGAAGGCTATACATATACTGTCAAATACTTTCATCCCCCCGGCGATAAGGGAGATAATCTCTGCAATCGTCAGTGAGAAATAGATTAAGATTATAGTGTTGGCCACAGATTTGGTCTTCAGAAGCGGCTTTTCGTTTATAGTGATATCATTTGAATAAAGGCTATGACCTCCGATCTGTAATACAGGCATAATTGAGACAATCATTATGAGTACACCGATACCGCCTATCCAGTGTGTAAGACTTCTCCAGAAGAGAATCGACCGGGGAAGCTGTTCAACCGTTGGGAAGATGGTGGAGCCTGTTGTTGTATACCCGCTTGCTGATTCAAAAAACGCATCTGTAAAGCCGGTGAGTGTATTACTGAAGAGATATGGCAGAGTGCCGGCAAATGACAGAGTTATCCAGATAAGTATGACAATAAGATATCCTTCCTTATTTGTGAATTCACCCTTATATGTGCGGGGGACCTTCCATAAAATGAGCAGCCCCGGGACAAGAGTGCACAGGGCTGACCACATAAACGGACTAATTTTTTCAGAATAACCTGATGCAACAATGATACATATAATATTGCTTAAAGCTTCAACTAGTAGTATATAGCCAATGAATCTGAGTATTGCATTTAGGTTTATCTTTTTCATCTGTCAGTTACATCCATTTCTTCCTGCTTATAAGAAGAGAGCCTATTGTTGCTGCAACAACCGCTCCGGCAAGAATAAACCAGAATGCAAATTTATTGTTTTCCAGGTTATTAGGAACGTTCATTCCGTAAAAGCTGGATATTAATGTAGGTATCATTAAAATGATAGTGATGATAGTAAGTTGTTTCATCACAATATTCAGATTATTTGATATTACTGAGGCAAAGGCATCCATCATTCCTGTCTGGATATCACTGTATATCTTCGCCATCTCAATAGCCTGCTTTGTTTCAATCATTGCTTCGTCGAGGAGATCCTGTGAAAATTCAAAGTCGCGTATCCATCTTGAGTTTTTCAGCTTTAGCATCATCATCTCATTTGACCTCAGTGAAGTGGTAAAATAGACAAGGCATTTCTCCATTTTAAGCAGTCTGTGAAGCTCTTTGTTCCGCGTTGACTTTTCAAGCTCCTGTTCTATGAGATTGGTCTGGTTGTTTACCTGCTTCAGGTAACGGTTGTAAAACATCGTTGTCCGCATGAAAAGGTGGAGTATGAGGTCAATTTTGTTTTCAATTATGAACCCTTTGCCGCTGCGACTGAAGAAGTCGTCAAGAACCTCGTTGTTTCTCTGACATATAATCACCAGTTCTTCCTTTAAAAGTACAATGCCGAGAGGAATTGTGGTGAAAGGAAAGCCGTTTGACTGGTTCTGGTAGGGGATACGGTAGATCATCAGTAACAGATCATCCTCAACTTCTAACCGCGATCGTTCATCAACGTCTATAATGTCAGCAAGAAAATCTTCAGGAACTTTAAGCGCCGTTTTAAGCGTATTAAGTTCTGAGGGAGTTGGATCAGTAACATTGACGATGCAGCCTTTTTCAAATGAGTTTAACGGAAGGAGACCGTTAGGGATCATCTGCCAGTAAGTAATCATATAGTACCTCCTAATTTAAGTTCCACAGAGGCACCTGTTAAACAGCTACNTCAGCAGAACGGATTTAACATTATATCTCGCGTGATAGTCGTCCATAAAGACAAATATTGATCTGCGGCAAAATTAAGATTTTTATTATTTCTGCTTCCAGATGAATAAAGAAATTTGAATCTGATTTAATTTTTTTTTGACACACATATGACATGTTATATTACCCCTTTGGCTTTGCCGCAAAAAAGTTAACTTTGCTTTAAATCTATAGTTCTTAAAATGGGAAAAGTACTTATTATAGGAGCCGGAGGTGTAGGCACTGTTGTTGCTCACAAAATTGCCTCTCTCAAAGACATATTCGGTGAGGTAATGCTTGCAAGCCGCACAAAGTCGAAATGTGATGCAATAGCTGAACATATAGGCGGTGGAAGGATAAAAACTGCACAGGTAGATGCTGACAATGTCCCTGAGCTGGTCAAACTGCTCCGGGATTTCAAGCCTGATCTTGTAGTAAATGTAGCCCTTCCTTACCAGGATCTTCACATCATGGATGCCTGTCTTGAGGCCGGTGTTTCATACCTCGATACTGCAAACTATGAACCGCTTGAAGAGGCAAAATATGAATACAGCTGGCAGTGGGCCTATCATGACCGCTTTAAGAAAGCCGGCCTGACAGCTATCCTTGGCTGCGGTTTTGACCCTGGCGTGACAAGCATCTATACCGCCTATGCTGCGAAACATCATTTTGATGAGATCCATTACCTCGATATAGTTGATTGCAATGCAGGAGACCATGGAAAACCTTTTGCCACCAACTTTAACCCTGAGATAAATATCAGGGAGGTAACCCAGAAAGGCAAATATTATGAAAATGGCAAATGGGTAGTTACTGAGCCTCACCAGATCCATCAGCCTCTTAATTACCCGGGCATAGGGCCTAAAGAGTCATACCTGATATATCATGAAGAGCTTGAGTCACTTGTAAAAAATTTCCCGACAATTAGGAGAGCACGTTTCTGGATGACCTTCGGACAGGAGTATCTTACGCATCTCAGGGTAATTCAAAATATTGGAATGGCAAGGATTGATCCTGTTATTTATAATGGTGTCGAGATAGTTCCTATAAAATTTCTTAAAGAAGTGCTGCCTAACCCCGGAGACCTGGGTGAGAACTATAAGGGATGGACCTCAATCGGGTGTCGCATAAAAGGCATTTATAAGGGCAAAGAACGTTCTTACTATGTTTGGAACAACTGCAACCACGAAGATGCCTATCACGAGACAGGAACGCAGGCCGTAAGCTATACGACAGGAGTTCCCGCTGCCATAGGGGCAATGATGTTCATGAAAAACCTCTGGAAAAAAGCAGGCGTATGGAATGTGGAGCAATTTGACCCGGACCCGTTTATGGATGAGCTTAATAAACTTGGCCTCCCGTGGAATGAAAAGTTTGATATTGATCTTGAACTGTAGCAATGATAGACTATTCAAAGGTACCTTCACCATGCTATGTACTTGATGAGGAGAGACTGCGTAAAAACCTCCGACTCATTAAACATGTATCCGATGAGTCAGGTGCAGAAATTATACTTGCTTTTAAAGCATTCTCTATGTGGTCAGCATTCCCGATTGTAAGGGAATATATAAGCGGAGCGTCAGCAAGTTCAATTCATGAAGCACGATTGTGCTTTGAAGAGATGAAGGTGCCGGCGCATACGTACTCACCAGCATACAGAATTGAAGAATTTGGCACCATACTCCGTTACAGCTCCCATGTAACATTCAACTCTATGGCCCAGTTTAACAAGTACTGGCCTGTGATGAGTAAAGAGGCTCCGGGAGTTTCTGCCGGATTAAGGATAAACCCGGAATATTCTGAGATTGCCCATGGGATATATAATCCTTGTGCACCCGGATCACGTCTGGGCGTTACTGCCGCAGAGCTTCAGAATGGATTACCTGATGGTGTGGAAGGACTGCATTTTCATGTGCTTTTTGAGTCAGATTCTTACACACTTGAGAAGGTACTTGATGTAGTTGAAGAAAAATTCGGACACCTTTTCCCGATGGTAAAGTGGATAAATATGGGCGGAGGCCACCTGATGACCAGAAAAGACTATGACACCGATCACCTTATTAAGATACTCAAACGTTTCAGAGAAAAACATGATATTCATTTGATTCTTGAACCGGGAAGCGCGTTTGCATGGGAGACGGGTGAGCTTGTATCTACGGTCGAGGATATAGTTGAACGTGATGGCATCCTGACGGCAATTCTTAATGTCTCTTTTACTGCCCACATGCCTGATTGCCTCGAAATGCCTTATAAACCCGTCATTATTGGCGCCATTGAACCTGCTGATGGCAAACCAACTTACCGCATGGGCGGAAACTCATGCCTGTCAGGGGATGTGATGGGCGAATGGTCATTCCATAAGGAACTTAAACCGGGCGACAGACTTGTCTTCTGGGACATGATTCACTATACCATGGTTAAGACAACAACTTTTAACGGAGTGCCTCACCCTTCAATTGGAATCTGGGGCAGAGACAATAAATTCAGACTTGTCCGTGAGTTTGGATACGAGGACTACAAAAACCGGCTTTCATAATTTTGTGGTAGAGACGTTGCATGCAACGCCTCTACGATATTCAATTTCATAAATATCAATAAATAAGCATTTTAAAAAAATCCATCAAATGATTGATGGATTTTTTTTATGTTTTTATCAAAAAAATGTGACAAAAATCATGAAAAACGTATAAAAAGTTAAAAAAAGTAATAATTTTGCAGCAGATACTTTAAAAAATGAAGAGGAATAGTGCGATACTATCATTATTTTTTATTACCAGGTCACCCGGGGCGAACTGAGAATGGGTTTTTTATATTGGAATATATATGACCGTTCTCAGGAGAAAGAGAACGGTTTTTTTATGATTTAATTTGAAAACAATACAAGATGAGAAAAGAAAGACCCCGGAGCAAGGGGCTGTACAGACCGGAATTTGAGCATGAAAACTGCGGAATTGGATTTGTTGCCCATTTAAGAGGAGAAAAATCACATTCAATTATCAGTCAGGGACTGGATATCCTTCGCAACATGACCCACAGGGGGGCAGAAGGTGCAGATAAAAAATCAGGTGACGGTGCCGGAGTATTGATCCAGGTACCTCGTGATTTTTACCTGATACAGGGTTTCTCACTGCCCCCTGAAGGCAAGTTTGGTACTGGCCTGATCTTCCTTCCGCAGGATAAGGATGAAGCGCTTGAATGCGAAAAGACACTTCTTGATATTGCTCATGAAGAAGGGCTCAGTCTGATAGGCTTCAGGGAGGTACCACGCGATAACTCTGTAATCGGAGAGATAGCAAGATCTACAGAACCGTACATAAAACAGATATTTCTTAAGGCAGACCTCTCACAGGATGAACTTGAACGTAAATTATTTATAGTGCGTAAGAGAACTGAGAAAATAATACGTGATTCTGCTCTTACCCAGAAAAGCTTTTTTTATTTGCCCAGCCTCTCAACCAAAGTCCTTGTTTACAAGGGAATGCTTACCTCTCTTCAGCTTGGTGACTATTTCAAAGATCTCTCTGACCAGAGAATGCAGAGTGCTATTGCTCTGATCCACTCCCGTTTCAGTACAAATACCTTCCCAAGCTGGGATCTGGCCCAGCCGTTCCGGCTTCTGGGACATAACGGTGAAATAAACACAATTAAGGGTAACAGAATGTGGATGGAAGCCAGAGAGTCTATTCTGAAATCTGACAAACTGGGTGATCTGTCGCGTATTTACCCTATAATTGAGCCTGGCAAAAGCGACTCAGCCTCTCTCGACAATGTACTTGAGTTTCTTATTATGAGCGGGAAGAGCCTTCCTTATGCAATGGCCATGCTTATTCCTGAATCAATAAACGTTAAAAACCCGATATCACCCGGACTGAAAGCCTTTTACAAGTATCAGTCAACAATGATGGAGCCATGGGATGGACCTGCCTCCCTGATCTTCTCCGACGGGAGATATATTGGTGGCATGCTCGACAGAAACGGACTTCGCCCTTCGAGATATCTTATTACAAATAACGATTTTATTGTTCTTGCATCGGAGACTGGGGTACAGTCGTTTCCTGCCGGCGATATCCGTGAAAAGGGCCGGCTGAAGCCCGGTAAGATGATGCTTATCGATACCCATGAAGGGAAAATTTACCGTGACAGTGAATTGAAGGAACAGCTCGCAGGTGAATTCCCGTATGGTGAATGGATCAAACAAAACATGGTCAAACTGGAGGAGATTGAGACGGGACATATCACCACACCTGATATAGGTTCATGTTATGATAAATATATAACATCATTCAACTACTCTCTTGAAGATATTCAGAAGATAATAAAAGAGATGGCAGCAACAGGCAAGGAGCCCACAGGCTCTATGGGCAATGATGTTCCGCTTGCCATATTGTCACAGAAGCCTTACAGGCTCTTTAACTATTTCAAACAGCTTTTTGCACAGGTCACTAACCCGCCTATTGACCCTATTCGCGAAGAACTGGTGATGACCCTTTCAGGATACCTTGGCTCACTGCAGAAAAACCTGCTGGATGAATCACCTGATCATGTTAAAATGGTCCGGTTTAAAAATCCTGTTATATCAAATACATACTTTCAGGTAGTGCAGAACCTGCGTTACAAAGGATTTTCGTCGTCTACACTGATGATGCATTTTGATGCCAGCAAGGGAGGCGAAGGCCTTCGTGAGGCCGTTGATAAGCTTTGCCTTGATGCTGAAAAAGCCGTTGATGATGGTAAAAACTATATAGTCCTTTCAGACAGGGGAATAGACAGCGACACTGCCCCCATACCATCACTGCTGGCCGTTTCAGCGGTGCATCATCACCTTATCAATAAGCGCAAACGCATGCAGATTGATATTGTTGTTGAGTCAGCCGAGCCCCGTGAAGTGATGCATTTTGCATTGCTGTTTGGGTATGGGGCAAGTATCATTAATCCCTATATGGCTTTCGCCATAATAGACAGAATGGTAAAGGAAAAATCAATTCAGCTTGACTATGAGAAGGCAGAAGAAAACTATATCCATTCAATTAATAAGGGGATACTTAAGATAATGTCAAAAATGGGTATCAGCACTCTTCGCAGCTATCGCTCTTCACAGATTTTTGAAGCTGTTGGCATTCACCCAGACGTTATTAACAGATATTTTTCAGGAACAGCCTCCCGTATTGGAGGGATAGGTATGGAGGAGATCTCCGAGGAGGTGCTGATACCTCACAGGAAGGCTTTCATAAACGAAGTACAGCCTGAGGTGCTCACAGAAGGGGTTTACTCGTATCGCAAGCATGGTGAAAGACATGCATGGAATCCGGAAACGATATCTCTTTTGCAGTGGAGCACGAGAACAGGTGATCGTAATATTTTTAAAGAATATGCCTCAAAGGTTAATGCCGATACCGCTCAGCCATTGTTCATCAGAGGTCTTCTGCGGACGAAAAACAATCCCATAGACCTGTCTGAGGTTGAACCTGCGGAGGATATAATGAAACGGTTTGTTACCGGAGCCATGTCTTACGGATCAATAAGCAGGGAGGCGCACGAGTGTATGGCTATTGCCATGAATCGCATAGGCGGCAGAAGCAATACCGGGGAAGGTGGTGAAGACCCTGCACGCTTTGCACTTCGTGAAGACGGGACAAGCGTACGCAGTGCCATCAAACAGGTTGCCAGCGGTCGCTTTGGCGTTACTGCCGAATACCTGGTCAATGCCGATGAGATACAGATAAAAGTTGCACAGGGAGCAAAGCCGGGTGAAGGAGGACAGCTTCCTGGACACAAGGTGGACAAGATAATTGCAAAGACACGTTACTCAATCCCGGGGATCACTCTGATATCACCCCCGCCTCATCACGATATTTATTCTATCGAGGACCTTGCACAGCTGATATTTGACCTTAAGAATGTCAATCCAAAGGCAAAGATCAGTGTCAAGCTTGTCTCAGAGACCGGGGTAGGCACAATTGCAGCAGGTGTAACAAAAGCAGGTGCCGACCTGATAACAATCTCTGGTTTTGAGGGGGGCACCGGTGCTTCTCCCACTTCTTCAGTGAAACATGCAGGGCTTCCGCTTGAGATTGGCCTCTCAGAGACACAGCAAACGCTGGTTCTTAATAATCTTCGTGGCAAAATCAGACTTCAGGCCGACGGCCAGCTTAAGACAGGAAGAGATATTCTTATGGCGGCTCTGCTGGGCGCAGAAGAATTCGGCTTTGCAACAAGTGCCCTGGTTGTCCTTGGCTGCGTGATGATGCGTAAATGCCACCTTAATACCTGCCCGGTTGGCGTGGCAACACAGAACCCTGAGCTGAGAAAGAGATTCATGGGACGTACCGATTACCTGGTTAACTTCTTCCGCTTCCTGGCAGAGGATGTCAGAGAAGAACTTGCACAGCTGGGTTATAAGAAGCTTGATGATATAATCGGCCGTTGCGACCTGCTTGAAAGAAATCCTGAGGTTAACCACTGGAAAATAAAAAATGTTGACCTGTCAGCATTACTGACAATTCATGAAGAATCGTCTGAAAACGATGTACGGTATAACAATAAAAATGCTAATCCAATCGGAGAAGTGATGGATATTGACCTTTTAGCCATGGCAGAAAAGGCAATTACTGAAGGTCAGCCAGTCACCATTGAGCGTAACATACATAATACTGACCGGACTGCAGGGGCAATGCTCTCAGGCATAATCGCTTCACGCTATGGATCAAAAGGACTTCCTGATGGAATGATCAAATGCCGGTTTAAAGGCTCGGCCGGACAAAGTTTTGGCGCTTTTCTTTCTCCCGGAGTGGAGATGTATCTTGAGGGCGATTCAAACGATTACCTCGGGAAGGGCTTGTCAGGTGGCCGGATAATTGTCGTACCTCCGGAAGGCTCAACCTTTGATGCTGATAAAAATATAATCATTGGCAACACAGTTCTTTATGGCGCTACCAGCGGCGAAATATATATTTCAGGCGTGGCAGGCGAAAGGTTTGCTGTAAGAAACAGTGGCTCTGTGGCAGTGGTGGAAGGCGTGGGGAATCATTGCTGTGAATATATGACTGGAGGAAGAGTGGTTGTGCTGGGGACAACCGGCAGCAACTTTGCAGCCGGCATGAGCGGCGGAATTGCCTATGTGTTCAACGAAGAGGGTAATTTCGACTACTACTGTAACATGGGAATGGTTGAACTTTCACTTGTTGAAGATATGTCAGACTATAACGAGCTTCTTGCCCTTATTACAAAACACTACAATTATACCGGAAGCAAAAAAGCCAGAATGATCCTGGATGCGCCTGACAAATACATCCCGATGTTCATCAAGGTTATACCATACGATTACAAAATGGTGCTTCAGGAACAGAAGCTTGAAGAGTTAAAGAAAAAACGCGCTGACGTTGAAATGGACGTAGAGATGGTCTGATAATTAACAATTAAAAATTAACAATTAATAATTAGCAATAACTCCATAAGAAGCATAATCATGGGAGATATAACAGGTTTTTTAAAGATAAAGAGGAAAGAAGCCGGTAACAGACCGGTGAACGAACGTATATGTGATTACAGTGAGGTTGAACAGATACTTAACAGTGAAGACCGCATGCTCCAGGCATCACGATGCATGGAGTGCGGCATACCCTTCTGTCACTGGAACTGCCCCGTTGATAACCTGATTCCTGAATGGAATGACTTGCTTTACAAAGGTGACTGGAGAGCGGCCTATAAACGACTGAGCGACACCAATAATTTCCCGGAGTTTACAGGCAGAATTTGCCCTGCATTGTGCGAACATGGCTGTGTGCTTAACATACAGAATGAGCCTGTTACCATCAGGGAAAACGAAGTTGCTATTGTTGAAAGAGCTTTTACAGAGGGTTATGTCAAACCACGGCCACCTGCTGTACGGACAGGCAGGAAAGTCGCTGTTATAGGCAGCGGACCGGCAGGTATGGCTGCTGCCGATATGCTTAACAGGGCAGGTCATGAAGTCACCTTATTTGAAAAGGATGAAAAAGCAGGCGGACTGCTCCGGTACGGCATCCCCGACTTTAAGCTTAGTAAGGCGGTGATAGACCGGCGGCTTGACATTATGATCCGTGAAGGGTTAGTTATCAGAACAAATACTGAGGTCGGAAAAGATATCTCAGCCAAACAGATTACCGATGAGTTTGATGCTGTATGCATTACCATCGGAGCCAGTC
>JGI20214J51650_10002582_pt1 | contig 11440 bp, 12 predicted proteins | sample WetSurMetagenome_FD_51650 | JGI IMG/M metagenome (IMG submission 51650)
TTTCCAGAGCATAGGACTGCCTGGCAAAGCCATATTCATGTCGTTATCGCGGCAGGTGGTGTTTTTATTGCCGGGGCTTCTGATTCTGCCTGCTCTTTTCGGGGTAAGGGGCGTATGGTTCAGTATGCCGGCAGCAGACTTGTTAGCAAGTGTTGTAGCAGCTTATTTACTTATATTACAATATCGTAAAGTTATTATAAAGAAGTAAAATCAATTGTTGTTAAATCTATCAGCTTATGAAAAATAATTATATCATAAACATAGGACGACAACTTGGAAGCGGTGGCCGGGAAATCGGGCAGAAGCTCTCCTCCCGCCTTGGAATATCCTTCTATGACAAGGAGCTTATCCGTATTGCGTCACAGGAGAGCGGATTAAAAGAAGAGGTTTTTGAAAAAGCCGATGAGAAAAAACACTTCAGTCTGCTTGGCGGCTTGCTGGGTCTTCGCGGCTCTGCAACAAACGAAATCTCTCTTAATTATTATCTGACAGATGAAACATTGTTTAAAATTCAAAGCGATGTTATCAGGTCTCTGGCTGAAAAAGAATCATGTCTGTTTGTGGGGCGATGTGCTGATTATATTCTGAAAGAAAATCCGAGATGCCTGAATGTGTTTATCAGTGCAGATCTGGATGACCGCATTAAGCGCATTGCTGACACTCAACGTCTGCCGGAGAATAAAGCCAAAGATTACATTGAAAAAACGGATAAGAACCGAGCACGGTATTATAACTATTTCAGCGATAAAGAATGGGGCGTTGCTGAATCGTATCATCTATGCATTAATTCTTCTGTTCTCGGAATTGATGAAACGGTGTCCTTTATCGCCCTGTTTGCGGAAAAAAGATTTGAGCTGAAATAAATCAGAAACACTGGCAACAACTAATCAAAATCCAATTGTCGCAACTTTAAATAATTAAACGCCCCTTGATTGGTTGTGGAGATTACGCGTATATCTTGTTTTGATACGTCTATATATTGTATAAAACTATTTCAGAACGATATAATACTATTTTATCAAAACAAACGCCGCCCAGGAATACGGATCATACTTTTTTCTCATTTTCGCCTGTGTTTGGTTAAATGATTTTCGTATGTTTTTTGTAAGTAGCAACTTTTTATAGAATTGTGTCATGAATTCAGCGGTTGCTTCGTCCGGCACTTGCCAAAGACTCATAACAAGATATTTTACCCCTGCCATTTTAAATGCTCTTTGCAGACCATATACCCCTTCGCTGCCTCTGATATCGCCTAACCCTGTTTCACAGGCCGACAATACTACAAGCTGAGTTTTTTGCAAATCCAATTGTGTTACTTCCTGGGCTGTTAAAACTCCGTCCTCTCCTTCGTCGGCATATTTCTGATTCCACACATTATTGGCTCCGGAAAACACCAGCCCTGAACGCATTAATGGGTTTTTATTCATCACAAACTGCCACAATCCAAAACCGCTGCTTCCGCCCCGGAAAGTAATTGCTGTTTCCTTTGCTGCTGCATTCTTTTCTTCTTCTTTCTTCGGTGCTTCCGGGTCAGGAAAGAAAAAGCCGTGGGTTGCTATATGAAGGATTTCGGGTTTTTGGTTTGGCTGTGCGGAGGTAAAAAGTTGTTTAAACGATTGTTCCGAAGCCGATTTGCCTGAAAGATAATTGGTCTTTAGTTTTTTTGCTGTAAATATTCGATCTATCTCATCGGCTTCATTTTTTGTGCCGGGTAAATATTGCCAGATTTGTTTAGCTGTTGAATCTGTAGAATATTCTATCCCTCCATATATGCCCGCCGTGAGGTCTTTGCCAATGTTGTAACTTTCGTTCACAACTATATTGCCAGTCGTGCTGAGACGATTCAGGTTGTAGTTGTCGCAGAGATAAATATTTGTCTGCCTTCCAATAGCAGCAAATGAAATTTTGTGCAATAGACCATCCGGCGAATAATATATTGTTTTTATGCTTTTCAGATATTTTTCCAGGGGTTGCCAAATCAGTTTATAAAGTTGCTCTCTTGTGTTTTCATTGGTTCCGTAAATGCTATTAATGTACAATACATTATTGCTTTTATTTGTTCCCAGAATATATTCCAGATCTTTTTCATAAAAAAGTTGTACCATTTCAGGCTGCTTGCTTTGCGGTGTAATCAGCAGCGCACAATATAGTACAGAATCCCGGTTTTTATTTTCTGCAAAATGAATAAATTCAATGGCAGCCTCTCCGGGTTTAAGCCCTTTTTTTACGTTTTCCCACGATAGTTTTTGTGTGCTTTGAAAATCGCTGAATGCCTGCGAACCACTTACTAAATCTTTTTCTATAGTATTTGCCTGCTGCTCCATATCCCCGGGATTTTTTGTGCGTTCTGAAATTTCGGTGGAATAGAGTTTTGATATTTCTCTTTTAATGCCAATCCACTTTTCATATTTCGACATAAGTGTAGTGTCATTACTGCTTAAAATAGCCGCACGCATCGCCGTGGATGATTTTAGCAGCAAACCCTTGTTTTTCACCACATTATTAAATACTTCTTTAGTAATTTCAGGATTCTCTGCTTTTCTTTTCAATGAGAAGGAATAAAAATTTTCGAAATTGCCAGACTGCGTTTTGAAGTACAATTCCTTTTCTTTTTCCGATAAAAATGCAAAGTTCCGTGAAATGGCGCTATTTATTTTCTCCAGACATTCCAGATATAAAGATTCAGCAGCAGGGTAATTGCCCGTTGCTTCGTATAGGCTGGCGAGATTATTTAGGGATGTTGCATAATCAGGGTGTTCTTCACCTAAAATTTCTTTACGGATGTTTTTAGCCTCAAGAAAAAAGGGCTCAGCAGCATTATACTTCCTCATTACAGTGTATAAACCGGCGAGATTGTTCAGAGATGTTGCATAGTCAGGATGCTTTTCGCCTAAAACTTCTTTACGGATATTTTTTGACTCCAGAAATATTGTTTCGGCTGCAGGGTAATTGCCCATTGCCTGATATAATTTGGCGAGATTATTTAATGATAAGGCATAATCGGGGTGTGTTTCGCCCAAAACCTCTTTATAGATATTCACTGCTTCAACATACAAAGGCTCAGCTTCAGAGTATTTACCTGTTGACCAATATAATACGGCGATATTATTTAAAGCAAGGGCATAATCATTGGTTTCTTCTCCCAGAACTTCTTTAATGATGTTTTTTGCCTCAAGAAACAATGCTTCGGCTGCAGGGTAATTGCCCATTTCCTGATACAGAACAGCAAGATTATTCAGAGATATTGCATAATCGGGGTGTTTTTCGCCGAGAATTTCTTTCCGGATGCTTATTGATTCAATATACAAAGGCTCCGCTGCAGAATAATTGCCCATTGCCCAGTATGTTTGGGCAAGATCGTTTAAGCATGTAGCATAATCGGCATGTTTTTCGCCTATTGTTTTTTTAAGAATGTCTTTCTCCCTGAGAAATAAATCCACGGCAGCAGGGTAATTGCCTGTCGCATCATATAAATTAGCGAGATTATTTAATGATGCAGCATAATCAGGGTGTATTTCACTCTGGATGATTTTTCTGATTTCTAATTCTTTTTTGCAGTACTCGGCGGCAATTGCATATTTACCGCTGTAATAATAAATATCTGTTATTGCTCTGAGCATATTGGCATACAGAGTATCGTTTTCTCCTGTTTTTTCTTTTACTGATTGAAGTGCTTTTTCAGCATATATGAGAGCCGTGTCATAGCTTGACTTTTCCATATAATTAACCCGCAGGGAATCATACTGTTGCCAGGTTTGGCAGATTAATGAAGGAAGTGCAATGAATGATATAATGAAAATAGTACAGATAAGTTTTTTCAAGGGTTTGGACATTTTAAGTTTCTGAATTATTTGTCCATATTATTAATTTCTTCTTTAGGTCTGCCTTCAAAGCAAAATGCACCACTTAAAGCTATTCGTTATACAGCTGTTATGTAAAGATATGCCAAAAAAATCACCGTATTACCATAAGTGCCGGGATAGCCCTCAGTTGTATCAGTTATCATCTCCGGCGTATTCTTCAAAAGAAAATCATTGTGCCTCTTTATGATTCGTCGTGAGTCATTATTCTGACTTTTTGCAGGGTTTTATTATTGATCCGATAATATAATTTTAATTGATGTCGTCAGGTAAAGCGTCCCGGAAAGGAACAATCCTATCCCGAGTCCGTTGTAGAGAATGGACAGGTATTGTTTTGGAATGGATGAATGCCGGAGTGTTATTCCCAGGGTTACCATTACGATTATTATCAGGTAACTTTTCCATGTGATGAATGAAAAAAAACATTTTTTGCCCTTACGCTCAACCAGTCTTGAAATATTCTTTTGTGCCAGTTTCGAAAACCCAAGGAAATGAATAGGCAGCCCGGCAAGCAGTCCGGCAATGTAAAATAGAATTATTCCCCGTCCCTGATAGTGGGTCAGCCATGAGATTGCAAATGAAATCAGCATCACACCTACCCCGCACCACATAATCCCGGCTGTGATGAGAAGATATTTTTTGTCGACGGCAGGATTTAGTTTTGTGATGTTCATTCTATTTCGGGTTTTGCAGGACAGAATGGCCGTATTTCTATTTTTTCCCACACGTGGTTGGAAATATATGGTTCATTCACCAGGATCTTATCAAGCGNATCCCTGTCAGGAACATCATAAATTATTACTGAGCCGATCATTTCCCCGGAATCGTTCAGTATTGCGCCGCCGAACAGGTACTTCCCCTCTTTTTTTATTTGAGAAATTTTTCCGAGATGTTCGGGCCTGGTTTTCATTCTCCTTCCCGGAGCATCCGGGTCTGTGCCATCAAAAGCGGTTAAAACGAATGCCATTGTTTTTTCTTTCAAAATTAAAATAAATAACAGAACAGCCGACCGGGCTTGTATATGAGAATCCTTAATCATTACTTATATTTGTCATAACTATAAGGATTAATTTGCTGTTTTTTTAATCTCTTGGTTATTAGTGTGTTATGGCTGATTTAAAATCATTTATTAATCCTGCCCGGTTTTTAAGGGACCTCAAAAGCAAGGATCATCATCGGATTTTCGGCGCAAGTGATATTCTTAAGTACATTGGCCCGGGGTTGCTTGTTACGGTTGGATTTACCGATCCGGGAAACTGGGCAGCCAATATTGCCACCGGGTCGGAATACGGATATACCCTCCTCTGGGTAGTGACACTTTCGACAATTATGCTTACTGTTCTGCAGCATAATGTGGCTCATCTTGGTATTGCAACAGGGTATTGTCTTTCAGAGGCAGCGACAATTTATACAAACCGGAGGATTTCGAGAATTATGCTTTCTTTTGCTCAGCTGGCTTCTGTCGCGACATCTCTGGCTGAGATTCTCGGTGGCGCAATTGCTCTTCAGATGCTATTCAAGATCCCAATCCGGATGGGATCAATAATGGTTACAATATTTGTTATCATTATGCTCTTTTCCCATTCTTACAGAAAAATTGAAAAGTGGATAATAGGTTTTGTTTCAATTATAGGCATTGCTTTTCTTTACGAATTATTCCTTGTCGATGTTGATTGGGGAAAAGCTGTTGTTTCCAGTATAAAGCCATCTATTCCCCGGGGTTCGATGCTTTTGTTAATGAGCGTCCTTGGTGCAGTTGTAATGCCCCATAATCTGTTCCTTCATTCAGAGATCATTCAAAGCCGCCAGTGGCATCTTGAGGATGAAAAAATAATTACCAGGCAATTGAAATATGAATTCGCCGATACGCTGTTTTCAATGATCATCGGATGGGGAATAAACAGTGCAATTATAATCCTGGCCGCTGCAACATTTTTTAGTCATGGAGTAAAGGTTGGAGAGCTGCAGCAGGCAAAAAGTCTTCTTGACCCTTTATTGGGAACAAACGCGGCGGTTATTTTTGCAGTTGCTTTATTGTTTTCAGGAATTGCTTCTTCAATAACTTCCGCAATGGCAGGTGGATCTATTGTATCAGGAATGTTTCTTGAGCCTTATAATATTAAAGACAGCCACACCAGGGCCGGGGTTCTTATCTCTCTTATCGGAGGCCTGGTTATTATTTTCTTTATTGGTGATCCATTTAAAGGACTTATTCTTTCACAGGTATTTCTGAGCATTCAGCTTCCATTTACAATAGCGATCCAGATTTATCTTACGTCTTCGAAAAAAGTAATGGGAAAATATGCCAACAGCCGCTTTTTAATTGTTCTTTTATGTATTATTGGAGGAGCGGTTGTCTTTCTTAATCTGAAATTGCTTTTTGAAGTCATTTTCCACTAGTTCTTCTCTTATTAATATATATGTCTGAAGAAAAATATAATATCGGTATTGTTCTGAGCGGCGGAGGGGCCCGGGGATTTGCACATCTTGGCGTTTTACAGGCGCTTAACGAGGCTGGAATATTTCCGGATATCATTTCTGGGACGAGTGCAGGCGCTCTGGCAGGCGTTCTTTATTGTGACGGCAATTCCCCGAAAAAGATTCTTAAAATTATGAAAACAAACAGCCGTCTCGATTATATGCGCCCGACACTGCCCCGGGATGGACTGCTGCAGATCTCGGGCATTACTAAACTACTTGAAACTAATCTCCGGGCAAAGAAATTCGAAGACCTGAAGATACCTTTGATCGTCACCGCCACCGATCTCAATCATGGCAAAGCAGTATATTTTTCAAAAGGAGAACTCATAACAACTGTAATAGCATCTTCCAGCATCCCTGTGTTGTTCAGGCCTGTGATAATTAACAAAATATATTATGTCGATGGGGGTGTGCTCGACAATCTTCCTATAAAACCAATTGAAAATAAATGCCACCGGATAATCGGTTCTTTCGTGAACCCTGCAGGTTACGAGGAGTCGATCTCCGGTCTTATTAAAATTGCGGTAAGGACTTTCATGCTCGACCAGACAAAAGAGGCAGAAGGGAAAGCGGCAAGATTTGATCTTTTTATTGCACCTGACGAATTGAAAAATTTTGGATTCCTCGAAACCGACAAGGCCGACGAAATGTTCAAAGTCGGCTATATGGTTACCTGCGAAAAACTTAATAGAGCAGACCTAAGCTTATTCCGGGACCCCGGTTCCGGCAAATGAATAAAGTAAAGCAATCTCTTTTTCCCAGAGTGATTCCTCGGGTGTCTCAAGGATAAGAGGCATGTTGTCAAAACGGCTGTCGTTCATAATGAATTTAAATGTCGTCTCTCCAAGGAACCCCGTCCCGATGTTTTCATGACGGTCAACCCTGGTTCCGAAATCTTTCTTAGAGTCATTCAAATGCATCCCCCTGAGAAATTTAAAGCCGATGATCTCGTCAAATTTTTTAAACGTCTCTTCAAAGCCTGTTTCTGTTTTTACATCATATCCCGATGTATATGCATGACAGGTGTCTATACAGACCCCAACCCTCGATTTGTCATCAACAAAATCTATAATGTGCTTTAATTGTTCGAAAGTATAGCCAAGATTAGTTCCCTGTCCTGCAGTATTCTCAATAACGGCAGTTACTCCTTTCGTCTTGCCGAGGGTCAGGTTTATTGATTCTGCCATTCTCTCCAGGCACTTATCGGCCGGGATGGCATTCAGGTGGCTGCCGGGGTGAAAATTGAGTCTGTCGAGGCCAAGCAACTCGCATCTTTTCATCTCGTCGAGAAATGAATTCCTGGATTTTTCAAGGGGCTCTTTTTCGGGATGGCCAAGGTTAATCAGGTAGCTGTCGTGCGGAAGTATCTGAAATGGTTTAAAATCAAATTTTTCACAATTAGCCCGGAATTCGCTTATCGTTTTTGCGGAAAGAGGAGCAGAAACCCATTGTCGCTGGTTTTTTGTGAAGAGGGCAAAAGCCCTGGCTTTTATTGCGTTGGCATTTATGGGAGCATTTTGAACTCCTCCCTCTGCGCTGACGTGTGCTCCGATGTATTTCATGAAATATTAAATTTATTATTTCGTTTAAATGTAAATTTACTTATAGTAACTGATATTCTGATATTTGAAAGATATTATTAATTTTGCACTCTTTTATCTTACTAAAAATCATACAAATGATATCAAGTGAAAACATTCCGGCCAATACTCCTGCTCCTAAAAAGGGGGCCCCGATTGGAATGATTGCAATATCAATTATTCTTGCCGGTGCTCTTATTTTCCTGATAGTCCGGTATTTTGATCAGAAAAATAAAATGCAGGAAATGGAAACGGCTCTTACCCAGGAAAAAGATTCTCTGGCTAAAGAACTGAACCGGATGATCGTTGGTTTCGATACGCTTAAAACTGATAATGATAGTCTCAAGGCCGGGCTTTCCCGTGAAAAGAATAAAATTGTCAAGCTTCTCTCTATTAATGCCTCAAACATTCAGCTTATTAAGCAATACAAGGGAGAAATCTCTACAATGCGGGAGATAATGAAGAGCTACATCGTTCAGATTGATTCCCTGAATACAAGGAATAAGATCCTGGTAACAGAAAATACCAGCATTAAGCAACAAATAACCCGTGTTCAGAGTACCAATACTGAACTTACCAAAGTGAAGGAAGAGCTCAGCTCAAAAGTTGAGATAGCATCAGTGATTCAGGCAAAGGACATTGTTGCAACTTCTCTTAATAAAAGACAGAAGCCTACAACAAAGATCGGCCTTCTCGACAAGCTGAAGATATGTTTCACGCTGCGCGAAAACCCACTCGCAAAAGCCGGTCCGAAAAATGTCTATATGAGGGTGCTCCGGCCCGACTCGCTCGTGATCGCGACAAGCCCTGATAATACGTTTGACTATAAAGGTAATAAGCTGGTATATTCAGCAAACCGTATCGCTGATTACATGAATCAGGATATTGAAATGTGCATTTTCCTTGACAACACGGGTGACTTTATTGTCGGAAATTACAGTGTGGAGCTTTTTCTTGAAGACAATATTATAGGAAAGACGACATTCCTGCTGACAAAAAGATAGGTTATCAGCTATTGTCTCCGGGCATCATAAACCCGGAAATAATATTATCGGATATCATAATGCCTTGATTCGTAAGGATCAGGGCATTTTTTTCCTGTTTCATAAGACCATATTCGATAAATTTCCCTGCGGTATTAATTACATAATCATATCCTTCTTTATCAAAAGTTCTCTCTGTGTATTCAAGGTCAATCCCCCACATGGTCCGCAAGGAAGTCATCATGTATTCATTAAACCGGGTCTTTAAGTCTAGTTCCTCTTTTTCAAACGGTTGTTTATCGCTACCGGCATACCGGATATATTTCTTCACATCGCGCAGATTCCATTGCCTCGAATAGCGATTGTACGAATGAGCCGAAGGTCCCAGGCCCAGATAGGGAACCTGTTTCCAGTAGTTAGTATTATGAGCTGAAAAGAATCCGGGTTTTCCGAAATTTGATATTTCATAATGAACAAATCCGGCTTCAGCCGCTTTTTCGGTGAGAATGTTGAACTGGGTTGTGCTCTCTTCCTCGTCTATCTCCTCAATCATTCCTTTTTCTTTCATCTTCCCGAAGACCGTTCCCTGCTCAATGGTTAGGTGATATGCTGATAAATGACTGATGCCAAAAGAGAAACTCTTGTCCAGATTTGCCCCCCATTCGTCTGAGCTCATTCCCGGAATACCATATATTAGATCAATGGTAACATTGGTGAAGCCGGCATTAAATGCCTCATTAATTGCCGTTTCTGATTGACGTGCGGTATGCCTCCTGTTCATCAGGTTAAGGTCTTTATCCCGCCACGATTGAACTCCCAGACTGATCCTGTTTATTCCCAGGCTTTTAAGGTCTTTAAAGTACTCTCCTGTGACATCATCGGGATTTATTTCGATAGTTATTTCACAATCATTTTCAATGTCGAAACTGCTTCGTAGTTTACCCAGCAGAGAGTCGGTCTCCGATGCCAGAAGAACAGACGGAGTCCCCCCTCCCAGGTAAATTGTTGAAATCGTCTCCTTCCCAAGATAATCCTTCCTGAAATCTGCTTCTTTTTTAAGAGCCTCAAGAAAGGGTTGTTTATCATCCCTGGAAATCACATGATAGAAATCACAGTAATGACACAGTTTCCTGCAATACGGAATATGTAAATAAATTCCTGCCATTTTTTTTGCAATATCTAAATGTATTAATAAAATACCATTCTAATCACTAAATTTGGCGCAAACATCGGGTATGCTTCGAAGGAATATTCTTTCAATATCTGTTGCTCTGGTAATAATATACCTGAGCCTCGCCAATGCTCAAACGTTCGATGAAATTCCTGTATTTCATTTCCCGGGCGAAGACAAGGTCATTCATTTTGGAATGTATGCAGTATTAATGGGAGCCCTGCTTTATGAAAACCGAAAAATAATTGATACAAGGTGCCGTCTTGCATTAATTGCCGTGATCCCGATTCTTTTAGGCGCACTGCTTGAAGTGCTGCAGATGTGGCTGACAACAACCCGCTTTGGCAGTATCTATGATCTTCTTTTTAATATATTCGGAATTTTATTCTCGATTGGCATTTACCTGCTTGTAATAAATCGCCGGGGAGAGAAAATCAAATAATTACCGAGTTGTTTTCGTTGGCTTTTTTTGCCAAATCAAAAATTGTTCTGTTTTCAAAAAGTTCAACAAGTCCGGATCTCAGAGCTCCATAATCATCGTGAATCGGACATGGCAACAGGTTTGTATCTATGCATGAACAGCTCCCATCGTGAATTATACAGTTCCTGAAGAAGTCGCTGCCGTCAATTATTTCTATGATGTCAAGAAGTGTCACTTTCGCCGGATCTCTGAGCATTGAAAATCCTCCATGAGGGCCTTTGGCAGAATGGAGAATCTTATGCTTTGCAAGCTGTTGAAGTATCTTTGCCATGTAAGGAGTCGGCAATTTCAGAGCTTCTGAAATAACTTTAATTCCAGTTTTCCCGGAAGCTTTCGGCCGGCTTGCAATGTATATTACTGCCCTTATCCCGTACCTGCATGAATTTGAGAGCATACTAATATACTTTTAATGGAATTTTGTCAATTCTTCTTTTGTGCCGTCCGTTGTCGAATGGTGTCTCAAGGAATGTTTTTACAATCAGGTACAATTCCGATTCATTTATAAACCGGCCTGGAATGGCACAAACATTTGCATCATTGTGAGCCCTGGCAAGCCTGCTTATCTCTTCGTTCCAGCATAGAGCGCTCCTGATCCCGGGGTGTTTATTTGCTGTCATGTTAATTCCGTTTCCGGTGCCGCAAATTGATATTCCCAGATCAAAATCACCTTCTGAAACTGAATTTGCCATAGGATGCGCATAATCCGGATAATCGACAGGCTCTCCTGATGAACAGCCAAAATCCTTTACTTCATATTTTTCCCTGATCAGGTAAGTCAGAAGCTTTTCTTTGAGATAAAACCCGGCATGATCAGCAACTACCGCTATTCTTTTCTTTTTCACGATTTTTACGCTTATTAAAATACCGGCTCAATTTAAAGAAAA
>JGI20214J51650_10002583_pt1 | contig 11430 bp, 6 predicted proteins | sample WetSurMetagenome_FD_51650 | JGI IMG/M metagenome (IMG submission 51650)
CATTCGCGACTCTACGCCCAACCGGCGTGCAAGCGACGGCTCCCCCCCGTCGTTTCTGCCCCGTTCCGGCCCGTCGCCGGTGCGGATATTCCCTAGAACTATACCTCCGAAGTCCCAGAGAAAGCCAGAGGGAGGCCTTCTGGGCGACCCGGATGGCCTCGGAATCCGCCGGCCGGGCTACAATAGGGGCCATGAGGCTCGGTCGAAAACGGCGAAGCGCGAGAGCAAGGCGCGCGCAGGCGCCACGGCGCCGGCGTGTGATCGTCCTCATCGCGGTGGTGGTGGCGGTCCCTGTGGTCGTCCTGTGGGTGCTGGCCGGCCTCTTGATGATCGGCCTGCGCACGGTGGCCGCCGTCGAGCCCGACATCCCCTCACTGGAAGCTCAGCGCGACGTGACCCTCGCGCAGACGAGCGAGATCTACGCCGGCGACGGCACGCTGCTCGCCTATCTGCACGGTGAAGAGAACCGCACTGTCATCAGCAGCGACAAGATCCCTGAGGTCATGAGACTCGCCGTGGTCGCCATCGAGGACGAGCGCTTCTTCACTCACAACGGCGTCGACTTCGAGGGCTTCGTGCGCGCGCTCGTGACCAACGTGCAATCGCAGTCGACCGAGGAAGGGTTCTCCACCATCAGCATGCAGCTCGTGGGCAACCTCTACCTCGACCGCACCGACATCTCCCTCTCGCGCAAGTTCAACGAGATGGCGCTCGCCTGGCAGTTGGAGCGCAAGTACTCCAAGCGCGAGATCGTCGACATGTACCTCAACACCATCTACTTCGGCGCGAACGCCTACGGCATCGAGGCGGCCGCCCGCACCTACTTCGACAAGGACCCGGCCGATCTAACGCTGACCGAGGCCGCGCTGCTTGCAGGCCTGCCCCAAGCCCCGACGGCGTACTCTCCCCGCAGGCATCCGGACAGGGCCCTCGAGCGCCGCAACACCGTGCTCCTCAAGATGAATGAATTGGGCTTCATCACCAACTCCGAGGCCAAGGCCGCACTCGACACTCCGATCGGACTGGCGCCCTACTCGCCCTACACAAAGACGGAGGAGCCGTACATCGTGGCGTTCGTGCGCAAGCAACTGATCGGCATGTTCGGTGAAGACAAGGTGTTCAAGGGGGGCCTGCGCGTCGAGACCACCATCGACCCCGCCTACCAGCAGTTGGCCCTCGACGCGATCACCACCAACCTCAACGAGAAGGGCGATCCCTCAGCCGCTCTGGTCAGCATCGAGATCGACACCGGCTACATCAGGGCTATGGTGGGCAGCAGCGACTACGACAGCTCCAAGTTCAACCTGGCCGCCCAGGGGCGCCGGCAGCCGGGGTCTTCCTTCAAGACCTTCTGCCTGGTCGCCGCCATCGAGATGGGCATGGATCCCTACAACACCTACTACGAATCCATGCCGGTCACCATCGCCATCGCAGGATCGAAAGAGCCGTGGAGCGTGAGTACCTACGGCGGCAGTTACTACGGCTCGTCGACAGTCGCCCAGGCGACACTGCGAAGCGACAACACCGTGTACGCGCAGATGGCGATGGACGTGGGCGCCGAGCGCATCGTCGACGTGGCCCACCGCATGGGCATCACCTCGGAGCTCAATGCCGACCCGGCCATCGCGCTGGGCGGTCTCAAGTACGGCGTTTCCGCCCTCGAGATGGCCTCGGCCTACGCGACGCTTGCCAATGGGGGCATCCACGTGGAGCCGGTCATCATCCGCCGGGTCAAGGACTCCACCGGCGCGGTGATCTGGGAGGCCAATCCCAAGAAGACCCAAGCGATCTCCGAGGGCGTGGCCTACGAGGTGACCAAGATCCTGCAAGCGAACATTGCCAGCGGCACGGGCACCAGGGCCGACATCGAACGGCCGAACGCCGGCAAGACCGGCACGACCACCAACTGGTACGACGCCTGGTTCTGCGGCTTCACCCCGCATCTCGCGACCGCGGTCTGGATGGGCAACGCCGACGCCCAGGTGTCGATGGACAACGTGCACGGCATCCACGTGACCGGCGGCAGCCTGCCGGCCATGATCTGGCACGACTTCATGTTCGACGCCGACCGCAAGTACCCGGAGACCCCCTTCTTCGAGCCGACCACGCCGGTGCGGTTCGACCCGTTCTTCCAGAGCACGTACTCGGTCGCCCCGACCTCGAGCAGCACCATCTCGATCACCACGACCACGGTTCCGGCCGACACCGGCGTGCCGCCCTCCGACGGGTTGCCGCCCGACATCACAGCGCCTACGACGAGCCCGTTGGAGACCTCCTTCTAGCGGCACGAGACCCTGCGAGCGAACGGCATCTCGGCCAGCACGCCTCACTGGGCGGCCAGATGCTTCGTTCTCAGTCGCGTCCGTAGCGCTGCTACGCACGCTCCCCGCGTCCTTGCCTCAGGCGTGCCCACCGAGCCCTGCTGGCGAAAGGCCGTCCCTTCGCAGGGTCTCAGTGCCGACGGCCCGGAGCCGGTGAGTGAGCGGCGCCGCTTCGCGTCCCGGCTGCTTGCATATCTGAGTCTACTCGTATAAGATTTTCTCTATGAAGCAGGGAAGGTTCGACGGCGTGCCGGCTCTCTATCCTGGGGGGACGAGGGCCTCGAGCACGGGGAGCACTGATAGACATGCAGGTTGAACGGTTCACTCTCAAAGCCCAAGAAGCCCTGGCGGCGTCGCAGAAGCTGGCCCAGGAGCGCGGGCATGCCCAAGTCGAGCCCGAGCACCTCATGGTCGCCCTGCTCGAGCAGGAGGCGGGCCTTGCCGTCTCGATCTTCGAGCGCATCGGCGCCAGCCCGGTCTCGGTGAGTGCCGAGCTGCAGAAGCGGCTCGATTACTTCTCCACCGTCCACGGGCAGACCCAGGTGGGGCTCGCACGCGAGGCGCAGCAGGCGCTCGAAGCGGCTCAGACAGAGGCCGACAAGATGAAGGACGCCTACGTCTCGACCGAGCACCTTCTCATGGGCTTGGCCGCCAACAAGGGTTGGCTGGGTGAGACGCTCCGGCGAAATGGAGTGACGAAAGATGCCGTACTGCTGGTGCTGAAGGAGATCCGCGGCTCCCAGCGGGCCGAGGACCCCAACGCAGAGGAGAAGTACCAGGCGCTCGAGCGCTTCGGCCGCGACCTCACCGAGCTCGCCCGTCGGGGCAAGCTCGACCCGGTCATCGGGCGTGACGACGAGATACGCCGGGTCATCCAGGTGTTGAGCCGGCGCACCAAGAACAACCCGGTGCTCATCGGCGAACCGGGCGTGGGCAAGACCGCCATCGCGGAGGGCCTCGCGCAGCGCATCGTGTCGGGTGACGTGCCCGAAGGCCTCAAGAACAAGCGGGTCGTGGCTCTCGACATCGGCGCCATGGTGGCTGGGGCCAAGTATCGCGGCGAGTTCGAGGAACGCCTGAAGGCGGTGCTCAAGGAGATAGCCGATTCCGAAGGTGAGATCGTTACCTTTCTCGACGAGTTGCATACCATCGTGGGGGCGGGCGGCGCCGAGGGCGCTGTCGACGCCTCGAACATGCTCAAACCCATGCTGGCCCGGGGCGAGTTGCGGGTCGTGGGAGCCACTACGCTCGACGAGTACCGCAAGTACGTGGAAAAGGATGCTGCTCTCGAACGGCGCTTCCAGCCTGTGCTGGTTGCCGAGCCCACGGTCGAAGACACCATCGCCATCCTGCGGGGACTCAAGGAGCGCTACGAGGTGCACCACGGCGTCCGCATCCAGGATTCCGCCCTGGTGGCGGCGGCGGTGCTCTCCCACCGGTACATCTCCGACCGTTTCTTGCCCGACAAGGCCATCGACCTCGTCGACGAGGCGGCCAGCAAGCTGCGCATCGAGATCGACTCCATGCCGCTCGAGATCGACCAGGTGGAGCGGCGCATCAAGCAGCTCGACATCGAACTCCACGCCCTCAGCAAGGAGAAGGACGCCGCCTCCAGGGAGCGGCGCAAGGCCATCGAGGCCGAACTGGCCGGGCTCCGCGAGGAATCCGCCGGCATGAAGGCTCACTGGCAGGCCGAGAAGGACGCCATCGGCAAGATCCAGGCGGTCAAGGAAGAGATCGATTCGCTCAAGACGCAGAGCGAGAAGGCCGAGCGGATAGGCGACCTACAGAAGGCGGCCGAGTTGCGCTATGGCCGCATCCCCGACGCGGAGAAGCGGTTGAAGGCCGAGAACGAGCGGCTGGCCGAGCTGCAGCGCGACAAGAGGATGCTGAAAGAAGAGGTCGAGGAGGAAGACATCGCCGAGGTCGTCGGCAAGTGGACGGGCATCCCGGTGTCGCGGCTCATGGAGGGCGAGGTCGACAAGCTCATCCACATGGAGGAGAGGCTGCAGCTGCGGGTGGTCGGCCAAGAGGACGCGCTGGCCGCCATCGCGGCAGCGATCAGGCGCGCCCGCGCGGGGCTGCAGGACCCCAACCGGCCGATCGGCAGCTTCATGTTCCTCGGCCCGACCGGTGTGGGCAAGACCGAGCTGGCCAGGGCCCTCGCCGAGTTCATGTTCGACGACGAGAAGGCGCTGGTGCGGGTCGACATGAGCGAGTTCCAGGAGCGGCACTCCGTGGCCCGGCTCATCGGGGCGCCGCCCGGCTACGTGGGCTACGAGGAAGGCGGCTACCTCACCGAGGCGGTGCGGCGCCGCCCCTACGCGGTGCTGCTGCTCGACGAGATCGAGAAGGCCCACGCCGACGTGTTCAACCTGCTGTTGCAGATCCTCGACGAGGGCCGCTTGACCGACGGGCACGGCCGCACCGTGGACTTCAAGAACGCGGTCGTCATCATGACTTCGAACATCGGCAGCGAGTTCATCCTCGATCCCGACATCACCGAGTTCGACATGGAGGCCCGGGTCACCGCGCTGATGCAGTCCACGTTCAAGCCCGAGTTCCTCAACCGCCTCGACGAGGTCATCATCTTCCACCGCTTGAGCCTCGAGCACATCAAGGGCATAGTCGAGATCCAACTGGGCCTGCTGCGCAGGCGGCTGGCCGAGCGCGACATCAAGCTCGAGATCACCGACGCGGCCAAGAACTATCTGGCCCGACAGGGCTATCATCCGGCCTACGGAGCGCGGCCGCTCAAGCGGCTCATCCAGAAGGAGATCCAGGACCACGTCGCTCTGGGTATCCTGAAAGGGGACTTCCGCGACGGGGACACGATCCTCGTGGACGAGAGCAACCTCGAGCTCACGTTCGAGGTGGCAGCGGTAGCTGCCGAGTAGCGGTGAGCGACACCGCGGCCCACGACGCGCTCGCTTCCACTACTCCGGGTGCGCTCACTCACCGTCCTTCGGTTCCGTCCGGCCGCCATGCTAGGATTCTCGTAGGGTGTCCACGCCGCCTAGGGGAACGAGACCGCGAGCACTAGCAAGAAAGCCAAGCCAGCCGGCGACGACGGTCGCGTCCATGCGGCGGCGGCGTCTGTTCCGATGCCCTCCGACCCCGCGCCGGTCGCAGTCGCACCGGCCGAGCCGGAGGCGCCTGATGTCGCTGGTCGCGTGACCTCCGACTCGCCGCCGCTCGAAGGGCACGCAACGTCGCACGGCCCGCTCAGGCTCCTGGTCGGCTTGGCCTGTGTGGTTGTCATCGTTTTCGGCATGAAGTATGCGGCGGGTGTGCTCAACCCGATATTGCTCGCGCTCTTCATCGTCATGGGCATCACGCCGACAATCCGCTGGCTGCGACGCAAGGGTCTGCCCAGCTGGGTGACGCTCGTCGTCATGCTGGCGCTCATCCTGGTGATCGGGCTGCTCTTCACCTCGGTGCTCGCCGTGTCGCTGTTCCAGTTCCAGGCCAAGATCCCCGTCTACACCGACCGGTTGGAGTCACTCTATGCGAGCGTCAACGAATGGCTCTCGGCCCAAGGGGTCAACTCAGGCGACCTGCTCGGCAGCCTGCTATCACCCGAGAAGTTAGCCGGCATCGCTACCAGCATCGTCACGGCCATATTCAGTGCCTTCGGCAATGTGCTCCTCATGTTCCTGGTGGTCATCTTCATGGTCTCTGAGATCTTCGAGTTTCCGGTTAAGCTGCGAGCCCGCTTCGGGACCGGCAGCAGATTCGGCAAGGCCGCGGCCGTCTTCGGCCAGGAGACGCGGTCGTACCTCTTCATCAAGACGTGGCTGGCCCTAATCCCCACGGCCATCAACACGGCGGTCTTCTACGGCCTCGGAGTCGATTTCCCGCTGCTGTGGGGCATGCTGTTCTTCCTGCTCAGCTACATCCCCAACATCGGCTTCATCCTCTCGATTATCCCGCCGTTCGCGATCACCCTGCTCGAGCAGGGCTTCACCCGAGCGATCATCGTCGTGGCGATCGTCCTCGTCATCAACTTCGTCGTCGACAACCTGATCTCGCCCCGCATCATGGGTCGCGGCCTGGGGCTGACCCCCCTCGCCGTGCTGCTGTCGTTGATCGTCTGGGCCTGGGTGCTGGGTCCGGTCGGCGCGCTGATCTCGGTGCCGCTCACCATCATGGTGAAGAGGCTGTTCTTCGAGAACTTCGAGAGCACTCAGTTCCTGTCGGACGCATTGAGTGCTCCGCTGGTCGGCAAGACCCGCAAGGGATTGCGACGCCCTAAGGCCTCCTGACCTAAAAGGCTACCGCCTACGTCGCGAGCGCGGTCGGGTCTTGACCTTGCCGATCGCGGCCGGCAGGTCCAAGGCGGTGGGCACTGGGATGCCGAACCTGAGCGCCGCCGCGCGGATCAAGAACACGATCACCACGGTGACGACCATGGCCACAAGCCGCGGAACCGCAAGCCAGTGAGCCATGGCCACGTAGAAGACCGAGCCCAAGATGGCGCCGAAATGCCCGATGGGGCCCGGCTGCACCAACTCGGGCCGCTCGCCGGCCAACACGTCCATGAGCACCGAGCCGCCTGTGGCCGTCACCGCGCCGAGCAGGATCGCTGAGAACCCCGACAATCCCTGGGCCAGGGCCTTCTGAGCGCCGACCACCGCGTAGAGCCCGAGCCAGACGGCGTCCATGACGATGATGGGCTTGCGAACCTGCTTCATCATCGAGCCGAAGATGAACCCGATGCCCGCCGCGACCAGCACCGTGGGCAGGTACCAGGGGTTCTTCAGTGCCACCGGCGGGCCGTTCTGCAGCAGGATGTCGCGAAGGATGCCGCCGCCCAGGCCGGCGGCCACGGCGAGCGCCACCAAGCCTGTGATCGCAAACCCCCGGCGGACGGCGTGGAGAGAGCCGCTCAGGCCGCCAAGGAACACAGCCGCCAGGTCGAGATAGAGGGGAACCGTCACCGGATTGTCCATGAGGCCGAATCTACCACCCGCGGGCCGATGGCGCTGTGCGTCTGGCGGCTTGACTCCCTGCGTATACTAGCCGCATGGCTTCCCCAGGACTTCGACTCCAGCGCAACGAACTCATCGACCTCACGGTGACCGGCCTCGCCTTCGGTGGCATGGGCATCGCCAAGCTCGACGAGTTCGTCGTCTTCGTCAACGGAGCGGTGCCGGGCGACGTGGTTCGCGCCCGAGTCACCAAGAACAAGAAACGCTACGCCGAGGCGCGGGTAGCTCAGTTGTTGACGCCGTCACCCGACCGGATTCCGGCTCGTTGCCACTCGTTCGGACAGTGCGGCGGGTGTGTCTGGCAGGACCTCGACTACGCCGTGCAGCTAACGTACAAGGCAAGCCAGGTCGGGGAGTCATTGGAGCACCTCGGCGGCATCCACGACTTCGAGTTGATGCCGATCGTGGGCATGGACGATCCTTGGCGCTACCGCAACCGAGCCGACTTCTCGATAGGACAGGGCGAAGAAGGCGCGGTCGTGGGGTTCCGGCCCCCGGGCAGATGGGATTCCGTGCTTCAGCTATCCGAATGCCACCTGCTCGGCTCATCCATCGAGCGAGTGAGAGCGACGGTCGAGACTTGGCTCCGGGAGCATGACGCGCCAGGTTGGAGCCCGCGCACCGCGGAGGGCTACGCCCGCCACCTGCTCGTGCGTTCGGCACAGGGCGGGCACGAGGTGCTGGTGAGCCTGGTGACGATCCCGGGCGAGCTGCCCGATGCAGACGGCTTTGTGAGGCGCCTGCGTGAGGTGCATCCTGAGGTGGTCGGCATCTTCCATTCGGTCAACGCGGGCACCGCCGAGATCAGCGCCGGCCTGGACTCCACCCTCCTGTGGGGCCGCCCCTACCTGCTGGAGAAACTCGGAGACATCACCCTCAAGGTGTCCATCGACGCCTTCTTTCAGACGAACACGGTCATGGCCAACCAGCTCTACAGCATAGTGGCGCGCGAGGTCGCGGACGCCCTGGAGGGCGGGGCAGCTGCCGACGGCGGGCGGCCTCTCGTCTGGGATCTGTTCTCGGGCGTCGGTTCCATCGGACTGTACCTGGCGCGCGACTGCCGGGCGGTGCTGGGCATCGAGGCAGTGCCGGCCGCCGTGGAGGACGCCCGCGAGAACGCCCGTCTGAACGACGTCACCAACGCGACCTTCATCGAGGGCGACGTGGCCAAGGTGCTGCGCGAGGTTGCCGAAGGGCAGCGCAAGCTCCCCGAAGGCCTTGACCCACCCGACGTCATCATCGTCGACCCGCCGCGGGCGGGACTGAGCAAGAAGGCCGTCTCGCGCATCGGCGAGGTCGCAGCGCCCCGGATCATCTACGTCTCGTGCAATCCGTCGACCATGGCTCCCAACGTGGCCCAGATGCAGGAGTTCGGCTACCGCTTCGAGCGGGTGACGCCGGTGGACATGTTCCCGCACACGCCGCACGTGGAGTGCGTCGGGGTGCTCACCCTGCAGCGCTGAACCAGGGCCGTTACAACTGCGACACGGCCCCCAAGGCGGTGCGCATGCATGTCTGGACGCTCCCCACTCCGCCGCAATCTCCGATGAGGAAGAAGCGGTCGGCCGACCCGAAGAAGGCGACGGCTTCGTCGTAGCGTGGCTCCATGCCGCCGCTAAGAACTATGTCGTCGGCTTCGAGGATCTTCTCAACCCCGTCGGGCCCTTTGTAGGTGACCGTGCCCTTGGCGACAGAGGTCGTGACCACGTTTGTCAGATAGTGGAAGTTCTCCATCCTCTCCCAGACGTGCCTGACCATCTCCACATAATGGATGGGAGTGGCGTCGTACGCCAGGCGCGAGTTGCGCGTGAGAACGGTGACATCGTGGCCGTGTTCGGCGAGATACATGCCGGTCTCGGTGCCGGTTTCCGATCCGCCCACTACGATCACCCGCTTGCCGAGCGACTCGTGATCGCCGTAGACGCTGACGGGAGTATGGACGAAGTCGCCGTCGGCCCCCGGGATCGTGGGAACCTTGGGCCTCGCGCCCACACTGACGAGCACGGCGTCGAAGCCGCCCTCCCCGATCGCCTCGGGGGTCACGGGGGTCTCGAGCAGCACCGTAGTGCCCGACTTGTAGAGCTGGCGAACCAGGTAGTCCTTGAAGGCCTTGAGCGGCCACTTGGCCCCTGAAGCGTCGGCGATGCGCAGCTGGCCACCGAGGTAGTCGGTCTTCTCGAACAGGGTGACGTCATGCCCCCGTCCGCGCGCGAGGATGGCGGCCTCCATGCCGGCCGGGCCTCCTCCGACGACGGCCACCTTCAGCTTGGCGGTTGGAGCCGGCGCGAGCCGGCCCATGCGGTGGGCCACACCCATGCGCGGGTTGACCGAACAGATACTCACCCAGGGACCGGTCAGCGAGGGGACGTGGCATTTGTTACAGCGGATGCACGGCACGATCTCGTCGGCCCTGCCCTCGACGATCTTCTCGTAGTAGTCGAAGTCGCAGATGAAGGCCCGGGCCATGCCGATCATGTCGGCTTTGCCCGACGCAATGTACTCGTCGTTGGCGACCGGGTCCTGGAAGCCGCCGATGGGCTCGACAAGGACTTTGGCGCCGCTCGCTTTGACGGCCTTGGAGTACTGCAGCGTGAGCGGCTCTCCCACCGAGGAGTTCCAGCCGGTCGGATGACCCAGGTCGGCATCGCCGGCGCGCACCTGCAGGATGTCGATGACTCCGTCGCACAGTTGCGCGAACTCGACCGTCTCGGCGAGAGTCGTGCCGCCCTCTTCTTCGCCGCTGATCTGCACCTCGACCAGGAAGTCCTGGCCGCACACCTCTTTGATGCGCCGGCAGATGGCGAGCGGGAAGCGGGCGCGATTCTGCATGCTGCCGCCGTACTCGTCGGTGCGGGTGTTGGCTATCGCCGACAGGAACTTGCCCGGCATGGTCATGCGGTACGACATGTGCAGCGAAGCCGCGTCGAANCCGAGGTTCTGATACCACTTGCAGCGCTGNGCGATCTCGNNGGCCATCTCGGCCATCTTCTCTTCGGTGATCTGCTTGGCGGCCCCGAAGTCGCCCTTCCAGAGTTGCGAAAGCCGCCTCGACATGCCGCCGATGTCGGTCATGTCGATCTTGAAGTCGGTGTCCATCGCCGGCGTGTCGACGATCTCGTATCCGGCCGGGCCGAAGTGCATGATGGCAAGAGCGATCTTCGATCCGTAGAAATGCACCGCGTCGGCCATCTGGGACAGGTAGTTCTCAACGCTCGGATCCGTCGGATCGTACATCGGGAACCGTTTGCCGTCGGGATTGAAGAACACTCGCTGCCGCTGGTCGAACCAGTCGGCGAAGGTCACGATCGCGGCACCGTTCCTGGCCAGACCGGCGATGTGGTCGATGACCGGCTCAGCCGGAAAGCTCTCGGGACCCTGCAAGAAGTGAGGCAGAGCGTTGGCCGCCACCATCCTGTTCTTGAGGAAGACGTTTCCAACACGGAGCGGCGAAAGCAGATGCTTGTAGTGACTCATGACACCCTTCTTCTCATTCGATCCCTCCGGAGAGACAGCGTAACAAAAAGAGGGTGATTGGGTAAGTACCTCTACCAAACTCGTGGTTGACGAGCTGCCCTCAAAGCGACGACCCTGGACACCGGCTTTCGAGCGCCGGCGCTCCAGGGCCGCGCCTCAGAAGTCGGGTTAGGTCAGAAGGCGGGTCTCAGGCGCCGACGTACAGGATGTCGCTCACTCCCCGCTCCTTGCCTTTGCCGAGGGGGTTGTTGACGAGTTCGCCGTTGAAGTACATGGCCGACGAGCCTCCACCATCGAGGTTGTAGGCGGTCGTGCAGCCGAGGTCTTTCAAGATCTGCGCCAACTCAGAGAGGGCCACGCCGCGGCTGTAGCCCGAACTCCGTCCATCGACCACCACGAAGACAAAGTGGTTCGCATCGACGACGCCGACTGCCGTGCGGGGCTGAGTGCCGAGGATGGTGTGCTCCTGACCGACGTCTTCGACTTCGGTCGTATCGAGGCCCTCGGGGATCGTACCGTTGTCGAGCAGCACCGGGCCGAACGAGTAGGTGTTGTACACGCCGTCGGCGAGCAGTTGGTCGGCGGTGACCTCGCGCTCGTCGTACACCTTCATGGTGCCGTCGTTGTAGAGAGCGAGCCCCATG
>JGI20214J51650_10002584_pt1 | contig 11428 bp, 12 predicted proteins | sample WetSurMetagenome_FD_51650 | JGI IMG/M metagenome (IMG submission 51650)
ACGCCCCTGGGCCTTGTCTTGGTAGAGGGGTGTGCGGGGCGGTATGCGAAGGCTGCGCAGCCTGATGAAATGGGGGTTGATGGCATTGATGACGCGGGCTGTCTCCAGGGCGTGCTCCCGCGACCACTCCTTGCCTCCCAATCCGGGCATGATGTATTCGGAGAGAGTCATCCCCGCCTCAACGACTTTTCTCCCAGCTGCGATTTGCTGTTCTGAGGTCGTCCCCTTCTTAACGAACGTCAGCACGTGGTCCGAACCGCTCTCAAGGCCCACATGAATGCGATCCATTCCTGCCTTGCGGATGGCCGTCAGGTCTTCGCCGCTTCTCCGAGCCAGTGTGCTGCTTCGGGCATAGGATGTCACTCTGCGGATTTGAGGGATTCTCATACGCAAGTAGCGTAGAGCCTCGGTCAGGACCTCGACCGGTAACATGAGGCTGTTGGCATCCTGGATGAAGGCCCTGCCTGTCCCGGAGGCGACCCACATGGCCACATAGCGATAATGGCTGCCGTGCGATGGGCTGGTCAGGACCAAATTCAACACCTGTTGATTGATTTGGCCGCCTTGCCCTAATGACAGGGAAAGNTTGCCCAGGTTGTCAATAATGTTGTGAACGGCATCGATATCCCGGCGGATTTCTTCAAGAGATCGACGACTGAAATCCTGTCCCTTATAAACCGGACAAAAAGTGCACTGATTCCACGGGCAATTACGCGTAAACCGTAGCAGCAGGCTGCCCGCTTCACTGGGGGGGCGAATTGGCCCCTGCTCGAAGGTCATGATCGGTTCCATTCGTTTCATATCCATTCAAAGAAAGACTTCTGGGAACCCCACTCGGGATCCGGTTTCAGCCTGCCTGAGAGCGTGCCGGCGGCAACCCCCACGTCTTGAGAAGAAAACACAGCGACGTTTGAGAAGCAAGGGGAGCGTNGAAAAATATTGGGCGGTAACCAAACAAGGTGGGAGCTGTCAACTATATGCAGATGCCCTTGACCCCCCTTTGAAGAAGGGGGGACCTGAGCCATTCATCATTCGCGGTAGTTGCGGCGGTATTTGATCCGCATTCCACTTCTCCGCTTCAGCGCAATCAGGCTTGCGAGGAATCCGTCTGCTTCGGCGATTGGGCGAAGCTTTCCATGAGCTTCTGGAGCTGTTCCCCCTGCTTTTTTGCGAGTTCCTCAAACCGGCCGGAGACTTCTTGGAATTCTTCCTTCTTGCCTTCTGCAAAAAGCAGCCGTAAATGCTTGATGGTTTCCTCCTGCGAAGCGACCTTTTCTTTGAGCTCTTCGTATTTCCTGACCAGGGCCAGGTGCTCGTCGAGAGGTACTACGCCCAGCAGGGCAAGGTAGTCTTTGAACGATTGGGTGAAGTTCTCTTGCGCTCCCGCCCATAGTTTCGAGTAGTCGGGGCTTTCTTTGTCAACTTTTTCCAGTCCATAAGCCTTTTGGAAAAGAGAGGAGAACTCTTCGAAGCCGGAGAAACCGCTCTTCATCCATTTCGTCAGGTCTTCGACTTGCTGCTGGCTCTTGGCCGCATTCAGCAGGAAGTTGCCCCAAAACTCCATGAAGTTTTTATCCATGACTTGACCCTTCTTAACCCTCCTTCGAGAGGGTTTCATCGAGCTCCAACTGATAGCGGACCGGTCCCCGGCATTGTCCGTCAGGACGGGTTGATGAGCTTTGTGCTCCATAGCTGAAACAGGCATCGAGAGAACACTCGGTCGTGGGCATTGACCAGGAGGTGGCCATCGCCGTGTGACCCTTGGGAAAGACGGTGACTTCGGCGTCTACCCAGTCAAGGGGTGCGAGGCTGGACGCTTCATCCACCAGATCGTCCTTTTCGGCAATGCAGATCAGCCATGGAATGTTCTTTTCCCGGAAACGCTTGAAATTGAGGGCGCGGTTGAACAGTTTCACCGGGAGCGTTCCGTCCTTGGCCACAGGGATCGTGTAAGAATCGTAGCTCGCCCGGGTGATGGCAAGGGGGAGATCGCTCTTGTCATACAACATCCAGTGGTTGATGGCTGCTGCCGTCTTGTTGACCTTTGCCACCTGCCCGGGCTGGTCAAACATCATGAGGTCCCGGAAGAAGGTGAATATGGGGGCCTCCTTGTCGATGCTCTTCAATTTGAAGACCCAGCTCAGGATTTTGCCATCGACCACCGGGATGCCGTTCGGCAGAGTCTTGATAGAGTAACCGAGGTCCCTGAAGCGCTCCGGAGTGTGTTTCATAAAATCAACCAGAGCGAGGCTCCGCGATCCGTCGATAGGAGCGACACAGGTGATGTGGGCGTCGACGAGACCGTCCAGTTCGCCTGAGAGAATAGCCAGGGTTGTCATATAGCCTCCCTGACAGAAGCCGTTCAGAGTAACCGGTCGGCCGTGCCGCGCCATGACCCGGGTGCAAAATAAGCGCGTATCGAGAGTGTCGTCCTCCGGCGTCATCAGCTGAACCGCTTCGGTGCTCTCAATGTCCTTCATGATCCGGATGTAAGTGGGAATTCCCTGATTGGCGAAGCAGTGCACATAGCTCTTGTTCTCGCCCGGCAAGAAGGCCAGAATGTTGGCGCCCAAAACGTAGGGTGGAACGATGATAATGGGCTTGCCGTGTTCTTTCACTTTCACCTTGGGGTCTCGCGGCAAGACCTGGTAGAGCTCAAAGCGGTCGGTTTCTCCTGCCTTGACATAGCCGCCCTCATCGAAATGAAATCCGTATTCCGATTTTATTTCCTCGATGGCTTTCGGGTAAGCATTGACCACCACGTCCAGGAGTTGAGCCTTGCGTGCGGTGAACTGCGCGATGTCCTCTCCTCCCTGATCGAAGAGGGTGTTGAGCATCGCCTGGTAGGCCTCGTTCAGCTGCCGCAGGAAATAGTCGTGTAGGGTCAGAGGACTGATCAAAGCCTTCGAGCCCAAATCGACATTGAAGTCCATAAGATTCGCATAACCGGTCATGGTTTGCGCGAAAGGGGCGCTCGGGAGTTTCCTCCGCTCCGAGTCGCAGAAGGCGCTGAGAGCATTCCACGAGGGGTCCATGAACTCGGTCGTATATTTGAAAGCGCCATTCCAGAAGATGGCTGCGCCCTTACCCGTGTTCAGAGATGCCTCCAATACTTGTGATTGCCATAGGGGCATTCTTTGAAGGAAGCCTCTCCATAAATCGAATGACTGATTGAGTGAACTGCAGGAATTTTTCATCGTTGATTCTCCAGTTCTTGCTTTATCCCGGAACGGCTGGATTCCCCCGGCAACGTCTGCAACAGGGAGGGGGAAATCCAGTCATCATCCATACCGGACGGGGGATAGCTTAAGCGGCGCCACCGAAAAATCCCTCTACCTTCTTGAAACTCTCGTCCACCGCATTCTTGAAATTCTCACGAGCCTTCTTATACGCTTTGGAATACTCATCGACAACCTTCTTCCCTTCCTCCGGAAGCCATGCGGATTGCTTGATAAACATGTCCATCGTCTTTTCCATCTGGTCCTGAATCATGGTCAGGCTGCTGAAGGTGTTCTCAAAAACGGTCTTGTTGTACTGTATCATCTGCTTTAACGCATCTTTCTGGTCCATCTGGATCACTCCTCTGCACGGTGCACGTGCATTGTCTCAAAATCAGGTCCGCTCTTAACAACTATTTCTTGCCCGCCTCGTCGAAGTATGCCTCGACCTTGCGAAAACTGTCGTCCACCGCTTTCTTGTATTCTTCACGCCCTTTCTTGAAGGCCTGAACCCATTCACCGAGCATCTTTCTCCCCTCCTCGGGAATAAAGGTTGCTTGCGCCATAAAGGTGTTCACCATCTTTTCCGTTTGCTCCTGCAACAAAACCATGGCATCAAACGTGTTGTCGAAGGTGGCCTTGTTGAAGTCGATCATCTGCTTTGCCATTTTAATCGGTTCCATGTTTGTAAATTCTCCCGCATTTCTGTTATAAGTGACCCGAAACCTGACGCCCTTGATCAAAGGTGCCTCTATTCTAATGCTTGCCATTGTAAAGTCAAGGGGAATTTGTTGCATCGCAGCAATATTGGGTAGATCAAGATTCTTGACAAGCCTAACGTTTATTATAGAACTATTAGATAGATAGCATGTGGTGTTGGAATGAGCGCGTGTTGATACGTTAATAAATTATTGCGGTGTGCGGAAGCTTTGCCGCTCTTTTTCAGCCAGGAGAGGAAGATGCCCGAAAGAGTATTGCTCAAGAAATATGCCAATCGGCGATTGTATGATACCGAGAAAAGCGCCTATATCACCCTGGGCCAGGTGGCTGACATGATCAGAGAGGGCCGCCAGGTGCAGGTGGTCGACGCCAAGACGGAAGAAGACATGACGGCCTTCATCCTCACTCAGATCATCGTGGAGGAGGCTCGTAAGAACAACAGTCTCTTACCCGTGACCCTCCTTCACCTCATCATCCAATACGGCGAAACGGTGCTCAACGAGTTCTTCGATAACTATCTGGAAATCACTCTCAGAAACTATCTGTCCTACAAAGCAACGCTTGATCAGCAGTTCCGGTCCTGGCTCGACATGGGAAAGAATCTTTTTCCAAAGCCGCCCCCTCCCCTGGCCCCCTTCGCCACGCTTGACTCCCTGTTTGGCCTGTTTCCAGGCCAGGGAGAGGGAGCAAAGAAAGAGCCTCCCCCCGAGGGATAGAACCGGTTCGGGGACGGGCGGGTTGGCGTTTCAGGCCTTGGGAGGACTCACCAGGGCCTCCCCGTCGAGAACCAGGATGCCTTCTTGATTGATGCACGTGGTCTTCAGTCTGACGCGTTTCTTTTCCATGTTGATTTCAATGACCTCCGCGCGTGCCGTGACGGTGTCCCCCATCCGAACCGGCGCCTTGAAGTTCAGCTCCTGCCTCAGATAGATTGACCCGGGTCCGGGGAGCTGCATCCCCAGGACCGCAGAAATGAAACCGGCGCAGAGCATCCCATGGGCAATCCGGGTTTTGAAAAAGGTGCCTTGGGCGTATGCTTCGTTAATGTGAGCGGGATTGAGGTCGCCGCTCACCCCGGCGAAGAGGTAAACATCCGCTTCGGAGACCGTCTTGCTGAACTCCGCGGCATCACCGATCTTGAGTTCGCTGATGGTTTTCCCTTTCATCATGGGTGCGTCCTCCTGTTTCTTCGTGATGAACTGATCTTCCCACACCGGTTAAGCCAGGAAAAGTCCCTAACGCGCCGTGGTTTTCACTTTTGCCTTTTTTGCTGAGGAAGGTCGGCTTTTGGGACCGGCCGCTGGTTTCGGCACATCCGCGACGGCCGCCGCCGATCTCTCGACTCCGTCTCTTTCCTTCAGCCAGTCGGCGATTTTGGGCGCCAGCTCCTTCTGGCATTTGGCGCTCACATAGATCCCGATGTGGCCGGTTTCCAGGCACAGGTCCTCAGTGTCCTTGCTCCCCACCCTGCCGGTCAGGAGCTCCGCTGCCGCGGGAGGAACCAGGTGGTCGAAGCGGCCGTAGATGTTGAGGACCGGCATCGTGATCTTCTTAAGATCGATCCGCTTGCCGTCCAGCTCCATCTTGCTCTGGATGAGCAGGTTCTTCTTGAAGCAATCCCTGATGAACTGCCGGAAGGTTTCTCCCGGAACGTCGGGGCTGTCGAAAATCCATTTCTCCATGCGGATGAAGTTCTCCACAAACACCTTGTCATGCACCCCTTCAAAATAGCCGACATACTTGTCGAGCATCAGCCGGGGCGGGTTGAGCAGCAAGAAGCCCAAGTTCAGGACGTCTCCGGGCATGTTGCCGTGAGTGCCGGTTTCGCGATCAGGGTCGATGGCCTTTACCCAGATGTTGAGCAGGCTCTTGTCCGTGTCGAAGTTGCTGGGAGTCACCGTGCAAATCAAGTTCTTGACCTTTTCCGGGTGCAGGGCGGAATACATGATGCAAAAGCTCCCCCCCATGCAGATCCCCATCAGGTTGATCTTGGGGACTCCATGCCGCCGCCGAATGAAATCGACGACGTTGTCCAGGTAGCCGTTCACGTGGTCGTCAATGCTCAGGAAACGGTCCTTGGCCGTAGGGTATCCCCAGTCGATCATGTAGAGATCGATCCCCTCTTTCAAAATATTCTGGACGACGCTCCTTCCCGGCTGCAGGTCGAGCATGGTCTCGCGATTGATGAGGGCGTAAACCATGACCAGAGGAGTCTTCACCCGGTTCTCGGCCAGGGGGTGGTAGTGCTTCAGCTTGATGCGATCTTCCTCATAGACGATGTCGCACGGAGTCGTCGCGATTTCCGTCTCGAGAGGGCCGAGCAGGACCTCCTTGGACTTGAGGATGCGCTCCTGCGACTTTTCAGCATCCTCGGCCAATTTGCCCATAATCAGATCTATTGGTATACCGGACTGGTTCATGAAGGACCTCCCTTATTTCAAGGCTTCCGAGTTCTCGATCTTTTTGGCCATTTCCTTGACTTTTTTCTTGAGCACGTAGAACTCCTTGTAGAGGTCGTCCATGTCCCGGTTGGTCGGAATGGGGAGGACCTGGAGGAGGTCGATGAGCACCTTCTCGCGGGCTGCCTTGTAGTCCTGCACCGCGTTCATGGTCCGGCCCAGACACTCCACATACTCCGGTGTCTTGTAGAGGGTCATGTAGTGCCCTTCGAGCACCTTGATCCACATGTTGTAATAGTCCTTGAAGTTTTCGGGGAGCTTCCCCTCCTTGGACATCTCCACGAGCTTTTCTTCCATCACGCGCAGCGATTTTTCCACCGGGGTGTTGAGCATGTTCAGGAATTCGGCGATGGCCGTCTGATACTGGGCGAACTTGTCCACGGCGTCGTTGGCCCGTTCCTGGTAGAGGCGAGTCAGGCCCACCTGGGGCATCTTGAGGAAGGGTTGGATTTCCTTCTCGTAAAACCCGCTCCATTCACCAAAGGCGTCCGGTTGAAGCCCTTCGAAATTGTAGGCCTTGCCCGTCTGTTTCAGCCACATCTGATAGAGCTGAGAGTACCCGTCCCAAGTGGTGCGTATGATTCTCAGGGCGGCATCGGGTGAGGCCGTCATGCCCTTGAGAAGGGACTCCAGGGTTTGCGGAGAGCTGAGGGCCGCAGTCGAGTTCTGCCATATTTTGAGGAGCGCCTGAAAGCCTTCCTGCATCCGGGTGGAATACCCCGCAGCGGAGGCCGGCATCGGTTCCGGGACCTTGAAGCCGCCGAGTGGCCCGGTTTTGGCTGCCGACAGCCAAAAATCCGCGGCCGATTTCATCCACTCGGCAAACAGGGCTTCCGGGCCCGATTTTCCCTTGTCATCCTGGTCCATAATCCATCTCCTGTTCTTCGATGATTAGACCTTCTGCAGCACCGTCGCCATGCCTTGCCCGCCGCCGATGCAAAGCGTCGCCAGACCGAATTCCAGGTCGCTGCGCACCATCTGGCCGGCAAGTGCCAGGATAATGCGGGCCCCGGTGCACCCAATGGGATGGCCAATGGAGATGCCGCTTCCCAGGAGGTTGGTTTTCTCCAGATCGAACTTCAGCTCCCGCAAACAACCGATGGCCTGCGCGGCGAACGCCTCGTTCAGCTCGATGGCGCCAAAATCGCTTATGGAAAGCCCTGTCTTTTGTAGGATCTTTCGCACCGCCGGGATCGGGCCGAGGCCCATGAAGCCCGGATCCACGCCTGCCGAGGTGTAGGCCTTGATCCTGGCCAGCGGCTTCAGTCCAAGCTCCTTTGCCTTGTCTTCCGACATGAGGAGCAGCGCGGCGGCGGCGTCGTTGATGCCGGAAGCGTTGCCTGCGGTCACCGTCCCGTTCTTCTTGAACGCCGGCTGCAGCTTCGCCATCTTTTCCAGGTTGGTGTCCATCGGTCTTTCATCCACCGTGAAAACGATGGGGTCTCCCCTCCTTTGGGGGATCACAACCGGTGTGATCTCATCCTTGAACAGGCCCTCGGCAATGGCTTTGCGCGCTCGCTGATGGCTCAGGACCGCCAGTTCGTCCTGTTCCAGTTTGGAAATGCCGTATTTTTCGGCGATATTCTCGGCAGTATTACCCATATGGTAGTCGTAGAAGCTCTCCTGCAAACCGTCGAGGATGAGGAGGTCGGCCATGCCCGCATCCCCCATGCGAGCGCCCCACCTTGCCGACTGGATGACGTAGGGAACCATGCTCATGTTTTCCATGCCCCCGGCGAGGACCACCTCGGCGTCGCCATTGCTGATGGCCTGAGCTCCCAATGCCACCGCTTTCATCCCGGAAGCGCAAAGCTTATTGATAGTAAAGGCGGTGGTTTCCTTGGGAATGCCGGCCCCGATCATGGCCTGCCTGGTGGTGTTTTGTCCTTGCCCGGCCTGCAAAACGTTTCCCATGATGACTTCGTCGACTTGAACCGGCTGCAGGGAGGCATCGTAGTCGTTGGCCTTCTTTTCCAGTTCGCTGAGCCCCGCACCCTTGAGGGCGTCGGGCTCGAACCCTTGCAGTTCGGCCCCTGTTTGCGGACGCAGCCCCGCCTTTTTGAGCGCCTCTTTCAGGACCAGAGCACCCAGTTGGACCACAGGCGTCGCCTTGAGAGTCCCCCCGAAAGCTCCCACGGGGGTTCTTGCACCAGACACAATTACCACATTTTTCATCTTCTCTTCTCCTTGGTATACGAAAGTCCCGTTGTCATACCGGCCAAGTCTGGCCCCGCAAGCTTTATGCGTGGGGCCGGTATCCAGGAAGATCTTCTGGATGTCGGGCCAAACCGGGAAGGACGAACGATGGTTTTTTGGCTTCACCTCGACCTTCCGGCTGATGATCACAGGGGTTTAATGTTATCACATTGCCGGCCCTCGGCGTCAAGGATGATAAGGCAATCGGCCACCGCACAACTTTTTCCTGTTTCTGAACGATCGGGCCTTTCCTGACTGACTGAGCCGGCCAAAGATGGTAATCTCAGAATGAACGTAAGTCCCGGGAGGGGAACCTGTCGTGAGAAGAGGGAGAGTCTTTCGGTAGACGGGTTCTGCTCCCGAGTTCATTTCAGAGAAGGAGTCAATATGTGCGAGGAACTGGCATCAGCAGTCGAGAAATTGAAAGAGGAGTTTGGTGAGGTAATGGTCAGGGTCATTGAAACCGCCACGGTGCGGATCGGTTCCGATCAAATTGAGTGGGAATACCGGGTTGTGGTGCCCAAGTTCGGTATCCTGGAGATATCGAATGACCTTTCTGACGTCCTGCAAAAGGCCATTGACCGCAAAGCCTGATCCACAACATGGGTCATTCATCAAATCGGGACCGCTGGATAGAGATCCCTGGCGTGATAGGAACTGCGCACCAAAGGGCCGCTCGCAACCCGGGTAAAACCCGTGGTGAGCGCGGTTTCCCGCCACCGGTCGAATTCCTCGGGAGAAAGGTAGCGCGCCACCTCGAGGTGTGCTGCTGAGGGCTGAAGATATTGACCCAGCGTAAGCATACGGCAGCCGGCATCACGCAGGTCCAGCAGGGTCTCGCGAACCTCTTCGGGAGATTCGCCCAAGCCGAGCATCAGGCCGGATTTGGTGCAAATTGAGGAGTCGTAAGTCCCGGCTTTTCTCAAGAGCTCGAGAGAGCGGGAATATATCGCTCCCGGCCTCACTAACGGGTAAAGCCGCGGGACCGTTTCCAGGTTGTGGTTCAACACGTCGGGGCGGGCGGCAATGACCGTCCGCAGAGCTTCAGCGTCACCCTGAAAATCAGGGATCAGAACTTCGACGAGGGCGCCGGGTAAGGTTGCGCGAACTTCCCTGATCGTCTCGGCAAAAAAACCTGCCCCGCCGTCCGCAAGATCGTCGCGGGTGACCGAGGTGATCACCACATAACGCAATCCCATCCGCTTCGCGGCTTCGGCGACTCGGTTCGGTTCCCCGGGGTCGGGCGGCTCCAAAGGTCCCTGGTCTACCGCGCAGAAACGGCAGTTGCGTGTGCACCGTGAGCCCATGATTAAAAAGGTCGCCGTCTGACGTGAAAAACACTCCCACTGGTTGGGGCACCTGGCTTCCTGACAGACCGTGTGAAGCTTCCTGTCCTTGATGAGGGCGCGGACTTTCTCGTACTCGGGCCCCGCTGGAAGGCGCCGCGTAAGCCAGTCGGGCTTTCGAACGCGGGGTAAGGCTTTTTCCTGTTCAATCATGGTCAGCCCATTCTATGTGTTTGCAGTCTTCTCAAATTGATCCACGAAGGACACGAGGAAGAAGGAGAAAAACCATTCACACCATGCAAGTCCAGCAATAATATCAGTCTTGACCAGGTTTCATTTCTCTCAAAACAGCCTCCAGGAATCTCAGTTCGGTGGGCGCGAGTTGCACCTGGAAGGTCGATTCGATAGAGTGTTTCAATACTTGGCGTGCTTCCGTGATGAGCAATGCATGCCCGAGTTCCCGCTCCAGAGAGGTCACCCCGATGCCTTTGAGTCCGCAAGGATTGATCCAGGAAAACGGCTCCAGCGAAGTATTTACGTTGAATGCAAAACCGTGAAAGGTAATGCCGCGGCGAACGGCGATACCGATGCTGCCCAGTTTGTTATTCCCGACCCACACTCCTCGGTTGATGGGATTGCGTTCGGCGATCACTCCCCAATGGGCCGCCGTGCGGATCATGACTTCCTCAAGAGCGGTTACATAATCGGTCACGGTCAGTTGTGCCGCATGGAGATCGACTATGCCATACCCCACGAGCTGCCCGGGGCCGTGGAAAGTGATGTTGCCGCCTCGCTCCGCATGAAAAACCGGAATCCCCGATTGCTCCAAGAGCGTTTCAGAGACCATGAGGTTTTCCCTCCCGCCTCTGCGGCCCAAAGTGAAAACCGGCGGGTGCTCAAGGAGGAGCAGGACATCGGAGCCAATCACAGCATCGTGTCTCGCTGCAACCAGTGCAACTTGCAGCCGCCGGGCCTCTCCATAATCCATCACCGGCAGCTCCACACAGACCCAGGCTTTTCCCGCCTCGGACTGGAGTTGGATCGTGCCACCGGCCCTCTTCACCTGCGAGCTCCTTACCGGACGATGACCCGGGCGTCCACTACCGTGATCCCGTCAGGATAGGCCAGGACCGGGTTAAGGTCGATTTCAACGATATCCGGATGGTTGCGAGCAATTTGGGAGACCTTCATGAGGCAACCCACCAGGGCCTGCTCATCGACGGCGGCCCCCCCGCGATAGCCGGCAAGAACGCGATATCCCTTGATCTCCCGGATCATATTGAGGGCATCATCCGCGGTCAAAGGAGGAAGGCGCAGGCTGACATCCCGAAAGACCTCGACCAGGACTCCTCCAAGGCCAAAAAGGATGATCGGTCCGAACTGTTGATCGCGGTTCATCCCCACAATGACCTCCTGGCCGGGTCGCGCCATCTTGCTCACGAGGACGCCATCCACCCGGGCTTGGGGAAAGTCCTTTCGCACCATTTTCATGAGCTCGCGGTAATTCTTCTCCACGGCTTTGGCCGAGGTTAGGTTGAGACGCACCCCG
>JGI20214J51650_10002585_pt1 | contig 11420 bp, 10 predicted proteins | sample WetSurMetagenome_FD_51650 | JGI IMG/M metagenome (IMG submission 51650)
AGGGCGGCAGGGGTGGAAGAGGCAATGCCCGTTTTGTCAGTGCAACCCACAGGACTCCTTACGAGTTCGAGCCTGGTGAACCTGGTGAGGAAAGACAGCTTCATCTGGTGCTCAAGCTCCTTGCAGATGTTGGTATTGTGGGCCTGCCTAATGCCGGGAAATCTACCCTCATTTCATGCTTAACAGATGCGAGACCGAAGATCGGAGATTATCCTTTTACTACGTTGACACCGGCCCTCGGCGTCTTTCGGGAAGGCGACAGCACCTTCGTCATAGCAGACATCCCTGGTATTATAGAAGGTGCTTCTCAGGGAAAGGGTCTTGGTTTAACCTTTCTCAAACATATTGAAAGAACGGGAATGATCCTCATGGTCCTTGATGTTTCAGAAACTAACCCCATGGAAGATTACAAAACCTTGAAACATGAGCTCAACTCCTTTAATAAGGAAATGTTTAACAGGGAAAGAATATTGATATTAAACAAAGCGGACAAGGTTTCAAAAGAAAAGGCGAAAAAGTGGCAGACCTCACTTTCCCGGAAGGGGGAAGACGTCGTGACAGTCAGCGCACTAACGGGATTGGGTATTGANGAACTTAAATCCATGATCAAGGCAAAGGGGTTTGACAGGGTTNTCNATGCTTAGAGCAAAAAGAATTGTTGTAAAAATTGGCACCTCTATACTCCTCGACAAGTATAAGAGAGTCAGCATCGATATGATCAGAAATTTCGCCCGGCAGGTCAGGGAACTGAAAGACATGGAGAGAGAGATCATCATCGTGTCAAGCGGGGCCATAGCATGCGGCATGGAAACCTTGAATCTCAAGAAAAAGCCAAGGGAAATCGAGAAAAGGCAAGCCCTTGCCTCTATCGGACAGGTTCTCCTCATGAAGATGTATATGGATGCCTTTGCATGGGAGAAGATGCGGGTTGGGCAGGTACTCCTGACCCATGAAGACATTAAAAGCAAAGACAGGTGTCTTAATCTGATGAATACCCTGAACAGCCTTCTTTCTATGGACATTGTCCCTGTTATCAATGAGAATGACGCCCTCTCGTTTACTGAGATCAAATTTGGAGATAATGACAATCTTTCAGCCTTGATTGCCCAGATTTCCGATGCCGATCTTCTCCTTCTTCTCTCGGATGTTGAGGGACTCTATGACAAAGATCCCAACAAGCATCCCTCCGCGAGATTAATCAAAACAATTGATAAAATTAATGAAGACGTCGAACAGTTGGCAGAAGACACAAAAAGCGCGAAGAGCGTGGGCGGCATGGTCAGCAAGATCGAAGCTGCAAAAAAGGCAGGCTACTATGGTATCCCGACACGGGTCATCCGCGGCGACATTGATAATATCATCGTTCGGGTCGTAAAAGGAGAAGAACCTGGAACGCTCTTTCTTCCAAGTAAGAAAATTTCCCGCAAACAATGGTGGACAGCCTTTGCTTACAAGGTCAAAGGAACGGTTTGGGTTGACGAGGGCGCGGAAGAGGCTATCGCCCACCATGGCAAAAGCTTATTGCCCTCCGGGGTGGTAAAAACTGAAGGTGACTTCAGAAGAGGTGAATGCATCGAGATCAATAGCTGCGAAGGTAATGTTGTTGCCAGGGGTATCTCAAATTATTCATCCCATGATGTGAACAAGATAAAAGGCCTGAAAAGTGTTGATATAACAAAGAAGCTCGGTTATAAATACACCGAAGAAATTATCCACAGGGATAATATGGTGGTTATATGAAACCGGAGAAGCTTGCACAAGCAGCGAAAAAGGCTGCTCATATCATAGCCCATACGCCAACGGAACAAAAAGACAAGGCCCTCCTTGCCCTGGGGCAACTCATTGGCGAAAAGAAGGCTTATCTTCTCCTCGAAAACAAAAAGGATGTTGAAGCTGCCCAAAAGGCCGGTCTTGCCGGAAGCCTCATCGATCGTTTAAGAATAGATGAAAAGGTCATCCACGACATGCAGGCAAGTATTCGTGACGTGGTGAATCTCGCAGACCCTGTCGGAGAGATAGTCAAGATCTGGAGAAGACCGAACGGATTACAAGTTGGCCGCATGAGAATTCCCATAGGGGTTATCTTTGTTATCTTTGAGTCCCGCCCCAACGTAACTGTAGAAGCCTTCTCTCTGTGCCTGAAAAGCGGAAATTGTGTCATTCTCAAGGGTGGCTCCGAAGCCGGCAAATCAAATAGAGCCTTGTTCACCCTGATCACAGAGGCGCTTAGAGAAGTTGGCATCTCGACAGAAATTGCTCATCTGGTTGACGTAAAGGATCGCTCATATATCTATGACCTCCTCAAACTGGAGGAGTATATTGACCTCGTAATACCGAGGGGTGGCGAGGAACTTCTGAGAAGCGTTGTTGAACACTCACGGATTCCTGTCCTGAAACACTACAAAGGCGTGTGCCATATTTTTGTGGATGAGTCTGCCGATTTTCCTATGGCTTACGAGGTGTGCCTGAACGCAAAAGCACAGAAACCCGCAACATGTAATGCCATGGAAACCCTTCTCGTTCATGAATCAATCGCACAAAGCTTTTTGCCGGAAATGACNAAGAGACTCAAGAAAAGTGGCGTCAGACTTAAGGGTTGCAGAAAAACAGTCCAGATTGTTAANAATATTGATCTNGCACAAGAAGAGGATTGGCACGAAGAGTATCTTGATCTCGTCCTCTCGATNCGGGTCGTGAAAGATATGGATGAGGCAATTGCCCACATCAGGACTTACGGGTCAAATCATACTGATGCAATTNTAACCGGTGACTATCAAAGGGCATGGAGATTCTTGAGGGAAGTAAACTCATCNCTNGTGCTCGTAAACGCTTCGACAAGACTGAATGACGGTTTTCAACTCGGTCTTGGNGCGGAGATGGGTATCAGCACAACGAAGCTTCACGCCTTTGGCCCTATGGGTCTCGAGGAACTGACTGTTACGAAATTCATAGCTTTTGGCGAAGGTCAACTGAGGGCATAATGAGGGTAGGTATTTTCGGAGGCACATTTGACCCGATTCATAATGGACACCTCAGAGCAGCAGAGGAGGTCGGAGAGTCTTTCTCTCTGGAAAGGATTTACTTTGTGCCCGTTTTCATTCCTCCCCATAAAAAAGATCAAAAGATCTCGGGCGTGGAAGACCGCCTTAACATGGTACGCCTTGCCATAAAAGGCAACAGCTTTTTTAAACTGTCAGACATAGAGGTAAAACGGGGTGGCATTTCCTATTCCATGGATACCATTAAAAGTATGGAAAAAAAGTTTGAAGAATTATACTATCTCATTGGCGTTGACGCTTTTTCAGAGATACACACATGGCACCAGTATACGGATCTCTTTTACCATACGAATTTTATCGTCATGGTAAGGCCAAGCCATACCAGGGAATCAGGACTCAGGATGTTTCCTTCTCGTGTGAGGAAATACATAAAGGCTCTGGACGACAGAACCTTCGAACACGTTTCGGGGAATAGGGTTCATCTTCAGTTGGTAACGCAACTTGATATCTCTGCAACGAGAATAAGGTTTTTCATGAGTGAAGGAAAATCGATTCGATATCTGGTTCCTTCACAGGTGGAGAAATATATTAAGGGCAAGGAACTTTATCAATGAATGAAGTGAAAAGCAAAAAGTTAGAAGTGAAAAGCAAAACATTAAAGGAAGCTCAAGCCTGTGCGCAGTTTTCAGATGAGAAAAAGGCAAAAGACATTGTAGTGCTTGAGCTTATGGGGCTAACTGATATTGCCGATTATTTTGTATTGGCATCAGGGACAAGTGAGAGACACGTGAAAACCATCGCTGAATCTGTAGAGGAGGGCATGAAAGGGATTGGTGTTAAGCCCTTTTCGCTCGAAGGCTACGATGAAGGCAGATGGGTGATCATTGACTACCAGAATGTTATCGTCCATGTTTTTGTTGAGTCACTGAGGGAATTGTATGACCTCGAGAGTTTGTGGATCGAGGCAAAAAGATATAAATTCAATAAGGGAAATAAGCTTTCAGAGGTGAAGAATGGATAAAAAAAAGCAGGAACTTTCCAAAAAGAGTCTCCTTACAATGCGGGGGGAAATCCTGAGCAAGGCAAAGAAGCTCAAAGAGGATTCCTACACCCTTGGGACAGACGGTATCCAGGATATGGCCGATGCAGCCAGCAACTCATATAACGTCGATATTCTTATGAGCATCAGCGATAACGATTTGAACCTCCTCAAGGACATCGATAATGCACTTGATAAGATCAAGACTGGAACCTACGGGATTTGTGAAGAATGTGAGGAAAAAATATCTGAAAAAAGACTTGAAGCAAACCCTGTGGCAAGGTATTGTATAACTTGTAAGAGGATGATGGAAGAGAAAGGTATATAGCTAAATGAAGTTTAAAATATACATAGTCCTCTTTTTTATTGTTTTTGTGTTTTACGTAATTCTGGGTTTCCTTAACACGGATGAAGTGAAGTTTTATTTCGGTGGGCAGCATCCCCTTGAAATGTCTGCAGCACAACTTGTCGTAATCTCTTTCGCCCTCGGTATTATAATATCCATCTTCGTAGGTATTATCGATGATATCAAAAATTGGTGGGTGACTGGGAGAAGGAGAAAAAGGGAGAAAGAAAAGGGTGAGTTTAAGGCTCTCATAGAAAAAGCAAAATCCTATGACCTGAAAGGGGACAGGGAGAAGGCAATAGAACAGCTCAACCGCATTATCCTTCGCGCCCCTGATGTGGAGGAAGCGTATTCCTATCTCTCAGATTTGTATTTCTCCATGAAAGAATTTGACAAGGCCATCGAGGTCCTTGATCTAGCCGAAGCCCATCTTGGCAAAAAAGAATCCATACTCTTTAAGAGAGCAAAAATCAGAACACAGACAAAAGACCTGGTGAAGCAGGAAGCTGAGTTGAAAGATGTTTTGAAGATCAACGAATCAAATTTTGAAGCCCTTTCGCTCTTAAGGGATCTTTATATAGCAAAAAAGAGATGGGATGAGGCATACGACGCGGCCAAAAGGATCTTCAAATTTATTAAAACTCCTGGTGAAAGCAGGAGGCTCGCCGGCATACGCTATGAGAAGGCCTGTGCCGTCTTTCAAAGGCAAAATCCAGGTGATTACGATGCTATTACAAAGGAACTGAAAGACATCATCAGTGAGGATAAAAGGTTCATACCAGCCTATATTCTCCTGGCTGATATATACAAAAAAACCGACAAGTTGAATGAAGCAGGGCGGGTATACGGCAGGGGATATTCCAAGACCGGGCATATCATCTTTCTTTCTAAAATGGAAGATCTCTATATTGACAGGGGAGACCCTGGGGTTATCCTGAAAATTTACCGAAGAATTCTCGATATATCCCCGAAAAACAACCTGATAGAATTTCTGTACGCCCGTTTGTGCCTTCGCCTTGAAATGATCGATGAAGCTATTGATATGCTGAATACCCTTGAGTCGGAAGGTGTAGACTTCAANGGCCTCCACAAGGCAATGGCTGAGGCGTATATTCATCGGGGCCAGATGGAAAAAGCTGTTGAGGAATTCAAATATGCTTTCCCTGCCGAACATGTCTATATACCGTTCCGNTGCGATAACTGCCAGTCAAAGAAGGTCGAGTGGGGAGATTTTTGTGATAATTGCTATAGCTGGAACACGATCAATGTTCGGAAGGAAGACTTCCTCCGTGTCGAATCTACAGAATTGCGGGCACTATACGAAAGCGAAGACTGGGTTGAAGGGGCATAGCCGGCATCCGGTCCCGCGGTTGCTTGTAACAAAAACAGGCGAGAGGGACGGAATGGCTTTCCATGAACGTAATTACGTCACCGGAAGAATCGGAAAAACTGCAACAAACAACAGATGACCCTTGTTTTTGCTCACGGGCTAAAACTTGATAAGTACGGCGCATAACTTTATAAAAAGCGTAATGGGTCTTGTCTATCCCATACGCTGCGGGGGCTGCGGCACGAATGGGCATACTCTGTGCAAAGAGTGCATCGATACATTTCTTTATGTCGAGGAGGAATCCTCATGCCCGATGTGCGGAATGCCTGTTGGAATAAGGAGTGTCTGCGGAAAGTGCCTTGACGAAAAAAATTTGTTCAAAGAGGGCCTTTACGGATTCTATTATGAAAATAAGCTTCGCGATGCTATTCATTCCTTTAAATTTTCAGGGCGAAAGGATGTGGGAAAGCGCCTTGTTTGCCTTATTGAGGAAAGAATTGTTGCCTTTTCGGCCAGATTCGATTGTATCATACCTCTCCCTGTTACAGAAAAAAGACTAAAAGAAAGGGGATTCAATCAGTCCTTCATTATCGCCGAGGAAATATCGAGAATGGCCGGTAAACCTCTTTATCATTCAATCCTCCACAAAATAAAAGAAACAAGGGATCAATATACCCTGTCAAGGGATGAGAGAAAAAAGAATATCAAGAGAGCGTTCTCGCTCACGAATGAGGCAACTATAAAAGGAAAAAAGGTGCTTCTAGTAGATGACCTCTACACCACCGGCCAAACCGCCCGGGAGGCTGCCCGCATCCTTTTAAAGGGAAAAGCTGAAAGCGTAGTATTCTTCGCCCTTGCAAGGACACCATGATAAAAAAGCTCCTTTACATATGTGGTGGCTTGGTCCTGTTCGTAGCAATGGTAATCATCATACTTATCATGAATCTCTCAACTGTAGGTTCATATGTGGTAAAAAAGGTCACAGGCGGTGAAGTCGATGTATCAAAAGTCGATTACAGTTATGACAACGGGCGGATCATTCTCAAGCTTTCAGATCTAACAATAAAAGGCAATCTCGAAGGGACAGTAAAAAGACTTGATGTGTTTGCGAACCTCAAAAGCAGGCCCTTTCTGAAAAGCTCAACCATATCTGATTTTGACCTGTCTTTTTCTGATCTTAAAGGTAAGACCCGTTTTCTTCCCCTTCCGGCTGAACTCCTTGAAATCAAGAGGGGCGCTATTACCTATAATAAGCAAAAAATCTTCATTGAAGAGTTGACGATTGAGAATCTTAAGTCAGGCAAACCATTTCTATTCACCCTCAAGGCCCGGAATGACTCTTTCTTCAAGAGCATCAGCATCTCTGGTGAAGGTCTCTACAAAGGGAAATCTTCGGAGCTAAAGGCAATATTCATATTGCCGGCCTTGACCTCGCACGACTGTCAAGCAAGCTCAAGGGTATTGCCTTGGTCCAAGGGCCCTTCTCCTTTGCCAAGCAATCTTTTTCCTTCGAGGGACCCTTTGAAATGTCAGGCTTCGAGTTAAAAGATCGTGTCCTGGAAAAACCATTGATAATAAGCCGTTATGCAGGAAAAGCATTTGTAACCTATGCCAATGACATATCAGACATCAAGGTAGAGAACATAAACTTTCTCAATACCTCTTTCTTTCTCAATCTTTCAGTGGATAAAGATAATCTCACCTCATTGGACCTCTCTTCAGGCTTTATCGATCTGAAGGAAGTGAAGAACTTCATCTCTCTGGAAAATCTCGCCAAGGGTTCCAGGAAGATCTGGGACGCAATCCAGGAAGGGAAAGTTAAGATAACAAGGTTCCACCATGAGAAAAAGAAACCCATTAACGCTGATCTTGAGCTAAAAGACGTGGGGTTCATTTATAGAGACATGAACTTCAGTAAAGTGGAAGGNCTTCTTGCGATAGACAGTTATAAGGTTGCAATCTCCAAGGGACGGGGTGCCTTCAAATCGAGCCAGTTCTCAGACGCAACAGGNTTTGTTTCCCTTGCCCGGGATAAACAGGTAAAGGTGAAGGGCAACTACGNAGTAAGCCTCCGGGACATCCCTTCTATGCTCGACGTAGGAGCAGTCAAGTTCAAGCATGGAACAACACAGGGTGCCATGGAGCTTGAGGGCAATGTGGCAGACGGCTACAGGATTTCAGGAGCAGGAAAAATAGATGATGCAGACGTATCCTGGCAGAAAATCTCCGCTTCCGCCCGAGGTTCTTATCAATTTACCGATGAAGAAATTACCTTCGATCCCCTGATCATCAGGAAAGCTGGCACAGATATGGTCATCAGGGGTAAATGGGGCAAGAAATCCCTTGGTATCTTTATGAAGGGAAGCCTGGATGTGGATCAGATTAAACGTTACGTTACCCTTCCCTACCCGGCCAATGGCGTGGCGCTTCTCGATATGGCAATCCAGAATGATGATAAGGCTTTTACTGTAAATGGCGACGTGGTGATGGATGATATTTCGTTTACAATTCCAAAGTATCTGAAAAAAGACAAGGGTATTCGAAGCGCAGCCCACATATCAGCCTCAGTAAAAGACAAACAGGTCGACATTGGGCATTTTTCTTACAATCTTGACATAATCCGGATCAACGGAAAAGGGGCGATCAGTCCTGACAAAACAATGAATCTCGACATAGGCATGAATGTCCAAGCCATTGAGCGGGTTGCCCCGCTCTTTTTTTTTGATACCGACACACCAAAAGGTGATCTGGACCTCAACATTGCCTTCAGAGACTTGAAGTGGCCCTTGAGGGAAATACCTTCTATGAGGGGCTTCATCAAAGTCAACCACGGATTTATCAAGCTCCCCTGGTTCCCCAAACCCTTGAAGGAAATAAATTTCAATGCGGAATTTAAGGGTGACTCATCCGAAATACTTATAAAGAGAATTGTATGCGGGCAAACCACGGTGGGCAACAGCAAGCTTCGCATTGAAGGCCTCGAGAATCCAAGATTCTCTCTGTCTGCTGCCATGGACGCTTTCGATCATTCCGATTTTAAGGACGATTCAGGGTTTTCTTTGCGCTCCATAAAGCAGGATAGTCTCATGGCAAAGGTATCTGGTGACTTCTCGCTGCGAGCTGGAACTATTGCTCTACCAAGCATGTTCGGAACAGAACTCAACGTCAACGGAATCCTTCGCGACAGGAAGCTCAGCGTAAACCAGCTCACCGCAAATATCCTTGGAGGATACGCTGACGTGCAGGGTGCAGTTGATTTTTCTGATTCTGTACCAAAGCTCAGTATCCAAGGAAAGGTAAAATCGATGACAGGCGGACATCTTCTCAAGGCACTTGGCGCAAAGACAAGCATGATTGAAGGAGATGGTGCCGTGGCTGGAAATCTGATTTTCGAGGGCGAGAAAGCGTCTGAAATGCTGGGAAGCCTCCAGGGCAATGTGAGCATGTACAGCAGGAATGGCACGATCCGAAAATGGAATCTCCTTGCAAAGGTATTGAGCCTTCTCAACTTTTATGATCTCTTCCGGGGAAAGGTTCAGTTTACGGAAACTGGACTTCAATACTCAAAGATGGGGGCATCCTTCAAGATCAAGGAAGGCAACTTCACAACAAATAACTTCCTCATCGACAGCCCCTCAATGCTGATCACGGGAAAAGGGAGCGTCGATGGGAAAAACAAGGATGTAAACGGCACTATCACAGTTTCACCTCTTGTGACTATTGACAAAACAATCAATAAAATACCTGTTCTTCGCAGCATCTTCAGGGACAAGGACAGGGGTTTTGTTTATGCGTCGTACAATGTAAAAGGAAACATCGAGGACCCGGACATAAGCCTGAATTATGTCGAAACCATTGGTGGAAGAACGATCGACACCATGAAGAATCTCCTTATCCTTCCGGTGGAGCTTTTTGAGAAAAATAACGGGAAAAGCGGGGTGGGCGGGAAAAGCGGGAAAGACAGTAAAAAGTGAAAAGTTAAGGCAGGAAAGCAGAGACGGGCAGGAAATACGGGATAAAGATTAAGGGGTAAGGGGTAAAATAGTTGATGAATGATAGTAAGTGCAATACGATCGGCATAACATGCAGATCAAATATAAACCCAGATTTTCCATTAAAATGAGCATCGGCGTCGGGCATTCCCCGCAAACACGCTCTTTGCGTTCCAGCGACTTCAATCGCTCGCGTTCGGCTGCGGAACTTTTGCATACGCAAAAGGCCAAGCTTCCTTGCCTCTCGACGGTTTGCATAAGGAATACCCGACACATGCTCTCATGACTAATCCGGGAAAATTACAATGATGTGGGGGCACAAGAAATGAAAATAGGCATTATCGGGGCTGGAAAGGTGGGGATTGCCATTGCCCATGTTCTGCAACGAAAGGGTTTCGAGGTCTCAATTGTTACAGACGTATTGGGCAAGGAGGCGATCGACAAGGCACGTCAATACCTTGGCGACTCGGTGCGATACGGGGATACCAACGCTGAGGTAATCGAATCTTCAGACATCATCGCTATCACAACCCAGGATGGAGTAATCAGGAAGGTTGCACAAGAAATCAACGAAAAATATGATCACCTAGAGGGCAAGCTCATATTTCACACGAGCGGCGCTCATCCATCATCGATCCTGAAACCGCTTGATGAAAAGGGGGCAATCCTCGGTTCACTTCACCCCCTCCAGACCTTTCCCGATATTGATAGCGCGATACGCGTCCTGCCAAGCACATACATCTTTATCGAAGGTGATAAAAGGGCTCTGCGAACCCTGGAAGCCCTCGGAAAAGGCATCGGTCACGCAGTAATTCCTATTGATGGAAAAAATAAAGTCTATTATCATCTCTGCGCTGTCTTCGTATGCAACCTTCTCTGTTCCCTGCTCTATGCGAGTAAGGGAATAATGGAGAAAATAGACATCCCACTTGAGCCCTTTTTCCCGATCATCAACGCGACCCTTCAGAACATCGAAACAAAAGGCCCCCTCCTGTCCCTCACAGGGCCAATAGTCCGTGGTGACTCGGGAACGGTTGAAGGCCATATCATCGCAATGAGAGAGATGAATCTCCACAAACAGATATATAAAGCCCTTTCCCTGGTTGCCCTCGATATGGTAAAAGAAAGAAAAATCCATAGCCAGGAAACACTCGACGCTTTACAGCGCATTTTGGAGGCAATTGATGAATGAGAAGTGGCTGCGAGAGAGACAGGGGGCAAGGGGTAGGGATTAAGGGTTTAGGAAAAAACCTCAATATTCTCTCGCCCGCTCTCTTGCGTTCGCTAGAGCGCGCTGAGTTCGCTGAGAAAATCTTTATGTCTTTCTAGTCTGATTGTGAGAGAAATCGGTACAATCAGACCTGAGCATTGCCATGAATCGTACAGTCTCTCGATTCATGGCAAAATAGATCAAAAAACTCTGTGTTCTCTGCGCCCTCTGATACTCTGCGAGAGATAGGATTTTTTGCAACAAGCCATTCTAAGATGCATCAAGGGTAAATCTCCACTTGCAGAAAAGATCAGGTGGGTGATCAGGCGGTGCAAGTAAGCACTCGACCTTGATCCTTGGATCGATAGCATGGGCGAATGACTCAAATTCCCTCTGGTGCATGTCCTGGCAATGGAATTCAGGCAATCCGTGTTTTACCCGCGCCACCTGGGTTGGACATTCCGGCACGGTAACAAGTGCCTCATCATCTCCGTTTTCAGTCAC
>JGI20214J51650_10002587_pt1 | contig 11410 bp, 10 predicted proteins | sample WetSurMetagenome_FD_51650 | JGI IMG/M metagenome (IMG submission 51650)
AATAACAAATCCATGATAACAATCCCGCCATGTCCTTGTAATTCAAGAACATTTTCTCCTGTAAAAGAATTGGGAGCGGGAAAATAAAGGGCAATACCTTCATCTAAAACTGAATCATCAGCCGCATAGAAACGACTGAAAAGAACTTGGCGAGGTTTAGGAAGTTGTTTAAGGATTTGTAAAGCAATAGGTTCAACTAAAGCACCAGAAACCCTTACCACGCCGATCCCCCCTCGTCCAGCAGGGGTTGCAATTGCGGCAATGGTATCGGTTTCTAAATGCATTTTAAATCACGCCCATTTTCTTTGTAATGTGCCATTGCTGTGCAATAGAAAGAATATTACTTACTGTCCAATACAGCACCAATCCTGCAGGGAAGAATGCAAAAAAGAAAGTGAACATAATGGGAAGCATTAACATGACTTTTTCTTGGATTGGATCACCTGTTGAAGGATTGAGTTTGTGCTGAATGAGCATTGTTGCACCCATTAACAATGGAAGTATAAAATAAGGGTCTGCCACAGAAAGGTTATTTAACCAAAGCATAAAGGGAGCATGACGCATTTCAACGCTTTCAATTAATACCCAATATAATGCAATGAAAACAGGTAATTGAATTAAAATCGGCAAACATCCCCCTAAAGGGTTAATTTTTTCTTTTTTGTACAAATCCATCATTGCTTGGTTTAACGCGGTTTTATCATCGCCGTAACGTTCTTTCAAAGCTTGCAAACGGGGTTGCAAACGTTTCATATCTGCCATTGATTTGTAACTTGTTGCAGATAAATGATAGAACGCTGCTTTTACTAAAATAGTTAAAACGATAATTGACCAGCCCCAATTTCCTAATACTGCATAAATAAATTTTAATAACCAAAAAAGTGGTTGTGCAATAAACCAAAACCAACCGTAATCTACAGTTAAATCAAGGCCATGCGCGATATTAGCCAAATCACCTTGAATTTTAGGTCCTGCGTAGAATTTAAAATTAAGTTGTTGCTGCTGACCGTTTTCTACACTGGTATCTGCCCCATTTAAACCTATGACTAGACGTTGACCATCTAAGGATTTGGTGTAGTAATTGAAAGATTGATCAGGAGTAGGAACAAGTGCGGTTACAAAATAGTGTTGTAACATTGCAATCCAGCCTTTATTCCAAGATGAAACTGATTCTAGTTTAGAGAAAAGTTTCCCATCAGAATTTAAATAACCATCTGCCCCAATTTTTTGAATGTCTTCAAAAGTAACCTTTTGATAACTGGTTTGTGGGTTGCCTAATGCTGCGCCTAAATAGGTTTGCAACATTTTAGAGTCTTCGTTTGCTGATAATTTAGAACGTTGTAATTGGCTATATAAACGTCCCGACCATGTTTGACCGCTTTGGTTTTCCACTTTAAAATCCACATCAACAAGATAACTACCACGTTTGAAACGATAAATTTTAGTGACTTTTACGCCCTCTATTTGCCAAAGCAAAGGGATTTCTAGCGTGTCAGACCCATCGGCTAATGTATAATTAGTTTGATCCGTATGGAAAATACTTTGATGATTTGGTGCATTTTTGCCTAATAAACCTGATTGCATGACAAATAAATTAGGCATTTGATCATCCATTAAATGTACGAATTGATCAGGTTTGTCGGGGGACACTTTGTAGTTGAGCAACTTCACATCTCGGACATCGCCGCCTTGCAAGTCTAATTCGATACGTAATACATCGGTTTTAACGGTGATTCGCCCTGCAGTTTTAAGAGGTCGAGCCGCACTGGATTCGTTGATTGCAGTGGGTAATTCGGTTGAGTTATTGGAAGCGGGGGTAGTGGGAAGTTCCGCGTGATCAGGGTTTTTGCTTCCGGTGGTGGGCGCAGAAGTTGTCGAAAAAGTGGTGACAGGTTTGGGTTTACCGTAATCGTTTTGCCAAGATTGGTACAGCCAAAATGATAGGGCAACCAGCACCATAACCAAAATAGGTCTAAGATTATCCATAGTTTTTTAAGAGAAACGTTTAAGAAGATGTTGCCAGCGACGTTCAAGTGACTGGCGTAAAGTTTGATTATCGGCAAGTATTGCGTCGCTGCGAGCCATGACTAAAAAATCCACACCTTGAAAAATATGACAATTTAGTCGAAAACTTTCGCGAACCAGTCTTTTCAGGCGATTGCGCATCACAGCATGGCGGGCGCGTTTTTTAGTAATCACCAACCCCAAACGGGCATATCCCAGATGATTGGGCAACGCCAATACCGTCCAGAAACGATCGGTTGATTTAAGTGGTTGATGATCAAAAACTCTCGTAAATTCAGACGCTTGAAGCAAACGTTGCGATCGACGAAAGCTAAATGAGTTAACGCCGACAGCCATTGACCAGTGTTAAGCAGATAAACGAGTGCGGCCTTTGGCACGGCGAGCTTTGAGCACTAAACGCCCTCCTCGCGTGCTCATGCGGGCGCGAAATCCATGACGACGGGCACGAACTAATTTACTCGGTTGAAATGTTCTTTTCATGATGACTTCCTAAAGAGTTAGGCTAAAAATAAAAACGTTACATTATATTTTACTTGATAAATTTGGGCAAGCATCGACGCACTCTTCTTAAGACCTAGAAATCACTTTTATATTATCTTCAAGCTATTTTTATCAATAGAATTGGGGCGAAACTTAGGTAATCTATTGATTTAAATGAGTTTTTATATAAAAATAGATTTTTGTATAACTATTTGATTTATAAAGAAAAATAAATTACCTGTACCACCATTCTAATTATACTTATGAAAAAAAGGACGATATAATAAAATAAAATTTTAAGGAAAAATAGAGGAAATTAAGAGATGAATTGCCCTAAATGTAGTTCAACTTATATAATAAAAAATGGTATTAGTTTATCAGATAAACAGAAACGTAAACGCGGAAATATATGAAACAATTTATATTGAATCCACAAAATTATATAGATGTTGAACTATTTTGGAAATTCTTACCACCTATTTATCGACAAAGGGTGTTACCCCTATCTTTATCTCATGACTCTATTTTTTAAAGCGCGCTGTGAAATGCGCCCGTTGTTGAATTGATTAATTTACACTTGACAAATAGTAATCAGCAAGTTGGCGAAGTTGGCGAATCTGCATATTATTGGCAAGTGTTTTAATGTGATTTGTTACTTCGCTTAATTCGGGCGCGCATTCTTCTAAATGCTCACCAAATTTTAAAATTCCCTCAATATCTCCCAACATAACCCTTTCATGAAAAGCTATTGCAAATGCTGGTTTAAACAATGGTTTATAATTTTTCCAACCTTGAGAACGCGTTATGGTTTGCTGAGGTGGATCAGTAATTATTTGAAAATTTGTTGAAGCGCTTAACCTAATAACTTCTTGATTTAATTGGTGCTTTTGTGGCGGCAGTGTAAAATAAAATAAACTTCCTTCTCCTAAAGAACTTTCTACACCAATATCGCCACCTAATTTTTTTGCAATACGTTTTACAATCGCTAATCCTAAGCCATGACCTTCAGTATCTATTGCATCAGTTAATCGCGTAAAAGGGCTAAATAGTTTGAGTTTTTCTTCCTCAGTTAATCCTTTTCCATTGTCACGCACCCAAAAACGTATTTTGTTATCATTTTGTAAATCTGCACCAATCGTAATACAAGGAGGGTGTCCTCCATATTTTAAAGCATTGCTCAAATAATTTACCCAAATTTCTATTACCCATGGCGCGTAACCAATTGCAATCGGAAAATCAGTAGCTTTATGTAATTGTCCATCCATTTGATGAAATAAGCATGATAAACGCTCCTTAGCTTGTTGGACAATTACTTCCATTTCTAACGGAGCGCACTCTATTTCTTGTTGTCCTATTCGAGCAAGTAATAACAGCGATTCAATAATTTCAAACATTTGATGTCCCGTTCGAACTACTGATTGTAAATGTTCTATACTTTGTTGCTCTAATTCAGGGTGACGTTTTAAAACAACATCAGTCATTCCAATCATTAAATGAAGCGGATTTTTTAAATCATGCGCAACCATATATGAAAAGGCATCTAATTGATCATTTTTATTTTTTAATTCTTCATTTTTAGCAGCTAATTCATGGTGTTGTATTAATAGATTTTTGTTACTTTCTTGGATGGCTTTTTTTAATTTTTGCAGGGTCAAATGCGTACGAATTCTTACCAAGGTTTCCTCGTGCTGAATTGGCTTTGTAATATAATCCACTGCACCCAAATTGAAACCAGTAACTTTATTACTAATATCATTTAATGCTGTCATAAAGATGATTGGAATTTCACGAGTTTTATCTAATGATTTCAATTGTGTGCAAACCTCAAATCCATCTATATCTGGCATGATTATGTCTAATAAAATCAAATCAGGGATTTCCTTTATGGCGAGTTTCAACCCAACTTGTCCTCCATCGGCGGTTAAAACCTCAAATCCATGACGATTTAAAATTTGAGAAATCAAATCTACATTATCACAACTATCGTCTACTACCAGTATTTTCTCAATCATAGGACTCTCCTTTCAAAAGAGTTGATCACAACTTTGGTATAAAAGTTAGAACTAATTATCAAAAAAGGTAATTAAATCAAAATATTACAATCATGGATTAGCTGGATAACTTAGCCGTTTTAGTTAATTTTGCGGCACGCACCCCACGCAATCCGCTAATTTCTCCACTAAGGGTTTCAATTTCGCGAGGATTTCCTTTAATAATAATTGTTTCTAGGCATAAATCATGGCATAAATGAATGTGCGTTGTACAAAGAACATGTACATAGCTATCATGTTGAATATCCATAATTTTTTGAGCAAGTTCGCGTTGATGATGATCATATGTTAAGGTCAAAACTCCAAATACTTCATTTGTTTGATCTTTCCATTCATCTTCGATAATTTTTTCTCGAATTAAATCACGAATAAATTCTGAGCGAGAACTGTAACCTTGTTGCGAAACTTGATGATCTAAGGTCTCTAGCAAGGTTTGTGGCAACGAAACACTAAAACGAATGGTATTTTCTTCTTTGGATGGCGTCATTGTGAGATTCTCAGGTTTGGAATTTAACTAAAGTGTGTTAATATATAATGTTTTTAACGTCTCTATCCGACGCTATGCTAACTTATTTAGAACTTATTTTATACAAAACTTACGCCGACCTCAAAGCAGAAACCGAACGCACCTATTTAGGTTTTCTATGGTGGATTTTTGAACCTATTTTGTTTATGGGCGTGTTTTATTTTGTTTTCGGTGTTCTTCAAAAACAACCCGTCCCTAATTTTGTACCTTTTTTATTAGTAGGATTAATTACTTGGGAATGGTTCAAAGCGTGCGTTTCTCATGGTTCGTCAGTCATTTACGGACAATACCCGTTAATGCAACATGTTCATTTACCTAAGATTTTATTTCCAATTATTTTAATTTTAACAGACAGTTTTAAATTTACCTTTGTATTTAGTTTATTGTTAATTTATTTATGGTCAACAATTTACCCTATTAATGTAGCATATTGGGCATTGCCAGTTGTTTTATTAGTTGAATTGCTTTTTACAATGGCAATTACATTTTGGGTAGCAGCAATTGTTCCTTTTGTTCCAGATTTACGATTTGTTATTGAAAATTTATTAACAGCGGTTTTTATGATTTCTGGCGTATTTTTCAGCGCAGAACAAATGACAGAAGGTGTTCAATTCTATTTTTATTTGAACCCGTTAGCAAACTTAATTGAAGATTATCGTAAAATTTTATTACACGGACAGTTTCCAGATTGGTCTGCATTAATGCTAATTACCGTTGTTTCCTTAATAGGTATTTTTACGGCAATGCAAGTTATTCGCCGTTTTGAATATGTTTATCCAAAGATTACACCATGAACAAAAAAGTTTTTTCATTACATGAAGTTGGAATATCCTATCGTAAAAAACGGGGGATTTTTGGCGAGCCTTTCTGGGCATTAAAAAAAGTCTCGTTTGATTTATATCAAGGCGAAACGCTCGGAGTCATAGGTAGAAATGGGGCGGGCAAAAGCACGTTAATGCGCATTATGTCAGGTATTGTCAAACCTGATTGTGGACGATTCATTAATTATGGTTACAAAGTGTCTTTGCTTTCATTACAACTTGGTTTTATTTCTTATTTGACAGGGCGAGAAAACGCTATTTTAGGCGGCATGCTAATGGGTTTAAGACGTAAAGAAATCGAAGGGAGAATCCCTGCTATCAAAGAATTTTCTGAATTAGGAGATTTTTTTGAGAAACCCATTAATACTTATTCCTCTGGGATGAATGCGCGTTTAGGTTTCTCTGTGGCATTTCAAGTTGATCCTGATGTGTTATTAGTCGATGAGGTTTTAGGTGTAGGCGATGAAGAATTTCGTTTGAAATCAACTAAGGTGATGCAAGAACGTATTCGTAGTAATAATAAAACTGTGGTTTTCATTTCTCACGATGCGAAAACAATTGAAAAACTTTGTGATCGAGTTGTATGGATAGAACATGGTGAAAGTCGGATGGAAGGAACGCCTAAACAAGTCGTTAATGAATACCATTGTTACTTACATACAAGTTAATGCATTTATGGCGACACATCAATTCAATTATCAAGCCTGCGATGTACAAGGAAAATTACATAAAGGACAATTAAATGCTGAAACTGAACAAGAAGTTGTTTCTTTATTACAAGCACGACAATTAATTCCTATTCAAATTGAATTAGGAGCGACTGCTAATATTTCATTATCTTTTAAGAAAAAAACTGTTTCAAATCAAGAGATTATTGAATTTACCAATGGTTTATGTACTTTAGTAGAATCTCATGTGCCCTTAGATAAAGCGCTGGGTTTATTAGAAAATTTGACAGAAAAACCCACTATGCAAACATTAATTACTGATTTGCGTAGAGAAATTAAAGATGGTCATAGTTTAGCAGATGCATTACAAAATCGTCCTGAAGTCTTTTCTAAAATGTATATCAATATTGTTCATGCAGGTGAAGAAGGAGGAATTTTAGAAAAGCTTTTACCTCGCATGGCAAAATTTTTAGAAGAAGCTGAAGAATCGCGTCGGATTTTGGTTTCTGCAATGATTTATCCGCTCATTTTATTAGTGGTAGGAATTTTGAGCGTAGTTGCGCTAATGGTCTTCGTCGTTCCTCAGTTTGCAACTTTATTTGAAGATATGGGTTCATCAATGCCAGAATCTGCTGCTTTATTACTAGGATTAAGCGCATGGTTGAAAAGCTATGGGTGGACTTTACTATTTATTCCTCCTACTTTGTGGTATGGTTGGAAATATTTGGATACTAAACCCACTTTACGATTACAGCGCGATCAATTTTTATTGCAACTTCCTCTGTTTGGTAGCGTTTTACTCGAATCAGAAAGCTCTCGTTTTTGTAGAACATTAGGAGCATTATTAGGTTCAGGAATTCCTCTGTTGAAATCATTGCATATTTCTCGCGGGGTTATGGAGAACCAAGTGTTAGCAGACAGTTTAGAGCAAGTAGAAGAATCCGTGAGGCGTGGCATTAGTTTAGGGAAAGCATTATTAAACACTGGACAATTCCCCATTTTATTATCGCAATTGGTAATTGTAGGAGAAGAATCAGGTAAAACAGCAAGCATTTTAGATAAACTTGCAGAAACCTTTGATTCAAGCGTTCGTCGACAAACCAGTCGCTTAGTTTCTTTGGTAGAACCATTATTAATCGTTTCTTTGGGCATTATTGTTGGTTCTGTGGTAATTATTATGTTATCTGCTATCTTTAGCCTCAATGATATTAAACTTTAAGGTATTGGAAATTTTTTATGTATTTCAAATTAGAAAAAATATGGATTGTTGTTTTTATTAGTACTTTAACCGCGTGTTCAACTTTTGAAACAAAACCAAAAGAAAATCTCAGTGCAAATGATTTAATTGGTTTAGATATTCCTGGTGCACCACCCTTACAGAAAAATATAGAAAATGTTCCTGTATTAAATAGTTCAGCTTCAACTACACCAAAGAAAGTAATTGATAATATTGGAAAAATCCCAGAAATTGCTTCTAATCAAGCAAAACAGCCCGCACAATTACCAACTAAATCTACAAATGATTTAATTGGTTTAAATCTTGAACAAGTTGAATTAAGAGCCGTATTTGAATTGATTGCTGATGCTTTAGGCATTTCGGTTGTGATTGACTCGTCAATTGCGGAGAAAGTAACCGTAAGAACTGCCCCCGATAAATCCTTAACTCAAGATGACTTATGGGCGTTGTTACAATTATTGCTCGCTGAGAATAATGTTACAATGGAAAAAAAGGGTAATGCTTACCATTTGAAAAAAGAGAAAAAAGCTTTACCAGATACCATTGGCAGTAAAAAAGATCAATTGAGTAAAAGTAGCGCACCAGAAGTATTACAAGTGACACCATTACGTTATATTACGGTTGATTCTGCTTTAATTGCGTTAAAACCAATGGTTGAACCAGAAGGTCGTTTGTTGGTGGTTTCAAATTTGAATGTGTTAGGGATTGTAACTTCCCCAGAAAAACTCAATAAAATCAATAAATTACTTGCATTATTAGATGCCGATCCATTTGTACATCGGGGTATTCGTTTATTTAGATTGCAAAACGCCAAATCAAGTGAAGCAAAAACCGATTTAGATAAAATCTTACAAGCCGTCGAAGGTAAAATGCCAGCATTTGAAATTATTGCTTTAGATCGGATTAATTCACTATTGGTGATTTCTCCACCACAACGTGGATTTGATGAGGTTGCACGCTGGATTGAAATTGTCGATGAACGTAATGAAGCGGGCGGTGAGCAAATCTTTATTTATCGAGTGAGAAACTTAAAAGCCACCACCTTAGCAACTACCTTAAAAGATGTTTTTCGCACAGATGGGAAAGAAACGCCTAAAACAACCTCTAAAGACCCCAATAAACCCGACGAGAAACAACCAGAGAAACCCCAAGAACATAAAACAGACCAAAATCCTTTGAATCCGGCAAATAATCCTCAAAATGCGGCGGCGGCAGCTAATTTGAAAATAAATGTGGTTGCTGATGAAGAAACCAATAGTTTGTTAATTAGATCAACGCCGAGAGATTATCGTCATTTATTAACTACCATTGCATTACTGGATAATTTACCCCGTGAAGTAATGATTAATGTTGTGGTTGCTGAAGTTCAATTAACGGAAGAAACCCAATTTGGTATTAATTGGTACTCTTTATTTAATAAAGGAACAAAAGGCTTTATTGGTACTAATTTTTCTTTACCAGCAACTCCAAGTGTTTCAAATGGTGTTCCAACGTTCAATAATAATGGATTAGTGGTGAGTTATGTAACGGGTTCGATAAGTACGGTTTTAGATGCTTTAAATACTGAAGGGAGAGTAGAATTATTATCACGTCCTTCTTTATTGGTAAAAAATAATCAAGAAGCAACCATTAACGTAGGGGCTGACGAACCAACAATTACTCGCACTAATCAAACTCAAACAGGACTAGCAACAGGGGTAACAACTTCAAATGAAATTCAATATAGAAAGACAGGAATTATCCTAAAAGTAAAACCGCAAATAAATGAAGATGGAATTGTGAATATGACTGTCAAACAAGAGGTTTCTAAATTAGGAACGCCTAGAACTGCTGAACAATATCCTTCGTTCTCACAACGTATTCTTGATACATCATTAGTGGTACGAGATGGAACGGCAGTCGTCATGGGAGGATTAATTCAAACAGACGTTAAAGATAATATTTCAGGAGTTCCTCTTTTAAAAGATGTACCAGTGCTTGGAAAATTATTTCAAAGCCAAGATAAAAGTCGGGTTCGTACGGAACTGGTAGTTATTATTGTTCCTCAAGTAATTCAACCCGATGCAGATAATCGCGAATATGTGCGTCAATTCCGCGATAGAATGAGTGAAGTAAAACGTTTAATGGAAGAAGATGCAATTCCAATAGTTGTTAGTAAAACACCGCCCGCTAAATCTGAACAATAATTTTTGAGGAACTTGCTATGAAATATCCTTGGTTTCCTTTGATAATATTGGGTTTCTACACACAAGCAAATAGTGAAAGCACTACTCTGTGTCGATCAATGGATAATTTCATGCCCGTTCGCCCAGATTTATCGACTTATCAAGATGATAATTATCATTTAAGTTCTAATCAGGCAGATATTCGTGAAATAAAGGGAATTAAACATTATCTATTTCAAGGGGATGTTATCTTACAGCATCAACAACAGGTAATTCGAGCAGATCAAACTTCTTATCAAGATGATACTTCGTTACTAACTGCAGACGGTAATGTAACCTTGTGGGATAAACAATTAATTACACAAGGAAAAAAAATCAACGTTTATGCCGATCGAACGGGTGAAGCTTTTGATACACAATATTGGTTGCCGCAACGTCGAGGACATGGAGAAGCTTCTTATGCTGAACGGATTTCTCAAGACCAAGTTAAATTGAAAGAAACTCGTTATACAACTTGCGATCCAAATGAAGAAACTTGGCGATTACAAGCTAAAGAAGTTAATTTAGACTTTAAAGAGGATGAGGGAATTTCAAGAGATACTACTTTGTACATTAAAGATATTCCTGTTTTATATACTCCTTATTTAAGTTTTCCATTAAGTCATAAACGAAAAAGTGGTTTCTTAATGCCCTCGGCAGGCTACTCAAATAATCGGGGATTAGAAATCACCACCCCTTATTATTTCAATTTAGCTCCTAATTACGATGCCACATTAACTCCTCGTTTAATGACTAAACGTGGCTTAATGTTAGATAGTGAATTTCGGTATTTGACAGAAACCTCAAATGGTAAAATAGTTAATGAATATCTACCTAATGATCGTGAGGACGCTAATCATAATAACCGTTATTTCTGGCAACTAAGAAATCTTACGAAACTCAACCCGCAATGGACGGGTGAAATTGTTTATAACAAGACCTCTGATTCACATTATTTTGAGCAATTTGGTACAGCTCCAGAAATTAATAATATTACACATTTAGAACAACGTGCCGATTTGAAATTTCAAAATAACCTTTGGCGTTTCACAGGAAGGGTACAACGTTATCAAACTCTATTAGATGATTTGAATACCAAACCTTATGAAAAGTTACCTCAATTACTCGCAGAAACGGTACAAACTAAACGAAATAATCAACTTTATTTTCAAGGTAGTACAGAATATGTACATTTCAACCGTGACGATAATTTAGCCCAAAATGGCAAACGAAGTAATTTAACTACCGCATTAAGTTACCCTTTTAAAAAATTAGAAGGCTTTTTAGAACCTAAGCTACGAGTTGATTATACCAATTACCAGTTAGAAACTGCGCCTAATCAAAATCGGTTTCTTTATAGTACAAGTATTGATGGGGGGTTATTTTTCGAACGTACTT
>JGI20214J51650_10002588_pt1 | contig 11409 bp, 10 predicted proteins | sample WetSurMetagenome_FD_51650 | JGI IMG/M metagenome (IMG submission 51650)
GGCGGTTCTATGAGCGAAAACAGCGCGTCGCAGGCGGCGCGGTAGCCGTCTTTCTTGGTGCCCCTGAAGCCCTCCGACTGTACCGGCACCACGGGAATGCCTTTTTCGCGCGCGACGCGTTTGCACACCCCGCCTATGTCGTCGCCGATGATGCCGGCGATGCAGGTGGCGTAGACGAACGCGGCCGCGGGCCTTTCGCGGTCTATGAGGGCGCACAGCGCGGCGTACAGCTTCTTTTCTCCTCCGTAAATTATCTCGCGTTCCGAAAGGTCGGTGCAGAAGCTGGTGCGGTGGAGCTGCGGGCCGCTGGAGAGCGCACCGCGGATGTCCCAGGTGTAGGCCGCGCACCCGATGGGGCCGTGCACCAGGTGCAGCGCGTCGGCCACGGGATACAGTACCACGCGGGACCCGCAGAACACGCAGGCGCGCTGGCTCACCGAGCCGGCGACGCTCTTGGTGCCGCACGACGGCGCCGCGCCGCTTCCCGCGAGCGCCACCTGCGGCGCGCGCTGCGCGAGAACGGGAACGTCGGATATGCGTACGGTTGCGGACATGGCGACCTCACATGACGAGTTCGAACCGTTCCTCGGGAGCGTCGCGGTCCTGCCTGCTCAGGATTGCGTCGAGCATCCGTTCGAGAAGGCGCATGGCGCCGCGATAGCCCACGATGGGGAAATACTGGTGGCCGATGCGGTCGTAGATGGGAAATCCCATGCGCACCAGCGGGATGTCCTCGTCGCGCGACATGTACTTGGCGTAGCTGTTGCCGAACAGCAGGTCGACCGGTTCGCTTTTCACGAGCTGGTGCAGGTAGAAGTAGTCCGACATCTCGCGCACGTTCACGTCGTCGGTCTGGGCGGCCTCCTTGATGCGCGTCACGAATTTCTTTCCCGGCGTGCCGGTAATCACGTGGCGCACCAGCATGCCCAGATCGGTGAGGAAACCGGTGAGCGAAACCAGATGATCCGGATCGCCTATGAGCGCCGCTTTCTTGCCGAAGAAATATTGCTGCATGTCGGTGATTATGTCCACGGCCTGGCCGCGTTCGAAGGCCAGCTCGTCGGGCACGTTGCCTCCGCGCGCGCGCAGGGCGTTCACCAGCGCGTCGGTGGCGCGGATTCCTATGGGAAGGGGCAGTATTTCGCACGGGACCTTGCAGCGCGTGTCGAGCAGGCGCGCGCCCGGGCCGGAGGCGATGGGCCCCAGCGCTATGGTCGACGCGCCGCCTCCCATGCCGAGAAGGGCCGACACCGGCGCTCCCCCGGCGGGATACATTTCGTAGCTGCCGGTCTGGGGCGTGTCGAGCACGCCGGAGGTGTCGGGGAACACGAGGGCCGTGACGCCCATGAGTCGGGCGATGCGCTTGATTTCGGCCATGTCGGAGGGTTCCACGAAACCCGGAATGACGTTGACGAAGCCCCCGCGCGCGCCTCCCGGCGCCGCGAAGCCCTCCACGATTCCCTTCACCATGTTGGAAAAACCAATCACGTGCGAGCCCACGTAGCTGGGCGTGCTCGCCTTTATAACGAACCTGCCCTCGGGAATCTTTTTCTCCTCCCTCGCCTTAACCATGATCTGGTTGACGTCGTCGCCTATGGTTTCCGACAGGCAGGTGGTGTGCACCGCGATGACGTCGGGATCATAAATCGAAAAGATGTTTTGTATGGCGTCGAGCAGGTTGCCCTGCCCTCCGAACACGGCCGAGCCCTCGGTGAACGAGCTGGTTCCGGCCATCACCGGCTCCTTGTAGTGGCGGGTGAGCGCGCTGCGGTGGTACGCGCAGCAGCCCTGCGATCCGTGGCTGTGCGGCAGGCACCGGTGTATGCCGAGCGCCGCGTACATCGCGCCGATGGGCTGGCAGGTCTTTGCGGGCTGGATGGTGAGCGCCTCGCGTTCGGCGATTCCTTCGGGGGTGTGTCGTAACAGCATTGTTTGCTCCTTGTCAAGTTTATCCGGCCACGTACGCGCCGCGCAACTGCGGTTCTTCCCGCCAGGGCGGCGCCACCAGGCTCCACACCTTCGAGTTCACCATCCGGTCGATTTCCCGGTAGAAGTTGACGGCGCCCCGGTACCCCGCGTACGGGCCCGAGTAGTCGTAACTGTGAAGTTGCTTGAGCGGGATGCCGTATTTCTGGACCACGTATTTCTCCTTGATGCCCGCGCAGAACACGTCGGGTTTGCAGCGCCGGAGCAGGACGTCCATCTCGTGATGGTTGAGGTCGTCTATCACCAGCGTCCCCTGCTCCATCTCGGGCATCATTCCCTCGTAATCGCCCATCCGGAAATCCTTGTCGTTGAGCGTCATGATTTCCTCGGCCGACTTGCGCGGCGAATACCGCGCCGGATCGGGCGACACCGTAAGCTCCTCTATGTTGCGCGAATCGGCGTCCACCTTGACGGTCGGCAGCACCTTTCTTCCCTCGTAGTCGTCGCGGTGCGCGAATTCGTAGCCGGCCGCCACGGTCTTCATGCCGAGCTCGTGGAACAGTTCCTGGTAATGGTGCGCGCGCGATCCTCCCACGAACAGCATGGCGGTCTTTCCCTCGGTGCGCGGCCGTATCGCGTCAAGCACCTTCTTTACCTCCGCCGTTTCGGCCTCGATAAAGGCCTCCGTCTTCGCCGCGGCCTCCTGGTCGCCGAAATACTGGACTATCTTGCGCATCGATTTCGACGTGGCGTTCGCGCCTATGAAGTTCACCTTGAACCACGGGATGCCGTATTTCTTGTCCATCATCTCGGCCATGTAGTTGATGGAACGGTGGCACATCACCACGTTGAGGTCGGCGTTGTGGCAGCTGGCGAACTCCTCGTAGGAGGAATTGCCGGAAAACGTCGCGTGCAGGGTGACCCCGCACGCCTCGAAAATCCGCTCTATTTCGAAGGCGTCGCCGCCGATGTTGTATTCCCCCAGCAAGTTGACCCGGAGCTTTCCGTCCTTCTTCATGTCGCCGGTTCCTACCACCTCGGTGAACACCTTGTTGTTGGCGATATGGTGGCCGGCCGACTGGCTCACTCCCTTATAGCCTTCGCACGAAAACGCGAAGATGTTGACATCAGGATATTTTTCCTCCATTTCGCGCGCGACCGCGTGCACGTCGTCCCCGATGAGGCCCACGGGGCAGGTGGAGAAAATGCCGATAGCCCTCGGATGGAACAGCGTTATCGCCTCCTCGACGGCCTTCTTGAGTTTCTTTTCGCCGCCGAAGATGATGTTCTCCTCCTGAAGATCGGTGGACATCGCGTAGGGCATGTAATTCGGCGATTCCGGCGTGGGGGGCCGGGTCTGGTTGCGCCTCGTGAGCCACGAATAAAACCCGCAGCCGATGGGTCCGTGCGTGATTTGCAATATGTCGCGCGTGGGCCCCAGCACCACGCCCTTGCATCCGGCGTACGAGCAGCCGCGCATGGTGATGATGCCGGGAATGGTGCGCACGTTGGCCTGTATCGGCGGAACCAGTCCTTGGTCGCCCACATTGTTCACCACCACCTGTTTTCCGCGTTTGCGGGCGACCTTGGACGGGTATTTGTTCGTCAAATCGGTCATCAATTTCGAATCAACGGTCTGTTCCATGTATGCTCCTTCCAACCTCACGCGTCAACGCATTCACCGCACATTAGAAAAGCGGGCCGCGATGCGCGGATTCTCATGCGATTTTTTATCCGCTTCCTTTGTTGTTCGCGGAGAAATTTTCATTTTTCTCTACACTTTGGCTAAAGCACGTCGAGAACGGAATCGCCCTCTTCGCCGGTTCTCACCCGGTATGCCTCCGTCACGGGCAGCACGAAAATTTTTCCGTCGCCCGCCTTGCCCGTCCGGTTGGCCTGCATAATGGCCTCCACGGCCCGATCCACCAGACCGTCCTGCATCACGATGCTTATCATCCGCTTGGGCACCAGCCGGTGCGATTGCCCGAGCTGTGCGATGGCCTCCTCGTAGCCCTTTTCCGCGCCGGCCAGCATCTTGAAATCGACAAGGCCCTTGCCCCGGCCCAGGCATTCACGGGCGTTCATGGAGCCTATGCCCGCCGCCGAAAGCGCCTTCTTGGTCTCGTTGATTTTGTTCATCCGCACCACGGCGAGCACTTCTTTCATACCGCCACCGCCTTCGCCTCGGTCTCCGGCGTTTCCTTCACTCCGGAGCTCACCGTGTACACTTCGAGCACGGGCGAGACGAAAATCTTCCCGTCCCCGAACGATCCCTTCTCGCCGGTCCGCGCGACCTTCATCACGGTCTTGACAAGCAGGTCCTTATCGCGGTCGGGCACCACGGTGATGAGCATCTCCTTGGGGATCTCGTCGTAGGTAATCTCACCGATTTTGATGCCGCGCTGCTTGCCGCGTCCCACGACCGTCACCTTCGTCACCGCCGGAAACCCGGCGTCCATGAGGGCGGCCAGCACGGCGTCCACTTTCTCGGGACGTATTATCGACCGTACCATCACCATAGCACGCACTTCCTTTCGGAAAGGGGTTCAAAAATCCATGGTCAATTCGCGATGCCGTAATCGATGAGCAGCTTCTCAAGTTCGTCGGTGTGGATGGGCTTGGGAACCACGAACATCGAATTGGCGTCTATTTTCTTCGCAAGCGTCCGGTATTCCTCGGCCTGCGGATGCGAAGGCTCGAAATCAATCACGGTCTTGCGGTTTATCTCGGCCTTCTGCACCATGTTGTCGCGCGGCAGAAAATGGATCATCTGCGTACCCAGCTTTACCGCGAACGCCTCGATGAGCGCCTTCTCGTTGTCGACCTTGCGGCTGTTGCAGATGAGCCCTCCCAGGCGGACGCCGCCGGCCTCGGCGAACTTCACGATTCCCTTGCAGATGTTGTTCGCCGCGTACATGGCCATCATCTCGCCGGAGCATACGATGTATATCTCCTCCGCCTTTCCTTCACGAATGGGCATGGCGAAACCGCCGCAGACCACGTCGCCAAGGACGTCGTAGAACGCGTAATCGAGCTTCTCCTTGTCGGCGTACGCGCCGAGCTGTTCAAGGAGGTTGATGGACGTGATGATGCCGCGGCCCGCGCACCCGACGCCGGGCTCGGGCCCGCCGGATTCCACGCATACGGTTCCTTTGAATCCGGTTTTGCGGATGTCATCGAGGTCGACGTCCTCGCCTTCCTCGCGCAACGTGTCGAGCACGGTACGCTGGTGCAGCCCGCCCAGAAGCAGACGCGTGGAGTCGGCCTTCGGATCGCACCCCACCACCATCACGCGCTTTCCCATTTCAACGAGCCCGGCCACGGTGTTCTGCGTGGTCGTCGATTTTCCGATGCCGCCCTTTCCGTAGATTGCCACTTTCCTCATAACGTCTCCTTTTCGCTGCGCCCCGTGTTCCGGTTGTTTTGAGTTTGACCCCTTGCAACGCAACGCGGATGCCATAGCCGCCGTCTCACTGCGGCGAAACACGGCGTTCATGGGAGAAATTGTTGACAAAAGGTTTTTCAAAGCGCTTGCGGCGCGGCCGGCGTGCGCCGCGCCGGCCCCATGCCTCTGAAATTTTTGTCACCGGGAAAAGGACGCGTGAGCGGTGGGGGCACGACGCGACGGCCCTATCCGTCGATACAAGAAACGGTTACGCGTATTTTTCGACAATTCTTTCCGTGGTCGACCGATTTGGAAATTTTTTTCATCCGGCGCGGCGAGACAGGAGGACGTTCAGCGGTCGGCCTTGAGTCCGCGGAAATATTTGCTGTAGTCGATGCGGAGGGTTTTCACCTTGTAGCGAAGCATGCGGGAGGTGATACCGAGCCTTCGCGCGGCTTTCTCGATGTGCCCGGCCGTGTGCTTGAGCGTATCGACGATGACGTCGTGTTCGAGGCGGTGGACCCGCGCCTTGAGCGTGCCGGAGTCGAAAATCTCCCCGGCGGTGGGGCATTGGAGGGTGGGGGGAAGATCGTAGCCGTGGATGACCCCTTCGCGGCAGACAAGTACGGCGTGTTCTATGCAATTCTCAAGCTCCCGCACGTTTCCCGGCCAATGGTACATCATCATCAAATTGATGGCCGGAGTGCTTATTCGGCGGATAGGCTTGGACAGCTTCCTGGCGAACCGTTCGGCAAAATGGTTGGCAAGCGCCATGATGTCCTCGCGCCGCTCACGCAGCGGCGGAATCATGACGGGGAATACGTTGATGCGGTAGTACAGGTCCTTGCGGAAGGCCCCGAGATCCACCGCCTTTTCGAGATCGCGGTTCGTGGCGGCGATGATGCGCACGTCCGCCTTGAGCGTGGCGTTGGACCCCACGCGTTCGTACTCGCGTTCCTGGAGAACGCGGAGCAGCTTGACCTGCACCGCCGGGGAGAACTCTCCGATTTCGTCGAGGAACAGCGTGCCGCCCTCCGCCTCCTCGATGCGCCCCTTGCGCGCCGACACCGCGCCCGTAAACGATCCCTTTTCATGGCCGAACAGTTCGCTCTCCAGAAGGTTTTCGTTGAGGGCGGCGCAATTGACTTTAACGAATTCTTTTTCACGGCGCGGGCTCGCGTAGTGTACGGCCGCGGCCACCAGCTCCTTTCCCGTACCGGATTCGCCCCGCACCAGCACCGTGGTATCCGATGCGGCGACCTGGCTTATCTTGAGATACACCGGCCTCATCGCCATGGAGTTGCCTATCATGTCTTCGGGCCGGAAGTCTTCGCCGAGCGCGTCGCGCAGGCGAAGGTTCTCGGCGGCGTAGGCCTCCCGTTCCTGCCGCATCTGCCGGCGCGTCTTCACGTCGTTGGCTATCATGCTGGCGACGATGCAAAGAATCCGTTGCTGATCCTGCAGCGCCTCGTCGCACTGGGAATAGGCGACGTCGACCGACAGAGTGCCCACCACTTCGTTGCCTATTTTCACCGGGACGCAGATGAAGCTTCCCTGCGACGCGTGGGCGGCGTGCCTGCGGTGAATCCGGTCGCGGAACAACGGCTCGTCGGAGACGCGCGGGACGATTGCGGCCTGCCCGGTGGAAATGACGCGCCCGGTTATTCCCTCGCCCCACCGGTATCGCGCGTGGACGTCCGCGGTATGGGTGTCGGAGCGTATCGCCTCCACGACAAGTTCCCTGCTGTCGGGGGTAAGCACCATGATGGTGCCGCGCATCATGGACAGCTTGCGTTCCAAAACGCCGATGATCTCGTGGAGCATCTGGTTCTGTCCGGCGCGCGTGGACAATATGGACGCTATGACGGCAAGCGCCTCCAAATCCCGTTCGCGTCGGAGGTTCGGACGTTCTTCAATCATGTAGGTTCCCGCGACCGGTAATGCGCAAAACACGTACCATGCCCAAGACGCCAATAAATCCCATGTTTTGCGACACGTTTGTATCCGCCATGCGTGAAATTCACAATGATGTATCGAATCCGGCATACCCCGTCTTCGACGCGTTCGGTGGCGCGCCCTTTGCTTTTTCGGCGTGCATGCGGGCGCGGACGTTCTTTTGGAAACGCGACTTGTACCGGAAGGTTCCAAGGCATGGATTGCTTGACACATAAAACAATTCTCCCACCCCCAATCCCGTTGAACTCCGCCGGAAACGGCCGCGTCGTCACGCTCGTGGACACGACGCTTCGCGACGGCGCGCAGGCTGCGGGAATTTGCCTGGGCCTCCGGGAAAGAATACGGATAGCAAGGGCCGTGGCCGACATCGGAATCGGCGAGCTGGAACTCGGTGTTCCCGCGATGGGCGCGGACGAGCGCCGCGCCATCCGCGCAATCGCCCGGGAGATTCCCCATGCCCGCAGGTCGGCCTGGTGCAGGGCAAGGGAGGAAGACCTGGACGCGGCGCTGCGCTGCGGCTGCGACACGGCGCATGTCTCGTTCCCGTTGTCGGCCGTCCACCTGTCGGCCCTGCGCAAGGACGAGCCGTGGCTGTTTCGGCAGGCAAGGCGGCTGTGCAACCTCGCCCGCCGCCGTTTCCCGCGTTTCACCGTGGGCTGTCAGGACGCGACGCGCGCTCCTATTGACAGGGTGATTGCCTTCGCCCAATTGGCCTGCTCCTTGGGCGCGGCGCGGATACGGATCGCGGACACGGTGGGCATCATGAACCCGATGCAAACGTTCAACCTCGTTTCCATCTTGCGCGTCGCGATACCGGCCGCGCGTTTCGAGTTCCACGCGCACAACGACCTCGGCATGGCGACCGGCAACACCGTCGCCGCGATTGAGGCGGGCGCCGAGGCGGCGAGCGTCACGGTAACGGGCGTGGGTGAACGGGCCGGCAACGCCTCGCTCGAAGAAGTCGTGATGGCGCTGCGCGCGTCGTACCCGTCGGCATTGCCTCATGTAAGAACCGGCCGCATGCGACGCGCGTGCGCGCTGGTGGCCGACCTCACGGGACGGCCGCTTTCACCGTGGAAGCCCGTGGTGGGAAGCGACGTGTTCGTACACGAGTCGGGAATCCATTGCCACGGCCTTTCGGTCGACCCAAGAACCTATGAACCGTTCGATCCCGCCCAAACCGGGGCCGAACCGTCGCGAATGGTGGCCGGCACTCACAGCGGCTCGGCGGGAATACAATCGATGCTTCGCGCCGAAGGCCTCGACATAAGCAGAAGCGCGGCAAAAGCCGTGGGAATCGAAATACGGAAGCTCTCGCTCAAGCGCCGCAGGGCGTTTACGGAAAAGGAACTGCTGCGAATCGCAAGCGGTATCCTTTCTCAACCTAAAATCCGATAGTCGATATACGAAAAAACTTGATGTAGCGCGGCCGGGTGCTGTAATCCGGCGCCGTTTTTTTGCATTACAACGGCACGTTAAAATGCTTATATTTATACCCGCTTACTTAAAAGGGAATATTTTCCAAACCCAGTTAAGCCGTTAAATAGCGCTCGCGCCGCCGGGGGGAACGGACACGAGGCTGCATTTCGCGCGACAGGTTTTGCTCGTACTACGCCTGCATTTATACCGTATCCCCGGCTCGACTGTTTACACTTTACCGCAAAGAAAACAAGCCGATTTGTTCGGTGCGCGGTTTTATAGTAACCATTCTTTGCGGCCTTTGCGTTTTTGCGGCAAGTTTTCCTTTTAATATTTCCAAAAAGTCCGTGTCGCTTTTTGCGACAGTATCCAGAACGGATCCAAAAATAAACAGGCCGCCTCGCCATTCCGGAAGTTTCGGGTGCGGCGGCGGCCATTAGTCTCATTCACCAAAAGAAAAGACGGGAGGGTGTAATGAAAAGATCGGCGGTGTTGTGTCTGATGGTGGCGTTCCTCGCGGGCGCGGTTTCTTCCCAAACGGTCAACCTTTGCGGAACGGTAACGGACGACGCCGGGAAGCCCTTGATCTACACGGTAATCAGGCTCAGCGTGACGACCTACGATAACGGCTATTGGGCCACGGCGCCGTATCTGGCGCAAACCGACCAAAACGGCCGGTATCATGTGGGAACCGGTATATGCTCGGATATGACGCACGACAACATCCTCCCCAAGGGAGTGGACTTTGTACGGCCATCCTACGCCGGCGGCAAGGTTTTTTTCCGCACGCCGACGAACGGATGTTTGGTAACAATGGGTCTCTACGATTTGTCGGGACGCTTCGTACGAGAGGTGTTTAACAAGAATCTTTCCAAGGGCGACTTTGCGGTTTCGATAGACGCCCGGCATATCGCCTCGCAATTCTATCTGCTTAAAGTAAACGTCAACGGCTCCTCCTCGGTGATCCGGCTGCAGCCGGCGACGCGCCTCTCCGGAGGAACGGCGGTACAAAGCGGTTCCGGATTCCGGACACGGATGGAAAAAGTGGCCGCCGACGTCGTCATGGATACCCTCCGGGCTACGAAACCCGGTTATTCCCTCGGCGTAAAACCGATAACGTCGCTTACGGGTACGAACGATTTTACCCTCACCAAGACCAGCACCTGGGACGGAAACGTCGACGCTTTCTGGGGCGACACGAACACCTATCCTAAAAAGGGTTCCACGCCGATGTACGTCATTCTCAACCGGACCAACGGCGCCTGGACTGACGACAAGATTTGCTGGAGCAACGGAGGCGGCGCACCCTACGTCGCGATTTCGGAAAACCGGTTGAAGCCCATCGTGAGCGAACGCATGTACGTGTATATCGCCCCCAACGACTCAAACAAACGGTATAACGATTTTCTGGAAGTCAACTACAACGGTACTTGGAACGGCAATTCAACCCGCGTCGACGGATGGAGGCTGCCGTTTACTTTCCGTATCAAGACCACCACCGGCAAGGACACCGTGATGGGCGACGCTTACGAGATGTTCTTCCAGACGCGCAAGGCGAAATTCGACGAATTCATCAACGAGGTGCCAAAAGAATTCACGCACCTTGCGACCCAAGATTTCGCGCACATCTGGGCGCCCCATACTTGCCCGGTCAGCTATTTCAACACAAACCAGAAATACGTCGATTATTATAAGCGGTACCAGGACTCGATCGTTACCAATTACGTTAAAGATCCCACCTGGACGCAAAAGGCTATTTATCCCAGCAATACCGGTGATCCCGGCCCCATGATTCCCGTGCCCACGGCGTGGCAGATTTTCGCCTGCACGGGCGCCGAGGGCTGGCAAAAATCAATCGGCGCTTCGCCCTGGTGGTCGGCGGCCATGAACCGGCACGTCGCGCACATGGAGCCGCATGGCATTGATTGGCGTAACTGGGGTTACACCGACACCGCTTCCTTTTATCAAGCCGCGCCCGCCAATTTCTTCTCCAGGTGGTGCCATCTCCGTTCGATTAATAATTACTGTTACGGATTTCCCTACGACGACAACGGCGATCATCAGGCATTCATGACGATGAGCAACATCCAGTGGATAGCGGTGGCGGTAGGATGGTGAGGTTTTATTGCTGCCGTGGTTTTGCGCGGCGCGAAGATTTGATCGGTTGACGGGGGGCGCGAGAAGAAACTCGCGCCCCCTTTTTGCATTGCCGCGCCGCGCAAAAAGGCTTGCGTCTGGTTGTTCCGCAACCCGCAGCGTTCGAAACAAGACACGGTCGAGGGTGGACTGCGCCCCGACAGTAGGATGAATTTTTCTTGGAATTAGGGCGATACTGACCGGCTCGTATATTTTAACCAAAGGAGCCGGTATGAAGAAATATAGGTATTTTCCGCTGGAATACAAGCAGCGGGTCGTGCAGGAGATTGAAAGCGGGTTGCGTACCAAGGCAGCCATAGCCCGAGAAGAGCATCTTGCCTGTTCTTTGATAGATCGGTGGCAGAAGCACGTCCGTGAAGGCACCATGCGGGACCATCCCTCCCGGAAGGAACGCCTGTTGGCCAGGGAATTGGACTGGTACAAGAAGAAGGTCGCCGAGCAGGCTATGGAAATCGACCTTTTAAGAAAAATCGACGAGTACTGTCAAAGCATGAGAAGGTCGAATGGGTCCATCGTCACCGGCCGGAACACGGAGTTAAGAAGGGATGTGAAATCATGAACATCAG
>JGI20214J51650_10002590_pt1 | contig 11396 bp, 6 predicted proteins | sample WetSurMetagenome_FD_51650 | JGI IMG/M metagenome (IMG submission 51650)
TGGTCAGCGCTCGGAACCGGTGTGAACAACTGGGTCTGGGCCGTCGCTGTGAGCGGTTCGGACGTGTATGTGGGTGGAGGCTTCACCCAGGCCGGAGGGAACCCTGCCAATTACGTTGCCCGATGGGATGGCAGCAGCTGGTCAGCAATGGGAAGCGTATTGAACGACGAAGTCTATGACATCGTCTCGAGTGGCTCTGACGTTTATGTTGGAGGATTATTCTGGTATCCTAGCTGGTCTCCCTATGACGACCTAGATGGCATCGCCATGTGGGATGGCAGTTCCTGGCATGCTCTTGGAAGCGGTGTGCAGAATGGTAGTGCTGACATCTTAGTGATTGGTTCAGGCTTGTATGTGGGAGGATACTTCACCGAGGCCGGTGGTAAACCTGCCAATGGCATAGCTCGATGGGAACCTGACACGGGGATCGAACCATCTCCGGAAATGGAATCGAGTGTGCTTCATGCCTCTCCCAACCCCACGGCTGCTGGCATCGAACTCTCCTTCCAGAGCACCGGGCTCTCCCCGCTGACACTCGAGATCTACGACGCCGCAGGGCGTCTGGTGAGGACGCAGGATCTGGGAACCCTGCCCATGGGCTCCCAGACCCACTATTGGGATGGCCTCGAAGGGAACGGGCATGCCCTGGTCCAGGGGGTGTACTTCCTGAGGCTCTCCAGTGCTGATCTCGAGGCTTCCGCTCGGGTGGTACTGGTGAGGTGAGTGGGTAGCACCGACTGGCGGGCTGCTGTTTCTCCAGCGGCCCGTTCCCATTGTGCGATCTGCTGAACATATCTATCGGTCGACTCTCCTCAACCCTTACACAACCGTATATTTCACTATCGCGGTCTTCTGAGCATCCTCTCCGTCACCACCTGACGACTCCTGTTATCGCCTTGCTCTTCCACCTCGTGAAGTGCATCCTCGGGCAGCTCCAGCAGATTCAGCCACTGTGTGACCCGTGCCCTCGACACGCCAATCCTCCTGGCTAGCTCGGCACGGTTGATGCCTTCTGCCACCATCCGGTCTCTGAGCTCCATCGCGTGGATCACCGGGTTGCGATATGTCTTTACTGGCTTTGGCTTAAGGTGCCTCACAGTGAGCTGGATGGGTATGGTCAGGACGGGTCCCCGTGGGGTTCGCCTAGATAGCGATACGGGGAGCCAGCATTTCCGTGCCGGAAATGCGACGCTTCGCCAGTTCAGGTCGTTCCGCCCCGGAACGCACTCCAGCGACAGGTGCATGTTTCGAGCACCCACAGCGTCATAGACTGGACAACGGGAAACCATCCAGGCATTCCATGCGTGCAGCAGAGCCATCAGGCCAGTTCCCCGGCAGATGCTGCGAAGAACCATCTTGAGGCTGTCAGCCAACATCTTAGGCGATCAGGTCCTCGGAGTGCCACGAGTTCTCGATGCCTGCTTCCGCAGTATCTTGCTGTCGGGCGGTTCAGAGCCCATCATTTTGATCGGAATCTGTTCCCGGAGGAAGAATCAGGGGTAGTTTCCGTATCGGGGCACCGAGCACAGCCGCCTTGTCTCACATTCGACAAACCGGCTGCCAGGCAGCCCTGCCGATGGGAGGGGAAATGGACGCAGGCAAGCTTCACGAAGCCCGTGAAGAACTCAGGAAGTTGCGGAAGCCGGTATCCAACGCGAATGTGAAGCACAGGGAGAGCCTGAGCCCGCTGGAAAGGGCTGCGGTCAGGCTGACCGACTTCGTTGGCTCGGTGGGTTTCTTCATCGTCATCTTCAGCTGGACCATCCTCTGGCTGAGCTGGAATATCCTTGCGCCACGAGGGCTCAGGTTCGATCCATTTCCTGCTTTCGTCCTGTGGCTGTTCGTCTCCAACATGATCCAGATCTTCCTGATGCCTTTGATCATGATCGGGCAGAATCTCCAGGGCCGGCATGCCGAGATCAGGGCTGAGTCGGATTTCGAAGTGAATGTCAGAGCGGAGAAGGAGATAGAGCTCATTCTGCTGCATCTGGAGCATCAGAACGAGCTCATCATGGAGATTCTCGGCAATACAGGGATGGCAGGAAGAGCATGATGATCCGTTGCCCCGCCATTCCTGCAGGAGGAATCCGAACAGAGTGATGCTGCCCCGATATGACTTCCCGGGGGCAGGGTGATATAGTCTTGAAGGAACGGGCATTTCACCGTGTCGGGAAGGCACGGTTTCAGCCGGGGCTCCATCTCGAAGGGGCGGCAGATGCCTGGAACGGGTGCGAAGGGGCGCTCCAGGACCGCGAGGAGCACGATATCCTCCGCAGAGCATAGCTTCCTGCTGGAAGGCTTCCCCGGCATCCTCCTGTTCACCAGGGACCTCGAGGACNCCCCACTCCATATCTACGGGCTGGTGGTGCAGATCACCGGCTACGAGCCCGACGAATTCCAGTCGGGCGCCATCAACTGGTACGCAATCATCCATCCCGAAGACAGGCTCCGCGTCAGGGAGGATTTCGCCCTCCGCGAGCCGGACTCCCCGGACAAGCGCAGCATCGACTTCAGGATCGTCAGGAGGGACGGTGCGATCCGCTGGCTGAGGTGCTCGCAGCGCAGAGTCCCGATGCACAACGGCGGGGAGATGCTCATCTCGGTGACCCTGTATGACATCACCGATCTGGTTCAGGCCGAAGCGAGCTGCCTGATCAGGGAGACTCGCATCAGCGACATCATCAGGAATGCGCCAGCGGGGATGGGGATGCTCTCGGGACGAGTGATGACGGATGTGAACGACCGCTTCTGCGAGATGACGGGCTATACCCGGGAGCAGCTCGTCGGGCGGGATACCAGATTCCTGTACGAGAGCGACCAGGACTACGAGCGGATCGGCCAGGAGCGAGACAGGCTCAGGGACAGCATCGGGCCTTCGATGGTGGAGTCCCGCGTCGTGAGATCCGACGGGACGGTCATCGATCTGATGATCAACTCCGCCCCGGTCGACCCATCCAACCCTTCGAACGGGACGGCCTTCATCGCCGTGGATGTCACGGGCAGGAAGCAGGCGGAGGACTCCCTGGAGCAGAGCGAGAGGCTTCTCTCCAGCGTTTTCTCGAGCGTTCAGGACGGCATCAGCGTTCTCGACCGCGATCTGAGGATCCTCAGGGTGAACGAGGCCATGGAGCGGTGGTATCCGCATGCCATGCCTCTCGAGGGGAAGATCTGCCACGAGGCGTATCACGGCCGCAGAGAGCCCTGTGCTGTCTGTCCGAGCATACGGGCGCTCGAGCAGGGAAGCTTCCAGGAGGACGTCGTCCCCCTGACGGCAGCAGACGGCTCCGTGGCAGGATGGCTCGACCTGTTCAGCTTCCCGCTGATCGACAGGGTCACCGGCGAAGTCACCGGCGTCATCGAATACGTCAGGAACATCAGCCAGCGCGTGGCCGCCGAAGTGGCCCTCCGAAAGGAGAAGGAACTCCTGGAGGGCATTGCCGAAGTGAGCCCCGCTGGCATTCTCGTGATCGACCGCGGCAACAGGATCGTCTTCGCGAATGCCATGGCCGAGACGATATTCGCAATGCCCCGCAAAGCCCTTTCCACTGGTTCGTACACCCTGCAGGGGTGGAATGCCTGGACGCTGGACGGCATCCCCATGAAGAAGACCGATCTCCCGCTGGAGATCACGCGAGCGACTGGGAAGGCCGCCCGCAACGAGGGCTTCCAGCTGGAACTCCCGAACGGGCACACGGCGTTCGTGTCGGTCAGCACCGCCCCGCTTTCCGACCTGGAAGGCGCGCTGGACGGCATCGTCGTGACGATAGAGGATGTCTCCGAGAGGGTCAGGGCCCAGGAGAGCCTGAGGCGGAGCGAGCAGTTCTTCCGCGCCGCAATCGACAGCTCCCCCATCGGGATCTCGGTTCGGAGCAGCACCGGCAGACTGCTGCAGTTCAACAAGTCCTGGAAAGAGATCTGGGCGATTCCCGACGAGGACATCGAAGCGGATCTCCGAAGCGAGAGGAAGACCCTCAAGCTCGACGACCGTGACGGCTACCTCGGCGTCTGGGTCGATCATGTCAAGCGGGTGTACGAGGTCGGAGGAACGCTGAACATCCCCGAGCTGAAAACCCGCAGCAGGCGGGCAGGAGCTGCGGAATGGGTCTCGCAGCATTTCTATGCCCTGCCGGACAACTCGGGGAAGGTCGACCGGGTCGTGATAATGACCGAGGACATCAGCGAGAGGAAGAAGGCCGAGCTGGCTCTGCGCGAGAGCGAGGAAAGGTATCGGGCGCTCGCCGAAGCCGCACAGGACCTGATCTTCGTCGTCGACAGGGACGACAGCATCCAGTATGTGAACTCCATCTCGGCCAAATTCTTCGGAGGCAGCCAGGTCGACATCGTCGGCAGGAAGCGCTCGGAGCTGTTCCCCCCCGGAGCGGCCGACACCCAGAAGAAGAGCCTCGATGAGGTCTTCAGCACCGGCGCACCCATCTACCGCGAGAACGTCACCGGATTCCCCGGCTCTCCGCTCTGGCTCGGCACCTGGCTGGCCCCGCTGCGCGACTCCTCCGGGAACGTGACAGGCGTCCTCGNGGTCTCGAGGAACATCACCGCGAGGAAACAGGCCGAGGAGAAGGAGAGGCTCCTGCAGGAGCAGCTCGGGAATGCCCAGCGGCTCGAGTCCATCGGCAGGCTGGCCGGAGGCGTGGCCCACGACTTCAACAACCTGTTGACGGTCATACTCGGCCACCTCGAGCTGATACTCGCGGACCTTCCTCAGTTCGACACGCCTCTGCGCTCGGGGCTCATCGAGATACAGAAGGCTGGCGGGCGGGCGAGGAACCTGACGGGGCAACTGCTGGCATTCGGCAGGAAGCAGCTGCTCACGATGGCTCCGGTCAACCTCAACGATCTCATAAGCGGGTTCTCCGGCATCCTCAGGAGGCTCATCGGCGAGGATGTCGAGATCGTGACGAGGCTCTTCCCGGAAACAGGCCTGGTGAGCGCCGACACATCGCAGATCGAGCAGGTGCTCATGAACCTCGCGGTGAACGCGCGCGACGCAATGCCGCTCGGTGGTGTGCTCAGGATCGAGACCTCCCCCGTGACCCTGGGCACGGACGATCAGATGGAGAGCCCGGACATCCGGCCGGGCAGGCANGTGTTGATGCAGGTCAGCGACACCGGGACGGGGATGGACGCAACAACGCGAAGCAGGATCTTCGATCCCTTCTTCACCACCAAGGAGGTCGGGAAGGGGACGGGGCTCGGTCTCGCCACCGTGTACGGGATAGTGAAGCAGCACGACGGGCATATCACCGTCAGCTCCGAGCCCGGGAAGGGGACCACCTTCCGGATCTTCTTCCCGGAATGGTCAGGAAAAGCCTGCGAGCAGGCCGATTCGCAGGAGATGCAGCCCATCTCGAGGAAGAAGGCCACGATCCTCGTCGTGGAGGATGACTTCCCGGTCAGGCAGCTCATCACGAGGATACTCGAGGAGGCCGGCTACACGGTCATCGAGTGCGCGGAGCCATTGCAGGCCGCCGGGATGGCGCAGCAGCACGGCAGCGTCGATCTGCTCGTTACCGATGTCGTGATGCCCGGTCTGAGCGGACAGAAGGTGCACGAGGAGGTCTCCGGTGCGTTCCCGGGCATCAGAGTGCTGTACATCTCGGGCTATACCGACGATGTCGTAGCGTCCCGCGGCCTCGCTGGCGACTCATATCTCTTCCTCCAGAAGCCGTTCACGGTGCAGGGCCTGCTGCTGAAGGTGGCTCTCGCTCTGGAATAGAGAGATTCAGTGTGCCTTTCTCCCCACTTATCGCTTATTCTTGGTCATCAGATGAACTCTGGAAGCCTGGAGGGCGGCGATGAAGGACTGGACAGGGACCGAGTGGCTGATATTCGCTATCCCGTTCGTCATTATCCTGGCCGGGGTGCTGATCTGGCTCGCCGGGCGAAGGACCATCCGGACACGCACGGAGATGGACCGGGAGCTCCGCGAAAACAAGGACATCTCCGAATGGCTCGTCGTGTTCGACTGGAGCAGCAAGGTCCTTTATGTGCCCACCATCGTGTTTTCGGTCATCTGCTTCATAATGAGCCTCTTCGCGAGCGACTCCCTCATGGGGACGTTCGGCACGATCTGGCTGTTCCTGTTCCTGTTCAACTTCATCGTGGAGGAATTCCCGATAGGGCTGAAGGAGACCGTCATCATCCTGCTCGGCATGGGCGCCCTGATGACCTGGCTGGCCTACCTCCACTGGCTCTCGCCCTTCATCGACTTCATCGGCACGCTCAGCGTCACCATGAACGGGATAGGGTACCTGCTCATCGCACTCGTATTCCTGTGCGCGATCTTCGTCTCGTGGCTGAGGGGGCTCTTCCATTACCTCGCGATCACGCCGAACTACATAAACATCCAGAGCGGTCTGACGGAGACCGGCATGCAGATCACCCGGGAGCACTACTCCACCAGCGTGAACACAGACAACCTCCCCCAGAGGATCATGGGCTTCGGCAGGGTCATGGTCAGCTTCCATGACATCAAGAGGGAGCCCCTGGACCTGCTCGTTTGGGGCATCGGGCGCAAGTCGCGCAAGATCGAGACCCTCCGCAGCGTGATGAATGTCGAGAATGCGTAGTGACCCCAACCCGGAGAGGTCAGTGATGTCGAGCATAGGATTCCGCCAGAGACTGCGTTACGGCTTCGACAACCTGACCTCCAGGGGCTCCGCGGCGATGATCAGCATGCTCTTCATCCTCGCGCTGATCCTCATCTCCGCCGTGACGCTCTTCGTGGTCCTGACGGAGAGCGCACCCGACGGCACGAGCTCTCTGAAGGTCGCATGGATGGGCCTCATGAGGACCCTCGATGCAGGCACGATGGGCGGGGACGAAGGCTCCCCGTACTTCCTCGCAGCCATGCTCGCAGTGACCATCGGCGGGATCTTCGTCGTGGGCACGCTCATCGGCATCATCACCAACGGCATCGATGCCAAGCTGGGCCAGCTCCGCAAGGGGCGCTCCTTCGTGGCGGAGACCGACCACACGATCATCCTCGGCTGGTCGTCCCAGATCTTCACCGTGATCTCTGAACTGGTCGAGGCCAATGCGAACAGGAAGAAGGCCTGCGTAGCTGTTCTCGCCGAGAAGGAGAAGGTGGAGATGGAGGACGAGATCCGCGAGAAGGTCGCGGACCTCAAGACAACGAAGATAGTCTGCAGGACGGGATGCCCGATCGAGATGGCCGATCTCGAAATCGTGAACCATCACTCGGCGAGGGCCATCGTCATCATGCCCCCGGAGTGCGAAGAGCCCGATTCGTCGGTCATCAAGACCATGCTCGCGCTCGTGAACAACCCCAGGCGCAAGAAGACGCCCTACCACATCGTCGGAGTCCTCCACGATCCCGAGAACATGAGGGTTGCGGAGATGGTGGGGGGCGACGAGGTCCAGCTCATCCTCGCCGGGGACCTGATCGCCAGGATCTCGGCCCAGACGTGCAGGCAGTCCGGCCTCTCGATCGTCTACACCGAGCTGCTCGACTTCGGAGGGGACGAGATCTACATCTCCCCGGCCCCGTCGCTGGCCGGTGGCACTTTCGGGAGCATACTATCGGCCTTCGAGGACTCGTCGGTCATGGGGATACGGTTCGCGGACGGAAGGGTCTGCCTGAACCCGCCCATGGACACGCCCTTCGGAGCGGGCGACTCGGTGGTGGCGATCTCCGAGGACGACGACACGGTCAGGGTCTCGCCCCGCCCGGCCCCCGCGCCCCAGGTGGAGCTGATGAGGGATGGCGCCCGGATCCCGCCAGGAGCGGAGAAGACGATCATCCTCGGCTTCAACTCCAAGGTTCCGACGATCGTAAGCGAGCTCGACGGCTATGTGGGAGCGGGCTCCTCGGTGCAGGTCGTGGCCGAGTTCGAAGTGGAGGAGGATCTCGAGGAGATGACCTCCCGCGACTACCACCACCTCTCGGTGCAGGTCGTGGAGGGCAGCACCACTGACAGGTCGGTGCTCGACAGCCTAGACCTGGAGCAGACCCACCACGTCATCGTCCAGAGCTACTCGGACAGGATGGACGCCCAGAGCGCCGACGCCAGGACTCTCATCACACTGCTCCATCTCAGGAACATCCGCGAGTCCAGGAACCTGCGATTCTCCATCGTGAGCGAGATGCTGGACGACAGGAACAGGGAGCTGGCGGAGGTCACCCAGGCCGACGACTTCATTGTGAGCGACAAGCTCGTGAGCCTCATGCTCACCCAGATAGCGGAGAACCGCGATCTGAAGGGCGTCTTCGCCGACCTCTTCACTCCGGACGGCTCGGAGGTCTACCTGAAGCCCGTGGAGAACTACGTGTCAACCGGCGTCCCGGTCTCCTTCTACACGATCCTGGAGTCTGCCCGCAGGCGCGGCGAGGTGGCGATAGGCTACAGGATAGCAGCCAGCGCCCACGACCCCGGGGCTGCGCATGGAATCGTGGTCAACCCCGTGAAATCCAGGATGGTCGAGTTCGTCCCCAGTGACCGCGTGATCGTTCTCTCGGAGGACTAGCGAGGCGATGGCGGCAGGACAGGCAGGCCCGGGGAGGTGCGAGAGCCCGAGATGAAGCAGAAGCGTTTGCCGCCCGAGCCCACTCTCGCCGCCCTCTACCGCGCGCTGGACGAAGGCGTGATAACGGTCGACCTCGAAGGCGTGGTCACCGGGATGAACCGGGCGGCCGAGGCGCTCACGGGCTACAGCCTCTCGGAGGCTGGCGGCAAGCCCTTCTNGGAGACGGCCGTCCTCCTCGATCCGAGGTCCCGGGAGCCTCTGAAGAAGCTGTTCAGGGAGTCCGACGGCCAGCCCTCCCGGAGGCTCAGGTGCATCCTGGTGCCCAAGACCAGGAGCGAGAACAAGGTGAGCGTCTCCACCTCGGCGATAACCGCCGATGGAGCCGTAGCAGGCTACGTTGCCACCATCAGGGACGAATCAAGGCAGTCCGTTGCAGAGGATGCCCTGCGCAACAGCGAGACCCTCTACCGGATGATCGTGGAGAACTCGTTCGATGCCATCTATCTGCTGCGCGGGAAGCGATACGAGTACGTGAACCCGAGATTCTGCGAGATCACGGGCTACTCCTTCGCGGAGCTCACCTCGCCGTCGTTCGACTACAACAGCCTGCTCCCGGAGGAATCGCGCAGGTTCATGCAGGAGAGGTTCAGCGCGAGGGAGAGCGGCAGGCCGATCCCTCCCGAGTACCGCATCCAGGTCCTGACCCGGAACGGCAAGACCGTGGAGGTGGAGGTGACGACGCACCAGCTCGAGTCGAAGAACTCGGTGCGGGTGCTCGGCATCATGAGAGACATCTCCACACGCATACACGCCGAGGAGGGGCTCCAGAAGTCCGAGAGCCTCATGAAGAGCGTCTTCTCGTCGATGGTCGACTCCGTCTTCCTGTTCGACGAGGACATGCGCTTCATCTTCGTGAACGTTCCCGAGATGGAGCTGTTGATGCCCCCCAGCGCCTTCCTCGGCAGACGGTTCGGCGACGTGATGCCCGATGTGATGACCCGCCAGTTCGAGGCGGCCTTCGAGGAGACGAAGACAGGCCGTGCGAGCGAGTATGAGTACACTCTCGACCTGCCATCCGGGACGGGGATCTACTCGACCAAGCTATCGCCGGTGACTGTCGGGGGCCGGTTCAGCGGCGCGGTCGGAGTCATACGGGACATTACCGACAGGAGACGCCTCGAGTCGGAGCAGACACGCCTGCAGGACCAGCTCCGCCAGACGCAGAAACTCGAGAGCCTGGGACTCCTTGCAGGCGGCATAGCCCACGACTTCAACAACCTCCTGATGGGCATCCTCGGGAATGCCGAGCTCGCCTCGGTGGAGATCGGGGGAGCTTCCGGGGCGGTCTCGCACATCAGGTCGATCGAGACCGCGGCGCGCAAGGCGGCCGACCTCTGCAGGCAGATGCTCGCCTATGCAGGCCGGGGAAGGACCACCAACGAAGCGGTCGAGATAAACTCCCTTATCAGGGAGATGGCCGAGCTGCTCAGGGTGGGCATCCCGGAAGGGGTGACCCTAAAGTTCGACCTGGCGCCCGACCTTCTGCCAGTGGACGGTGACCCCTCCCAGCTCAGCCAGGTGGTCATGAACCTGATCACCAACGCAGCCGAGGCGATCCAGGACGGGCAGGGCACCATAACGCTCATCACGAGATCCATGTACTGCGATCGCGAGTACCTGAGGGGCAGCTACATCAACGACGACCTTCCCCCGGGAATCTACGTCTACATCGAAGTCTGCGATACCGGATGCGGGATGGACGAGGAGACCCGGACGAGGATCTTCGACCCGTTCTATTCGACGAAGTTCACCGGCAGGGGCCTCGGTCTGGCGGCGGTGCTGGGCATCGTCAGAGGGCACCACGGCGCGATCAGGGTGTACAGCGAGCCAGGCGAGGGAACCACCTTCAAGATCATCATGCCGCCTTCTCCCTCCGCCATGGTGCGCGACAGGGAGGAGAAGGAGGACATGGCCGGCCAGCAGGGGCGGGTGCTCCTCATAGACGACGAGGACATCGTCAGGAACGTGGTCACGCGCATGCTCAGCAAGCTGGGTTATGGCTGCGATGCAGCGCCCGACGGGGCGGCCGGCCTTGAGATGCTCACATCAAGGCGCAACCGCTACCTGTGCGTGATACTGGACATGGCCATGCCGGGCATGGACGGGGCCAAGGTCCTCAGGTCCATGCGCGAGATATCGCCGATGACGAAAGTGGTCGTGATGAGCGGCTACGACGAGAGGGAAGTGGTCGAGAGACTGGGCCAGCTGACCCCCGACGGCGTTCTGCAGAAACCCTTCCGCATCGAGACTCTCCAGGAGGCGCTGGAGAAGGCGCTGAAGTCCGACTGAGAGACCCTCAGCCCGCGCTTCTCCTCGAGAGCAGCCTCATACCCGCGAGACATCCGGCGCAGGTCGCTCCCGCGAGCAGATAAATCCATGGCTGCAGATTCCCGAGGTCGACCGACCCCGGCATCACAACCGCCAGGGCGTTGTTCAGGAAGTGCCACAGGATTGCGGGGAAGACTGATCCGGTGAAGAGCGTGGCCATGCCGAGCATGGCGCCCAGAAGGGCGGTCGGGGCGATCCTGAACCACTGGAAGTGGAAGAAGCCGAAGAGGAGCGCACTCACTGTCACAGCAGCCCATGCCGGCATGCGCCTCAGAAGTCCCCCGAGGAACATGCCCCTGAAGGCGATCTCCTCGAAGACGGCCGGAAGGAGGGCGACGAACAGCAGCAGCTCGAGCTTCGGGACCTCGCCGGGCAGGAGGGTCTGCTCGAGCATCTCGAGCTGTGACGGAGGCACCGGGAGAATGGCTCCGAGGAGCCTGGTGATGCCCAGCACCGCGATCATCCCGCTCAGGGCTCCGGGAACGGCCAGTGCGAGCGCGCCC
>JGI20214J51650_10002591_pt1 | contig 11393 bp, 5 predicted proteins | sample WetSurMetagenome_FD_51650 | JGI IMG/M metagenome (IMG submission 51650)
GTTCTCTTCTTTTAGTGGCAGTAGTACCACCATACATTTCTGCCGGATTTATCATAATTCCGCCAATGCGATATATCGGTGGGGTGGCTCGGTTGATGCCGGGAACAACTGGTGGGGAACGAATACTGACCCCGCGATATTTACCTCCGGAAGCGGGGTCATTGTCTCTCCCTGGCTGGTACTCAATGCAACCGCCGCCCCGTCNTCTGTCACTTCCGCCGGGACATCCGCTATCCGTGCGAACATGACGTATAACATGAGCAGCACCGGAACCAGTTACGATGCCTCGCCACTCGGACTTGTCCCGGAGGGGATCCCGNTAGCATTCGCGGTTACCAGCGGGACCGGCAGCGTCCTGCCGACAGCCGGGAANATATCAGCCGGCGCAAACACTACAACCTTCACGCCCGCATATGCCGGCACGACAACCCTCTCCGCAACGGTCGACGGCCAGACCGTGTACACTACCCTTCAGGTTACCCAGGGTCCCCCTGCTCCCTCGGGTATAACCCCCAACACCGGCATCAACACTTCAGGTGTCAGCATCACGAACCTTGCCGGCTCATCCTTCATGAATACCGGAACAACAACCGTTAACCTGACCCGGGACGGGCATGCCAACATCACCGCAACCGGCGTCACGGTTGTCGACAACACGAATATCACCTGCACGCTCCCGATAACCGGGGCGGAGGCCGGAGGATGGGATGTCGTTGTGGTGAACCCGGACGGGCAGGAAGGGGTGCTTGCGGACGGGTTTACCATCATCGACGGTGTCGTCCCGACCACCGTGCCGACAACCGCCTCCTCTTCAGCCGTTTCATCCTCCTCCGGTTTATCCGACAATGACGATGACTACTGGGGCACATCGGAGTTCCCCCTCATGACCGTGACCGTCAACATCGGCGGCGACTCGAAAGCCTGGCAGGCAATCGTAACCGGCACGAAACTTTCGGATCTCATCGTGACCGGTACCGTGCTGCCCGGCACAGGATCCAACCAGACTGCACCGCCGGGTATCATATACCAGTATATCAGCCTCGTCCCGGCCCGGTACACGGGCATCACGAAGGCCGTGATCAACTTCACCGTCCCGCAGGCATGGCTGGACGAGAATCATATCGCCCCGGGCAGCATCGTGCTCTACCACCAGGCCGCGAACGGATGGGTGGCACTGCCGACCACGGTGTTGTACACGAAGGACGGGACGGTGTATTTCTCTGCAGAATCAACCGGCTTCTCGCTCTTCGCGATTGCCGGGACGCCAGCCGGGACAGTCCCGGTAACTGCTGCGACAATGCAGGGAATTTCGAACAGCGTTGTGCAGACTCCCGCACCGGCAGCTGCCGGAGTGAGGGCCCCGGTCACCTCACAGACCACCGCACCGCCGGCAACAACTCCGCAGCCGGCTGCCCCGTCCCCGCTCCTGAACGTGGTCCTAGTCATTGCAGCGATCGGTATCTTGGCCGGAGGAGGGTTCATGGTCCGGCGCTGGTGGATCCGGCGGCAGAACCCGNCGCTGTTCCGGGAGTACGATTAACCGGCAGCGAAAGGACAGGGAATTTTTTTAAAGCATCCCGGCATCGTCATCCTGTCGGGGTACTCCCGGAATGCACCTTATTCTCCCCATTGCTTACCAGTTCCAGCATACATTTCCCCTGGATTAAATTCGTTATATTTATGGACTGGCAGACGATACCTAGCAAAATCATTGTTCAGGAGGTTCTCCAATGCTTCGTGCCATACCATACCCGGGGTGGGTCCGATGGAAATGACCCGCCCGCCCGGCCTGTGTCTGCTTATCTGCATCGCCATCGTTCTCCTTTCCGCATTCGCGGGACCGGCAGCTGCCGGTTCAGCCCCGCGGATAACCGGTCTCTCACCCTCCGGCGGTCCTGCCGACGGGGGTACGTATGTCATCATCACGGGATCGGGGTTTTCCGGTGCAACAGATGTCCGGTTCGGGGGAAAATCCGGGACGATGCTGAAGGTGGACAATGACACCCGTCTCACCATCATCACGCCGCCAAATCCTGCCGGGACAGTTCCCGTTTCAGTCATCAGCGCCACCGGTGCCGGGAGTTCCACGGAACCATCCGCCATGTACCAGTACGAAGGAGTTTCTCTCCCGAGAGTGTCCGGCATCTCGCCCTCCTCCGGCCCCATGGACGGGGGCACCGTTGTCACGATCACGGGCTCCGGGTTTAACGGCACAGAGAATGTCCGGTTCGGGAGTATATACGCGTGGGATCTGAACGTCATCGATGACAGCCATCTCACGGTCACGACGCCGTCATCGTCTCCCGGATCGGCCCGGATCTCAGTGAAAAATTCCGCCGGTGTCGGAAGCCCGCAGGATCCACCCGTCATGTTCCTGTATGATTTTCCCCTCCCGGAACTGACCGGTATCTCGCCATCATCGGGTTCCACTGCCGGGGGTACTGTTGTTACCGTCACCGGATCCGGATTTTCCGGAGCAACTGACGTCCGGTTCGGGGGGAAATCCGCAACGGACCTGATCGTTATCGATGACAGCAGGCTCACGATCATCACGCCACCCGGTACTGCCGGGACATTTGCGATATCCGTCATCAATCCCGCCCGTTCCGGATCCTCCGGGGGATCAGCCACCGTGTTCCGCTATGAAATTCCGGTCCCGAAACTGACCGGTATCTCGCCTTCCTCCGGATCCGCCGGCGGAGGAACGGTAGTCACCATCACGGGATCCGGGTTTTCCGGCACAAAGGAGGTCCGGTTCGGGGAGGGATCCGGGACAGGTCTGACCGTCATCGATGACAGCAGGCTCACGGTCATTACCCCGGCACATGCTCCCGGATCGATCCCGATCTTAATTACGAATGCCAACGGGGAGGGNGGCTCCCTGGGNCCATCTACCATGTTCCGGTATGAATTTTCNNCATCCCCTGCACTGAAGACTGCCACACCGGCCCGGGGCGATTATGGGAATACCAGTCCGGCAGTATCGTTTTCTGCAACATCCCCGACGCCCGTTCCTCCCGCTGCCGCATCAGGGACAACGAACGCGCCGGGATTCGGAGCAGTTGCCGGCCTTTCTGCCCTTGGTGCAATAATCCTGGTGCGAAAAATTACCTCCTGATTTTTTTCACGTATCGCCGGACCGTACACCCGGCATCCCGTTCATGGCCACTGCCGCGTCGATTATGGGGGCTGGCAGCATCCTGCCCGCGCGACACGGGTGGATCCGGCGCCAGAACCCGGCNCTGTTCCGCGAGGATAAATGGTTTTATTAAAAAATGTGAATAGTAAATTCAATTAACAAATTTTATCCATCATATCCCGCATAGTATTTTCTGAAGTGAGTGCAGGACTTTTTTTAGGCTGGTGCTTTCCACCTGGTTAGTCCGCATCATGATGCTGTGATCCTGTCGGGAAACGGGGCGGGGTGGTGGATCAGGTGACGAGAGATAACGGGTTTATTCGGGCAGGACTGGTAATCGGGATTCTTCTTTTTGTTATTGCGCCGGCATCGGCTGCCGTGCACACCCTCAATCCCGGCGATTCGATCCAGACCGCGATCAATAATGCCGATGATGGTGACACCATTCTCCTGAACCCGGGGGTGCCGTATACCATCGTGAATAATATCGCCATCTCCACCAAGAACATCATCATCGGCGCCAACATAACGAATGGCGGGAACCCGTCCAATACCATTATCGATGCGGGAAATATTGACAGGATCTTCAAGGTAACCGGAAAATATAACCTCACTATCGACAACCTGACGCTCCGGAACGGAAAAGCACCAGATGGCGCTCCTGCAGTCGACTATGATCATCCAGGGGCTGACGGCGGATCCGGAGGAGCTATCCAATCCGATGGACGGGTCACCGTAACATCATCCATCATTCATGATTGCCGGGCGGGCGATGGCGGCAGGGGTGCCGACGATTACAGTTGGAACCCGCCAGGCTTTCCGGGCAACGGAGGCTTTGGAGGTGCCATCAACACTTCCGGCAGGGTCGAGGTGACCGCCTCCTCTTTGTATAATTGCTGGGCGGGAAATGGAGGAATCGGTGGCCACGGCGAAATGGGCCAGGGGAGCGCCGGAGGTAACGGCGGTAACGGTGGTGCAATCTTCACCAGCGACTCGGTAATCATTGATACCACGAGCTTCACGAACTGCCATGCCGGGGACGGTGGCAATGGCGCAACGGAATACGGTGCTGGCGGTAAGGGTGGTGACGGGGGCGCCATATATGCCATGATCGCCCTGACCAGCATGTCGTCTTCCATTACCGACTGCACAGCGGGAGATGCCGGTATTACTATTGACGGCACCGGAGGGGCAGGAGGAAACGGCGGCGGTATATATACAACCAACTTTACTTCCGCCGCCATCAGTTATATGAATATCAGATTTACTACAATCAACAACTGCACGGCAGGAAAAGGCAGTGATGGCGCTCCTTCGAACGACGGCGGAAATGGGGGTAGTGCCGGCGGCATTTTTTCGAACTGGCCAACAGTAATAACCTCGTCCACGATCTCCAACTGCAATGCGACTCCACGGGGCCAGGTTCACATTGGCAGTCCCTCGAGTGCTGACGGCCGCGGCGGCGCCTACGGGGGAATTAATTTCGGGGGCACGCTGACCCTGGAAAATTCAACCCTTACCGGAAACCGGGCACCAATCGGAGGGGGTATCGGTCTTGACGAGATAACCAGCGGGGATATGATGGTGACCTCGTCTAACATTTCCTCGAACACTGCCACGACCGGAGGTGGCATCTACTACCACGGAGTGCTCACTGCGACATCGTCAGACTTTACCGGCAACTCAGGGGGTGCAATAAGCGCGGACTCTGGCCAGCTGCATTTAAACCGGTTTTACAACAATCTTGGAATAGCGGTTAAAACCCAGTGGGCCGGCAAGATCGATGCAGAGAATAACTGGTGGGGNTTCAACGGCGGATCCCTGGGAAACACATCGGTAAATGTCACCTATATCCCGTGGCTGATGCTCTGCGCCACCGCAACCCCGCCGACCATCTCTCTTGGCGACACTTCCGCCATCCAGGCTAACCTGACCTTCAACAACGCAGGTATCGATGCATCCGCTCTTGGTCATGTCCCGAATGCCACTCCGGTATTATTCACAGTCACGGCCGGCAGCGGCACCCTCGATGTGGCAACCGGGGGGACCGCGGACGGTAAAAACACGACCACGTTCTCCCCGGCAGCAGCCGGCATCTCAACGATCAGGTCCCGGGTGGACGGGCAGAGCGTATATACGGATGTCGTGGTACCGGTTTCTGCCGGTTTCGAGGGCCTGCCTCTCTCCGGGCCGGCGCCCCTGACCGTCCGGTTCAACGATACCTCCGGATGTAATACGCTTATCACATGGAACTGGAGTTTCGGCGATGGATCCTGGTTCAATACCACGGACATCCTGCAGCGGAATGCAAGTCACCAGTACACGGCACCCGGAACCTATACGGTATCCCTGAGCATTGCCGATACTGCCACGAGCGATACGCTCACCCGGCCAGACTACATCACCGTACTCATCCCGCCCCCGACGGTCTCCGGCATAACCCCGGCAACCGGTGTCAATACCTCAACGGTCAGCATCACGCACCTTGCCGGTACTGACTTCAACACCACCCATCTGCCGGTCGCCGCCAGACTGAACCGGACCGGCAATACGGATATTGATGCAACCGATATCCATGTCATCGACAGCACNAACATCACCTGCACCTTCGATCTCACCGGAAGAGAGGCCGGCGCATGGAATGTCGTGGTCACCAACCCGGACCTGCAGGACGGGATGCTCGAAGGCGGGTTCACCATCGGGACATCCACACCGGCTGTTTCCGGCATTAACCCAACCACCGGCTTCAACAGCTCGAACCTGGAGAGCATAACCATTGACGGTTCCGGGTTCTGGCCCGGCACCAGCACGACCGGCNTTGTCCTGCGCCGGGCCGGCAATACGAACATCACGGGAACCACTATCAGCGTCTCTTCGGCATCGCAGATTTCCTGCACCTTCGATCTCACCGGGCATGAAGCCGGTACCTGGGACGTCGTGGTCACCAACCCGGACGGTAAAACCGCGACACTGGCGGACGCGTTTGAGATCTATCCGCCCGTCCCGGCACTGACCGGTATCACCCCCGCATCCGGTGTCAACACGACCACGATCGATATCACGAACCTTGCCGGTTCCGGCTTCTGGCCCGGCAGCCCGACACTCGTGATCCTGAACGGGACCGGCTTTACCGATATCATGGCATCCGGCGTGACGGCTGTCAGCGGCACGAATATCACCTGCACGTTCGATCTCACCGGGCAGGTGGAGGGCTTCCGGAACGTTGTTGTAACGAACCCGGACGGCCAGGTGGCGATGCTGGAGAACGGCTTCAGGATCCGGGCTCCGGGCCCGACGGTTACCTCCATTACCCCGGCACAGGGTGTCAACATTACCACAATCGGGATCACGAACCTTGCCGGGTCCGGCTTCTGGCCCGGCAGCATGACGGGCGTCTTCCTGAACCGGAGCGGTACTCCGGACATTATCGCCGATGATATCGTGGTTGTCGACAGTACGAACATCACCTGCAGGTTTGACATCAACGGACAGGAAGAGGGGCTCCGGAATGTTGTCGTCACGAACCCGGACGGCCAGGTGGCGATGCTGGAAAACGGCTTCAGGATTTGGGCACCGGCACCGGCTATTACCGGCATCACCCCGGCGAGCGGCCCTAATTCTACCACAATAAGGATAACGAACCTTGCCGGTTCCCACTTCTGGACCAGCGGTACCACGACGATCTTCCTGAACCAGACCGGCTCTTTGGATATGATCGTGGCTGGCGATATCGTGGTTGTTGACAGCACGAACATCACCTGCACCTTTGATCTCACCGGGCATGACGCCGGCCTCCGGAATGTCGTGGTCACCAACCCGGACGGGCAGGCAGCGATGCTTGAAGACGCATTTACGGTCAGGATACCGGGCCCGGGAATTACCGGCATAACTCCTTCACGCGGAGTCACCCCCGGTACCATCAACATCACGAACCTTGCCGGGTCCGGCTTCTGGACCACCGGTACCACGAATGTCTTCCTGAACCGGACCGGCTCTCCGGATATGATCGTGGCTGACGATATCACGGTTGTCGACAGAACGAACATCACCTGTTCCTTTAACATCACCGGGCAGACCCCCGATCTCTGGAATGTCGTGGTGATAAACCCTGACGGGCAGGAGTATATCCTTGAGAACGGGTTCAGGATCGTGCTGCCGAACGTGCCGGCAACCCCGACACCCCCGCCTGTCACGCTGGACACGCGCGATAACGGTGACGACTGGCCGACAGCGGCTCCGGTCGTGCAGACGACAAGTCCCTTAACGAATACCACGGAGAATGTAACGGTCAATATCGGCGGGGACTCTGTGTTCAGCCGGGCGATTGTCAGCGGTACGGGAATCACCGGTCTCATCGTGACCGGCACCGCCGGGAGCCGGCCGGATGGGATTCCCCTGCCCCCGGGCACCGTGTACCAGTACGCCGACCTTGTCCCGGCCCGGTACAATACCATCAGCAGGGCTGAGATCTCTTTCTCCCTGCACCAGGAATGGCTCGATGAGCAGAAGATCGCACCAGGGAGTGTTGTCCTCTATCGCCTGACTGACGGCAGATGGAATGCCCTGTCCACGGAGGTCCTGGACACCAAAGACGGGATCGTGTACTTTGCGGCAGCATCGCCCGGTTTTTCACTCTTTGCAATCGCAGGTACAGCAGGAAGCCTCGTTACCCTGCCGGCAGCGACGGTTCCGGAAACCATCCCTGCTGAAACCCTGCTCACTACGGTCCCGGTGAAAAGGCCGGTGGTCACTCAGACCACTGCTGCCCCGGCCGTTGTTGCAGAGCCATCCCCCGGTTTCCCGCTGATGACCGCGGCACTCATCGGTGCCGGGTGTGTTGTCCTCATGGGCGGGGCGTGGTGGGTGCGGCGCTGGTGGATCCGGCGCCAGAACCCGGCGCTGTTCAGGGACTACGATTAACGATCCATTGCCGGGAAACCTGCGGGCGGACCGGCAATTATCGCAGGGTACCACCCGATTCCTTTTTTCCCATGCTGTGCCGGATCGTCCCAAAGTTGATAAAAAAGAAGAACGTAAAAGGGGAGTATATGAAAATAAGAACCGTAAGATCTCTCCTTTTCCTGCTCCTTGCCTGTTTCGTGATTACCCTGCCGTCAGTGGCAGCTGCCAACATCGAATTGTCGAGTATAGGCTGTACCAATGATGCCTATGCGGGTCTGCCGGGCGGGGGTATCGGCATCGTAGAGGTATCAGGGCACGGGAATACCAACATCGATGGTGTACAGGTCGAACCGGCAGGTACCGGGACCTACAAAGGGTACGAGACGAAATATTACGGAACCGGCGAGGGCGATCACGCTGTCGTCATCAGCAGTAACGGGTATTACACGTCCACCTTCAATATGCACGTCTGCAGCGGCAAAATGAGTTATGTGTATTATGACCAGGCATCGCATCTCTACGCGGGCCTGACACGAACGGCCACGGTCACAACAGTACCGGTCACCACTGCAACGGATGCTCTGGCCTCGACAACGTTTGACGGGCAGTCCACGGACTATGGCGCGGTCAAGGGGGCTCTTGGCACGACAACCCAATCCGGAAATCCCGGGTCGCTTTCCGTCACCACCGACCCGACGGGTGCAACCATCTTTATTGACGGGGTCCAGGTGGGCATAAGCCCGGCAACCATCCCCGGCCTGGCCCCGGGGAGCCACACGCTCCTCCTGAAACTCGACGGGTACCAGGACCTGACCCTTCCGGTTGTCATCTCTGCGGGAAGGACCCAGAACTACTCCTCGGCCCTGCAGAAGAGCACTGCCGCCCCCGGAGCAACGGCAGGTGCGATAACCACGAAGAAGAGCAGCGCACCGGGATTTGCAGCCGCTGGCTTCGCGTGTATCGTGGGTGCCCTCCTCCTNTTCCGGAAAACAAAGCCCTGATTTTTTATCCGGTGACACTGCGGGATCCCTGGCGATCCCGCAGTGTGGTATGATAAATTAAAATGGATGGGATAGTACAGTTGAGTATGAAATCTGGAATTCTCCTCCTGGTCTTTTTGTTCAGCTTGGCTGCGGTACCGCTGGTTTGTGCATCGGGCGATTACATGGGCAGCAATATCGTGCTCGGCGGCTCCGGTCCCAACACCGTTAAAATCACCGAGGTGGCAACAGCAGCAACCCCGGTCGCTGTTGCTACGGTCCCGCCCGCGGCCCTGTCGTCAGCCGGCTCCCTCTCGGTTACAACCTCACCCGCCGGTGCATTGATCGTCATTGACGGTATCCAGCAAGGNGTCTCCCCGGCCACNATCCCCGGGTTGTCTGCCGGGAGCCACACANTCCTCCTGAAACTGGACGGATACCAGGATCTTTTGGCAACAGTCACCATAACCGCAGGCCAGACGCAGGCCTACACCACCGGACTTTCACCGTCAGCNACCCCCCNGCCAGCCGTTCCGGTGGCGACAAAGTCACCGGGCTTTGAAGCNGCCCTTGGTATCGCTGCACTGGGTGCAGCGCTCGTGGCAAAACAGAGATCCTTTTAATTTTTGGGTACCGTGCCAATCCGGCCCCCTGCCTCTCGCTCTGACAATCATCCGCCCCCCCTTGCGCCAGCCCTGCCCTCACCGGGGGCGGAGGCGCATGCGATTCCTCGGTATTACCGAAAATCCCGATTCAGGTAATACAACTCTATCGCAACCGGGGCGTCACCAGCGTGCGGGGCGAAGACCCTGGAGTGTCAGTGTTTTCCGGTCCAAAACGGATGTACTTTTTCGCATTACATTCCGGGCATGCAATTTCACCATTTTTCACGCCGTAAATCCTTCCTGGGTTCAGGGGCAGTAATGGTACACTACCCTGATTTATACGGATACACACCCGTTGCCGTGTACGGAAACCACCCGCACGCGGTTTTCGTCCACAAACCCCTTATACCGGCATAAGATAACCTGTTGCAGATACTACCATGAGTACAGGCTTCGGGTTCCGGCTGTTTTTGATCGGCTGCATACTCGCAGGTTTGCTTGTCGGAGCGGCAGGGGCGGCAAATCTCGGGACTGACTGGAAGGAACGTGCTCCTGATGAAGGCCCGTTTCTCGGGGTCACGATAACGCCGGACGCATCGCTGGTCTATGCCGGGGGCAGCAATGTATTCGTCCGCTCCTGGGACCGGGAGATACACTGGGGCAATGTGCCGATCCGGGTGGCAGCCCTGAGCTATGACGGGAAACGCGTGGTCACGGGAACGGGGAACAAGCTCTCTGTCCTCGACAACAGGGGTGTCGAGAACTGGTCGCGGAACATGGACGGGTACGTAAAGGCCGTGGCAATCTCACCCAACGGGTCGTTTATCATATCGGCCGATGACAAGGGGAACTATGATTCGTGGGGGAAGGACGGCGATCTGATTGCCCGCCTGAAAAACCAGACAGCAACTGCGATAGCATATGCCCCCACCGGCGACCTCGTGGTTGTCGCAACCGACAACGGGCTGCGGTTCTACAACCGCAAGCTGGAACTGATCTGGTACGACAACCGGACCGAGAGCCGTGATACCTTCATTGCCATCGCGGGCGACGGCTCCTCCGTTATCGTGGCCGGCTATAACCAGGTCGCTTCCTACACCCGCGACGGGACACTCAACTGGCGTTACGAGATAACAAAAGAACCGATCATCGACATGCACTGCTCGTTCGACTGCTCTGCCATCATTGTCTGCGGCCAGGACAAGGAGATCGTGGCCATCGACCGGTACGGCACGGTACGCTGGAGGTACAAGACCGGAGAGTGGGTCAATGCAGTCGGTGTCTCCCGGGATGGATCGGTGATCGCGGCCGGCGGTATCGACCGCACCGTGTACGTCCTTGACCGGAGCGGTACGCTCATCGCTACCAAGAAGACCGAGGCCATCATCCAGCCGCGATCCATTGCGGTCAGCAGCGACGGGAGAAGAATCGTGGTCGCCGACCAGAAATACCTCTATGGTTTCTCCATTATCGGGGACGCGGTTGCACCCGATGTCCCTGAGACTTATACCCTGGCTCCGCTCAACCCGGTACCAACAACCAACCCGACAACGACCCGGACAGCAGCGGTGACCACGGTCGTGACATCCCTTACGGAGACAATGACAACGGCGGTCCCGGCACCGGCCNGGACATATTCACCGCTTAACCCGCTCATCGCCCTGTCAGGGCTTGGTGCAGCATTCCTGCTCTGTCGCATGAGGCGCTGAACAGACGAGGGCAGACAATTTTTTTTTCCAAAGGATTAATAAAAATTGCTCTGTAGAA
>JGI20214J51650_10002592_pt1 | contig 11393 bp, 7 predicted proteins | sample WetSurMetagenome_FD_51650 | JGI IMG/M metagenome (IMG submission 51650)
CCTGCCACTCCGCATGCTGATTGAACCTGACCGCTGAATAAAACTAATTTTGGCTCACGGTAAGTTGAACCTTCTTCTTTAAAGATATTGTGCCATACATTTTCTGTTTCTGCAAGCACAACCGACACAAATTGAGCAAGTTCTTTATCCTCTGCAGTTTCGGTATAGTTTGAACCTGTGCTTTGGTCAGTCGATTGAACATTTTGCAGAATATCAGTTGGATCGCCGCCAAGTAAAAGGACAACTAATGCAATTGCAATTGTTCCGATACCTCCGCCAACAATGCCTTTACCTTTTGGCGACATACCGCGTCTGTCTTCAACATTTGAACTTTCTTTTCTTCCTTTCCAGCGCATTTTAAATCCTTTCGATGAGGTGATTGATTTATAATTCTCATATAATATCAAAAATCTGATATAAATATATTAACAACTGATGATTAGCAAAACAATAAAGAGAAGAAATATTTATAGTATACTTTGTCGAAGAAAGAAAAAAACAATTAAATTGAACAAGTGTTAGTGAATCAAAAAAAGCTCAGATGAATATTTACACGTTAAAATTATTTTACAAAAATCATCTTCTTAGTCTCAACAAAATCACCGGCAACTAATCTATAAAAGTACACTCCGCTTGCTATTGTGTTTGCAATAAACTCTACCTCATAACTTCCTACCGACATATATTCATCAACAAGAGTTGCAACTTCATTACCCAAAACATCATAAACTTTTAATGTTTGATGACTGCCGACTGGAGACTGCCAACTGATTCTGGTACTTGGGTTAAATGGATTTGGATAATTCTGATATAAAACGAATTCGTCAGGAATTAAATCAACTTCTCTTTCTACCTTTGTATAAACATCATTTAAATAACCTGGAGTACCATAAAGTCCCGAGGCTCTCCAGCTTTCTGCAAGAGAATTATCAAGTTGCGGATTGATTAATGATAATGTTGGTCCGCCGCCGTTTGGTAAAGAACTCCAAAACCCGCTTGATGCATAAGTAACTTCATCGATAAGATTTCCTGAATTATTCATTAACATTAAATGCTCGCCGGTGCTGCTTAAACCAAAATTAATATTTCCAACAATCTTATTTTCATTTGGATGAAGCGATCTGAATTTTGTAGTGTCTCTGCAGAGCACAAGATAATCTTTTGCCCCGATTATCGTTCCGACTGGAAAAACAAATTGATGCAAGATATTATCATCTTGAAATTTCCATCCTGAAATATCAACAGCCATTTCATCTGGATTATAATACTCTATCCAATCCTCAGTATCAAAAACCGGTGAGGAGTTGTAATTAATTTCATTTATTACTATCGATGTAACATATAATTCGGCAGGTTCAAATACAGCAATTAAAGTTGAATTGTGATCAAGCACAAAAGAAATTTCCGGGGTTGTTTCTGTGGAGATGCCTTCCCATCTTGTAAATTTATAGCCCGGCATTGGTAAAGCCTTTACTCTTATCGGAATATTTTTAAAAAAAGTATTTGTCGATCCGTTATTTCTTATTTCTACAGTATTAGTAAAAATTTTTCCCCATGCAGGATTATTTCTACTAATGACCAAAGTATTTACTCCTGAAATTCCAAATTTAGAATAAAAATGATCTCTTACATTTTCAGGTCTATCAATAGCAAAATTTCTCATTATATCAATAAGTTCCTGCCAGCTATCGCCAAATGAAATTGATTGCGGCCAGCGCTCTTTGTGTCTTGGAATTTCTGACGCAATATTTTGAGCCATACTATCTATCACAGCAAGAACATGGTTTGTCTCAAACGTAGTATTTATATGTGCAGCAAAGCGTTGTACAAATTCATTTTTAAAATCAGGATTACTAAGCATCTTTCTAAACATCAATGTTGACCATGGTGGATTTGGCCAATCAGGTCCGTTTGTTGCGGTTGCTTGTGCTAATGTATTGGTCGTTGCTAATCCCTGTGCATTACCACCAAAAGTAAAATCAAGATCATAAACCATCCAGCGCCATTTAGAACCCTCAACTCTTTCTCGCCATAACTTCATATTGGAGCCGGGCCAATCTCCGTTAGCAGAATAAATTTGTGCAACCTGGTAATCGATGTACTCGTCCAAATCAATAATGGATTTTATGTAATCATAATTTTCCGGCAGTGTCATATTTTTTGTTGATAAAAAATTAATCATATCATCGTATGCAATTAAATCACCATTACTGCCGGACACACCTTTAGCGATCTCAACAAGATCAATATTATCTTTGTTTATTCCGTGATGATAATAGACATAATGCTCATTTAATATTTCCCGGATATTGTGGATTCCCCAATAGTCTCCATTAATAAATAAGACTGTGGGACGATAATTTTGAATGTCCAATTTCATTCCTTGTTTAAGCAGAGTTTGCACCATTGCATCCCTGAACATAGTTCGCCACCAATCCTGTCCCGAACTGCGAAGTATAATATTGTTAAACTCATTAACCTGCATATCATCAAACAAACGATACCGAAGTTTATCTGTTCCGTATTCACTTCTAAAATTAAACCCGAGGGATTTCATCGGATACAATCGGCTGCAGCCGCCATATATTTGAACACCCGCATTAACATCAAAGGCAAGTGATTTATCCTTTTCATAAAACTCTATGTATATTGGTCTTTCCCAATCCTGATTCCAGTTTCTTGGTTGCGTACTGCAATTACCCGGAATTCCGTTTATTCCTTCAACATAAATTCCTTCGGTATCGCTAAAGAAATTTACCGGGTCTGTTGCGATTGAGAAAACGGGTAAATCTATTTGCTCATTAATAAAATAAGTTCCTGTAGTTGTAAAGCTTGGTGCATAGCCATCTTTAAAAGCACGCACACGCAAAACTGTAGTTGAATCTATTTGTAAAGGCGATGTATATAAATTGCTGGAAGCATCAGGATTTTTTCCATCTGTAGTATAACGAATATCAACGTCCGGTAAAGTATGAGTGATTGAAATGCTAATCGGTGTTTCATAAAATCCGCTTGAGTAAGAAATGTCCGGCTTGGGCAATAAATTATAAATACCTGTTTCAAGATTTGCAATGCCAGGAGTAGCCGGGAAAAACTTATACCAATTATTTGTGCCGTTTGGAAAACGCCCGGCGGAGACATCTGTCTGCTGTGTTCCAAAAGTTAAAGTATCGACAACTACTAAAGCAGAATTAAACAATCCAATGCTTTCTCCAGATGCACTTAATTTAAAATTGGTGTGATTGCCTGAATTTGCGTCATCCGCCCAGATTAAAATATATTCATTTGCTTCAACAAACAGATCAATCTGTATTTTAAATTTTTGCGGTTGTGATAAATCATCAGTGATGAAATAGTTTTTTAAGTTAACAGAAGTTGACCCGGAATTATAAATCTCAATCCAATCTGCATAAGCATTAAAATCGGGATCAGTTATAGTAGTTGAGTTTGAAGCCATAAACTCGTTGATAAAAATACTCTGAGCAAGGCTGTTGTTTTGAACAAACAGTAGGAGTAAGAGAATTGACCACTGCTTAATATTAAGACAGATTTTATTCATTGAGGTATTAATCCATTTTTACTCACACAAAATAGTTAATATCAGGTTAAAATATCGTTCGGACATTTTAAGATTTATCTGTGACAGTGTAGAAGACAATTTGAAAAGTTGTTTGTTAACCGTTTATTGAAGATTAAAAATATTGGCGGTATTGTTGCAGCCAGAAACTGATATGCTCTGACGAAAAGATTTTATATCCTCACACTCATCTTAGTTGAAAGGTGACACGATTTGATTTAATCCCAAACATAACGCCACGAACCATTAGTTTGTTTTTTCCATACAGTATGAAATATTCCTTCTGCCTTAACTGTGTCCTCAGGGCTATACTCGGCGTAAGTAAACTTTCCGTATGTGTAAGCTAAATCCCCGGCTTCAGCGACGTAAATAAAATCGGGTTTCCATTTAAGAACTACATTTTTGTTTTCCTGTCCCATAAAATATTCTTTAATACCGGCTTTGCCTTTATAAATTATTTTATTGCGGTTGATAGCTGCCGAATCATCTGCAAAGTGCAAAAATGCTTTTTCAAGTCCTTCCTTGTTTACCATAACCTCAAATTCACTTTCAGTGCTCATTACCTCTGCCTTTAAATCTACATAATCTTTCTCAGATAGTTTATTACAACCAAATAAAAACAGTACGCTAAGTATTGAAATTAATATTTTTATTTTCATTTCTTTTCCAGGTCGAGTATTTTGTGCAATAGTAAAAGTTAAAACATTTGTATTCAAACATCTAAAAAATATTAAGGATAAGACTTTAATGATTTTTTTGCCTTCTCAATAGATAAATAAGATTTATTGGAACCTTTTTAGTCTTTGTCTTAATTGTATAAATCGTTTCTAAAAACAAGACGGAACTTTCGCTCCGCCCTTTAATATTCTACATTGATGTAAGCATTTCCTTGGCTTTATTTCTAACAAATGATTGGTTTACGTTAATCAATGCATTAAAGTTTGTACACTTATCTGCATATTTCTTTGCTTCTGCCGTATTGCCATCTTTAGAATACGCTAATGCCATTAAGTAATACGTCTGCGGATTCTGGAGATTTGATTTTTCTAATTCACCGATTGCTTTCTTGTAATCCTTTTCCTGTAAAGCAATCAAACCGTTAAAAGAGTGTGCCAGCCAGATTTGAAATGTGTTGTTAGCAGCAGCTGAACGAGTGTTAAATTCATCAGCCATTTTTTTTGCATCTTCTATTTTGCCAGTCATTAATGCAATTCTTCCCATATTGTAAATGTTCAATCTTCTGTTATTTTCTTTAACCTCTTCAGCAAGGTCGGATGTTTCGACAACAGATAATGCCTCTGTAAATTTTGCTTTTGCTTCATCATATTTGCCGGCTTCAAAAAGAATGTTGCCCATTGCATTCAGATCACCATTCATAGCTCCCGCATCGTTAATATTTTTTGCAAGATTATATTCCTTTTGCATTTCCTTCATTGCGGCATCAGTATTACCAGCATCAACATAAGCAACAACATTTGTAAAAAGTGCAAATCTTCTTTCACCATCATTCTTTGCAATGTCATATGCCTTATTACAGTTTGCAACAGCTTCATCATATCTATTCAGGAAAATAAGATTGTTGGATATTCCCATATGCGAAGCGAAGAAACCAGGATTAATTTCAAGCGCTTTTTTATACTGAACAATTGACTCTTCGTATCGCCCCTGTTTCAAAAGCATTTCTGCATAAGAGTCGTATGGATTAGGATCATCGGGAATAAGCTGGATGTATTTCTTAAATGCTTTTTCCGCCTCATCATAATTTTCAAGATTTCTGTATGAATAACCAAGCATATTATAGGAAGATGAATAATCAGGCGCCAGCTCGGTTGATTTTTTTAAGTGCTCAACAGCAAGCTCATATTGCTGCTGTCCGAAATAGAATTGCCCTAATTGGCCGTGAGCTCTCTCGTCATTAGGATAAAGTTCAACTAATTTTTTTAGATGCTCCTCCTGCAATTTTTGATTTCCATCCACTCCGGCTTTTAAAGCCATAACGATTAATTTTTCTCCCTCAGACGCATTTTCCGAATTGGTAACTGCATTATTGACGTCTTCAAAAAATCCCTTAGTGGTTGGATTAGCCAGAGAATGATAATAATATGCCATCGCAAACTTATTATCTTTCGCAAATGCTTTCTCAAAATGCTGAAGTGATTCCTGCTGGCGAAGTTTTTCAAAAAGATCACGACCTTTTAGAAAATCATCTTTGGCAGATTCAGAGGAAGTTGTAATTGCAATCTTACTATCATCAACTTGTTTTGTGCAGCCGGAAGAAATAAAATAAGCAAAGACAACTATAACGATTAGTAACTCAGTTAAAGGAAATAGTTTTTGCATAGAAATCTCCATTAAAGTTAATTGTTATAAATTTATTTAGAGTTCAAAATATTTCTGAGTGAACTTAAATTTCCAAAATTGCAAATTCAACGCATTTGGGATTAGCGGTAAGTAAACACCTATTGGCTTGGTAGAATATTAAATTATCGGTAGAAAAAGAAAACAGGAGCTGATAACTCTTATCCTATAAAATCATTCAGTGCCATTTTTTCAGAAATGGAAAGAGAACCATCCCTGGATTTAAATGCAAACTCAAGGTTCTTAGTTTTTTCTCCAAGATATCTTTTCATCCTTTTGAATATACTGCCTGAGAAAAATTTATATGTCGAAAATAATGCCGTCTTCATACCATCAAGTGTTGGAAGGCTTTTCACAAATGTTATCCATTCATTATCAGGTCGCTTTTGTGAAAATAAAGATTCGTTTTTCCAACCGCTAAGAAGTAAATAATCCGCATCTTCAAGCTTTTTAGGTTCAAAACTGCTAATCGGGATAAGTTCAGTGGTAAGTCCCCTGTTAAGGAGGAACTGTGCGATTTCTTCACCAAATTTTTTGGTCGTGCTGTTTTTACTCTGGAAAATTATTATCGCCTTTTTCATATGACACCTTTGTTAAAATTTCTGTGTGCAACGTAATTATGCAGACAGCCAAACTCAATCAATATATTATAGATGGATATTTTTGATGATAGGGCTTTAGTTTTCTTTGTTGGTTTTTCAGGTTAACCTTTGCCGGACTGGTTGGTGGTACGGTTAAGATTTTTTTGGGGTTCTAAAAAACTGCCGCCTTAGCTCTTACTAAGGCGGATTATAACTCACACAAAGTATGCAAATGTTTTTAATTCCCTGTCAAGTCTTTTATAATTTTTTCTGCATTTTTATTCTGAGGATCCATTTTAAAAGCCTTTCTGTAATTTTCAATCGCAAGTTCTTTGTTGCCCTTTTTTAAATATGCTTCACCGAGACTATCGAAAGTGTTTGCAATTTCCGGGAAAAGTTTTGTATTCACTATAAAAACAGATATTGCTTCATCGGTTTTTCCTCCCTGCAGAAAATTATATCCCAGCATATTCAGCATTCCATCATCCTCTATTTCTATTCCCTTAAGAACCTCCAGATAATTATTAACAAAATAGGAAGCGCCTTTTTCTTTAATTATAGCATAAATAATTTTTCCCGCGGAAGGAGTTAGCGGTGAAATATCTTTACCAAGCAGAATACCATTTATGTTTTTAATTAATTTCTCTGCACCCTGATCGAAGTTGGATAAAATTATTACAGTGTATTTGCCGGCAACAATCTGATCATAAACTGCATTCCATCCTGGTGAACCGCCCGCTACGCCCATCCCAAAATCAGGTTCAGCTAATAATTCCTGAAAAGTGCTATTTATATCAGCATTAAATCTGTTTAATAGCAGCACTTTATATTTATCGTTCAGCAAAACATTATCGTTCATTAATGATCTATCTAATTTCAACAAGTCTTCCACAGTTGAGAACATTCCTCCGGCCGGGGTTGGAACGTTTGGCATTCTTTCATAAGTAGATTCTTTTGTTCCGTCAGGATTAACAATATATCCTTTTGCTGTGTTTGTGCGTTTAGTGTCTTTATAAATAAAACCCGAGTTATTCATTTCAAGCGGATTTAGAATTCTTTCCTTCAGATTTTCCAGATAGTTTTTACCTGTTAGTTTTTCGATTATTCCGCCAAGCACAACATAACTTGAGTTTGAATATTCCCTCGACGTGCCCGGTTCATATAACAGTGGCTGTTTTTTAATAATAGATAAAAGCGCATCGGTCGATCTGTACTTATCAGGGTGCATATTAAATTCTTCTATCATAAAATAATCACCTAGCCCGGCGGAAAAAGTGAGCAGAAGTTTAACTGTAATTTTTTTATCATCTTCGTTATTGTAGAGCGGGTAAATTTTTTCAAGGTTGTCGGAAAGGTTTAGTTTCCCCTCCTGTATAAGCTGACTAATTAATATCTGTGTAAACAGCTTACCTATTGAACCAATGTTAAACTTTGTATTAGTGAGATTTGGCGACTGCTTATCCCAGTCCAAGTTTCCAAATGCTTTCAGATATTGAACATTATCTTTATCAGCAATAAGAACTACACCGGAAAAAATGTCCAACCGGGACGCCTGATTAAATAACGAATCAATTCGCGTAAAAGTATTCTGTGGAAAAACCATCGTGCATAAAATTAAGAAGCTGAACAGTAAAGCAGTTTTCATATAATTTCCTTTACATAGTTAGTGGGCACTGAATGTTAAGACGACCGGAAATTAATTTAGTTCAACCGTCTGTCATATAAGAAAAATTGAGCACCAAATAAAGAAATAAATAGTTACTTGTCAAGGGTAGGCTGGTTAGTTAAAAAATATTTGTAGTATAATTTATTTGAAGAATTTAAAACAATCTCAGTTTTTCTTAACAGCCATAATTGTTAAATCATCTGTGGGTAAGGAGTTTCCAATATATTCTTTATTATTCTTAAGGATTGATTCAATAAGCATTTCTGCAGAAAGATTTCCATTTTTCCTTAATAATGCGGTTACTCTAGCTTCTCCATATTCAATTCCATCAGCCATCGATTCAGTTAATCCATCTGTATAAAGAAGAAGCGAATCTCCCTTCTTTAATAAAAATTTTTCAACTGTGTAAACAGTTTCACAGAATAGACCGATAGGAATACCCGTTGCATTTATAGGTTTTATATTACCATCAGAAAGCAGCAGCGGCGGATTATGTCCTGCATTACAGATCTCAATTTCACCAATGGGATTTGCTTTTCCAAAAACCATTGTTGCATAATTTGTGTTCATTGTACTTTTACTAAAAAGCCGGTTTGCTTTTTCTACAAGTTCGCTTACACTTAACCCGAATGATATAAGACTGTTTATTAATGCGTGCAGATGCGACATCATCAATGATGCGGCGACACCCTTACCCGAAACATCACCAAGTACAAACAATAATGAGTTATCCGCCATCTGTATCATATCACAAAAATCACCGCTGACAGGACCCGCAGGATTATATTGATAACTTAGTTCCCATCCATTGATACTAAGATTATTTTGCGGCAGAAGGTTACGTTGTATTTGTGATGCAAATGCAAGATCAAGCTCAAGGGCTTTCTGTTGATGTGAGTTCAAATCACCAAGACAAACTGTAATTAACGGATTCTCTTTTAGAATTTCTTCCTCAATAATAGCTTTACAAACCTCGCAAATTCCATAAGAACCATCATCAATTCTTTCTAATGCGGCATCCACTAGCTTTAACAGATCGAAAAGATGCGCTGAGTTTGGCAATGATTTGTTTGTTGCGATCAGCCTTTCGCGTCTTTCGTTTAACTGTTGTTTAATTGGAGCTAAATAAATTGATTCCATTTTATTATTCCTGATTTAAAATTCTATAAATAATATAAGCGGATAATAAAGATATTTCAAATCTTTTTTGATGAATGGATTGATCGCTATATGAGAGTTATGGATTAGGATAAAATAACCATCGGAAAAGTTGTTGTTTTGCTAAACTTCTTTAGACTATGTCCATAGTCATTTTTAAAATTTATCAGTAGTTGATAAAACAGAATTTTGCAGTTTTTACAATATTTATATTTGCAGGTATCTATATTTGCAATGAACATTTTTTCCATTTTATAATTATGATGTTTTATGAAAACAGCAGGTCCCTATACAATTTCAGTTTTCTACTTTATATGTTTCTTACTTTTTGTTTCAATTAGCGGATGCAGTGATAACACTGCACCAAATCCTGTCCCCTCAACAACTCCGGGTAAAGAACTTCTTGAAAAAAGTAACTTTGTAAAATTTATCGAAAGTCTAAAAATCTTACCTGTTGAAGAACGCAGCACAGTTATACAACAACACCTGGCTAATAATCCCAACTCTCCAATTATTGAAGACAACCGCCTTGCTTGCTTCTACTGGTATGGTAAAGCTTCTACTGTTTTAATTAATGGTGATATTCAATTCGGTTGGGCAAAACCAGATACAATGGAAGCGATAATTTGCGGCAAAGAAAGATTCTTTTTCAAAATTTATTCACTGCCGCCGGATGCACGGATCGATTACCAGTTTATAGTTGATGACAGCACAATCACCGATCCGCGAAATCAATTCATTACACCAAGTGGATTTGGTTTACACTCGCAATGCGCTATGCCTTTATTCAAAACAAATCCAATAAGAGAATTCCGTCCATCTATCCAGCACGGAACAATTGACAGTTTATTCTTTAAAAGTAAAACAATCTCTGTGCAGGAAAGGAAGATAAAAATTTATAAACCAGCCGGTTATGATAATCTTTCAACTCTTCCAACTTTGTATATTAATGATGGTTTTAAAGCAATGGAATTTTGTTCTTACGCCAACGTACTCGATAATCTTATAGCTGATAAAAAAATTACTCCTGTTATTGTTGTTTTTATCCAGTACCGGGAAAGTGACCGGGAATATTTTTTGAATAAAACAAAAGATTACACTACTGCTATTTGTGATGAGCTAATTCCTCTTATTGATCAAAATTATAAAACATCTCATTTGCCTGAGGACCGTGTTATAGCTGGAATTTCTGCAGGGACTCATATATCTCTGTTAACTGCACTTAAAAGACCCGATAAATTTCTTAACGCTGCCGGGCAATCAGCTACAATTACAACAGAACTTTTTGATGCTCTAACAGAAGCTGCTGAAAATGAAAAAACACGACAAGCATTTAGTTTTTATTTTGATGTCGGCAGATATGATCTTTTATCCGGTGCTGTAGAGAACCAAACATTTTTATATGCAAATCAAAACCTGCATAAAAAAATGGAAACTACTGGAATCAGGCATGTCTTTAACATATTTAATGACGGACATGAGTGGGCAAACTGGCGCGAAAGGGTTGATGAGATATTAATTTATTTTTTTAGTAAATGATTAAAGAGTAAAAACTTCATTTTGAAATTAATAATTACCCTCGTTTGTAACCCAATCCGTCGAAGTTTCTGAATAGAATTGAAGGCGGGTTAAACTTGTTCCGCCTTTTAAAATTAAGTTAACAATTTGATTAACATAGCTCCGTCGCTATTTTTATTGCACAGATAGTTGACTTTTTCTAAGAAGTAATTTTATAATTTATTTTATCATCTTATCAGAAGGGAACTAAAATGATCAAAAAAAGAAATATGCTTGGGCAAGTGGGTTTAATGGTTATAACCATTGGTATTTATTCAATTTATTGGTTTTATAAAATTTCCGAGGAGATGAAATTTGTCGGGAAAGATGCTGAAGCTTCACCGGGGCTGTGGACTGTTTTGCTTTTCATTCCATTTGCTAATTTCTGGTCGTACTATAAGTTCTCTCAGCTTTATGAAAAAATTTCTTCCGATCATTTTAATTTGTGGCTGTTATTTGTTCTGTGGATAGTGTTTTCGCCTGCAGTATGGTTTAT
>JGI20214J51650_10002593_pt1 | contig 11390 bp, 9 predicted proteins | sample WetSurMetagenome_FD_51650 | JGI IMG/M metagenome (IMG submission 51650)
GCCTATTTGAACTTCGTCAAGAACTTCGGTAGCGCAGACATTGGCTACGGCACCGCGGATACCGCCGGGTCGCTCAATGATGAAGCCGGCTTCTTCAAGGCCGACTACAAAGGCTGGATGATCGATGCCGGCATGAACTACTTCTGCGGTCCGTGGACCCTGAATCTGGGCGGTTTCTACACCAGTGGCCAGAAGGTTGACATTGAGAATGTGAACCCGACCGGCACCTCCTTCGGTCTCTTCCCCGTACCCGGCAGGGATAACATCGACCAGTTCACCTATCCGCTCTCAACCTCCAAGTACTTCTCGGAAATCATGGGTGGCGGCATCCTCGACAACATCGCTCCCAATGGCGGCTACTGGAGAGGTTATCCGAACCCGACCAACCTCTGGACGGTGACTGCCGGCGCCGCTTGGCAGGTGCTGCCTCAGACCAAGCTGTCTCTGTCCTGGTGGTATTTTGCGACTCCGCAGAAAGTTCCGTCGCGTTATGACGCGGGCACCGGTATCTGGACCATGAGCAACAGCCTTGGCAACGAAATCGACTTCTACATCACGCAAAACATCGTCGACAAGCTGAACCTGGACTTGGTTGCCGCTTACATGATCACGGGTGATGCCTACCGTACCCAGAGCAGTAATACGATTAACGATGGCCCCGCCAATGCCTATGAACTGGGCGCTCGGTTGCAGTGGGCCTGGTAGTTTCATCGGCTAGCTGAACCTAGCTAACCCCTAGACCGGATGGTTCGCCATCCGGTCTTTTTTTTTCAGTGCGCTCGGGCAGGGCACGATTCGTTGCCAGGCTTAATCAGCATTAGAATCCCTCAGCATTAGCCGCCGGTTTTGCCTAATCACATCTATTTCATCGATTCCATTAATTCTTCCGATTAGCATCAATCTTCAGCCGTGCACATAACCACCGTTATTCCCGATTAAACTTCTGCATTCCCGCTAGAAGCATGCGGGAATGACGTGTGGAGGTCATGGTCACTTTTTCTGGGGCACTGTACTTAGAAAACCAGGTATTGTTCAACCGCATCGTGCCGGTTAACATAAATGCTGCTTGAGAGGGATCAATTTTGGGGAGGAGGCGCATTCTTTGTATCTCAGACGGGTCATGTTCCAAGACGGTTGTCACTACGTGGTTAGGGAATCCTATTGTGACGCGGGGTTCTGGCAGCATAGGGACTTGGCCGATCTTGGTGCAAATCCCGGGCAGTGCATCGAATACACGGGAGGAAACGGCTTCTATTTCCAAGGAGAGCTTGAGGAGAAGCTTCGGGCTGGAGGCATGGATTATTCTTCTGCGGATCTGGAATGTCTTTTCCTTCCGTTCCTCAAACCTCACATTCGCCGGATCATCGAAAACTTTCAAGCGCACACAACGAGGTCACATCGCCTGACGAACACTTCAGAACCTGAGTTGACACGCAAGCAGCGACGCCTGCACAGTTTCGACAAGCGGAGATTACATTTCTTGCGTTGCGGGCGCGTGGATATCGGCGAACTGGACCGGCGTCCCTGGAGATTCCTTAATGTTCTCGTCGATAAGAGCCGGGATGAGATCGAGCACATCCTTGAGGGAATGGAGTGCCTATTGCGTCCTCATGAGATGCGCCTGTACCTTTTTACGGCGTTGCATCTCCAAACCCATTTTCCTCATCACCTGTTGCGCAACCACCCGGAAGCACTCGATCAGGAGACGGTCGACAATTGTTTCCTTGAGACCCTGTGTTGCATGAACAATGATGAGGCTTATTGGGCAGGTATGGAAAGATGCGACCGCACCACCCTCCACCCCTATCTCGCCAGGTATCTAATTCTTTTTTTTGATTCCGATTTCGACCAATCTCAGCGGCCCGAGTTCATCAGGGAATTCATCAACAGGCAGCGTGCTTATCGGCGCCTCTCAACCGCCCGGCGCATGGGGATCGATGATGCCTGCAGGGTCTTTGGCGTGAGCAGGGAAGAGGCGGCGAGAATGACGGGCAAAGAACTGGTGAGGATGTACCGCCGAAAGGCAAAAGAACTCCATCCGGACAGGGGAGGGGACAAGGATTCCTTCATCCGGATGGGCGAGGCTTTTGCTTGTCTTGCAGAAATTGCCGGCAGCTAACGGAGTTCTTCGTTCAGTATTTCGTGAACCAGGGAATAGGGGTCAGCCTCTTTATTCAGTATCCTTCTGATCAGAGTGTCCAGTGGCAGCCCCCGATTTTCAAGACGTTCCAGGAGGGTTCTCAAGGCCTGATCTTTCAGGGCTTCGACGAGTTGGGTACGGGCCCGTTTCCAGAGGATCTCTTCCAGATGTTGCGGGTTGGCCAGCAAGTGTTCTCTGTGTTTTTGAATGCTATGGTAGAGCTCCTCGATACCGCGACCTTTGAGGGCCTCGGTTTCGACGATCAGGGGTTGCCATCCGTTCTCCGGGCGATGCCGGAGGCCGAGGTCGATGAGAGTCCGCAATTCCCGGATCGTTTTGCGAGATCCCTCACGATCGGCCTTATTAACCACGAAAATGTTGCCGATTTCCATGATGCCGGCCTTGATAGCCTGCACCTCGTCGCCCATGCCGGGGACGGTCACCAGAACCGTGGTGTGGGCGCTGTGGACGATTTCCACTTCATCCTGGCCCACCCCGACGGTTTCCACCAGAATCACCTGTTTTCCCATGGCGTCGAGGACGTTGATCATGTCATTGGTGGATCGGGTTAACCCTCCGAAGTGACCGCGCGTGGCCAGACTGCGAATGAATACCCCGCTGTCCAGGAAATGCCGCTGCATGCGAATGCGATCTCCCAGAATCGCGCCCCCGGTGAAGGGACTGGTCGGGTCTACCGCCAGGATCCCCACGGTCAGCCCGTCCTGGCGACAGCGAAGGGCGATCTGGTCGACAAGGGTGCTCTTACCCACCCCCGGGGAACCGGTGAAGCCGACCACATGGGCCTTTCCCGTGTAGGGATAGAGCTCTTTCAGGAATTCTCGAGCGGAGGGAATCTGGTCGTCAATATCTCTCAGCAGACGCGCCGTCGCCCGCACGTCCCCTGCAACAATCTGTTCAGCAATACTCATTCGAAGAACCCTTCTTTCACCGCAGAGACGCAGAGATCGCCTAGGAGAACACTTTTCTTCTAAACATCGAGAGCTTTCCGGGGCTTCACGTTCTCACTGACCCAGGAAGTGATGTCCTGCAGCTTGGCGCCCGGTTCGAATAGTTCCTTGATCCCCGCCTCTTTCAATTTGGGGATATCTTCCAGGGGGAAGATGCCGCCTCCGATGACCGCGATGTCTTCCGCACGGTTTTCCCTGAGCAGTTCCAGGACCCGGGGAAAAGAATAGGTGTGAGCCCCGGAGAGGATGCTCAGGCCGATCATATCCACATCCTCCTGAATGGCGGTGCTGACAATCTGTTCGGGAGTCTGATGACAGCCGGTGTAGATCACCTCGAAACCGGCGTCTCGAAAAGCCCGGGCGATAATGCGAGCACCGCGATCATGCCCGTCGAGGCCTGGCTTTGCTATCAATATACGCAGCTTGCGTTCTCTTTCCATGGAAACTGTCCCTCCTCATTATGGCGATCCAAAAAGCACTGGGCTTCCGAATTATCGTTCCGGCCTAGAAGGTGCCGGGGTCCGAGTAGGTCCCGAAGACCTGCCGGTAGAGGTCGCAACACTCCTGTTCCGTGGCTCCGGCATGCACGGCGTCGAGCAAGGCCGGCATGACGTTGTTTTCCCAACAGGGCGGCCCCTCGCAGCGGCGCCTCAGTTCGTCCATGGCCCTCTGAAGTTTGACCTTATCGCGTTTTGCCATGAATTCATGGGTCCCCTCGACCTGCCGCCGTTCCAGTTCCTCGTCGATCTTGAGGACGAATTCGAGCTCCGGGCGATCCGAGGGATACTTGTTCACGCCGATAATAACCTTCTCATTCCGTTCGAGTTGCTGTTGATAGTGATACGCCGCGTCGGCAATCTCCATTTGCGGATAGTCCCGTTCAATGGCCGCCACCATTCCCCCCAGTTCATCCAGTTTGCGAATATAGACGCTGGCTTCCTCTTCCATCCTATCGGTGAGGGCTTCGACGAAATAGGAACCGGCCAGGGGATCGATGACATTGGTAACGCCGGCTTCCTCGGCAAGCACTTGTTGCGTGCGCAGAGCGATCAAAACGGCCTGCTCGCTGGGAATCATGTACACTTCGTCGAGGGAGTTGGTGTGCAGTGACTGAGTGCCGCCGAGGATGGCGGCAAGTGCCTCGGTGGTGGTCCGGATGATATTGTTGTAGGGTTCCTGGGAAGTGAGGGAGCAGCCTGCAGTCTGGGTGTGAAAGCGCAACAGCATCGAGCGGGGGTTTTTCGCTTTGAAACGGTCTTTCATGAGGCGCGCCCACAAGCGGCGGCCGGCCCTCATCTTGGCTATTTCTTCAAAGAAGTCGATATGTGAATTCCAAAAAAAGGAAAGCCTCCCGGCAAAATCATCCACATCCAGCCCTCGTTTGATGCACTCCTCGACGTAGCAGATGCCGTCGTAGATCGTGAAAGCCAGTTCCTGAACGGCAGTCGACCCGGCTTCCCGGATGTGGTAACCGCTGATGCTGATGGTGTTCCAACGCGGCACCTCGCGGCTTCCGAATTCGACCGTATCAACGACCAGGCGCAGGCTGGGCTCGGGGGGAAGCATGAGGGTCTTCTGAGCAATGAATTCCTTGAGGCAATCGTTTTGGATCGTGCCGCCGAGCTTCTTCCGCTGGTAGCCCTCGTTCTCGGCGTTGGCGATGTACATGGCCCAGAGGATGGAGGCGGGGGGATTGATGGTCATGGAACTGGTCACTTCCTCAAGATTGATGTTGGCAAAAAGCCGCTGCATATCCTGGATCGTGTCGATGGCCACCCCGCATTTGCCGCATTCCCCACGCGCCAGAGGGGAGTCCGTATCGTAGCCCATCAAGGTTGGAAAATCGAAAGCCGTACTGAGTCCCGTTTCGCCATGATTGATCAGGTAATGGAAACGGTTGTTCGTGTCCTCGGCCGAACCCAGGCCGGCAAACATGCGCATGGTCCACAGTCTCGCCCGATACATGGTACTCTGCACCCCCCGGGTGAAGGGGTAGAAGCCCGGGAACCCAATGTCCTCGAAGAAGTCTTTGTCCTTGATGTCGAGCGGCGTATAGAGCGATTTGATTTCCATGTCGGAGACAGTGGAAAAACGCTCCAGGCGCTCCGGCATTTTCTTGGTGGCGTTCCGGAATTCTTCGAGCCACTCCTGATATTCCTTTTCCATTCTTTCAAGCGCCGCTTCAGAAAGCATTCTATTTGCCATTTCGCTCAACCTCCTCGTTTTTTCCCACAAAACCATACTGCTCGATCGATGTGGGATATGTCACGTTCAGTACCCTCATGTTGTTGTAGTTGTTGCCGACAATCTCCAGAGAAAGAAGGACTCGGCCACAAACGATAGACGACACTAAGGAGACGGTTCACCATTGGCGTCCAGCTTGGGCTACGTGGTTCATAGAAGGACGCCTGGAATCGGTCGCGGGCCACACCCACCCCGCGGTTCACGCAGGGCAAGGATTAGTGTTGCTAAAAACCGGCCTCCACACCCCTCTCCGTTTCGGGCTGTGCCCGGCATGTTCTGCAAGGTGCGACCAGCAACGAAACTCTGCATGAGGTTGATCATCAGAGAGGGGAAGCATGAGCAGGGTAGCGGGAATTGGATCGTGTCTCCAACCTCTGTCACATCATGCATATGGTGAAGAGGGGTTGGAATGAGCAGTGCATGGAAGTACCGCAACAGTTAAATCACAGCACCGGGCAATGTCAAACAAATTTTTCTTGACCGGTTCGGCTGAATTGCGGTAGTAGTGAATACGCTGGGCAGTTAGTGGTAATAACGCCCCCATGTCATGAGACTGTTCTGTTTCTTGCTTCCCTTGCTTGCTTATGCTGAGTTTCCTCTCAGTGCCCGGTTCCCCCTTGCTGGAAATTTTTATCAGTCTTCACTTGTGCCTGGTTTTGCTTGCTCTACGAAAATGATCCGCAGTCATGTTCGGATACTAAGACTGGCTTAACAGGGCTAATCCCGGCTCCTGTATTTTGGGGAGGGGACCAATTTGCCTGAAAGAAGATTGCCCATCAGGACTGCCTTCTGATTCGGGGTGCTTCGCCCAAAGGTCCACGGATGACGCCTGCCTGATGGGTGATTGAATGGCGTGCGATGGGGATTTTTGGAAAGGAGGTGAGCAGCAAGCAACGGTCCGTAGTTCTTGGTTGAGTCGCGGAGACAAGAATCAGAGCACTAGACCTTAAATACAGAGGAGGGCGTTATGGCAGGACAGCTTCAACCTCGTTGGGGGCAACCCCTTACCGGCATTATTTCTAATATCGCGTTTTTCCTAATCGCGTGGCTTACCTGGTACCTCTTCAGCGACACAAGAGGGCCGGTAGGAAGCTTCCCCTACCCCTTTGTCATGTATCTCGCCATGATGATTCTGGTGGGTTTGTGGCAGCATATGTTTCTGGGGGACTGGCCGTTTCAGAACATCCCTCAGCCGTGGCGAGGGGTCATCGAAACCATTGTCAACCTGATTGTCGTCTGGTTTGTCATTCATGTGGTCTTCTACCGCATTCTGGGACTTGGTTTTAATTTTCTCAGCCAGATCAATCTGGAGAATCTTGCTGCTGCCGGCAAGACGGTAATGCCTGAAGGCTGCGGCCGGACTTTGACCCTGGAAGCCTTGACCAACCCCGGCGCACGGTTTGCCGAAAGAGCCGTGGTGACCTTCGTTCTGATCGGCTTTTACTCTTACCCGTTTGTAACCATTCTGTACGGCAAGTGGCCAATCCGCCCCAGCGACTTGACCCAGCCCCAGGCAGGTCTGTGCGACATCGGTTGGTGCAGCTTGTTGACCATGTTCTTCTATGTGGTGCTCATCGTTCCTTTCTGGGGGTTGATCTGGGAGGGAGTTTTCGGCAAGGCCTATGCGTTGAATACTCCCTGGTGGGGATCCATAAACGGAACCGGCCACGTGCACTGGGTCTTCGGCTGGTGGGAGTGGATGATTATCGTCCTCTTCATGACTCCCAACGTCTGGCGCATGAAACCCTGGACCCTCATTAAACTGCCGCAGCCCTGGAAAGGCAACGTTTCGTTTATCCTCAACGTGATTCTGGGGTACCTTCTTGCTTTGATTTGTGTGAAGCTGATCCCGGTAATCTTCGATATGGACCCGATCATCCATCATTTGCCGGCAGGCGACAAGGGCGACCCGGCGCGCTTCCTGTGGTATCATGCCGCGGAGATTGCCGGCTTTACCCTGATCCCTTTCCTGGGCTGGCACCATTACTTCGATGATATGTGTCCACAATCCGATAAGGATTCGTGGGGAGCATTCTGGTTCAGGACTTTTGGAGTGCTCGTATTGATGGTGATCAACTACCTATGCTTCTACAATCTCAACTTCGGCCATTGGGGCCTCGGCAATCATCATATGGCCGGTGGTATGGCCGAGCGCGTTATTACTGGTGAATCGCTCATCTGGAATTTCTGGTGGATCATTCCGCTCCTTTGGAATGAGTGGTTCTTCCACAAGTGGCCGTTCTATGTCCACGATCATCATTGAAACGGCGGTTTTTGTGGAATGTTGGTGGTGAGAAGTATTTTTACTGACGTCAAAAGGAGGTAAGGCGATGCCGCGAATTCGCGAAAAGGCTAAGAAAGCTGAGGTCCTGACCCTTGATGATGCGGTCAGGAAGTATATGCATGATGGAATTGTAGTTGCGTTCAGTGGATTTACCGGGTTCAACCGCAATCCCGTGGCCTTTGCCTGGGAAACAGTGAGGCAGGGATTTAAGGATATCCACGTTCTGGACCGGCACGGCAGCGTCTGTACCTGGCTCCTGAATGCCGTCAATGCCATAAAGATTTATGAAACCGACTGGATGGGCTGGGGCGAGATGGCCGGCAAGCTCGACGTTAATCTGGAAAGGAATTACAAGGCCGGCAAGATGATCCTGGAGGACTACTCCCACGGCGCCATGGCCATGAGGTTCTTGGCCGCTGCGGTCGGTGCTCCTTTTATTCCTTATTATGCCCCTCTGGGCTCCGACCTGTACAACCCCGAATTCGATGCCCTGGGGAAGGCCGGCCTTCGCGACGGCAAGGATCCCAGGATCGCCAAGCATAAATTCATTCAAATGGAAGAGCCGTTTTTCGGGGACGGCGAGGTCGTGCTGCTGCCTGCAGCCCGGCCCGAACTGGCCGTGATTCACGTCGCCCAGGCCGGGGACAAGGGAACTGCAAGGTGGCGCGGCGTAGGGACCATCGACAAGGAGATCGCTTTTGCCTGCGATAAGGTGGTCCTTGTCTGTGAGGAAATCGTTCCCGAAGCGGAACTGCGGAAGCACTCGGAATCCAATCAGATCCCCTACTTCACGGTAGATTGTATCGTCGAGCAGCCATGGGGAGCTTTCCCTAGTTCTGTGCCCTTCTTTTATGACTACGACGCACCCTTCATGCGGCTGATGGATGCAGCTTCGAGAAATCCGGAAGATCTCAAGAAGTGGCTTGACGAGTGGGTCTATGGCCCACAATCCTGGGAAGAAATGATTGTCAAGCTCGGAGCCAAGAAGCTCCTGGACCTCAAGGCCGACAGCGTTACCGGCTACAGCACCAGGATCATGCGCGGCAAGAAACCGGCGCCCAGGATGAAGATGCCCCTGTCCGTTGCGCGTAGCGGCTATTAGGAAGGAGGGAACAGAAAATGGCTAAATCAATGGAAGACTTGATCGAAGTGATTGAGAAGATTCCCGAAGAACCGGCAAAGCCCGGCGAGTTTATCCTGCCCGAACTGATGGCCATTGCGGTGGCTCACGAAGTCCGGGATGATGATATCGTTTTCGCCGGCACCGGACTCCCCATGGTGGGGATTATGACCGCAAATTTCCTCAACGCGCCGCACGCCCTGCTGATCTATGAGTCGGGAATCTGCGACGGGAAGACCATGCACGTACCCATGTCGGTTTGCGATCAGCGCGCGGCGAATATGAGCTCAACCCTCGGAGGCTTGGTCGACACGTTTGGTTACTACCTGCAGCAGGGGTTTGTCACTCTCGGGTTCCTCGGAGGGGCTGCCATCGATAAATATGGCGGAGTAAACGTGACCTCGATCGGGGACTATTTTCATCCTGCCCACCGCTTCACCGGGTCCGGCGGCAATTCCGACATAGGCACCATGGCTCGCCGCACGGCCTTTATCATCCTGCAGGAGAAGCGGCGCTTCCTGGAGAGGAACGATTATACGACGACTCCGGGATGGTGGTGCTGGGACCACAAAACCAAGGAGTGGAAGCCGAAAAAGGAAGTCTGGAAAGGAACGCCTTTTTCCGACTGCGGGCCTTCGGCAGTGGTCACCAACATGGGGGTCTATCGCTTCGATGAAAATGGCATCATCTATCTGGAAACCTCCCATCCCGGGGTGACCGTGGAGCAGATCAAGGAAAACTGCGGGTTCGACTTGAATGTGTCGCGATTGAAAGGAGAAACCGCACGTCCCACCTATCGGGAACTGTTCGTGCTGAGGGAATTTGTGGATCCCGAGCTGATCTTCCTCCCCCAGAAAGTGGACTATCCGGCGACGATTCAGTCGATCATTGATGCCTGACCGGTGCCGGTTCGGGCATTCCGGCTCATCACGGAGTTGAGGCACGGGCGGGGTTTATCCCCGCCCGTTGCTTTTAAATACTAGAGTCTGATCTCAACCCCGACCTCCGATGCCAGTTTTCGCAAGAAGTCCTTCGAAATCTCATTGCCGACCTGTTCATGGTCGCTTTCAAGCACCTCGCAATAAGCGTGGAGAAACCCTTCATAGAGGGCAAGAAGGGCGCCCAGTCCGCCGTCTGGCCGTCGCATTGCCAGAGACTCTTCGATGGTCGTCCGGATGAACTCATCACTGCCTAATTGGAGTGAGGAGTGATCCAGATAATCCAGGTATTGGAGAGGTTCCACAAGTTCGTTATCGTGCAGCCATCCCAGCTGCAACAATACGCAATAGCAATATTGCGCCCGTTCCCTGATCACTTCTTCCCTAAGCATGAATGCTCCTGACGCCGTCTCCGGTCGGCTTTTCAACCCGGCGGGTCATGACCGTAAGGGCGAATGTCCTACAAGCAAGCGGTTCCCTTTTCGCTCTTTATCGAAGCAGGCGACTTCCATCCCCGGAATAATCACCCGCACGGTGGGCATCCCCACATCCGGTCTGGTGAGGTCGACGATGATCGTCCTTGCCACTCCGCGCCTGTCGAGCTTCCTGAGAATAGTCCCGATGTCCTCCCGAATGTCGGAGCTGAATTCGCGCTCCATCTCCCCGAGGCGCTTTTGCTCTGAAGCATAAAAGCGCGGATCTTCCAGATCCCGGTCGCCATAGTAATACGGAATGTTCTCCTGGAGACTTTCAAGGCCATGTTTATGAATGAAGAAGGCCCGCGTAGTGACCAGCTCAAGCAAGGCGCGGGCCATGGCCACACGCGGATCGAGATGCGCTCCGAAGCCGTCGAAAATCATCAAGTTGGGGTGCCGGGCATCCTGTGAAAAGGCGGCAATCACCGGTACTCCGACGTCGGTGGTAAGATCCCTGGCGGTGACCTCTATCTCCGCCGCTTCGAACTTCTCTACGAGATCAATGATGAACTGATGGTCGGGCTGGTCCTCAACCACCAGTGCCGCGTTCAATTCGTGGTTGAATTGAGCAATGCTCCAAGCGTCTCGTTCTATGACCTCGGTCATGCCGTGAAAAATCGCCTCCTCCATCGTATTTCCGGAAGCCAATCCATTGGTATTGGTCTTACAAGGGGAGTTGCCATCGAGGGGGAACGGATGGTAAACGGTGCCCGCCGGAACCAGGATCTCCTCTTCCGCGCCGAGGTCGAAGCCCCGCACCCAATGAAGGTCCTGGTCGCTCCGAAAATCCGTGAAATCGGGGAGAATGAGCTCCTGAGGATCGAGGGTGTTGAATTCTCTACAAAGCTCGCGGTAGCTTCCGCGGATGAGACCGTCCCTGTATTCTTCGCGAAACTCGGAACTGTAACGCTCGATCGCTTCCATCATCAAAGAGACCTGTGCCTGCGTTTTAGAAACCCCTTTTCCGGTGTGGCTGGNTTTTGACCCATCAGGTCGCTGCCGGTCGCAGATGAAGACCGGCAGCCCGATGCGGTCGAGATCGGTTGCGTCAAGAAAGGAGCTCATGCCGACTCGTTCCCTGGTTGCCTCAATGAACCGAAGGGTTGAGTCCGGTGTCTTGGAGCGATGGGTTTCCAGAAGGTAAACCTTGGGACACCGCTGGAGAATTATGCCGGACATATTGCTTCTCCTCTAGATGTACTGATCTCCCAGCTCCGTTA
>JGI20214J51650_10002596_pt1 | contig 11387 bp, 11 predicted proteins | sample WetSurMetagenome_FD_51650 | JGI IMG/M metagenome (IMG submission 51650)
TCTCTTGGATGAAGACCGATAGTTGGTTCATCAAGAACATAAAGAGTTCCAACCAGTGAAGACCCAAGAGAAGTTGCAAGATTTATTCTTTGCGTTTCACCGCCGGAGAGTGTGCTGCTCAACCGATCCATTGTCAGATATCCGATTCCAACATCATTCAAAAATTTTAGTCTCTTTATTATTTCATTTAAGATTCTTTCTCCAACGAGTAAATCATATTCAGAAAGTTTCAACTCTTCAAAGAACTTTAATGAATGTTCAATTGGAATTGCAACAACATCATAAATAGATTTGCCGGCAATCTTCACTTGCAATGCTTCTCTTCTTAATCGTGATCCTTTACAAGCAGTACAAATCGTATAACCTCTAAATCGGCTGAGCATAACACGAACATGCATCTTGTATGTTTTTTGCTCAAGTTTTTCAAAAAAACCATCTATTCCGTGATATGTTCCAAATCCTTTTTTAACAAGTTCAACCTGGTTTTCGGTTAATTGTTTGAAAGGAATATGAAGAGGAATTTTTAAAGCTTTTGCATTTTGAACCAGATCTCTTAAAAATGAACTGTATTTGGCTCCGCGAAATGGTGCAATGGCTCCATCCATTATCGTTTTATTTGGATCAGGAATTACAAGGTTCATATCAATACCAACAGTCTTGCTGAATCCCTGGCAAACCGGACAAGCGCCAAATGGATTATTAAATGAAAAAAATCTTGGTTCAGGTTCTTCGTATCTTATTCCGCAGCATTCGTAATACTTATTGAATTCTTTCTCTTCTCCGTTCTCCGCATTGATCAAAACTAATCTATTTTCACCTTCTTTAAAGGTAACTTCAATTGAGTCAGACAGTTTTTCGCGGATATTGTTTTTCTCAACTTTAAATCTTTCGATGATAACTCTGATATCCTTAGCATTTTTTGCAGAAAATTTTTCTTCATTCAGATCAATTAATTTGTTCTTAGAATAAATTCTGAAGAACCCTCGCTTTTTCAAAAGTTCAATTTCTTCTTTGACGGTATGCCCTTTATGCTGATGAAGAGGAAATCCGAGATACAATTTTGTTCCATCGGGTTGACTTTCGAGCCATTCAATAACGGTTGTGGTTGTTGCTCTCGTTACTTCTTTGCCACATTGAAAGCAAATTGTTTTTCCTATTCTTGCAAAAAGAAGACGAAGATAATCGTAAACTTCTGTGGTTGTCCCGACTGTCGAACGAGAATTTCTTGAAACTGTTTTCTGTTCGATTGCAACTGCTGGTGAAATTCCCTGGATGAGGTCAACATCAGGTTTATTCATTCTTTCCAGAAATTGTCGTGCATACGAAGAAAGACTTTCAACATATCTTCTCTGCCCTTCGGCATAAATTGTATCGAAGACAAGAGAAGATTTTCCGCTTCCGCTTACACCTGTAAACACAACCAGCTTGTTCCTCGGAATTTCAAAGCTGAGGTTTTTCAGGTTGTGTTCGCGTGCACCTTTTACAATTATCCGTTTATTATTTATAGATTTTTTGTTGCTATTCATTTTAGAAGAATACCTGATAGAAAAAGAAGTATTTCCAAATCCAGACTGTTAATTTAAGAATTTATTGGATACTCGAGAGGGGAAAATTGAATCTCATCCCGAACCTGCCTGTCGGCAGACAGGCTTGTTTCTGGATCTTTGTTTAATTTGGATTAAATTTAAGAACCTGAACCAAATTCAGGTTAAAGGATAATAATCGCTTGGTGATCGGCAATTAAAATTAAGTTATAACTGATTGATTCTTATTTTATTTTGATTAAATTTTAGAGAGCAATTAAGGAAAAGTTCTGATGAGAATAAAAATTAAATCTGAATTTCTTCCTATCCCACGCTTAAACTACGATCCATTAGGAAGAGCACAAACTACAACACACCACAAGGTTAACCGGTTAACTGCAAGATTTTTTATCAGGAGGGAAAAATGAAATTTCATAAACCTTTTTTATTACTTTCTTTCACTCTGCTTTTATCCATAAATATTTTTGGTCAAGCAACAGTTGATATTCCATTAGAAGCTACAGATGGTACATTTACTTATCAATTAGCAGTTGGATTGGATTTAGCTGCAACAAACGGAATTGACGAACAACTGGGGGAATATACTTTACCAGGTCCACCACCAGGAGTTTTTGGAATAGCATTCGATTTATCTCAATATACTGGTGAGTGGGATTGGACTTTCAAAGACTATAGAGCACCAGGAGATCCGCCATCTTTTCCATATACAGGAATGATAGAGCATACTTTATTGTGGACATGGACCAGTACACCAATTGACATAACATATAATCTTCCCCCCGGCTCTATTATGAGTATTACTGACAATATAACGGGAACCTTATTAAATCTAGGTCCATTTACCGGACAAGGAGTTGCGACAATACCGGAAAGCTATACTGCTTTCGGTACAAAAGCATTATTAAAAATGCAGTATGATAATATTGTTCCCGTCGAACTTACTTCCTTCACTGCTTCAGTTTTACAAAATGAAAAAGCAGTTCAGCTAAATTGGACAACAGCAACCGAAACTAACAACTCTGGTTTTGAGATACAAAGAACCTCACCCCTTCCCTCTCCTTACCAAGGAGAGGGTGGCAAAGCCGGGAGAGGTTGGGAAACGATTGGTTTCGTTCCAGGGTTTGGAACTACCACTGAACCAAAATCTTATTCTTTCATAGATGAGAATGTTTCTACAGAAGTTTATAAATACCGCCTAAAGCAAATTGATTTTGATGGAACATTTGAATATTCAAATGAAATAGAAGTTGAAGTTGATTTTACTCCTGAGGAATTTGTGCTGTATCAGAATTACCCTAATCCATTTAATCCATCAACTACGATCAAATATGAAATTCCAAATGTAGAGACGATCCGGCGGGTCGTCTTTACAACATTGAGAGTTTATGATGTACTTGGTAACGAAGTCATAGCACTTGTTAATGAGGAAAAACAACCCGGAGTTTATGAGGTTGAATTTAACGGAGAGAATTATTCAAGCGGAGTTTATTATTATGTTATGAGGGCTGGTGATTTTATCAACACAAAGAAATTTGTACTGATTAAATAAAATTACAAAGCTGTCACGTTACGACCGTGACAGCCAAATAAAAGGTCACGAAAATATCCGTGACCCTTATCAAAATAAATATCTTTACGGAATGTTATTGATTAGCCTTACTATTATACTCCTCAATCGCCATCTTCTCCAGTTCAGATTTCATTTCTTTAGGTAAGATGACGGTTTCATAGTACTTGCCATCTTTCCCTTTCTGATCGGGAGCTGACATAAACAATCCATTGGAACCATTTACCAATCGGAATCCTTTGATAGTTATTCCATCATTGGTTTGAATATCGAAGAAAGCAGCGGTCTTTCCGCTTCCATCGGATTTTAAGGGATTCAATCTAATTATCTTCATAGGAGCCTCCTGTTTTGATTTCAGATAATTTTTGGAATGAATTTATAACTTTTATTGATAGATGTCAACCGCCCCGAACTTTTGTACCAGTAAATTTTATTTGAAAAATTACTTATTTGAAGATTCCAGAGATTTTAGATCCTCTATTTTCTTATCGAGCAGTTCAATTTTTTGGTCTAACTCTTCTGTTTTCCTGTCAATTTCTTCTTCGTAAGCAGAAGCATCCCAGTAACCACGATCTTCAAAATAACTTTTAAATAACCAGTTATGTTTCAATGCTTCCATATTTTCAGAAAGACTTGCAGCAGCACTTTTTGATTCTGCAGATATCTCTTTGAGATTTATCATTAAAGTTTGAAAATTTGAATCTGCACTGGTACCTTGAACTAAAAGTGAACCTAGAACTCCCTTTCCTTTTGAAGTATTGCCCAGCAGTGAATCAACGCCAATTACTATGTTGTTAATATTATCAACTGCTGATTTAACAGATTGACCTAACGACTTATACTGATCAGTAATTATATGTAACTCAGATGTTATTGAGGTAAGGCTTTTATCTGCAGAGGTTGTAAGATCAGTTGCCGCATAATATAGAGCATCATCTGTAAATATTTTTCCTAAAGTTCCCTCTCCCCTGTTTATTCTGCCTATTATTTCAGCAAGATCTTTCGTCATCTCCTTTGTATAACCCATAATGCCCTGTGTTTCTCCAATGATATCTGCAAAACTGACTGGTTCCTTTGCAAGAATTACTCCGCCATCCTGAATTGGTTCCGCATTGCTATCTCCAATTTTCAGCGACACAAACTTATTTCCGACAAGTCCCTCTGTTTGAATTTCCGCTTGCGTATCAACTTTGATAAAATGTCTGATATCATCAAGCAAACGCATATTAACTTCAATCAAGCTAACAGTGTCCCCGACAACTTTAATATCTTGTACGGCACCAGCATCAATACCACTTAATTTAACCGGGGCACCATTACGAAGTCCTTCAACATTTTTAAAGTATGCTTTAACAATAAAAGTTGGTTTGAACAGTGCTTCCTTATTACCAAGCATAAAAATTCCAATCACAAGGAGTGCACTTCCAATAAAAATAAAAACACCAAGCTTGGCTCCAGATAATCCGGCTTTCATATCTTACTCCCGTTGTTTTCAATAATTTCATCACTGAAAAAATTCTTTAAGAATGGATCGTTTGAAGTTACGAGATCATTAATGCTTCCTTCTTTAACAATTTTTCCATCATCTAATACAATCGCCCTGTCAGCAATAATTTTTGCACAAAGCAAATCGTGGGTAACTACAACGGATGTCATTTTCAGTTGATGTTGTAAATCGATAATTAGTACACTAATTTCTTTTGCTGTAATTGGATCAAGACCTGTCGTTGGCTCGTCATAAAACATAAGTTTTGGTTTGGTAATTATGGATCTGGCTAATCCGATTCTTTTCTTCATTCCGCCTGATAGTTCTGAGGGCATTTTATCAATTGCTTCCAGCAGTGAAACGGCTTCAAGTACAAAATGAACTCTTTCATCTATTTCTTTTTGTTCAAGATCAAAATTTCTAATCAGTGGAAATTCAAGATTTTCTCTAACGCTCATCGAATCGTATAATGCCGCACCTTGAAAGAGAAATCCGATATTTTTTCTCAATTCATTTAATTCTTTAATATCCAATTGAAGCACATCTTTCCCATGAATTTTTATATCACCTGAATCCGGTTCCATTAATCTGATCATACATTTTAAGAGAACACTTTTGCCTGTCCCGCTTCTTCCAAATACAATCATATTTTCTGCTTCATCTACATTAAATGAAATTCCATCAAGCACATTATTACTGTTGAATGATTTATGTAAATCAATTACTTCAATCATCACTTCACCACTGGCCATATCCAAAGAGAAAGTTTTACAAGAAACATATCAAAAATTAAAATCAATAAAGAGGAAACGACTACAGAACTTGTTGATGCTTTGCCGACACCTTCAGTTCCATTTTCTGTTGTGTAGCCTTTGTAACATCCAACAAGTCCAACGATAAATCCAAACACAAAAGTTTTACTAACACCGGGAATCGCATCACCGAATTCAACAGCAAATATTACCCTGTCCAGATAATAAGCCCACGTCATATTCTGAACCAGAACAACAGCAATGTATGCACCGATAAGTGAAATGAAAATAACATAAACAGTAAGAATTGGTAGAATGAATGTTGTTGCAAATATTCTAGTAACTACAAGATATCTGAAAGGATTAACACCAGAAACTTCCATTGCATCAATTTGTTCTGTGACACGCATTGAACCAAGTTCCGCTCCAATTCCTGAGCTTACTCTTCCTGCAAAAATTAACGCACAAATTACTGGACCAAGCTCACGGACAATTGAAATTCCAACTGAACCGGGTAAAAAAGCTTCTGCACCAAATCTTTTAAGAACCGGACTGAGCTGCATTGCAATTACAAGACCTATAATAAAACCAGTAACACCTACGATCGGTAATGTTTTCATTCCGAGTTCAATCATATGTTTTCTGATTTGTTCAACTTCGTATGGTGGGATGAATACTTCTTTTAGAAATCTCATCGTGAAGGAACCTAATCCTCCAATCATTGAAAAGAATTCGTTGAGTCTTTTTTCCGTTTTGCTGAAAAGTTTTTCGGGTGTAAGGAAGTTATTCACTTTTTTGCATCAAATAATGATTACTTTAAGTAAAAATATATAAAATGAAGGTTAATATAAATTGGCGAACTACTTGAGTTTAAACTTTATTAGTATTAGAATATTATATAATTGAGTATGCTACCGTAAATTTTAAAATGCGTTTTCATAATGGTTGACTATCGGATTATTTAAGTCCTCAAATAAAATTGCAAATACATCAAATCTGCAGTCAATCTCAGTTATTCCTTTATCAAAAAGATATAGTTCAGCCATTTTCCTAATTTGCTTCTGCTTGTTTTTTGTGATTGAGTATTCGGGTGCACCAAATTCCAGATTTTGCTTTGCTTTAACTTCGACGAAAACAGTAAAGTTATCTTTCGGATCAACTGCAATTATATCTATTTCACCATGACTAAACCTATAATTTCGTTCAATAATTTCATAACCTTTTTCTGTGAGAATTTTTGCTGCGAGATCTTCCCCTCTTTTTGCAAGTTCTTTTCTGTCGAGGTTCATATTATTTAATGTTAGTTAGTTTATTGTCGAATTTGAAAATCTGCTGCTCCGACAAAATATTTTTGAGGAAAGTTTTCCTGTGTAGCGGACTCGGTCCGATTTTCCTGATTATTTCTCTGTGCTGGTTTGTTGGGTAACCTTTGTTTTGTTCCCACAAATATTCAGGATAATTCACTGCAAGATTTTTCATCAATCTATCCCGTGTAACTTTTGCCAGTATCGATGCGGCTGCAATTGAAAAGGATTTTGCGTCGCCTTTGACAATGGGAATAAGAGGAATTTCTGATTGAAATATTCTGTTGCCATCGACCAAAACTAAATTTGGTTTAATGTTCAAACTTTCAACTGCCTGTTTCATTGCAAGCATTGTTGCATTAAGAATATTTATTTCATCAATAGTATCGTGTTCAACTATTCTAACGGAATATGCAAGTGCTGAAGAAATAATTTTATCATATAACTCTTCTCTTTTTTTTTCGGATAGTTGCTTAGAATCGTTTACGCCTTTGATATTTGTTTTTTTGTTGAATATTACCGCAGCAGCTACAACCGGTCCGGCAAGTGGACCTCTTCCGGCTTCATCAACTCCGGCGAGGAATTTTATTTCTTTATTTAAATATTTTGTATCGAATTTCTTCATTAATAAGATTATGATTTAAACACCAAGAAAGATTGCAATGAGGCCAAATACCATACTCAATTTTAAAAGATTACTAATTTTGTTCAAGTTTTTGGATGATTGATCTTCAGATAGAATTTTCATACAGTAAATAAGAATTGGATTTACAATTGCCATAACAAAAATAAAATATTCAATCTTATAGAGGTGAATAATAAACGGATAGATAGTAAAAAGTATTAATAAAATAATTACAACAAGAATAAACATTTTTGTTTTCTGAAAACCATATTTGATAGGGAATGATAAAACACCAGCTTTCTCATCCCCTTTAACATCCTGCATATCCTTCACCATTTCCCTGATGAAATTAATTAGGAAAGCAAACACTGCCGGAATGACTGCGGCTCCAGGATTTTCAACTACTATTCCCCCGTATATGAAAACAAACCCGGTTAAAAATGCAACAACAATATTTCCAACAAGTGTAACTCTCTTTAAATATTTTGAATAGAGGAATAATAGAAAAGTTGTCGTAACAACGATAAAGATCGCATTCATATTGCTAAAATATGAAAGCCCAACAGCAACTACTGTTAAAACAACATAAAGAATTATTGCCGATGATTTCGAAAGACTTCCGGAAGCGAGTGGTCTTTGAGGCTGATTTATTTTATCTATTTCAACATCATATATATCATTTATAATATTTCCTGATGCTAAAACAAACGATGCAGCAAGGGCTGCCATTATTACTTTTATTGAAAAATTGTTATCAGGTTGACAGATTAGTACAGCAAAAATTACGGAAAGGAATGTAATTACAAAGTTTAATGGTCTGATAAGCTTTATGATTGAAGCGATTTTTTTGGTCAAATTTTATTATAAAGTTGATGAAACCGTTGTCGAAACTTACAAAAAGAAAAAGAATATTTAGGCTCTCACAATATTTTGGAGATTGTGAGGTTTATTTTTTGTGTTTAATGATATTGTCATTTTTTTCATACGATAATGCACCTGAAGGACAATTATCTACAATTTTAATTATTTCTTCCGTTGAACCACCATTCAGATCAATCCAGGGTCTTCGTTGTGGATTGAATATTGCCAAAGATGCTTTCCAGCATTTAGTAGAATGAATACAAACATCGGGTTTCCAGATTACAGTTATCTCTTCGTTGGGATAAGTCTTTTTTCTTTCTTCCATTTTCCTCACAAAATTTTAGTTTGATATAATCAAAAGTCATTAACAATTCCAAAATGAATTTTACCTTCGCTAAATGTATCACCATCAGCAAAAGCAAAACTAACTCCAAGTAAACCAATTGCAGTATCAAGTGCAATTCCTAAACCATAACCAAAAATAAAATTTTCAGCTCGCTGAATTCCAATTTCAGGAATTGCTTCGAGTAGATAATAACCCGAATCAAAGAATACGAATGTGTATGTTCTTGGTGAAAGCATTAATCTGTATTCAAGATTAGTCCACGCACAACGAGAGGCAAGAAATTGTTCTTCCCTGTAACCGCGAACAGTTTTTGTTCCGCCAAAGCGCCAGAGATCACTTTGTTCAAAAAAAGGTCCATTAAGTTCTTCACCATTTACACGGAGTGCAATAACATTGCGAGGAAATATCTGGAAGAATGAAGCGAATCCGGCTGTAATTCTTTGAAGATTTATTTCTATTTCTGTTGTAGGGGTTATGTATTGCACCGGCCCGTTAATTGTTTTCTTGCTGTAAGAATAACTGTTCTCAAAAATAAATCCACTCAACGGCGCAATAGGATCATCTCGCATATCTATTTTCAAACCGACACCAGTTGTTATGCTTGAGGAATTATATACAGTAAATACTGGAACTTCACGTATTGTTGGAATCACATTTTCAAATAAGACAAATGCATTGGCAGAAATATCTTCGGTTGCAAGATATTCGAGCCCGCCACCAATTATTCTCTGAACATAACTTGAATCTTGAATCCTCTGAAATAATCTTGCATTTAAATTGAATGGATATCCGAATAACCATGGTTCTAAGTATTTCAATTCGAGTTCTTGAGATATCCTCGTAAGTTTTTCCCAGCTTATTGCAGCGGCACGACCGGTTCCAAAAATATTTCGCAGCGTTATGTTTACCAGTCCGGTTACGTAGCCAGATTCATTTTCATTCTGAGGCGGAATGTACCCGATTACTCCGTCAAAATTATTTGTGTTTCTTTCTTTTACCTTTATTTGAAGTACGCCTGAATTTTGTGAATCAAGATAAAAGCCAGGTACAGGAACCGGATCAAAGAAACGAAGTTTATTCAGTCTTTGAGGAATATTTTCAACTTTTTCCTGTGAATACACTTCTCCAGGTTCAATTCTTAGTTCACGGGTTACAACATAATCTTTTGTCGAAGTATTTCCTGTCACCTCAATTTTATCAATTGAACTTTTCTTTCCTTCATCAAGAGATAAATAAAGATCAGCAAGATTATCGTCGCTGGTACTGTCAGCATAAAGATATACAGATTGAATTTTGAGAGCTGCAAATGGAAATCCCTCATTCTCAAGATCTGTCAAAAGGTTATTAATTAATGATACAATTTCATATTGACTGAAGATCTCACCTTTCAGATAATTAATGGAAGAGATGAATTTTTCAACATTTAAAGAATCTGCTGATGAGAAATAAATATTTTTTATTACAGTGGGTTGGCCTTCATTAATATTCAGTTGAAGTGTCACTTTCTGTGAATCACTTGAAAACTCAACCAACGAACCTTCGAAGGAAGGATTAAAGTAACCATTAAAACTTAATGCCGTGGAAATTTTAGAAAGAGAAGTATCAAGAATTCCTGAGAAATAATTTTGTCCGACATTTAGTCCAGCCCATTTTTTTATTTCATCTTCGCTGAAAACTTTGTTGCTTTTTAATTCAATTCTGTCAACCTTCTGAGCAAATACAACAACATAAGAAGTGACTAGTAGTAAAAGAATATATTTAATCTGGAAGGTCATTAATTAGTTTTATTTTCTTGCCAACTGAACTTATTTTTATTTGCTCAACTATTGATTGTGCGTCATCTTCATTGACATCACAAACTTCAAAAGATTTTGCATTGCAAATTCCAAGTGCAGAAGCGAAGCGAAGTTGTTCTTCAAAGTTTAACTTGTTATGCCAGCCATAAATTAATCCGGCTGTGAAAGCATCACCACTTCCTGTGGAATCTATCGCATCAATTTTAGGGAGAGTAATTTTATAATGAAAGTCAAAATTCGAAGCGTAAAATGGTTTTTCAGCATCAGTTATGAATGCTTGTTTGACTCCTTTATTGTAAAGTGCGTCCAGCAAAAAAAGAAAATCGTTTTCCGATTTCAATTTTAAATCAAGCGATGATTGAATTTCTTCAGAATTATTATGAATTATTGTTGGTGATTCATCAAGACATTTTTCAAGATGATTTCCATAAGTATCACAGACAGAAATTTTATCTAACCGGTTCGCTATTCTAATACCTTCAGGAAAAATTATATTGGCAGCTTCACATGGTGAACTTCCTGAAAATACTACAACTTCACAAGTAGAAATCATTTTCTCCATTTTCAAAATAAAACTCTCTACTTCACCAGTAGTTACTTCTGCATCTGTTCTGAAAAACGAATAAAGTTTTTTTTCAGATTCATCAATTATGATTGCAGCCTCGCGGGATTCGCTCTTAGTATTAATTTCAGAAAAATGAATTTGTTCCTTTTGAAGAGATTCACGAAGCAACTTTCCATTGCTTCCTCCAATAAAAAGTAANGCAATATTCTTTANGCCAAGTTTGTTCAGCTGACGGTTAACATTTATCCCTTTGCCACCTGCTTTAAGAATCAATTTTCCATTTCTGTTTACTTCAGATAAGTTTATTGCAGGATAATAAAAACGTCTTTCAAGAAGTGGATTTATTGTAACGGTAAGTATCATCGTTTAATTTCAGAGACGTCTATAAATATTTTGACAGTTGCAAGACTAATTTGCCGAAAGAAAATTCAATATGACAGTTGAAATTAATTAATATCTGAACCTGTACAAATCACCATAAAGTGGAGTACTTGGATCTAATCTGTAATCGCCGAACCCGTTATTATCGACAAACAAAAAG
>JGI20214J51650_10002597_pt1 | contig 11387 bp, 6 predicted proteins | sample WetSurMetagenome_FD_51650 | JGI IMG/M metagenome (IMG submission 51650)
CTCACCGCTGTCTTCGACGAGTCCCAGATCTACCGGATCGACCACTACCTCGGAAAGGAGACGGTGCAGAACATCCTGGCGTTCCGCTTTGCCAACGCCCTCTTCGAGCCGATCTGGGACAGGCGCTACATCGACCACGTGCAGATCACCGTGGCCGAGCAGATCGGGATCGAGCACCGGGGCCCCTACTACGAGCACACCGGGGCCCTTCGGGACATGATCCAGAATCACCTCATCCAGATCCTCTGCCTGATTGCCATGGAGCCGCCCGTATCCTTTGACGCCGACGAAATCCGCAACAAGATGACCGACGTCCTCCACGCGATCCGTCCCATTCACCCGGATCACGTCCACGAGAGCGCCGTCCGCGGGCAATACGGCGAGGGCTGGATCGCAGGCGAGCACGTGCCGGCCTACCGCGCAGAGCCCGGTGTGGCGCCCGACTCCACGATCGAGACNTTTGCCGCCATCCGGTTTTTCGTCGACAACTGGCGCTGGCAGGATATCCCCTTCTACATGCGAACGGGAAAGCGCCTGCCGACCCGGATATCCGAAGTGGTGATCCAGTTCAAACCGGTGCCCCATCAATCCTTNCCGGCCACGGCGATCCGGGACTGGCAGCCNAACCGCCTGGTGCTCCGCATCCAGCCCGANGAGGGGATTCTCCTGCGNTTCCAGGCCAAGCGGCCCGGCCTGAGGGTGAACCTGAGCCCCGTGGCCATGGACTTCCTCTACCGGGAAGCCTTCAAGGCCAAACCGCCCGAGGCGTACGAGACGCTGCTCGTCGATGTCATGCTGGGGGACCCGACCCTCTTCAAGCGCACCGACCAGATCGAGGCGGCCTGGTCCATCATGACGCCGATCCTGGAGGCGTGGGAGATGTCNGCGCCTCCNGANTTCCCCAATTATGCCGCAGGCACCTGGATCGTGGAACCGGCGGAGGTGCTGATCGCCCGGGACGGCCGGAACTGGCTGATGCCCGCCGCCATCGAGCAGCAAGGAGAGCGAGCGGGGGAGCAAAAGAAGGAAAAAGAAGGGTAACCGAAATCGATCAGCCCGGGGGAAACGATCCCATGGATTCAAAACCGGTGGAGTTTCAGCATGTGCCGGCCCGGTTGGCGGGCCTTGCCGAGATCGCATCCAATCTCTGGTGGAGCTGGCATCCGGCAGCGAGGATGCTCTTCAAAAATCTCAACCGCCAGGTCTGGAAGGAGAGCACGCACAACCCGGTGAGGGTGCTCCAGGAGCTCCCGCAGGAAGCCCTGGCTCCCTTCACGAACGACCCGCTGTACCTCGGGGAATACGACGCGGTCCTCAAGCAGTTCCAAAACGAGCTTGCCGGGGAGGACTGCTGGTGCAACGAAAATATTCTCGCCCATGAGGAGCACACGGTGGCCTATTTCTCGGCCGAGTACGGCCTGCACCATTCCCTGCCCTTCTATGCCGGCGGGCTGGGGTTTCTCGCGGGGGATCACATCAAGGAGGCAAGCGACCTCAGGATCCCGCTCGTGGCCGTGGGGTTCATGTACCCCGAAGGGTACGTCCTTCAGCACATCCGCGACGACGGCTGGCAGGAAAGCATCGACCAGCCCCTTTACCGCGACGCCGCATCGATCAACCGCGTCCTCGACGAAAAGGGCAACCAGCTTGTCGTGAAGGTCCCTTTCATCGAGCCGCCCATTCACGTCGCCGTCTGGAAGATCGACGTGGGCCGCATCCCCCTGTACCTCATGGACACCGACATCGAACAGAACGACCCCTGGAACCGCGGCATCTCGGCGCGCCTCTACATCGGCGACAGGGAGTTGCGGCTGCGCCAGGAGATCGTCCTGGGCATCGGCGGCGACGAGGTCCTGGACACCCTGGGGATTTACCGCTCCATCCTCCACCTCAACGAGGGGCACCCCGCCTTCACGCTCCTGGAGCGGATTCGCGAGAAGGTGACGGAGGAGAAGCTTCCCTTCGAGGAGGCGGCACGGCAGGTGCGGGACACCTCCATCTTCACAACCCACACACCGGTGCCTGCGGGCCACGACGTTTTTCCCTTCGCCCTCATGGAGAAGTACTTCAGCAGCTACTGGCCCTCGCTCGGGCTTTCCCACGACGAGTTTCTCCAGCTCGGGGTCAACCCGTCACAACCCCGGGCGGGATTCAACATGACGGTCCTGGCCCTGAAGCTCGCGACCTTCCGCAACGGCGTGAGCCGCCGGCACGGCGAGGTGACGAGGCAGATGTGGCAGAGCCTCTGGCCCGGCACAGAGCCGGAAAAAGTCCCCATTGATTCCATCACCAACGGCATCCATGTCCCCACCTGGATCGAGCCGAAGATGCAGCTTCTCTTCAACCGCTACCTGGGTGAAGACTGGCTCGTCAACCACGACGACCCCACCGTCTGGGAAAAAATCGACGCCATCCCCGACGAAGAGCTCTGGCAGACCCACTACTGGCTCAAGATCAAGCTCATCGACGCCGTGCGCGAACGCGTTCGCCAGAGATGGGCGAAGGACCGCATCAGCGCCTCGAAGGTGCTTGCCGGGGGCACGCTCCTGGACCCCTCGGTGCTCACCCTCGGCTTTGCGCGCCGGTTTGCGACGTACAAGCGGGCCGACCTGATCCTGCGCGACCTCGAGCGCCTCAAGAGGATGCTCAACGATCGCTGGCGGCCCATCCAGATCATCTTTGCCGGCAAGGCCCACCCCGCAGATGACGGGGGAAAGCGTCTCCTCCAGCAGGTTTTCAGGTCCGCCGCCAACCAGGAGCTGGGCGGCCGCATTGCCTTTGTCGAGGACTACGGCGAGCAGTTCGCCCAGTACATGGTCCACGGCGTCGACGTCTGGCTCAACAACCCCCTGCCGCCCCTCGAGGCCTGCGGCACCAGCGGGATGAAAGCCGCCCTGAACGGCGTTCCCCAGCTGAGCATCCTGGACGGCTGGTGGGTGGAGGGCTTCAACGGGAAAAACGGCTGGGCGATCGACGGCCGCGAAGACATCCAAAACCGCGACGACGTCGACGCCGCGGCAATCTACGATCTTCTGGAAAAGGAGATCATCCCCCTTTACTACACGGCCTCGGAGGACGGCATCCCCCACGGCTGGGTCCGGGTCATGAAGGAGACTATCCGCAGCAACGCCCCCCGGTTTTCNACGCGGCGCATGGTCAAGGAGTACATGGAGCACTTCTACGTACCGGCCCTGCAGGCCATAAAGGAGTGGAAATAACATTGGGCGGAAACACCGGCTCGCCCCTGCCCGGCTGATGCCCGCCAACATTGCAAGGAGGAAGTAGAGATGAAAAGAACCATTACAGCATCGTGGAAACTTTTTGCAGTGGCTTTCCTGGCCGGCGCCATCTCGATCGGCGGCATGGCCGCCTGCTCGACGGCGGACTCTCCCGTTGCCACGGGAACGGCGGAAAAATCCCGACCTGCCGTCGACCTGAGCACCGCCATCATCCAGGTCGCCGAGAAGACCATCCCTGCCGTGGTNCACATCGAGGTGACCCTGAGCCGGGAAGTCGCCAACCCTCTTCTGCCCTTCGAGCAGGNCCCCTCTCTTCGCCGGTTTTTCGGCGTCCCCAAAATGCCCCCCAAGTACAAACAGGAGATGGTCGGGCTCGGCTCCGGCATGATCCTCGACGCGCAGGGGCACATCCTGACCAATTACCATGTCGCGGGAAGCGCCTCCAAGATCGAGGTCGTCCTTGCTGACGNAAGCCGCCACACGGCNAAGGTGATCGGAACGGACCCGAAAACCGATCTGGCCGTCATCAAGATTGCGGCATCGGGAGCCCTCCCCACGGTGACCTTCGGGGATTCCGACCGGCTGCGCGTCGGCGAGTGGGTCGTCGCCATCGGCGCGCCCCGGGGCCTCGACAAGACGGTGACCCAGGGGATCATCAGCGCCAAGCACAGGCGGGGTATCATGGACCCCGCGAGCTACGAGGACTTTCTCCAGACCGACGCCCCCATCAACCCCGGGAACAGCGGCGGGCCTCTGGTCAACCTCTACGGCGAGGTCATCGGGGTGAATACCGTGATCGCCTCGGCATCGGGCGGCTCCGAGGGGATCGGCTTCACGATCCCGTCGAACATGGCCGTTTATGTCTCCCGGGCCCTCATCGCCAACGGCAAGGTTGAGCGCGGCTGGCTGGGCATCAGCATCAGCAATGTGGTGGCTCCGTCAACGGGCACGCAACCCGCCCGGGGGGCCCAGGTGATGGACGTGGTCAAGGGGGGCCCGGCAGAGCGCGCCGGGTTGAAGAAAAATGACATCATCACCCGCTTCGGCGACGTGGAGATCACCGATTCAAGCGAGCTCCAGAACGGCGTGGCTGCCACACCCTCGGGCCGCGACGTGAAACTGACGATCCTCCGGGACGGAAAGCAGCAGGAAGTGACGGTGCGGATCGGCAAACTCGAGGACTCGACAAAGTTCCTGGGCGTCTCCGTCAAGGAGCGCATCGGCGCCGAAGTCCGGGCCGTCACGGCCAAGGAAGCCGAGAAGTACGGCCTGGAAAAGCCGCAGGGCGTCGTCATCACCCGACTTGACCCCAAGGGTGCCTTTGCAAAGGCGGGGCTGGAGATCTCGGACATCATCCTGGCGATCGGGGATCAGGCGATCGAAGGGGTCGACGGCTTTGTCCGGCTCGTCACTGCCCTGCCGGCCGGCCAGGAGATCCCCTTCACCATCCTGGATCACCGGGATGGCGAGATCGGGACTGTCGGGGTGACTCTCAAGTGATCCGTCGACTCTCTCTATCGCGGAAGCGGTGTGTCTGCCTGACGGGAAGAGACGTTCCACGTCTCTTCCGTGCCGTGCCGGCGCCGGGACGTTCTCGGCAGGAAAGGCTGACCGGCAGTTGCCGAGGTTGACCCCATGAAGAAAAACACCCCAACCGACAAGGGACGGTGTCCGATCCCTCCGATCAGCAACTACGGCATCATCGCCGATTGCCATTCCGCCGCACTCGTGTCCCGCGGAGGATCCATTGACTGGTGCTGCATGCCGCGGCTCGACTCCGAGAGCTGCTTCGGCCGCCTGCTGGGCTGGGAAAAAGGCGGTTACTGCCTGCTGGCTCCTTCCGTCGAGCATGAGACATCGCGCCGCTATCTCGAGAACACCCTGATCATCGAGACGGTTTTCAGGTCCGAAGGCGGGGAGGCGCGGCTCGTGGATTTTTTCCCGATGCGCGAGGGAGGCAAACACCGGCCGCATCACCAGATCATACGCATGGTCGAAGGCATCCGGGGGCGGATTCCCTTTTTCGCGGAGATCGCCCCTCGGTTCGATTACGGGGCGATCAAGCCCTGGATCCGCTGCACCCGGGGGTATTTCACCGCCGTGGGAGGCGATGCAGGATTTCTGATATCGGCGGACTTTCCTCTGAAGTTGAGCCATCGTCATGAAGTCTCCGGGGCTTTCGAGATCGGCAGCGGCGAGAGGGCTCGTCTTTCGCTGATGTTCCGTCGGCCTGAAGATCTCGAGGAAGGGCGGGTCGAGCCGCCCGACGCGGCCGAGATCGATCGTCGTTTCGAAGGGACGATGGACTGGTGGCGCTCATGGTCGAACAAGGGAAAGAGCATCGCAGGGCCGTATGCAGAACCGGTCAGGCGCTCCGCCATCGTCCTCAAGGGGCTCTCCAATGCCCCCACGGGCGCCATAGCCGCAGCCGCGACAACCTCCCTGCCCGAAGTTCCGGGAGGCAGCCGAAACTGGGACTATCGCTTCTCGTGGGTCCGGGATTCCTGTTTCTCCGTCCGCTCCCTGGCGGAGCTGGGTTATACCGCCGAGGCGGACGGGTTCCGCCGGTTTATCGAACGGAGCGCCGCGGGAAGCTCAGACGAACTGCAGATCCTGTTCGGTCCCGGGGGGGAAAGACGCCTCCAGGAATATGAAATCCCGGAACTTTCGGGCTACCGGAACTCGAAACCGGTCCGAGTGGGAAATGCCGCCAAGGGGCAGCGACAGCTGGATGTATACGGGGAGCTGCTCGAACTGGCCTGGAACTGGCACAGGAGGGGCCATTCGCCCGACGACGACTACTGGGAGTTCCTGGAGGGCCTGGTCGACGACGCCGCCCGTCTCTGGTGCGAACCCGACCAGGGCATCTGGGAGATGCGGGGGGCACCGCGCCACTTCGTCCAGTCCAAGGCCATGTGCTGGGTGGCCCTGGACAGGGGAATCCGAATCGCCGAATCGACGGGCCGCAGAAGTCCCCTCGAGCCCTGGAAGAAGGCTCGCGGGGACATACGGCGGACGGTCGAAAAAGAAGGCTACGATGCAGAGCGCGGTGTATTCGTGCAGGCTTTCGACACCCGGGACCTGGACGCATCCCTGCTGCTGATGCCCATCTTCGGCTTCCTGGATCATCATGACGATCGAATGGTGCGGACCCTTGCCGCCATCCGCGAAGACCTCGAAGTGGACGGTCTTCTCCGGCGCTACCCGCCGGGGACAGACGGCCTCGAAGGCACGGAGGGGACGTTTCTGGCCTGCACCTTCTGGCTGGCGGAATGCCTGGCGAGGCAGGGTCGATTGGAAGAAGCCCACATGGTTTTCCGTCGCGGCCTGTCCGCCGGGAATGATCTGAGTCTCTTCTCGGAGGAATTCGAGCCGGCCGGCTCGATGATGCTCGGGAACTTCCCCCAGGGCCTGACCCACCTGTCCCTCATCGCGGCTGCCGTGGCGATTGCCGAAGAAGAGCCGAAGAATGAGCGGGGGCAGAGTCCCGGAGCCGAGACATACAGGAAATCCCCCGGGCGTTGAGTGCCTTCCGCTCGCGGTTCTTTGCAGCGGGAAGACAGTGAGCGCAAGCAGGGTGTCGTCATGGACCTTTTCGACATCATCACGATTCTGATCACGCTCTTGGCGGTCTTCAGTGATATCAATTTCCGCTATCTGCGCCTGCCGAGCTCGATCGGCCTGATGCTCTGCGGGATGGTTTTTTCCCTGGCCCTCATCGCCTCCAGGTGGCTGGGATTGCGCGCCGATTCCATGGCGCAAAACATCATCCTGCACGTCGATTTCCACCGCCTCCTGCTGAACGGTATGCTGGGCCTTCTTCTTTTTGCGGGAGCCCTGACAATCGATCTCAACGTACACGGTTGTTGTCTTTTCGATTCTCGTCCACGGGCTCACCCTGGAAAAGTTCATCCGGATTCCGGTCAGCAGGACGCGGAGTCCCTTCAGCGAGGCGGAGAGGGCGGAAAACAAGAAACAGGGACCTGATCACGAACGGGCGCCTCGCCGAGAGGCGGGACCTCTATACGGCTGTGCAGTCTGGAACCCGATCGGGTGAATCACGACAGGGAGGAAAGCGATGAAAGCCATCTGCATGACGCCCGGCACAAAGGCCCTTCGGCTGGAAGAGCGGCCCGAGCCTCTCATCTCGGCGCCTGACGAGATCAAGCTCCGGGTGCTGATGGTCGGCATTTGCGGGACCGACCGGGAAGAAGCCTCCGGAGGGCGGGCGCTCGCGCCGAAGGGGCAAAAGGAATTGATCATCGGCCATGAAATGATGGGACAGGTCCTGGAGACGGGCAAGGGGGTTTCGCGGTTCAAACCGGGCGATCTGGCCGTCTTCACCGTGCGGCGCGGATGCAAGGCCTGCCTGCCCTGCGCGATGAACCGGCCGGACATGTGCCTCAGCGGACACTTCGGCGAGCGCGGGATCTGGGGACTCGACGGCTACCAGTGCCAGTACGTGGTGGACCGCGAGGTCTACGCGGTGCGCGTGCCGCCCGAACTGGCCGATATCGGCGTTCTCGTCGAGCCCCTCTCGGTTGCCGAGAAGGCCATCGACGAGGCGCTGCGGATCCAGTTCGCCCGGCTGCCTTCGGCGCCGGCCTCCCTGGCCTGGTTTTCCGGGAGGCGCTGCCTCGTGGCAGGGCTGGGCCCCGTGGGCCTGCTGGCCGCCCTCGCGCTGCGCCTCAGGGGGGCCGAGGTGTTCGGCCTGGACGTCGTCGATGAAGACACGGCCCGGCCCCGGTGGCTTTCCCGGATCGGCGGGACCTACGTCGACGGCCGCAAGGTCCCGGCGGACCGGGTCGGTCAGCAGCTCGGCACGATGGATCTCATCTTCGAGGCCACCGGCGTTGCTTCGCTCGAGTTCAATCTGCTCGATGCCCTGGGCCTCAGCGGGATTTACGTGCTGACGGGGATCCCGGGCGGCGAGCGCCCGCTGAAGCTGGCCGGGGCCGAGCTGATCCGGCAGATGGTCCTGGGCAATCAGGTGATGGTCGGCAGCGTCAATGCGTCGAAGGACCATTTCCAGATGGCTGTGGATGATCTCTTCGTTGCCCGGCTGCGATGGCAAAGCGCCGTCCCGGAGCTGATCACGCATCGATACCCTTATGCCGATTTCGAGATCGCCTTCGAACGCCACGGGCAGGACGACATCAAGGTCGTCGTCGAGTGGGGGGCCTTCGAGCCTGCGGGGGAGACCCATGAGCAAGGCTGAAAGCGGGCAGCGGTTCGTCTACGCGGCGGCCAGTGCCGGTGCGCTCGGCGGGCTGCTCTTCGGTTACAGCGTGGGCGTCGTATCGGGAGCGATTCTCTTCATCCAGTCCGAATTCGGCCTCTCGCCGTCCGCCGAGGGGCTCGTGGTGAGCGCCNCTTCTCTCGGNGCCATCCTGGGGGTGTCGTCCGGCGGCATCCTTTCGGACCGCCTCGGCAGAAGAAGGACCCTGATGGCGGCCGCTGTTGCAGGAATTGCCGGGGCTGTCGGCACGGCGCTGTCGCCTTCCATCGGCTCTCTGATCGGCAGCCAGGTTGTCGCTGGCGTCGCCATGGGGGTGGCCTCTTTCAGCGCCCCGCTCTATATCTCCGAGATCGCCCCCGCCCCGTCACGAGGGCGGATGGTTTCGCTGAACCAGATCGGCCTGACCGGCGGGATCGTCGCAGCCTACGCGGCCGACTATGCGCTGTCCTCCCTCTCCGCCTGGCGATGGATGTTCGCCGCAGCCGCCGTGCCCGCCGCCGCGCTGGGGACGGCGATGGCTTTCATGCCNGAGAGCCCCCGCTGGCTCATGGTTCATCACAGGGCTGCCGACGCGACNTCCGTGCTCAAAAAACTCCGGGGGAAGGTCCCCGTCGACGGGGAGATGAGAGAGATCGAGGACAGCCTTCGGGGTCAGAGCGGGAGCTGGCGTAATCTGGCGAGCCCGCACCTCCGGCCGGCGCTGCTTACCGGTATCGGGCTGGCCCTGTTCCAGCAGGGTACGGGGATCAACGCGGTCCTGTACTATGCTCCGACGATCTTCCAGCTGGCCGGTTTCGAGAATGCCTCATCGGCCATCCTGGCCACGGTGGGAATCGGCACAGTCAATGTCCTCGTGACCGTCGTGGCCATGCAGCTGCTGGACCGGGTGGGCCGAAGGCCGCTTCTCCTGATCAGCCTGGCGGGGATGGCCGCCTGCATGGCCGTCCTCGGGTTTTCCTTCCATCTCGCAGGCCTGGTGCGCATCCGGGAGTGGCTCGCCCTGGGCGGGTTGACTCTCTTCGTGGCGTTCTTTGCCATCGGCCTCGGCCCTGTTTTCTGGCTCCTCATCGCCGAGATCTACCCCCTGGCAGTCCGCGGCCTCGCCATGAGCGTGGCCGCCGTGGCGAACTGGGCTGCGAATCTGCTGACGGCCCTCTTCTTCCTCGACATGGTCGAGGCCATCGGCAGGGCCGGCACATTCTGGTTCTTCTGCTTCGTCGGGGTCCTCTCCCTGTTCTTCGTCCGGGCCTGGGTTCCGGAGACGAAAGGGAAAAGCCTCGAGGAAATCGAGGCCCAATGGCACGGGGTTCTGCATTTCCATTCCGAAGGAGGTTGATCATGACAAGCGGAACGTTCGCACCGGGATGGCCGGGAAGCCCGGCCCGCTGGACCTCGAGCGCCAAGAGCGGCGTCGGGACTTCCCTCAGCGCCGCGAGCCATGTCTGGTTCACCCTGAGCCACGGCATCGTCAACGAGGTTTATTACCCGCGCGTGGACCAGGCCTGCACGCGCGACATGGGCCTCATCGTAACCGACGGGCAGGAATTCTTCTCCGAGGAGAAGCGCCACGCCCGCTCCGTGGTGACCTGCCTCGCCTCGGGGGTGCCGGCCTATCGGGTCGTCAACGACTGTGATGCCGGGCGCTACCGGATCGAGAAGGAAATCCTCACCGACCCCCTGCGGGACTGCCTGCTGCAGAAGACGCTGTTTGTGCCTCTCAAGGGCGCGCTTTCGGACTATCGCCTCTACGTACTCCTTGCGCCGCACCTGGCCAACTGCGGCGCAGGAAACACGGCCTGGGTCGGGGACTACAAGGGGACCCCGATGCTCTTCGCCCGGAGAGGGGACGTCACCGTTGCCCTTGCCTGCTCGGTTGCATGGCTCAGGCTCTCCGTCGGGTTCGTGGGCGCCTCTGACGGGTGGCAGGACCTGTCGCGGCACAAGACCATGGCCTGGTCCTATGGGCACGCGGAAAACGGAAATGTCGCCCTGACGGGTGAAATCGATCTGGCGGCCGGCGGGGAAAGGTTCGTACTCGCCCTGGGCTTCGGGCGAGATGTGAGCGAAGCCGGGAATCGTGCGCTGGCGAGCATCCTCCACGGGTTTGAGCCCGCGAAAAATCAGTATATCGGGGAATGGCAGGCGTGGCAGGATTCCCTGCCGGCGGCGCTCGGCAGGCGGGACAGGGAAACCCAGTTCTATCGAGTCAGCACGGTTGTGTTGAGGACCCATGAAGAAAAGGGGTTTCCCGGCGGGCTGATCGCCAGCCTCTCGGTCCCCTGGGGGTTCGCGCGGGGCGACGAGGACTTGGGCGGCTACCACTTGGTGTGGCCCCGGGACCTCGTGGAGGCCGGGGGGGCGCTGCTGGCAGCCGGCGCGCACGACGACGCGTTGAGGATCCTCAATTACCTGCAGGTGACCCAGGAGGCCGACGGGCACTGGCCGCAGAACATGTGGCTCGACGGGGAATCCTACTGGGACGGCATCCAGATGGACGAAACGGCCTTCCCCATTCTCCTGGTCGATCTGGCCCGGAGGGAAAAAATCATGGACGCAGCGCAGACGGCGGGCTTCTGGCCGATGGTGCGCCGCGCCGCAGGCTTCCTCGCCCGCAACGGCCCCTCCACCGAACAGGACCGCTGGGAGGAAGACTCCGGCTACTCGCCCTTCACGCTGGCCGTCGAAATCGCCGCCATGCTCGCCGCGGCCGACATGGCCGACTCCTCAGGGGAGAGGGCCGTGGCGGCCTATCTCCGGGAGATTTCCGACGCCTGGAATGCCAGCATCGAGCAGTGGACCTACGTGAGGGGCACGGACCTGGCCGGGCAGGTCGGCGTCGACGGGTACTATGTGCGCATCGCCCCGCGGGAAGTCTCCGAGGCAGCCTCCCCGCTGAGCGGCTTCGTCCA
>JGI20214J51650_10002599_pt1 | contig 11382 bp, 14 predicted proteins | sample WetSurMetagenome_FD_51650 | JGI IMG/M metagenome (IMG submission 51650)
GGTACTTACGCCGCTGAAACTACAATTATTAATAGCGGTTTACAAAGTGCTAAATGTACAGGAGCTACACAAAATTATGGTATTAAAGAAGTGTTTGCAAGTACTAAAAATTTAACTGTTTTTAATAATAATATAACATCTGGAACAGATGATTATATTGGTTTTGCAATTTATATAACATCTGCAAATAAAACAGCCTTAGGAAGTACAGCAAAAATAAGATTAAGTATCCATAAGGATGCTGATTTAACAGAAACAAATTATTTTAAATATGAAATTGGAACGGCTAGTTTAACAGCTGACCAATGGAATGTGTTTAAAATTGCAAAATCTGCATTTACAGAAGTTGGAACGGCTTCATGGAGTGCGGTCACTGGTGTAAGTTTTAAATTTACAGCTTCGCCAGATAGTTCATGTAGTTTTTATGTAGATAGCATTGATTTAATTGAAAATCAGAGTGGTAGTAGTATAATGGGTGTAAATGGTGGTGGATTTACTTATACAGATGAAACAACATATTTTAAATTTGTTCCAACATTAGAAATTTTGGATGCTGATTATTTAGAAAATGTTACTTTAGTAGGTCAAAGACATGATGGCAAAAAGGTTAAAATGGTATTAAAAGAATGTTTGAATGATGGGAAAATATCATTAGGATTGCAGGAAAAAGATGAAGCCGTAAATGGTGTTGAATTTACTGGTCATTATACTGCTAGTAGTCCAACTACTGTCCCATTTGATATTTATGAATATGTAGCTTAAGGAGGTGTATTTTAATGCCTATTGGTGTTTTTAGCCCAGCAGTGCCAGAACTTGCAAAAGATATTTTATTAGGTGAAGGTATTGTATATAAAAATTATGGTGAAGCAGGAGAAGCAATTATAGGAGCAACAAGNTCAGGAAGTAAGTTAGAAATAGACAGATCAATTAAAGAAATTAAATTTGATGGAGCATATGGACCAACCAAATCAATGAGAAGGTATGAAACATATGTTGTTAAATTAATTATTAATTTCTTAAAACTAACTTATACTAATTTAGCTTATGGCCTTCCTGTTACTGTAAGTGATGGAAGCGATAAGGACGGAACATATAAGAAAATTAGTTTTGATCTTGAAATTGCGGCGGCTGATGTTTTAACAAATGTTGCATTTCTTGGATATAAAGACAATGGAGATTATTGTCTAATTAAGGTAGAGAATGCCTTAAATATAGATAAAATTGGATTAGATTTTAAGGAAAAAGATGAGGTTACAAGTGAGATGACATATACAGGATTTTACACATATGCAGCTCCAACAACCCCACCATTAGAAATAAGGGAAGAGGTATAAAAATGGATAGGAAATTAAAGAAAAAAGAATTGATGGTGATAAGTAGGATATTAGAACGTATTGATTTTAAGCGTTATGCTGAATATCTGCTTTCTACAAAGATTGAGAAGATAATGAAGGTTTATAAAGATGGAAAAGGTCAAAATGATGAAAACAAAGATTCTAAATTTAAATTAAATGAAGATGGAAAAGCTAAAGTTATTGTTTTAGTGGGAGACCTTTTCGCATTTATTATTCAAAATATACATAAAGTAGAGGATGATATTGACGAATTAATTAGAATGTATAAAGGGTATACTCAGAATCAAGTAGAAGATCTTGAAATAGATGAATATTTATCTATATTAAAAGTTATATTTTTGGCTGGTGTACCTAAAGTTATGTCTAATTTTATTGATATTGAAAATGTTAAAAAAAACATGAAAGCGATTTAAATTCATTAGAATTATTTACAAATATTATAAATTCCTATGTATTTATCATGGATTTTTTTAAGGAAGAAAATATTATTCCTCATATGATGAATTATTATAGGGATTTTTCATATGTTGAATATATTTTAGATCTTCCTTTTGATAGAGGATATAAATTATTTAAAAAGTTTCAGGAAGATTTTAAAAATAGTATTACTGAAAAAAGTAAAGATAGGATTTTTAAAATTTGGTTAATTGATCTTCAAAATGGATATAAAGGAGATTTTGAGACATATTTTAAAAATCAACAAGAAAATATAAATATTAATAATATGTCTAAAAAAGAAAAACAGAATGAAGAATCTAGGATAATTAAAGAAATTCAAGAAAAAAATAAGATAACTAAATTAAAAATTAAGAAGGTGTTTTAATTGGCTATTACAGATTTTTTTATTGATTGTGTAAGAAAACGTGAATCAGTAACTTTAAATGATACTCGAAGAGCAATAAAAAGTTATACTTCTACTTCAATTACTGGTTATGTTGGAAAAGGTAATACAAAGTATGTAAATGTAGCTGATAAGATAACAACTGTAATGCAATATAATTTTTATTGTGATGATTTTGATTTAATTTTTGGTGACATAATTGTTTATGAAAATAAAAATTATGAAGTAATTAGTAACCCACAAAATACAACACATAAAAATCATCATATAAAAGCAATTTTACAATTAATTGAAAATGTAAAATAACACAACCAGAGAAGTTATTTATTACTGGCTGTGAAGGAGGTGTAAATTAATGAATATATTTGATTTAGTTGGAAGTATAAGGCTTGAAGGAATAGATGCTATTGGTTCAAAATTAAATGACATTGGAAATAAAATGGCAAGTGTTGGCGATAAAATACAAAACTTTGGAAATAGATTAATAGACAATGTTTCAAAGCCAATTGCTGGTATTGCTATTGATGGAATTAAATATAATTCAACTATGGAGGATTTAACTACTTCATTTGAAGTTATGTTAGGAAGTGCAGAAAAAGCAGGGAATATGGTTGATAGATTAAAAAAAATGGGAGCAGCCACACCATTTGAAACTACCCAATTAGCGGAATATACTAAAACAATGTTAGCTTTTGGTTATACTGAAAAAGAAGTTATTCCCATTATGTCAAGACTTGGTGATGTATCGCTTGGTAATAATGAAAAAATGTCATCATTAACAAGAACTATGGGACAAATTAATGCATTGGGTAAATTGCAAGGTGGTGATTTAAATCAATTAATTGGTCAAGGTTGGAATCCTCTTAATGAAATCACTAAGAAAACAGGTGAAACCATGGAAGAGGTTAGAAAAAGGATGTCAGCTGGTAAAGTTTCTTATAAAGAAGTAGAAGATGCTTTAATTTCAGTTACTTCAAAAGGTGGGACATTTTATCAAGGAATGGAAAAAGGCAGTCAAACTTTTTCAGGTATAATGAGTACTTTAAAAGATAATTTTGATAGTCTAATTGGTGAGATAACAAAGCCTTTATTTGATTTTATAAAAAGTTCAGTTATACCAGTATTATCTGATTTAATCGGTAAAATAGGTGGTTTAGATAGTTCTACTAAAACAATAATAGGAGTTGTAGCGGTTGTATTAGCAGGAATTGGCCCATTAATAGCAATATTTGGAAGTTTAGTTATTGTCGGTGGTGCTGTAATAAGTGCTTTTGGTACTATAGCAACAGTTATATCAGCGGTTTCATTGCCTATTATAGCNGTTNTNGCNGGNATTGGTTTNCTTNTAGGTGCTTTTNTNACTGCAATTGCTAGTAGTTCAAATTTAAGAAATGAATTTATGAATGCTTTTAATTTTATTAAAGAAAAAGTATTAGATGCCGCAAACTATGTAATAACTCATTTTGATCAAATTAAGGGTGCATTTATGGACTTTGTTTCAAGAATACAAACTTTTGTAGTTCCAATGGTTGATATGTTTATAAATACTATTAAAGGTATCGATTTTAAAGTATTATTAGATTCATTTAATAATATAAAAAGTTCATTAATGGGATTAATGCCATTATTTCAGGTTCTAGCTGGTATTGTTGTTTCTGCAATTGGTATTATTATTAGTGTTTTAAATGGATGGTTAAAAATGTTCCCTAGCTTTATAGCATTTTGGACTAATTTATATTCATTGGTAGCTTCAACACTTGGTTTAATAATAGGTTTAGTTACTGGAAATACTAAAATGATTACAGATTCATTTAATAATATGTGGAATAGTATTAAAGGTGCATTTTCAAGTGGAATAAGTATTATAAAGAATTTTGTAACTGGTTTTGTTGATTCAATAACTACATATTTTAAAAGTTTATATAATGCTATTGTTGGACATTCTATAATACCAGACTTGATAAATGGAGTTGTTAGTTGGTTTAATAAATTACCTTCATTAGTTTTGGGTGTTATATCTACTTTTGTATCTAATATAATAACCAATTTTAGTAATTTAAAAACAAATGTAATAAATGCTATAAGTGGTTTAATTTCAAGTGCTATTAATAGTTTTAATAATTTTAAATCAAAAGTTGTAAATGTTTTTGATTCAATGAAAAATGGAGTTATGAATATTATAAATTCATTAAAAAATGGAATAAGTAATGTTTTTAATAATATATCAAATTTAGCATCTAATGTAGTTGGAGCATTCGATAATATAAAAGATGCTATAGGTGGAGTAATAAATAAAATATCTAAAATAAAAATACCTTCATTATCTAGTTTAATACCTGGATTTGCTGGTGGAGTTACTAACTTTGGCGGTGGTTGGGCTATAGTTGGAGAAAATGGCCCAGAATTAGTAAATTTACCAAAAGGCAGTAATGTTGTAGATTCTGGAAGAACTAAAAGCATAATGAATAATAATAGTTCTAATATAGTTAAGTCTGAAAATAATATATTTAATATAAGGTTAGATACTTCAAATATTGAAGATCTAAACAAAATGTTAAATATATTTAATTCTCTTAAATCTGAAAGCATAACAAGGGGAGGCGGTTATTAATGGGATGGGTATTTAGTAATGATGGAAGTGGTAGTGGATATACTTGGAGTGGTAACAATACTTATAATCAACATGCCGCAAAAATTACAATACCGTCGACATGTGCAATATATGCATTGACTGCTTATGCTGCTGGTTATTATGCTGCTGTTTATACAAGGCTTGCTATTTGGAATAAAGGAGATAATAACGGTGGAAATGGTGCAGTATTAGCCCAATCAAATACATTTCTTATGGCTGATGGTAGCGAAAGTACAATGTATACAAATAGTCAAGTTTTGCCAACACCAATAATATTAAGTGCTGGCGATTATTGGGTTGGTTTATATAGAGCCCCTAATGGTAGTCATATAATAAGGACTGTTAGTGGTAGTGGTGATAGTTACAAAAGAACTAATACAAATTCATTTCCCGATATTGTCGGGTATACATCTGGTTATACCGTAGATAGTAATGATGAGGCATATGTTGGAGCTTTTTTGATATTTACACCAGATGCACCAACGGGAATATCAGCATCTAGAGTTTCAGATACAAATATTTCAGTAAGTTGGACAAATACTAATCCTACTTCAAGCGATAAAGGATATGATAATGTATATTTAGAAAGATGGGATAACGTTACAAGTACATGGGTAGCAAAATCAAATTTAAGTGGAACAACAAATAGTTATAATGATACTACAACGCAAGCAAATAGACAGTATAAATATAGAGTAAGGGCTAAAAATATAGCTGGTTATTCTAGTTATAATACTATGGCTAATCCTATTAATACTACACCAGCTACACCAAGTAATATTATGGCAACAAGATCGGACGGAAATGTCGTTATCACATGGACTGATAACGCAACTAATGAAAATCATTATGAATTGGCTAAAAATGAAAGTCTTGACGGTGGTTCAACGTGGGAAGGTTGGAACTATGTATCTATACCCCAACAAAATGCAGGAGCAACAAGTTATATAGATACAGACCCTTACACGTACGGTATATATGCCGTTAGATCTATAACTGATACGTACGGTTCATTAAATAGTTCATGGGCATATTCTAATGAAGTTGAAGGTTTAAGTATACCAGATTCACCAACAAATGGTTTGCCCAATAGTTCAGTATTAGATGCTACAGAAGCAAAAACATTTACATGGACTTTTAACACAAAAGATACAAGCGATCAAACTAAATTTAGTATTCATTATAGAATTGTAGGTGCTGGAAGTTGGACGAGTTTAGTTAGTGAAGAATTAAGTGCAGTTTCAAGTTATGTAGTGGATGCTGATACTTTCGAAAATGGTCATAATTATGAATGGCAAGTTAAAGCTTGGGGTGCATACTCTACAGGTTCGAACTGGTCTAGTACTTTTACTTTTACAACTACAACAAGGCCGACAGCTACTATAACAGTGCCTAGTGTTGAAGATTATGAATCTTCAACATTGACCGTAGAATGGGATTATAGTCAAGATGAAAGTAATTCACAAGCTGAATATATAATTAATTTATATGATTCCAATGATATTTTATTAGAAAGTAAAAATAGTAGTTCTATTGTGGCTAGTGGTGGAAGTGATAGCGAAACATTAAATACAAGATTAACAGATTCAACCACTTATACTGTAGAATTATTCATAAAAGAAAGTAACGGATTATGGAATACAAGTATTATAAATGTTGAATTTACAACAAATTTTCCCGTACCATCTACACCTATTATAAGTTTATCATTAGATTTAACTAAAGGTGCTGTAAATATAGCAATAGAAAACCCACCGCCAGAAGGAGAAGAAACGGAGGCAAGTTATAATAATGTATATAGATCAATTGATGGTGGAATAACATATGAGTTAATATTGTCTAATGTAACAATTAATTCTACAGTAACCGATTATACACCACTTATAAGTGATGTTGTTTATTATTATGTAGATGCTATAAGTGAGGCTGACACCTCTAAAAGTAGTTCTATTGGAAATTTGGATTGTACTATGATAGGTCATTTTATATTGAATGCTGGTAGTGGGTACGAATATTATCAATTGTTATATAAAGATGTTAATTATTCAATTAAAAGTGGTAGAGACACTCAATTAAATAAATATGAAGGCAGGGAAAATCCTGTAAAATATCAAGGTATTGCAAAAAATTTTGTAATTAGTATTAATGCTGAAATTTCACATACTGAATATGATAATTTACAATCTATAGTTGACTATATAGGCAGTCAATTTTATAGGGATTGGAAGGGAAGGCGTTTTAAATGTGCTATAACTGATATACAGTTTAATAAAATAGATGGATATCATTATAGTTTTAGCTTTATTATTACTAAGGTTGAGGAGGATGTTATAAATGGATAATAGTATTTTCCTTAACTCTAGATATGAATATTTTAAATATGAATTATTAACTATTCAAGATTCAATATATAAACATAAATCATGGGTAACCAAATATGTAAATTCAGCAAAAATAAAAATAGATTTTACAAGAGATATTCTTTGTAGCTTAGATATTAATATGAAAGAAGATTTAACAATAAATTATTTATCTGATTTAATAAAGCCTTGGTATTGTATAGTAATAAATGATATAACATATGAATTCCCCTTAGGATGTTATATGTTATTATCTCCTAAAAGAATAAGTGATAGTATGATTGTTACAAGATCAATAACTGGATATGATTTATTATATGCACTAGAACAAGATAAATTAACGGCTAGTGTTAATTATGCAGCTGGAACTAATGTTATAAATACTATAACNAGTTTATTNNCTGGTNTTGGTACATGGGTTACTCATAATATAGAACCAATAACCCTTACACTTAGTGAGCCTATGACTTATGAAATAGGTAGGTCTAAATTATTTGTAATTAATGGTCTTTTAAATGCAATTAATTATTATCCATTATTTATGGATGGTAATGGCATATTTAGGGCTATTCCTTGGAGTAATTCATATAATCCTATTTGGGAATTTAAAGATAATAATCAAAGTCTTTATACTAAAGGTATTGATGTTATTATGGATTATGCACAAATTTATAATAAANTTATTTTAATTTCAAATCAATTAGAGCCTGACACTGANCCNCTTNTAAGTNTAAAAACTTTTGAAGATCTTTCGCTGGAAGATCATCCATTTTCATATACAAGTATTGGAAGATATATTACTCAAAAATTTGATAGTGAGGCAGTAAGTCAAGAATATTTAGATGCTAGGGCTACAAGGGAATTATTAAAAATGTGTGAAATTGAAGAATCTATAAATTATAAACATGCTTTTATTACAAATAAAGATAATGATGGATTGCCTTATCAAGGAGATGCATTTAAATTTTATAATTCTTTATTAAATTTAAATGCAACATATAAAATTCAAAGTATGGATTGGGATTTATCAATAGGAAGTTTGGTAAATACTGTAATTAGGAGGGTTAGGAATATATGAATGAATTAATTAGTTTAATTTTAAATAAAAAAAATGAACAAGTTTTATTAACTGGAACTGTTACCGCTTTAACCCCTAATTTAACAGTTGAATTGGTACCAGATGATACAAGTATTATTGTTATACCTATAACAAGTTTAATAGATATTAAAATTGGTAGTCGTTTATTNTTGGCCCGATTTGGAAAACAATTTGTTGCAATTGCGGTTATAAATTCAGTTACTACAAANTTAGAGGAAATATCAAGAGTGGTTATAAAATCTGCTGATGAAAGTGTTACCAGTTCTACAGATTTACAAGATGATAATCATTTTGTAAATATGGCTCTTGAAAGTGGATTTATGTGGGAAATAGATGCTAATTTATATGTTATTGGTTCTACTGGTGATTTTAAGGATTTATGGGTATTAGGTGGATCGGCTTCCTTTGATGCTGGTGGTATATATGGTGCTATGCATAATAAAGGTCCTGGTGTTTCAACTGCATCATATTTTGATGGTGGTTATTTATATAGTGCTGGATTAGACTTACATACTTATCCTAGTACTGTTTATGCTTTTGGTACTGTAAGTGGGACTAGTTGGGGAACATCTATCAATCAAAAATTTTTAGTTACAACATCTGGCGGTGCTGGAACTGTAAAATTACAATGGGCACAAAATACAAGCAACGGAACTGCAACAACTTTGAAAAAAGGTAGTTATGTTAAAATAACAAAATTATTTGAATTATAAAAGAGTCTAATTAATTAGACTCTTTTTTATTATATATATCTTTATGATATAATTTCATTGGGATATTTTCAGGTCCAAAATTTATTAACATAAATTCATGATATTTATTAGGATTGTCAAATAATACTAATTTAATTCCAGTTACTTTTTTCTTTAACAATCCGTTGCTATAAGGTACTTGAATTTTACTTGTTTCGGAAATTTCTATAATATGATATAGGAAATTTCCTTTGTTTTTTTCAAATCCTGCCGATAAAATTCCATCCATTTGAGATTTTATTAATTCATAATTTTTTTCATTTAATTGTATCCAAGCACCAATATAATCCCTATTCGTTGAATATCCACATTTTCCTAATGTAAAATACTTTATATTATTCATTGTTATCATCCTTTCTATTTAATAAATATAAATAAGTTAAACTTGCTATTAACACAACCAGAGAAAATATATAATAAGTCATTTTTAATTTTCCTCCTAAAATATTTTATGGTTATCAATTTTCAATGTAACAAACATTTTGTTATTCATATCTAATTCAGTAATTGCCTTTGAAGTAATCATTGCACTAAATCCATTTTCAGCTCTGAAAGTCATCCAAATTATTGCTTTATTTGTTTCTGTATTTAAAGTATAATGAATTTCATTATATTCATCATATTTAAATGAATCTGGATTTCCTAAATTTGATTTAACAAGTTTTGTAAAAGGTCTTATAGTTCCATCCCAAGGAGATGTATTTTTTTCTAACCATTCATTAAATTTATTAATTCTTTGTTGTTTTTCGGTTAACTTAAGTGTTTGCTTATTTACTGATATATTTATAGTCTTGGTTTTAGTTTTTGGAAATTTTCCTATGGTTGATTTTTGTTCTTTAAACATATTACCACTAAATANNTTAAACCATATGCAGAATGTCATTAATGCACCAATATAAGCAAGACTATTTTTATTTGTTTTTCTTTTAATTATTTTAAATACTTTATATTCTGGGAATATAATCCATACTAATATATTTAATAATTTATCCATTTTAATTTTCCTCCATATAATATTTATTTTTTATTTTTAATATATTACATAGTAAAATATATCTTCTTTCTAGTTTGTCTTTATCTTCCATAGTCTCTCTATATGTAAAAGGACATGTTTCTTGATTTATATTATTAATTATAATTATGCAACTATCTATTAATTTTTCAACTTGTTTATGCTCTTTAAGAAGCTTATTTCTTTCTTTATTAGTCATTATTTACACTCTCCTAATCTTTTAAAATAATTTCTATAGTATCATTTCTATTTACTGTATATAATATATTTGCTATAGGAATACTATAATAAAGTTTATATATATCCTTATCATTGGTATCTCTTTCGTTAGTTAAATATTTTATGAAAAAGATATTTTCATCTATTTTAATGTCAATTATTTTATTTTCCTTTTCACTATCAAATATAATATAACTTTTATGTAATATTTTACATTTCATTTTAATCATCCTTTCTTATAGTTTCATCATTTTCATTGAGTATTTTTTCAATAAATGGCTCTAATTCATCAAATTCAAATCTATTTTCAGGATATTTTTTTATAAGTTTTTCTTCAGTTATTGAAATAGATTTTTCCTTAAAATCATCAATATTTAAGTTTAAATTAAATAGCTTTTGATTTATTTTATACATTCCATCATTGAACCTTTTATGCGATTCAATGATATTTTCTAAATGATTTTTTGTTAAATAGTCTATCTCTTCAAGGTTTTCTAGTAAGTTTTTTTCAAAACTTCTAGCTTTTAAAACAATTATAAAAGCTAGGCCAGTTACGGAACCAATCCCAATAGTTCCGTAAATAATTAATAAGATATAAATTATAGTCATGACGTTTTTTCCTCCTTAGATTTTTTTACTTTTTCTGATATTTCGGGATAGGTTTTTTGTAATTTGCCATAAACTACCCCTAATCTTTTTCCAGNAAGTTTATTAAAATCTCTTAATCCTGGTACTGTTTTGCCATCTTGTGTGGTGAATCTACTGGCAACTTCTAAAATATCAATCATACCAGATTCTTTCTTGTTTGATGCAAGATAACATATATTCTTTATCTTGCTTAATATTTCTTTTTCTTCATCTGTCATTACTGGTTGTGGTGGTGGTGTACTCTGTGTAGGTTGTGGTTTTTTTGGTTCAGCCATATTTTCTATAAGATCGGTACTAGGTAGCATTAATATACTTGTTAGTGCGTATCTTCTAGTATAAGACTTGACAGCTCCTTCACTCATTACTTCATTTGCCATAAGTTGAAGTTTTCCAATATTTTCTATTCTCGAAAAATCTATTATAACTTCCCTTGTTTTGTCGGATTCGCAATCATACCAAATTCC
>JGI20214J51650_10002601_pt1 | contig 11379 bp, 9 predicted proteins | sample WetSurMetagenome_FD_51650 | JGI IMG/M metagenome (IMG submission 51650)
TTGATTCCCGTCCGGATCAACAACGGCTTTATCCGAAACAATCACGAAGTCTTCTGGTTCAGCGACAGGGATGTCGCCCGCTGTTCAAACATGTTTGGCACCCGCAAGATGGGGGTGGGCCCCAGCAACCGCAAATTGCTCGAAGTCTGCCGCAATTTCCAGCCCGATGTGATCGCACTGAGTTCCGCTGATGTCATCCATCCGGAAACGCTGGCCGAAGCGCGAAAACTTCTACCCAGTGTGGCGATCTTTCAGTACTACATCGATCCGTTGTTTGACGCGTCCAACTTTCGGAATGTACGCAGCAAGGCCGATGTGGTGGACTGGACCTTCGCCACCACGGCAGGCCCCTTCCTTTCGCGGATCGCCGGCTTGCGGTCCAGAGTGGCGTTCATTCCCAATCCGGTCGATCCGAGCATCGATGTCCACCGTTGCCATGAGCATGCGGATCTTCCCTACGACGTTTTTTTTGCCGGGCATATGTCCAGGTGGCAGGATCCCGACGATCTTCGCGGGCGGGCACATGAACTGATACGCGACAGGCTTCCCCAGGCGCGTGCTGCCATCTATGGACACGGGCCGGGCAAGTCATTGTTCGGCGCCGCCTTCATGCAGGCACTCGGACAGGCAAAAATCGGGCTGAATTTCAGCCAGCGCAGCGCGGAGGCAAAGCCGGGGCCAGGCGGCGAACTGTATCTCTATTCATCGGACCGTGTCGGCCTTTATCAGGGGAACGGGCTTCTGGTTTTCTCGACCCGTGCCTTCAGCCTCTCCGAATTGTATGGTTCGGATGCCATGATCGAGGTGGAGGGAGCCGACGAGTTCATCGACAAGCTGCGGTTCTATATCGAACACGAGACCGAGAGACAGAAAATTGCCCGCGCAGGATATGAGCTGGGACATCGCGAATTCAACGAGCGCCTTGTCTCGCAATACATGATAGAAGCCACGCTCGGACTGCCGTTCTCGCACCCCTACCGCTGGCCGACAGATAGCTACAGCAACTGAGTCAGTCAAGCGGTGCTGATAATGGAATCGAATGCCGCGNCCAGCTATCGCACCGACCGGTGCAACATTTTCATCTTGATCGCCAGAAGGCAATGAATGAAATAATAGTATCGTCTGCCCAGCGATCGGCCTATCTTGTATCGCCGCCTGATCAGAAATTGCTTGATCGATTTCTCTTTTCGAGCATCCCGGCGGGCTTGAAATATTTCTCGGCGAGATATCTCGATTTCCGAGATATGGCTTTTGTCCTCCGCGACCGGGTAAGGCTGAACAGCGAGAATTGCCAAGCCCGTTTTCCAGCAATTGTCGATGACATGATCGTCCACCGTGCCGCGGATCGTCGTCGAATAGGCCAGCAGTTTCCGGGCACCGGCGCGGCTCAAGCAATAGGCCTGGCTGCCGATTGCACCCCGCAGTGGAACGCTCAGAGTGCGGCCTCCGCCAAGAGCGAACAACGGATAGCAGGGTGTTGCGAACAATCCCGCCAGTCGGATGAGGTCCCACTTGAAAGTCATCTGCCCGATTTTGGCNAGCAAGTCCTTCAAATCAGTCTGGATCAGAACATCGTCTTCCAGAATGACCGCCCATGGGATGTTTTCATCGACGATTCTTTGCCACAGCTTCTTGTGGCTGATATAGCAGCCGACCTCAGCNGGGGACAAGGGTCTCGAAATGTTGTTGATTACATGAGCTTCATCGTATTTGGCACGATCGCTCTCAGACAGTGCCGAACCATCCGTGCCAGGAAACAGTTCAAAATCAATACCGATTTCGCTGAGCCGCGTACATATTTTTTCCCGACGGTCGGTGCTTCTCTCCAGATTGATGACGAAGACAGGGGGCTACTTCCTGCAAGAATTGCCTTTGGGTTGCGACATGGAATTCATTTCAGTTCGCCTGGAAATTGATGGGATCAAAATTCGCTCCCACTCGTTCAATTCTAAAATCTTGATCTGGGTCAAAGGCATGTCCCAATCAAGTTCAAGATCATGTCAATTCATCCATTTTCTTCAATACAAATCATCATTTACAGCATCCTTAAGTCGTTCATCCCGGATAGTCCATTCGAGGCCATTCGCTCAGGCAGTTCTAGCGGAAGGGGCTCGTCGCGCATTAATGCCCGCCGATCAATCGGTGATGATGTTTCCACAAGGCGAGCGCCCCCTTCCACCGTTCAATCCAGGGTTCGACCTGCTATAAAGGGTAAATACCTATCAGAGGGGGAAACGGCATGACACAGATCATCATCGAAACCAATCCGGATGCAGCGCGCCTGGCCAGTCTGGGCGTCGATCACTGGCCAATATGGGAAAAGGAAAACTCGGAATTTGCATGGGAATATATCGAGGACGAAATCAGCTACATTCTCGAAGGGCGTGCGATCATCACCCCCGAAGGCGGCGCGCCCGTAGAAATAAGCAAGGGCGATCTGGTGACTTTTCCCTCCGAGTTGATTTGCAAATGGAAAGTCGTCGAACCCATGCGCAAGCGCTATCACATTGCCTAGAGCTTACACCCTGCCGCCTCCCGCAAATGGGGGGCGATTGCCGCGGGCGGCTTTGAGCGGCCCCCCTGCTACATGAGACTGGCTTTCGGTCGACGCTTCGGCAAGGTCACCCGGCGGATCGTCCAAATACCGCTCGCCCGCTGTTGAATGGCGCAGCTTGTCTCTCACGGTTTTGGATGTGAGCAGGACCACGTAGTCCTTGATCCGCGCTTCCGAGTCCAGTCTTGCGAATGTCTCGGCGAAAATTCTGTCGATGTCATTCAAAGGCCGATGCGTTTCATTTGCAAGCGCCTGAATGACACTGAAATATTCCGGCTCCCGTTCAATGTGATTTGAAGTCGCCATAAAAACCCCAGCATTCAAAACTGCCCCTATTCAATTCTAGACAACGAGATCCTCTTTTTCAGGCTGCGGCGTGACTACTGATTGACGAGTACGTTCGCACGCCATTCCCTGACCCGGGCAATCAGTGCCTTGGGGCGCTTGCAGATAATCTTCGGGGAATCGGCATGGATTGTGCCGGCATCGCCGTCGAGACAGAGGGGGTCGCCTTCGGCGATGAGGGTTTGCCCCAGCGTGGCCTGTTTGGCGCTTTCGTCGATGCACAGGTCGGCGCAGCCGACAAGACAGACCTTGCCCATCTGTCGCGCGACGACAGCGGCGTGCGAGGTGCGCCCGCCGCTGGCGGTGAGCACACCGCTGACGACCGCGATGCCGGCGATGTCGCTGGTGGCGACATCGTTGCGCACCAGGATGGCGGGGGTGCCGCGCTTGGCAAATGCCTGGGCGGCTTTGACCGAGAAGGCGGCCGGACCCTGGGCCACCCCGGTCCCGGCCGGGACGGCCTGTCCCAGGGGCGGCTTGCCGGATTTCACGTGGCGGAGGGTGATGCCATCGACATCGATGCCGGACAATCTGCCGAGCGCTTCTTCCGGGGTGATGAGCCCGCTTTCGACCTGGTCGACCGCCATGCGCAGCGAGGCGAGATCGGTGCGCTTGGCGGTGCGGGTTTGCAGCATGAACAGTTCGCCGTTTTCGACGGTGAATTCGAACTCCTGGGCATCGCGAAAGTTTTGCTCCAGGGATGCGCCGACCTGGGCGAGCTTTTGCATGAGCCAGTGTGGGACATCGTTTTCGACGCTTACNCGGCGGCGTCCCGAAACGATGTCTTCGCCTTGGGCCTGCTGCAGCCAGTCGATATACAGCCGGTTTTCGCCGTTCGAAGGGTCGCGGGTAAAGCCGACACCCGCGCCCGAGTTGCCGCCGGCATTGCCGAACACCATGCGTTGCACGGTCACGGCGGTGCCCATTTCGTCCGTCAGGGAATTCAGGCGCCGGTACTCGATCGCCTTGTCCGACATCCACGACGCAAACACGGCATGGGTGGCGGCGGCCAGCTGCTCGAACGGGTCCTGAGGAAAGTCCTGGCCGGTGTGGTCGCGATACAGCACGAGGTAGCTGCGTGCGAGTTCGCGCAGCGCCCGAAAATCAAGTTGCCGGGCGATCTCGGCGCCGGTGCGGCGCAGGGTGGCATCCAGCGCCGCCTCGAACGGCGCGGCCGGAACACCGGCAACGATCTCGGCGAAGGCCTGGATCAGGCGGCGGTACGAATCCCAAACCAGCCGGTGGTCCCCGGTGAGCCGCAACAACCCCGCCAGCGAGACGTCGTTGAGCCCAACGTTGAGCACGGTTTCCATCATGCCGGGCATGGAAACCGGCGCGCCCGAACGCACCGATACCAGCAGGGGGCGGCGCGCGCTGCCGAACCCCAGGCCGCTGCTGCGTTCCAGATCACGGATGCCGGATTGCAGCGCGCTCGACAAGTGTGCCTTCACGCCGCCTCCGTTGCGGACGGCGCTGCACCAGTCTGTGCACATGACAAAGCCCTGCGGNACCGGCAGGCCTATGGCGGCCATGCGGATCAGGTTGTGCGCCTTGAAGCCGGCGAGTTGCACATCCGGCACGCCGTCACGGCCGGTCAGGTCGAAGACGTGGAGCCGCGCGGCGGTTTTGTGATTTGTCCTAGGCATGGATCACCTTGCCCATCACATGGTCGCGCAGCAGCAGCGCNACATGCATCAGGCCGTCCGCTGCCTCTTCGAGATTGCGCGCCGCCTCGACGATGCCGAACACTTCGGCGAACGGCCGGGANTCGCTTGCCAGTGTGCGCTTGACTTCACGCTCGGCCAGGTCGCTTGCATGTTCCATGGTGCGGATGGCATGAACTGCCTGCAGAAAATCGTCCATATCCTCGCGCGGCACGCCGCGCCGTGCATGCCGCGATGCGGCCAGGGCCTTGACCAACTCGCGGCTCGCACTGGCAACCGGATCGACGAGCTTGCTCAGCGCGGAAATACTGGTGGCGTTTGCCTTGGGCGAAAGCGTGATGTGGAACATCGCTTCTTCCAGATCGTCGGCGATGTCGTCGGCAGCGCTCATCAGTTGCAGCATGAAATTGTCGCCCTCCAGCAGGGTGCCACGGGCGCTGTTCAATTCATGGTCGGCGGCCGTTTCCCAATTCTTGGCCCGTTCCGCCATCGCCGCAACCTCGTGCTGACGCCCGACCTGCGCTGCTTCCAGGGCGGTGCGCACGGTATCGGCCAGTTCCACAATCAGTCCGGCGTGTTCGAGCGCGATATCCAGCAGGGCGTCTTCGGTGGAGCGCACCTGCGACGCCAGCTCGGTACGGATTTCATCCGCCACCAGCGAGGCCGGCCGGCCCTGCTTCAGGCCTTCGAGCGCCTGCTTGAGGTTGAAGCGCAGGAATTGCACCGCCCGGCCTTCGCTCAGCAGCGCGTCCAGCCGGTCGCCCGGCTTGAGCTGTCCGCCGTAGGCAAAACTCATGGCGTCGAAAATCAGCTGCTCGCCACCGGCCTTGAGCCAGGCCATGTGACCGATGTTGCCGTCGGCCGCCCACTTGAGCAGATCGATGGCGGCCTTGCGTGGGACGAACAGCCGCAGGCGCTTGCGCGCGCGATTCCAGTCGATGAGAAACACCAGTCGCGAACCGAGATGGCCGAGATAGTCGCGCAACTGAGCGCCGCTGCGCGCCGTGTGGATTCCCGTGCAGAGCTGGTAGACGCCATCTTGCATGCCCGTGTCCTTGCGCGAGCGCGTGTCCTGCCACTGGACCTCGTAGCCATCGAACAGGCTCTGGAAAAACAGCAGACGGGGCAGGTGAACGTCGGCATAGGTGACAGTCACGGTTCGGCCCGTGACATGGATCACCAACACATGCGCATCGGTGGTGCCGATATCGTTTTCCAGAACCAGTTTGTCTCCCACGCGGGTTGCAGTGGCAGACAGTCCGGGATGATCGAACTTGAGCGGCGCGGTGCGGTTGATGCCCGCCATGAACGCAGTGATCAGCGCGCGGTCGGCGTCACGGATGCCATAGGCGCGACAACCACTGATGGTTTCGCTGGCCAGGCTTCCCTGTAGCGCATTCAGCGCCCGGTGCATGTCCATCACCAGAAGATGGAGGCTGTCTCCGGCCTCGCGATCGCCCGAGGTGAGGGCATGGATCTGCTCAGCCGCCAGTTCGTCGCTGCTCGAATCCGGAACCGCAAAAGCCTCCAGCCGTTGCGCGAACGCAGCGCTTTCCGCGGTCTCGGCGGCGCGCAGCGGCTCCAGCATTTGGACCACGTCGGACAAGGCGTCCCTGACGATGGATGCAGAATACGGTATGCGGTAACGCCCCTTTCCCACCGGTTCGGAATCCCCGACCACACGATCCAGATTGCCATCCTGCACCCCCGCAGCCAGGCGCTCGGCGCGCAGGCTCGACGTCACGGCATCAGGACGCTCGGCATGCGCCTGGGCTGCCTGCAGCAGGGTGAACCGGTATTTGACGCGGTCATTGGCAGACAGCGCGCGATTGACCAGGCTCGGCAGCAGCAGTGCCTGCTCGTTCAATGAATCCAGGATTCGGGATTTTTCGGTCATAGGAAAGAGGCTAGCTTCACCATATTAGAAGAATATGACAGACAAGGATGGTAATAGTCGTTCCTGCTTCACTTTCCGGATTGCCAAGTCAGTTCAACTATTGAATACTGACCTTTTCGATGACCGAGAAGAGAGAAATCCAACATGGCTGACGACACCAGCAAGCCCGCTGAAACTGCACCGACGGTCCCCACGCCGGCCGCCGGCGAAAAGCCCCAGGCAGCCAAGGCGCCGGTAAAACGCAGCGCGCCCCGGGCCGTGANGCCCGCCGCTGCGAAGCCCGCCCGCAAACGGAGACCGAGCCCCGCCAAACCGGCGACGGCAACCCGCAAGACCGCNCCTCGCAAGGNGGCGGCTGCGAAGCCGGCACCGCTGATGAAAACCGCGCCGACAGCAAAACCGGCTGTGCAACAATCCNCCAAGCCGGCCAAGGCGAAAAAGGTCAAACTGATTCGCGACCGCTTCACCATGCCCAAGACCGAGTATGCCGTGATCGCCTTGCTGAAGAAGCGCTGCCAGGGAGTGGGGGTTTCCGCGAAGAAAAGCGAGATCCTGCGTGCGGCCGTCGCTGGCCTGGCGAAGCTGAGCGATGAATCGGTGGCCATTGCGATCCGCAATCTTCAAGTGATCAAGACAGGCCGGCCTGCCAAGGCGGCCAAGTAGTCTAGGCCNTCGCCCTGACGGGCGATGGCCTTATGCGGTCAGGCAAGGCAGCGCATGTTGCCGCGGAATGCGCGGTGGCACGCTCAGGGCGAGCGGGTTGCCCGGTTAGGCGAAGGCGTATTTGAGCCCCACCGCTTGCCAGTGCACGGCCTCTTCCTCCAGCGCACGGCGCGTCAGCGGCCGGCGCTCCAGCCAGCCTTCGGGCAGGGTCAGCCGAAAACGTTTGCCGCCGGCTTCGACTTTCACCTCGGGCAGACGGGGTTCGGCACGACTGCGGCACAGGATGACGGCTTGCCGCAGCAACCATACCAGCAGGCGATCATTGTCGGACAGCGCCACCACATCGGCGCCGGACTCCGGCAGTTTGATCAGCGCACCGCGCTGGGCGCGTGCCAGCAGGGCCAGACGCGCCTGGTCGGAGCGCGAAAAGCCTGGCATGTCGGCGTTTTGCAGAATGTAGCCGGAATGGCGATGGTAGCTGCCGTGCGAGACCGAGAGACCGATTTCGTGCAGCCGCGCGGCCCAGTCGAGGAAGCGCTCGTCATTTTCGGTGCCCCGCCCGGCTGCGGCCAGCAGCTTGACCGACACGCGTTTGACGCGCGCAGCCTGCTGGGCGTCGATGTGGTAGCGCCGCATGAATTCGTCGACCGTCACCTCGCGCATGTCCTGCTTGTGGAAGCGTCCCAGCAGGTCGTAAAGGATGCCTTCGCGCATGGCGGTTTCGGCGACGTCCATTTGCTCGATGTCGAGCTCGGCGAACAGGCCGGCCATGATGGCAAAGCCACCGGCGATGACCGGGCGGCGATCGCGCGACAGCCCGGCGAGTTCCAGCGTGTCGAGGTTGCCGGCCCTGATGAACTGAGTGCGCAGTTGCGCCAGTCCGTCCGCGGTGATGCCGCGCTCGGACCAGCCGTTCTGTTCGAGAATTTCGCGCAGCGCGCGCGCAGTGCCGGATGACCCGACCGCCTGCTGCCAGTTGCCCTTGGAAAATTCGCGCGCGATGCGCTCGACCTCGACGCGCGCGGCGACTTCGGCGGCTTTCAGCGCAGCCTTGTCGGTCACGCCGCTGGCGAAGAACCGCCGTGAGAAGTTGACGCAGCCCATGTGCAGGCTTTCGCGCTCATGCGGCTTCAGGCCGTGGCCGATGATGAATTCGGTGGAGCCGCCGCCGATGTCGACCACCAGCCGCTTGTCCGGTGAAGCCGGCAGCGAGTGCGCGACGCCCAGATAGATCAGTCGCGCTTCCTCGCGGCCGGCGACGATCTCGATCGGATGGCCGAGCGCGATCTCGGCCTTGGGGATGAACAGGTCGGCATTCTTGGCCACGCGCAGCGCAGAGGTGCCGACACAGCGAATCGCTTCTGGCGACAGGCCGCGCAGGCGTTCACCAAAGCGGTGCAGACAGTTCAGCGCACGCTCCTGGGTGGCTTCGTCGAGCAGCTTGTCGTCGGTCAGCCCGCCGGCCAGGCGCACGGTTTCCTTCAGCGCATCGAGCGGGTAGAGCTGGTCGCCGGCCACCCGCGCGACTTCGAGGCGGAAGGAGTTGGATCCCAGATCGACTGCGGCGAGCGTATCGTAAGTTTTCATGCGGCGTTGCCAAAAAAGAGATAAGCCATGCCGATGGCGGCGAGTATGCCGGCGACATCGGCGATCAGCCCGCAGGTGACGGCGTGGCGCACGCGTTTGATGCCGACCGCACCGAAATATACCGCCAGCACGTAGAACGTCGTCTCGGTGCTGCCCTGCACGATCGAGGCCAGACGCCCGGCGAACGAATCCGCGCCGTGCGCCTGCATGGTGTCGATCATCATGGCACGCGCACCGCTGCCGGAAAATGGTTTCATCAGGGCGGTCGGCAGCGCTTCCACCCAGCGTGCGTCCAATCCCAGCGCCAGAACGGTGTTGCGGATTCCGCCCATCAGCAGATCGAGCGCGCCGCTGGCGCGAAATACCGCGATGGCCACCAGCATCGCGACAAGATAGGGAATGATGGTGACCGCCGTGTTAAACCCTTCCTTGGCCCCCTCGATGAAAGCCTCGTAGGCATTGATCCGGCGGCGCACCGCCATCAGCAGAAAGGTGACGATGAGTCCGAACAGCAGCAGGTTGCTGAGGATGGAAGACTGCCGCGTCATCTCCGCCGCATCGAGACTGCCGAAATAGGCGACCAGTCCGCCGATCAGCGCGGTGGCCCCCCCCAGGTACGCCATGGTGACGCGATTCCACAGGTGCAGGCGCTGGAACAGGCCGGTGACCAGCAGTCCGATCAGGGTGCCGATATAGGTGGTAATGAGGAGCGGCACGAACACGTCGGTGGGATCGGCCGCACCAAGCTGCGCGCGGTAGGTGAAGATGGTGACCGGAAGCAGGGTCACCGACGCGGTGTTGATGACCAGAAACAGCACCTGCGCATCACTTGCGGTATCCGGCGAGGGGTTGAGCTTCTGCAGTTCCTGCATCGCCTTGATGCCGAGCGGCGTTGCCGCGTTGTCCAGCCCAAGCATGTTGGCGCCCATGTTCATGGTCATCGCACCGAGCGCGGGATGATTGGCCGGTACCTCCGGAAACAGGCGTTTGAACAGCGGGGCGAGGCCGCGCGTCAGCACCTCGAGCATGCCGGCACGCTCGCCGACTTTCATCACCCCCAGCCACAACGTCATGACGCCGGTCAGGCCCAGGGCGATTTCGAATGCGGCCTTGCTGCTGTCGAACAGCGCTTTCACCAGCGCGGCGAAGATGGCGGCATCGCCGAGGACAAGCAGCTTGAACAGGGCAATGAGAAAGGCGACCAGCAGGAAGCCGACCCACAGTGCGTTCAGCATGAAGGTTTATGAAATCCAGCCGGCGATGACAATCAGCAGCCCTGCCACCAGCCAGATCACCAGTCCGCGCCAGATCATGCTGACGGCGCTGTCGATGCCGTCAGGGTCGGGGGGCTGGCCGGTGCCGAGCTCGGGCCGCCACACGGTTTCCCCCGCCACGTTGATGCTTTGCCCCAGACGCACGCCCATGGCGCCGGCACCGGCGGCGAGCACCACGCCCTCTTCCGCCTCCGGCCAGGCGTCTGCCTGGGTTCGCCAGCAATACGTCGCGTCCTCGAAATTTCCGGCAATGGCGTAAGTCAGTGCGGTCATCCGCGCCGGCAACCAGTTGACGGCATGAAAGGCGCGTTGCGCGAACACGCCGAACAGTCCCCGGGTGTCCGACCAGCGCCGGACCAGTATCGATGACGCGCGATACAGCACGGCACCTACCGGCCCGAGAGGCACCAGCAACACAAACCAGAACAGCACGCCGAACATCTGGCGATGGCTCGCCGACGTCACCTTCTCGATCGTGATACGCGCCAGGTCGTCAGCAGTGAATTGGCTGGTGTCACCGCCACGCCATGTGCCAAGTTGCGCACGCGCCCCGTCCACATCGCCTGCTCGCAGCAGGTGCGCAATGCGCTCGGCATCGTCGCTGAAATATTTGAATCCCAGGGTGAAATACAGCACGGCCACATTCCAGAGCCAGCCAAGGACAGGACTGATACCGTCGAGCAGAAAATAGATCAGCCCCACGCCCACCAGCACCGGCCCCACCGCCAGCGCCCAGGCAATTGCACCGTGGCTGAATTCGCCTGCGTTGAACCGGTGTTCCAGCCACTGCGTGAAGCGCGAGAACTGCTGATAGTGCGGCAGAGGCTGCCGCAGCGGGCGCAGATGTTCGAGGACGACAGCAGCCAGGACGGAGAAAAAAGCCATCAGCGATTCATCTCCAGGGTAAAGCGGCCCATCTGGCTTGCCTGCCCGGCCGGTCGATACAGCTCGACTGTCGGCATGATGATCGCCTTCCCGCGCTGCGCGAGGGTGTCGGACAGTGCCTGATAGGCCTTGGACGGCGCCAGCAACACCACGGCCTGTATCTGGGCGGCATACACTGGACGGCGCTCGATGCGCCCTTCCTTCAGCCCTTCCGGGATCGCCGCTGCCGGGGGCAGGATATAGCCCACCTGCGCACGCACCTTGCCGTGGGTGGCGCGCGGGTCGGTGAGAATCACACTGATCGTGTCGCCCGCCTCCACTCTGGCCGCGTTGAATTCATCCAGCGCCTTGCGCTGCGATTTGCGCATATTGCTGATGGGTCCTTCGTAATCCAGGTAAGCGTAGCGGTAGGGGCCCGCTTCGGTCTCGTTCACGCTGACCGAGTTGAACCCGCCCCACCACCAGTAGACCGCAAGCAGCGGCAATAAGAACGCCAGCACAAATGCCGGC
>JGI20214J51650_10002603_pt1 | contig 11376 bp, 10 predicted proteins | sample WetSurMetagenome_FD_51650 | JGI IMG/M metagenome (IMG submission 51650)
GGTTGGAGCTTGATGCGAGTGGCCGGCCCGTCCATCGGCGGTTTTTTGATACTCTGGTTTGGACCGGGCGGCAATTTTTTGACACAGTCCGCTGTTTACATCCTCGTCGCGATTACGATTTTACAAATTAAATTTCCGCCGCGAAAATCGGCTGAAGTTGTCGGCAGTTCTCCTCTGCAGAATATCAGAGACGGTATACAGTATGTCGCTAAAGAAAAATATACCAGGACCTTTATGTTCATGGGGGTCATCATGCCGCTGCTGACTATCCCGATATTCAGCATTCTACCTGCGATCTACGCTGTGGAGGTCTTTGGCGATGAGACGGGCAGGGTATTGGGGTTTATATTGGCATCTGTTGGAGCAGGCGGAATTATCGGCGGAGTAATATCCGCTTCTCTAGGGAGGTTCGAGTACCGCGGCCGTCTGCAATTGATATCGCTTTTCCTGCTTAGCCTGTCGTTGATTGCTTTTGCTTTTACCACCAGTTTGCCTTTAGCTTTAATCTGTATGGCGCTGGCAGGATTTTTCGAAATGATTTTTCTGGTGATCAACCAGACCCTGCTGCAGTTGTCCATACCGGACCTTTTACGCGGCCGCGTAACCGCGGTGGTCAGCTTGAGTTCATTCCTTTCACCTCTGGGAGGTATGCTGGCCGGCGCCGGTTCCGACCTGCTTGGCGGACCGAAAATGATCACTATCATACTTGCNAGTATAGCTGCCTGTATAGCTGTCTTGATTTTTATCGTCTCGCCGACCGTGCGCAACTATCGATTAAGCCAGGGTTTGAAGTCTAACCTGCCCTGGGAATAGCCAAACTCTTTATTAAGTTCTCGNGATAGTTACCGGGTATTTAATGTTATTCAGGAGAGTGTAGNATGGCAAGAAAAGGTCTGATCGTCTACNCGTCCTATTCGGGGAATACAGGGATTGTATTTTAGATGTTCCAGTCTTTATACAGTTTTTTGTACTCCTTAGTGTAATACCGGTAATGCTCGGCAACGAGGTCGGCCTGAGCGGCGTTGACCTTTCGCTTTACCTGAGCCGGTATTCCGGTTACAAAAGACTCATCGGGAATTGTCGAACCGGGCGTTACCACCGCCCCGGCCGCTATCACGCATTTTTCACCAATTACGGTCTCATCGAGTATGGTGGCATTATTGCCGACAATAGTATTATTGCCTATCCTGGTGCAATGTATCACTGTATTGTGACCGATGACCACGTTTGCCCCTATCTGCATGGATGCTTTTACGTGCAGCACGCTGTTGTCTTCGATATCTGAGTTATTGCCGATGGTGATCGGGGCAAAATCGCCCCGTATGACTACTCCGGGCCAGATACAGCAATCTTCACCTATCTCGACATCGCCGATGACATAAGCCCGTTCGCTGATCCAGGCGGATGCAGCGACCTTAGGAGTTTTTCCGTTGAAAGGTTTAATCATCTTTAACCTCCGGGATAATTTATTATAAGGACTGTACTGGCGGGCGGGCAAGTTATAGAATTACGTAGGGATACCTATTGGTTTTACCAGCATTATTTGATATGAATTTAGATTGAGATTATCGTAGATTTTAGTTTGGTTAAGGGAGGGAATTCATGAACAACCCGAGCTCTTCCATCGATGAATTATGCATCAATACAATCCGTGTTCTGACTATCGATGCTGTGGAGAAAGCTAAATCCGGGCACCCGGGAACACCCATGGGAGCCGCTCCGATGGCTTACGTACTCTGGGACCGGTTTCTCAAACACAATCCCGGAGATCCAAAATGGATAGACAGGGACCGTTTCGTCCTGTCCTGCGGACATGCCTCGATGCTGCTGTATTCCCTGCTTTTTCTTACCGGATACGACCTGACTCTGGATGATATAAAAAATTTCCGGCAGTGGGGCAGCAGAACGCCCGGTCATCCGGAATACGGACTCACTCCGGGTGTGGAGACGACCACCGGCCCTCTGGGTCAGGGTTTTGGAAATGCCGTAGGTATGGCTATTGCTGAAAGCCGTCTTGCCAAACAATACAATAGGCCCGGGTATGAGATCGTTAATCATTTCACTTATGTAATTGCTTCGGACGGGGACCTTCAGGAAGGGGTCAGTTCTGAAGCTGCATCCCTGGCTGGAAATTTGAAACTGGGTAGGTTGATCGTTCTTTATGACGATAACGATATATCAATCGAGGGGAATACCAGCATTGCGTTTACGGAAAACGTACCTGTGCGTTTCCGCGGCTATAATTGGCTTGTCATCGGACCGATTGACGGCATGGATATAGAGAGTGTTGATGCGGCGTTGCGTCTGGCACAGGCAGACCGGGTGCACCCTAAAATTATAATCTGCCGCACGGTCATCGGCTACGGCAGTCCCAACAAGGCAGGGACAGCCGCGGCTCACGGGGAACCACTGGGCGAAGAAGAAGTAAAATTGACAAAACAGAGGCTCCGCTGGCTTTTTGCTGAGCCGTTCAGCGTCCCCGCGGAAGTATTGATACACTGCCGGAAAGCTCTGGAATGGGGTAATAACCGGCAACAAGACTGGCTGAAGCTGTTTCAAAATTACCGCCAAAAGTTCCCCCTGGAAGCCGGCCAATTTGAGAAAGACCTGAGCGGAGATTTACCACCGGGCTGGGACGATGAGCTCTCCGGGATTTTTCAAGAGCAAAAAAAACCGATCGCTACCCGTGATGCTTCGGGTCAGATAATGAACTATATAGTTAGAAAAGTTCATGGCTTTATCGGAGGTTCAGCTGACCTGGCCCCATCTACCAGGACGTTGCTCAAAGACCATTTCTACGGCTTCGAAGATTACGTAGACCATAATATGCATTTTGGTGTCAGGGAGCATGCAATGGGCGCCGTTGCCAACGGTCTTTCGCTTCACGGGGGTTTCATTCCATATACCGGGACCTTTCTTATTTTCTACGATTACATGAGACCTCCGGTACGCCTGGCGGCACTTATGGGAATAAGGGTCATCTTTATATTCACCCACGATTCGGTAGGGTTAGGGCAGGATGGCCCGACGCATCAACCGGTTGAACAACTGCTTGGACTGCGTTCAGTNCCGGGCATGGTCACTATTCGTCCCGCTGATGCGACCGAGACGGTTGAAGCATGGAAAATTGCGTTGGAGAGGCGGGATGGTCCGACCGTACTTGTTCTGACCCGGCAAAACCTGCCGGTGCTCGACCGTGATAATCTGGCACCTGCCTCAGGTGTCAGGAAGGGGGGGTACGTACTCTGGGAATCACAGAAACAACCGGAAATTATTATTATAGGGACTGGATCGGAAGTTCATATTGCACTCAATGCGGGTATGAAATTGCAGAATGACGGGATTGCCGCACGGGTAGTCTCGTTACCATCATGGGAGATATTCGATGCCCAGGACACGGCATATCATGAAAGCGTATTACCGCCGGAGATAGACAGACGGATCTCCATTGAAGCTGCTACTTCACATGGATGGACGAACTATGTCGGTTTGAAAGGTATTGCTATAGGTATTAACCGTTTCGGTGCTTCAGCGCCGGGTGAGATCGTGTTAGAAAAGCTGGGCATAACAACTGAACATGTGGTTCAGGAAGCCCGGAAATTATTAGAAGGGAAACGTTTACCGGTCCGATAAGCACCGGCACTTCTACTAACGTCCCGATAACAGCGGCGAACGACTGACCCGAACCAATCCCGAAAACCGCTACTGCTACCGCAATTGCGGTGGATTAACTTCTGTATAAACGGTGTCTTTCTCCAGTTTATCTTTCATATTCTCCAGCACCCAGAACCAGATGTAGCCATCTGCCAGGGATACNGCTACCTGTACACATAGGGCCACCAGACCTGTGAAGTANCGTCCCTCGCCAAAACAGAAGCCTATAAAGGTACCCCATGGTATGCTTAACGCTCCGATGGTTATCGTCGTTGCTTTTAATATTTTGTACTTTGTCCGGAGGTTCATCATCGTACCCCCTTACATCATAAGTTATCATATCCAATTCCTCTGTAATGGTTGCTGAAGAAAAAAGGCATGCCGTTAACAGTCTATTATGGGAAGTAAACATTTACGGCATTTTCGTAATATGATTAGAATGCCGGCGCCCGGACGCCAGCGAACTAATGGAATTTGTCTAGCAATTCACCTATTAATTTTTTTTGCTCTGCCAGGTCAGAATTCGTGTGTCTAATGCGTGATTTTTCTTTGCGAATAAAAATTCGCGTCGATTTTGATAAGTTTTTAGTGTCCATTTTTAATATTTCACTCCTATCCAGGCTAAATATGCTATTATAAATAAATTTCGATGAATTCTATTTATGCGATCGCTCAGTGATACGTATTTACCATATTAAAAACCACCCTTATCATCGGGTGAGCTATTTTGAAACGGATTTAATCTTTATTACTCTTTAAGAATGGTAATGGCAGCTCAATCAACAATAGATTTATAACCTTTTCGAGAAAGGTACACGGTTGNGACGTCCCAACCGTGTACTACTGTTTTAGACAAAGAAATACTGTCCTGTTGCTTGTACTTTGCGATAACAATNGCGGTGATAACCGGTTTATCACTGNAAGGTGCTAATGGATTTGAGTATCTTTGCCGTATTCGGCACGTTTTACCGGTAATCTTGCCGTGTTGAACTATAGCTGTAGTTGCTATTTCCGCCGCGCTCTAGTTTTTTTGCCTGCCGGCAAGCCGGACAGCGCTTAGGTTCATTAGTAAAACCTTTGGTTTGAAAAAACTCTTGTTCGCCAGAGGTGAAGGTAAAAGTAGCTCCACAATCGGAACAGCGAAGGGACTTGTCTTGAAGCTTATCGTTAAGCGTCATTGGNTGACCTCCTCTTTNATAGATTTTTAGTAAGAGCTCGGGTCATCCAATTCTCGTTCGAATTCTGAGTAATATTATAAAGTCTGTATAACCTAAACTTGAACTAACTGATTTAATTATACCACAAATAAACGAATTACAAGGGAAAATGAAAAATATTTATGTATTTCATAATTCGGTAACAATTGTTATTAAGCATATTTCAACGAAAATAGTAGTTTTAACAATATGTAGCAAAGTCATATTTTGGGTCTTGCCAGATATAAATAACAGAGGAGGTTGAGTACTCAACCTCCTCTGTTTGCAACTTAATTACTATTTCTAATGGATAATTACCAGCAGCCTATTTTCTCTTGCGTCTCACGAAATTGAAACGGATGCGGGTCCCGTTCACTTTGTCTTTTTTGTTTACGTTTTCAACGAATTTCTTCACATCGGTTAATGGTTTAGTCTCAGTCATTTCTTTATCCTTTTATTGTTTTTCAAAATCTCATTTTATCATATCCGCTGAGGTAAATCCAATACGGCAACAGTTGACAGTTTTCAGTTATCGGTTTTCAGTTTACAAGGTTGATTGTTTTTACTGACAAAAAACATTGAATACCTTAGCTCCCGAATCACAAATATCCGTAATATTACTTAGTCCCCAAAAAAGAAAATTATGGTAGAATGTATCTAATTTGAAAGNAGAGGNGTGGTATCTATGTTNAACAGGTATCCGGTGAAGAAATATCCGATGGTGGGTGTTTGCGGGTTGGACTGCGGCCTGTGTTCCCGGTTCCATACNGATGGCAAGTCAAAATGTCCCGGTTGCTGCGGCCCGGAATATTTTGACCGGCATCCTTCCTGCGGCTTTGTTACCTGTGCCGTAAAACAGAGGGGACTGGAGACCTGTGCTCAATGTACCGATTGGGATGAATGCGAGAAGATCTACCAGCTTTTTGAAGCTGCCCGGCTGCGCGATTCATTTATTTCCTACAAACCGGTGCAGGAAAATATGAATATATTGAAGACGAAGGGTATTGAGGAATTTGTGCGTTTGGAAACTGCCAAACAGGAATTGCTCTTAAAATTGCTGAATAACTACGATGACGGCCGTGCGAAACTGTTTTATTGCACCGCCAGTCAGCTTATACCTTTCGATAGTCTGAAAAAAACAATCGCGGGTGCTCAGCACAAAATGAAACCCGGTCTGGATATTAAGGATAAGGCTAAACTCATGCGGGGTATCCTGGCCGGACTCGCTGATTCTCTGAAAATAGATTTAAAACTCAGGATTGTATAAAATAAAGATTAAAAATCAAAGATTAGAGATCAAAAAATAGAGCAAAGATGAAGAAAAATTATTGGAAAGGATGTTACGTAATGCCCCAGGCTAAAATCGGCGTAATCGGCGGTACGGGACTATATGAAATCGGAGGTATGACTGATATTGAGGAAATCAGACTGGATACCCCCTTCGGTCCTCCCAGTGATACTATCATTTTTGGAAAACTCGATGGAACAGGGGTAGCTTTTTTACCGCGACATGGACGGGATCACCGGATACTGCCTTCGGAATTGCCTTCCCGGGCTAATATATACGCTCTTAAATCACTCGGTGTTGAATATATTATCGCGGTGAACTCCGCGGGCAGCTTTAAAGAGGAAATCATGCCGGGAACGCTGGTAATTCCGGACCAGGTGATCGATTGTACAAAGGGAAGAACCAATACTTTTTTCGGGAACGGTGTTGTAGCCCACGTTTCTTTTGGAGACCCTTTCTGTCCTGAGCTAAGGCAGGTTTTGATTGCCGCTGCCGCTGAAGCCGGTGCTTTCACACACAAGCGTGGGACGTTTGTTGCCATGGAAGGACCTGCTTTTTCCACGAAAGCAGAGTCCAATCTTTACCGGTCTTGGGACGCGGACATTATAGGTATGACGGTGATGCCTGAAGCTAAACTGGCCAGGGAGGCCGAGATATGTTATGCCTGTATTGTCTGTGTTACCGACTACGACTGCTGGCGGGAAAAAGAAGAGGCCGTGAACGTCGCCATTATCCTCGAAGGAATGAGGCGCAACATCGATATGGCTAAGAAGATAATCAAAAGCTCAGTGGTTAAAATCCGCGGGACTCGTCATTGCCAGTGTGCGGAAGCTCTCAAGGGGGCACTGGTAACGTCACCGGAAGCCATTCCGCCAGAACAAAAAGAAAAGCTGAGACTGATTATCGGCAAATACCTGTAAGAAATTAAAAATCCCCCTTTCTTTAAAATGGGGATCGTACTCCATCCCTTTCATCCAGAGCCTGCCCCCGGCTAGAATAGGGAAGCTAGCGTACTCCCCTTTTTAAAAGGGGGATCGTGATTCATTCTTTCATACAGAGCCCGCCCTCCGGCTAGAACAGGGAAGCTAGCGTATTCCCTCCCTTTTTCAAAAGGGAGGTTAGGAGGGATTTTACTGATTTTGTTCGATATTTGGTTCTTCCGATTTGGAATATTTCGACGGTTTGGATGTCCACAAAAGTAGTGCTATTATTATTCTATCGTATTCACACATAAGGAAAGACTATGGTAATCGATACTCGTTTTAACTGTTTGCCCACCATGATTGGCAGCCTGCCGCATACCGATCCTGAAAAGGCGTGCCGGGTCGTAACCAGGTATTTAAAAGACCTGCCGGCCTGGCCGCAACTGCCCCAACGGTCATTTCTGGAAGATATGAACGCTCAGTACAGTGAAGGTTTTCCGGGAATCTACCTGCATGACCGCCGTATTTCTGTTCAACATACCGCTACTTTTCAGCCGGAACTGGAAAAACTTTATACCGCGTTTTTGGCAAACGATGCTAAAAATTATCCGACCAGCAGGGGGTATGCGTATGGTTTACATAACATGGAGATATTCGCCGGCCGTCTTCCAGCGATCAAGGGGCAATTAGTCGGTCCGCTTACCTGGGGGTTGAGTGTTACCGATGGAAACGGTAAGGCTATCATTTACGATGATATACTGGGAGACGCCGTACCAAAGTTTTTACGGCTCAAGGCAGCATGGCAGGAGGAGAAGCTTAGCCGGATAGCAAAAAATACGGTAGTTTTCCTCGACGAGCCCTACATGACGGCTTTCGGTTCCGCGACTTTTACCCTCTCACGAGAAAAGGTTATTGCCATGATAGATGAAGTACTGCAGGGCATCAAAGGGACAAAAGGCATTCATTGCTGTGCCAATACCGATTGGTCGGTGCTGCTGGCGACAGGAACGGATATTATCAGCTTCGATACTTATAATTTTGCCGCATCGTTATCCTTGTATCCCGCTGAAATGGAAGCTTTTCTCAACCGCGGCGGGGCGGTAGCCTGGGGTATTGTACCCAATACGGTTGAAGCTCTGAATAAAGAATCGGTCAACAGCCTCCGTGACAGGCTGGAAGACGCCATGTCGCCGTTTGTAAAAAAAGGTATTCCCTTTAAGCATCTGGTCGAACACGGGTTGCTCACGCCGAGTTGCGGACTTGCCGGACTGTCTGAAGAAATGGCGGAACGTGTCCTGGAGCTGCTGGCTGACCTGTCTTCCGACATTAGAGCAAAGTACAGCAGTTAAAGTTACAGGTAATAATAAATGTAACTATGAACCATTTAATGATAAATACTATTTGCTAATTGTTAATTGTTTGCTATTCTTAAATCAAAAATCTTGAATCCGTCTCTTATTTTGTGCCTGTCTTCCCGTTTCTTGTGTAAAGAAGAACGGTATTAAGCACAGGAAACAGAATCCGGCACAAAATAAAAACGGGGCAATAGCGTTCGTTTCCGCCAGTTTACCGGCAGCCCAGGCAAATACCAGTCCGCCTAGCCCGCCAAGTCCCGAACTCAGGCTGGTCGCGGTACTGGCATATTTGACTCCGATACCCTTTATCTCTGCAATCATAGCATTAATAATAGGCAGAAGACTGCCGAAACTTAACCCGCCGATAATGACAAGGGTCCATATCACAGGTGGAGTGCTGAATATCGCCATGAGGGCGGTCATCAAGATGTAGATCAAACATGGAACAATATAAAATATCTTTCTCCGGCCATATTTATCGGAAAGGGCAGGAACCGGCAGAGAGGTAATTACCGTTACCAGTAAAAACGCGGTAAGAGATAAAGATGAGGAGACCTCCGTCCAGCCGTTATTTTGCAGGTATTGAGGCAGATAGCCAACAAAACCGACAAAAGAACCTACAATTCCAAAGAAAGTTACCGAGCAAAGCCAAACATCTCTGTTTCCGGCAGCATGACGCATGGATTCTCCGAACGGGGCTCTGGCAACAGTCGTGGTGCCGGAAGGTTCCTTGATTATTACCAACCACAGCAAAGCAAATATAAGCAGAATGCCTCCGTACAGGTAAAACGTATTTTGCCATCCGTGCAGCAGCGGGGCTACCACCGTAGCACTCACTGCGGCTCCTGTCGCCATTCCGACACGGTTTAAGCTCCACCATATACCGCTCGCAGACCCTACCTGCCTGGCGGGAAACCATATAAAGATCGATTTTACTACCACCGAAGGCAGAGCACCGATGATTCCGCCGCCAATGAACATCATGATCGAAAGGAACAGTGAATCTCTAATCAGTCCCCGGAGACCATAGGAAATTACGACAATTAACGTAATAATAAATATTCCTGTCTTAGGTCCTACTTTATCGCCCAGAAGACCTCCGGGCAGCGAGAGAAACAGCCCGCCAAAGGTCGTCATACCCCAGATCATCCCGAGCTGTGACGCATTAAGTCCCAGGTCATTGCCGATCAGAGGCAGCATCACCGGAGTACAGAATTGCTGCATGTAAGTAGTGAATCCGATAAGAATCACCAGGGATAACATCAGCCATTTATTGGTGCCGTTTTCTTTTAAGGCCATAAGGGCATTTCTCCTGAACAAAATACTGAATTGTAATCGAATAATACAGTTATTATAAACTCATTTAGCCCTGACTGCATTAGATCGGAGCCGAGTGCTTTATACCTGTTACTTGCTGTTTGCCACCTGTTACGGTATATTATTTCTATGAACAAGAAGCAGAAAGTTGCTTTGATGAAACACCGGCGGAAGGTAAAAAAACTCAAAGAAGAAAGAAAAGCCGCTAGAGGACACAAATAACCGGTTAATCGTCAAACAATTTTACCGGATCTAAAAAACCAATTGTTCAAAGGTTGCATGTTTGATAAAAACGCTTTTTGCAGCCCGATGTATTCTGTGCTGTTTCCCGATACTGAAGAAGAGGTGAACCACACGATTTAATGTCGGAACTACCCGAGCTTGTCCTTGCTCTGTTAAAACCGGATGCATATCCAGAACCGGTTACACGGATAGAGTTGATGCAGACCCAGATGTCTTTTATATTCATTACCGGTGATTTTGTATATAAAGTGAAAAAACCGGTAAATCTGGGCTATCTGGACTATACAACCTTACCGCAGCGCGAATTCTTCTGCCGCAAGGAAGTTGAGCTAAATCGTCGTCTTTGCCCACAGACTTATCTGAGCGTCCTGCCGGTTACGAAATACGAACAAAAAATAACCGTCAACGGCCAGGGTGAGGTTATCGATTATGCGGTCAAGATGCGTTATCTGCCGCAGCAGTTTATGATGAATGTTCTCATAGGACAGGATATGGTTACTGCTGAAATGGTGGAGCGGGTTGCGGCTAAAATGGCGGATTTCCACAATACAGCAGCGACCGGACCGGATATTATTAAATTCGGACTACCGGAAGCCATAAAAATAAATACCGATGAGAATTTTAATCAGACAGAAAAGTATTTCGGTAAGACTATATCTGCCGCAAAATTTTCGCGTATTAAACAATATACCGTCAATTTTCTCAAAGACCAGGCTGAGTTTTTTATGCAGCGAGCCACTGGCGGTAGGGTAAGGGACTGCCATGGCGATCTTCACGCTGCTCACGTGTGTTTTACCGACGGCATTTGTATTTATGATTGTATCGAGTTCAATGACCGGTTCCGCTATTGCGATGTCGCATCGGAAATAGCTTTCCTGGCGATGGACCTCGATCATTACGGTCGTGCCGACCTGTCCCGAATTTTTACTGAGGCATATGTAGACCACAGTAAAGACAGCGGACTGGCCGCCTTATTGAATTTTTATAAGTGCTACCGGGCTTATGTACGCGGCAAGGTCGAGAGCTTTAAGCTCGACGACTCTTATATCGGTGATGAAGAAAAGAAGCGAGTGCAGACCGTTGCCTCCGGTTATTTCGACCTGGCTGATTCTTATACGCGCGTAAAACCGCTGTTGATCATTACCGTAGGTCTTGTGGGTACCGGTAAGAGCACCGCAGCCAGAGCATTGGCGAAAAGGCTGGGGACAGAAGTTATTGTGTCTGATGTCACCCGTAAAAAACTGGCGGGCATGGCTTCTAAAGACCGCTATCTGGCTGACTACAACGCGGGCATTTACACTCAGGAGTTTAGCCGGCGGACCTACGACGCAATTTTTGATGAAGCCGGTAAGCTATTAGCCAAAAACAGGTCCGTAATTCTCGACGCTTCGTTTATCAAG
>JGI20214J51650_10002605_pt1 | contig 11375 bp, 13 predicted proteins | sample WetSurMetagenome_FD_51650 | JGI IMG/M metagenome (IMG submission 51650)
GGCGGCGAGTTGCGCCCGCGCCAGGTCGAGCGCCGCTGCCAGGTTGGTGCCCGGCGCCTCGATCAGGTGCGCGTCGATCTGGCCTATCGCGCGCCGCAACAGATTGGCGTCGTCGGTCGGCGGCAGCAGCACGCCCGCCTCACCCGCGTAGACGACCAGACCCACGCGCTCGCCCTGGAGCTTGGGCAGCCAGTCCAGCAGTTCGAGACGCGCGCGCGTCAGCCGATCCGGTTCAATGTCGGTGGCCTTCATCGACGCGGACACGTCCACCACCGCCATCACCGTGACGACGTGGCGCGGCGCGACCTGTCCTTGGCGTTCGTCGAGCGGCAGACGCGGACCCGCAGCCGCCAGCGCCAGCAGCGTCCAGGCCAGGGCATGCGCCAGCGCGCGCGGCCAGGCCTCNCGATTCGCTGTCGACAGACTGGCCGCCCACGGCAGCAAGTCGGCATCGGCATAACGCAGCACGCGTGCCCGGCGCCGCGCGCGCCACGCCGCCAGCAGCAGCGGCATCGCCGCGAGGATGAGCCACAGCGGTTCGCGCCAATGCAGATTCACCCATAGATCCATCATGCGGTGCGTCTCAGAATCCAGCCCTGCGCGACGACCAGCGCTACCGCCGCCAGCGCCAGCACCACCCAGTACCATTCACGCACCTGCCGGTGGCGGGCGGGCGCCGCCAGCGTGGGTTCGAGCCGGCCTACCGCCTGGATCACGCGGCTGGCGTCGGCCGCGCTGAGGATGGCGTCGTAATGCCCGCCGCTTAGGCGCGCCAGATCGGCCAGGCCGGGTTGCGGGTTGGTTTCAATACGCGCGGCACGGCTGGCCGCGTAGGGATCGCTACCGAACTGCAGGGCGTGGATCGCCACCCCGGCCTGACGCGCCACCGCCAGCGATTCGGCGGGGGTCAGGTTGCCGGCGTTGTTGTCGGCGCCGTCGCTCACCAGAATGATGGCGGGACGCAGGCGGCGCATGCGCACCTGCTTCAGCGCCATGCCGAGCGCATCACCCAGCGCGGTGTCGCCGCCCGCCATGCCGACCTGCAAACGCCTGATCTGTGCAGCCACGTGGACGCGGTCGAAAGTCGGCGGCGTCAGCGTCGCCACTTCGCTGCCGAACACCATCACACCGAAGCGGTCGCCCGGGCGGCCAGCGACGAAACGGTCGAGCGTGTTTTTCAACACCGTCATGCGCTCCACTTCGAGGTTGCCCTGCTTGAAATCGCGAATACTCATGGTGCGCGAAGCGTCGATCAGCAGCACGATGTCGCGCCCCTCGGGTGGCGGAGCTATCCAGTCGCCCACCTCGCGCGGCTGCGCCAGCGCCAGCACCAGCAGGCCCAAGGCCAGGCCACGCAGCGCGGCCGGACCCCGCAGGCCCTGCGGCAGGTGGATCGTCGCGTCGAGTGGCAAGGCGGGATGATTGAGCACGCTGCCTGCGTCCTCGCACTGGGCGCGTCGCCAGGCNAGCAGCGTCCAGCCCGCCACCAGCAGCCAGAGCCATAACCAGTCGGGTTGCGCCAGTTCAAGCATGGCGCTTCCAGTCACGCACACGGCGGCACAAGTCCGCCAGTTCGTCGTGGCTTGCGTCGACCGACGGTGCGAAGCGCAGGCGCGCGAGCGTCTCGGCCCACGCCGCCCATCCGGCCGGATCGACGCCAACTGGCGGCTGCGCCGCTTCCACCCGCGCCAGCCGGAAGCGCGCGCGCGCCCAGGCATCGAGCCGGGCCGCCAGCACCGGCACGCGGTCCTCGCGGCGCACGATGGCCGTCGCCAGTTTGCGCAAAGCGCGCGCCGACCGACGCCGATACCAGACGCCGACCAGCAGCGCGACAGCCAGCAATGCGATCACGCCGCCCGCCGCCCACGGCAACCACGCGACATCGGCCGCACCCGGCACAACGGGCACGGCCGGCACGACGATATCGGCGAGTTCGTTGCGCGGATCAGCCATGGGCCAGGCGCGCGAGCAGGTCGTCGGCCTCGCTGTCGAGCCGCAGCTGGCCCACGCCGGCGCGCGCCAGCGCCGCCGCCTGGCTGTCGAGACGGCGCAGCAGCGCCGCCTGGCCGGCCACGCGCACGGCGGTCCTCGCCGTATCCAGCCACACCCGCTGCCCGCTCGTCATGTCGTGGAACCGCACCCGGCCCAGATCCGGCAGCGCACGCTCGACCGCATCGACGATCTGGATCGCCCAGACGTCGCAGCGAGCAGCCAGACGCGCCAGCACCGGCTCATGCGCCGCGGCGAGCCAGGCGAAATCGCTGATCAGTACAAGTCGCGCGCCGCGCGGCAGACTGGCTTCCAGCGCGGCAAGGCGGTCGGCATGGTGCAGGGTTTCGCTCGGCGCCGGATCGGCGAGCGGCGGGCACGGTGCGGCCGCCCGCTCGATCAGCGCCAGCGCCGCCAGGCGGCCGTGCCGCGCGGGCAGCGTGTCGTCCTCGCTGTCCCACAGCGTGGCGCCGGTGACGCCGTTGCGGATGACGGCAGCGAACGCCAGCAGCGCCGCCACCCGTGCGCCCTGCGCGACCTTGAGCCGGCGGCGCGTGCCGAAGCGCATGGTCGGGCCGCGGTCGATCACCAGATGCAGCAGCGGCTGACGTTCCTCGCGATAGATTTTCAGATGCGCCCGACCAGTGCGCGCGGTGGTGCGCCAGTCCATGTCGCGGATGTCGTCGCCCGGGCTGTAGGGACGCGACTCCTCGAAATCAAGCCCGCGCCCCAGCCAGCGCGAGGCCCAGTCGCCGGCATGGTGATCGTGCACCTCGCGCACCGGCAGATGCGCCAGCAGGCTGGCCTGCGCCGCCAGCCCGGCGAGATCGTCCGCCGCGATCAGCGGCGCATGCAGCCGCGCCTGCGGATGCGCCGTCCGCAAACGGTCGCGCAGCCAGTATTTCAGGCGGTCGAGCGGGGACTGCACGCGCATTACGGCGCCGGCACGGCGTCGAGCAGACCGGCGATGAAAGCATCGCGGTCGAGTTTCTGCAGGCGCGATTCGAGGCTGAGGGTGATGCGATGGCGCAGGCAGTCGGGCGCCAGATCGCGCACGTCGTCCGGCGTGACGTAGTCCCGCCCCTGCAGATACGCCCGGGCGGCCGACGCATGCAGCAGCGCCAGCGACGCGCGCGGGCTGGCGCCCACTTCCACCGCCCGTACCCAGTCCGCGCGCCAGTTTCCGGGTGCGCGCGTGGCGCGGACCAGCGCGACGATGTAGGTCTCCACTTCGTCCGACACGTGCACCTGCTGCACCTCCTCGCGTGCTGCCAGCACGGTGGCGGCATCGACCACCGCGGCGACCGGGGGATGCCCCGCCGTGGCGTGGGCACGGTCGCGGCGCAGGATGTCCAGTTCCTCCGCGTCGCTCGGGTAATCCAGCGCCACGTGCAGCAGGAAGCGGTCGAGCTGCGCTTCCGGCAGCGGGTAGGTGCCGGCCTGCTCCAGCGGGTTCTGCGTCGCCATCACCATGAACAGCGGCGGCAGCGGGCGCGTCACCCCGCCCACCGTAATCTGGTGTTCCTGCATCGCCTCCAGCAGCGCGGCCTGCACCTTGGCGGGCGCGCGGTTGATTTCGTCGGCGAGGATGATTTCGTGGAACAGCGGCCCTTCGATGAACTCGAACTGCCCCTCGTGATAGATATCGGTGCCAGTCAGATCGCCCGGCAGCAGATCGGGCGTGAACTGAATGCGGCGGAAACTGCCGTGGATGGCGGCGGCCAGGGTCTTCACCGCCGTCGTCTTGGCCAATCCCGGCAAACCTTCCACCAGCACGTGCCCGTCGGCAAGCAGGCCGATGATCAGCCGGTCGAGCAGCGTTTGCTGGCCGACGATGACGCGCGCCAGTGCCTGGCGAAGTTCAAGGATGCGGGCCTGATTCGACATGGGCGTTCCAGTCTTTGAAAGAACTGCAACCTTAGCGGGGCGCCCCGACAGCGGCAATAGGCACTAAGGATCAACAGGGTGACGCTTGAAGGCCATTCCTCCCTGTCATGCCATGCAACAAGCCGCCATCAATACTGCACCACCGCCGGATCCAGGCTGCGCCACAGATACCAGGTGGCGACGGTGCGCCAGGGAGCATGGCGCTCGCCGTGCTGACGCAGCATCGTGGGGGTGGGGCGCTCGTTGTTCAAGTAATGCAGGGCGACCGCTTTCTGCAGGCCGATGTCGTCGACCGGCCAGACGTCGGGGCGGCGCAAGTTGAAGATCAGGAACATCTCGGCGGTCCAGCGACCGATGCCGCGCACGTCGATCAGTTCGGCAATCACCGTCTCGTCGTCCATGTTCATCCAGCGGGCGGGATCGACTCGGCCATCGACGAAGTGCCCGGCAAGATCACGCAAATATTCCGCCTTGCGGCGCGACAGGCCGCAGGCGGCAAGCGCATCCAGTTCAAGCGTGGCGATATGTTCGGGGCTGATAGCCTGCGCGTAAGCGGCAAAGCGCACCCACACGCTTTCGGCCGCCTTGACCGAAATCTGCTGGCCAACGATGGCGCGGGCCAAGGTCTGGAACGGATCGCCGCGATTGCCGAGCACGCAATCGGCATAGCGCGCGATAAGCGCAGCCATCACCGGGTCGGCGGCGGCAAGCTCGGCGCAGGCGGTTTGCCAGTAAGGCGGCGAAGGGAGCTTCACGAAAAACCCATCTGTCCACGAAGGTCAAGAAGAACCACGAAGGAGGAAACAGTCATCTGCCTGGGTTGTCTTCATGTCGCTTCGTGCCCTCTATGCCCTTCAGGGTATTCGTGAATAAAGACTTACCCCTCACAGCAGGATGATGTCGTACTGCTCCTGCGGATAGGTCGTTTCGACCTGCAGCGACACCGGCTTGCCGATGAAGTCGATGAGTTGCGCGAGACTGTCGGATTCCTCGTCGAGGAACAGGTCGATCACGCTCTGCGCCGCAACGATACGGTATTCGCGCGCGCCGAACTGGCGCGCCTCGCGCAGGATCTCGCGCAGCACGTCGTAGCATACGGTCTGTGCCGTCTTGATTTCGCCGCGCCCGGCGCAGGTGGGACAGGGTTCGCACAGCACGTGCGCCAGCGACTCGCGGGTGCGCTTGCGCGTCATTTCCACCAGTCCGAGCGAGGAGAAGCCGCTGATCGTGGTGCGCGTGGGGTCGCGCGCCAGGGCCTTCTTCAGTTCGGTGAGCACCGCCTCCTGATGCTCGGCATTATCCATGTCGATGAAGTCGATGATGATGATGCCGCCGAGGTTGCGCAGGCGCAGCTGGCGGGCGATGCACTGCGCGGCTTCGAGGTTGGTCTTGAAGATGGTGTCGTCGAAGTTGCGCGCGCCGACGAAGCCGCCGGTGTTGACGTCGACCGTGGTCAGCGCCTCGGTCTGGTCGATGATGGCATAGCCGCCCGATTTCAGGTCGACGCGCCGCCCCAGGGCCTTGGCGATTTCGTCCTCGATGGCATGCAGGTCGAACAGCGGCCGGTCGGCGCTGTAATGCTGCAGTTTGTCGAGCACGGCCTGCGTGTAGTTCTGCGCGAACTCGGTCATGCGCTGAAAGGTCTCGCGCGAATCGATGTAAATACGGGTGGTATTCCGGTTGACGAAATCACGTAGCACGCGCAGGGAAAGATCGAGGTCCTGATACAGCAGGCACGGCACGACGCAATTGCCTCGTGACTGGATNCTGCTCCACAGTCGTCGCAGGTACTCGATATCGGCCTGCATCTCGGCGTCCTGGGCAGTCTCCGCCATGGTCCGCACGATGAAGCCGCCGGTGGCATCGGCCGGCATCAATTCGTGCAGCTTCTGGCGCAGGGACTCGCGCTCTTCCTCGCCTTCGATTTTCTGCGAAATGCCGATATGCGATTCCTGGGGCAGATACACCAGATAGCGTCCGGCAAAGCTGATCTGGGTGGAAAGTCGTGCGCCCTTGGTACCGATCGGATCCTTGATCACCTGCACCATCAGGCTCTGGCCCTCGTGCAGGATCTGCTCGATCGGTCGTTCCGGCTCGTTGCCATGGCGCTCCTCCCAGATGTCGGCCACGTGCAGGAAAGCCGCGCGTTCCAGGCCGATGTCGATGAAGGCCGACTGCATCCCGGGCAGCACGCGCACCACCCGGCCCATGTAGATATTGCTGACCAGCCCGCGGCACTGTGCGCGCTCGATATGCAGTTCCTGTACCGCACCCAGGTGCAGCACGGCAACACGGGTTTCCTGCGGGGTGACGTTGACGAGTATTTCTTCGCTCATGTGGAATGGCCGGCCCGCTCAGACAACGAGACCGAAGGCCCTCAATAAAATGGCAGTCTCATATAACGGCAATCCCATGATGCCGCTGTAACTGCCCTGGATGTGTTCGACAAAAGCGCCTGCACGGCCCTGGATGCCATAACTGCCCGCCTTGCCGAGATACTCGCCCGTTTCCAGGTAGCGTGCGATGGTGGCGGTGTCGAGCTTGGNAAACCTGACTTTGCTGGACGACAGGCGCAGTTCCAGCCGCGCCTCATGCTGCATGGCCACTGCGGTGTGTACCTGGTGCCGACGCCCGGACAGGCGCGTCAGCATGGCCTCGGCCTCGGTACGGTCAGCTGGCTTGCCCAGGATAGCGCCGTCGAGTTCAACCACCGTATCCGCCCCCAGAACGGGAAATCGCAGCAGACGCCGCCCTTCCACCGCGCGCCAGCCGCTGGCAGCCTTTTCGGTCGCCATGCGCTGCGCGAAGTCGCGCGCGGTCTCCTTGGAGTGAGGAATTTCGATAACGTCCATCCGGCCGGGCGTTGTGCGCAGCGGCAGCACGTCGAAGGCAACGCCGATCTGCTTCAGCAGTTCCCGTCGCCGCGGCGATTGTGAAGCCAGATAGATGCGCTTATCAACCAGCATGGTTCAGTGGATCCCACTCAAGATCAGACAGCATGGAGCAAGGCACATCGACATCAAGATTTCTGATTTTGCGTGATTCATGTCTTCTCAATCCCGATGGTAGGGATGCCCCTTGATGATACAAATGGCCCGGTACACCTGCTCGGCCAACATGACCCGCGCCAGGGCGTGCGGCAGCGTCAATTTCGACAGACCCATCAGTTTGCCGGCGCGCACCTTGATACTGTCGTCGAGGCCATCCGCCCCNCCGATGACGAACGCCGGTGACACGCCTTCCCCCATCCATCCCTGCAGCCACGTCGCCAGTTCGCGCGTCGTCACCTGCATGCCACGCTCGTCGAGCACGACCGGCACGCAACTGGCAGGCAGCGCCGCCAGGATGCGTTCGGCTTCAATCTGCCGCGCCCGCGCACCGTCTTCTCCGGCCACGCGATGCCCCGGTTTGATCTCGGCAAGCACCAGCGGCAGGTCGGGCGGCATGCGGCGTGCGTAGTCCTCGTAGCCCGCATTGATCCAGCCGGGCATCTTGTGGCCGACGGCTATCAGATNCAGTTTCATGCCGGGTTCAGGTCGACTTGCTCCGTGCGCGGGCCGCTTCGCCCGCGCCCCACAACTCTTCCAGATTGTAATGCGCACGCGTGGCAGGCTGCATCACATGGACGATCACGTCGCCGAGGTCAAGCAGCACCCAGTCGCCAGTGTCTTCACCTTCCGTGTTGCCCACGTATTCGTTCGCCGCTTTCATCTTGACTCGCACATTGTCAGCAAGTGCGCGTGTTTGGCGGTTGGACGTGCCGCTGGCGATCACCATGCGCTCGAACAGCGAGGTGAGTTTGCCCGTATTGAGCACGGTGATGTCTTGCGCCTTGATGTCTTCGAGGGCGTCGACGATCAGTTTGATTTTGTCTTCAATGTTCATGTGGGTGCGTAAAGTTGGTGTTCGTTAATATAGTCGAGCACGGCATCGGGCAGCAGATAACGCGCGCTGCCTTGCCGTGCCAGGGTGTCGCGGATGGCAGTGGCCGAAATCTCAAGCGGCGTCATTTGCCGCAGCAGCACCGATCCGGCAGGCCCGGCCGCCGAAGCATCGGCCACCTGGCGCTTCAGGACTTCACTGTTCAGCGGTTCCTGCATAGCGGCGGACAGTATCAGATCCCCTCCCGGTCGCGCGGCCACGGCGATGTTTGCCAGCCCGAACAAGCGCTGCCAGTCATGCCAGGTCGACAGCCCGAGGAATGCATCCGACCCCAGCAACAGCCACAGCGGCTGCTCCGATGCCACTTCGGCTCGCAGAGCGGTCAGCGTATCCACCGTGTAGCTCGGCTGCGAACGATGCACTTCACGCGCATCGACCACAAAACGCGGATTGCCCGCAATCGCGCGGCGCACCATCTCCAACCGGTGCATCGCCACGGTACGCGGTGCCCCACGGTGTGGTGGCTGCCCGGCNGGGACGAACAGCACCCGGCTCAAGCCGATCGCTCCGGCCATTTCCTCGGCCAAGCGCAGATGGCCGAAGTGAATCGGATCGAAGGTGCCGCCGAAGATACCGATCGGTTCGTGAGGGGTGAGGGGTGAGGAACGAGGGCTCATGCGTCCGCCCTCATCCCGATCGCTTCACGCCTCGCCGTTCTGCTCACCCGCGGACGTGTCCGTCGCCCAGCACCACCCACTTCTGGCTGGTCAATCCTTCCAGCCCGACCGGGCCGCGCGCATGGATCTTGTCGGTGGAAATGCCTATCTCCGCGCCGAGACCGTATTCGAAACCGTCGGCAAAGCGCGTCGAGGCATTGACCACCACGCTGGACGAATCGACTTCGCGCAGGAAGCGCCGTGCCCGGCCGTAATCTTGCGTAACGATGGCGTCGGTGTGCTGCGAACCATGGGTGTTGATGTGGGTCATGGCCGCGTCGATGTCGTCGACCACCTTGACCGCGATGATGGGGCCGAGATATTCCTCGGTCCAGTCGGCTTCCACCGCGGCCTTCAATTTGTCCGCCGCAACGCCGGCGGCCTGCAGGATCGCCAGCGCTTCCGGGCAGCAGCGCATTTCGACGCCCTTGCCGGCGAGCATGCGGCCAATCTCGGGCAGCGCGACGGCAGCGACTCCGCGCGCCACCAGCAGCGATTCGGTAGTGTTGCAGGTACCGTAGCGCTGGGTCTTGGCGTTTTCGACAATCTTCAGCGCTTTCGCCAGATCGGCGCGGTCGTCGACATAGACGTGGCAGTTGCCGTGCAGGTGCTTGATCACCGGCACCCGCGCCTCGCCGCTGATGCGCTCGATCAGCCCCTTGCCGCCACGCGGCACGATGACATCGACATATTCCTTCATGGTGATGAGTTCGCCCACGGCCGCGCGGTCGGTGGTCTCGATCACCTGCACCACGGTTGCGGGCAGGCCGGCGACTTCCAGCCCTTCACGCACGCAGGTGGCCACCGCCTGATTGGAATGCAGGGCCTCGGAGCCGCCGCGCAGAATCGCCGCGTTGCCGGATTTGAGACACAGCCCGGCGGCATCTGCCGTCACGTTCGGGCGTGCTTCGTAAATGATGCCGATGACGCCGAGCGGCACCCGCATCTTGCCGACCTGGATACCGGAAGGGCGGAATTTCAGGCCATCGATTTCGCCGACCGGGTCAGGCAGCGCGGCGATCTGTTCCAGCCCTTCGGCCATGCCGGCCACTGCTTTCTCGTTGATTTGCAGGCGGTCAAGCAGCGCGGCGTCGAGCCCGCCGGCGCGCGCCTGTTCCATGTCGCGTGCATTCGCTTCCAGCAGCTTCGCGACATCGCGCCGGATCGCTGCCGCCATGGCCAGCAGGGCGCGGTTTTTCTGATTGGTGTCGGCACGGGCAATCGCACGCGAAGCCTCGCGTGCCTTCTGGCCTACCGCCTGCATGTAGCTTTTAACATCCATCATCTTTTCATTTCCAATTTGTCGGCCGCCTGGCATCAGGCATGGCCAGCGCCAGGCCCACGCGCAACAGCGTATCCCACGGATCGCCCACCCGTTCCAAACCCTTGGCCTGACGGTCAATCAACGCGAGGTCGGACAATGCTGCTTCGACCTGCAACAGACCCAGGCGTTTCACCGCCCGCTCGATCTGTGGCGCACGCTGCTTGTCGCGCCCCCACAGGGTCCGCATTACATTCGCAGGATTTTCGCCCTGTGCAATGGCTGATTTTAGCCTGAGCAGCACGCGCACGGCCGACGACACCTGCCACAGGATGGCCGGCACGGCTTCGCCAGCATCCTTGAGATCGGCCACAATTTGCGCAAAACGTGCACCGTCGCCAGCATACAGCGCATCCTGCAGGGCGTCGGCTTCCAGCCGGCTGACGTCGACCACGGCATGCTCAACGTCAGCCAGCGTCACGGCTCCCGGCGGCAGCAGCAGCGCGAGCTTGTCGATTTCCTGCTGCGCCGCCAACAGATTGCCTTCGACCTGATTGGCCAGGAATTCCAGCGCAGCGCGGTCAGCGCGCAAACCCTGGCGGGTCAGCCGCCGGTCGATCCAGGTGGGCAACGCGGCACGGTCGATGGGGCGCGCCTCGACCACTACCCCCGCCGAAGCCAACGCCGCAAACCAGCGGCTCTGCATGACTTTCCAGTCCAGCCCCGGCANGCTGATGAGGGTGAGCGTGTCCAAGGGCAGCTTGNCCGCATAGGTCTCCAGCGCCTTGGCGCCATCGACGCCGGGCTTGCCGGATGGTATGCGGATCTCGGTCAGTCGGCGCTCGGCGAACAAGGAGAAGTTGTCGCCGCCGGCAAAAATACTCTGCCAGTTGTAGCGGCCCTGCACGGTGTAAACATTGCGCTCGCTGTAGCCTTCCGCCCGTGCAGCCGTGCGAATGGCGTCGCTNGCTTCCTGCGCCGCCAGCGGTTCGTCTCCCACCACCACGTAGAGTGCGGCGAGTCCCCGAACAAGCTGGTCGGGAAGACGTTCAGCCGGAATGTTCAACTGCGGTTGCCGGGCTGAGCGCTTGCAGACGGCGGATGATCCGTAGCGCAGCGTTGTCTTCCATATCGCGATACAGCAATTTCTCTTCTGCGTTCTTGGCCAGCAGGTCCGAGTCGTCATAAATCATGTCGCGGCTCAGGTCGATGATCTCGGGCTCGGCCAATAGGCGCTTGTCCTTGCCGCTGATGCTATAGACCAGGTTCAGTCCCACGCGGTATTCGATGACCCGTCCCGCGCCAGACAGCGAAAGAATGGCTTTGGTGCGCTCTTCCTTGTCGATCTTCAGTACGGCCTCCGCCTCGGATGCGCTTGCAACCAGCCGGGTGGACCGGCTTGCTTTCAGTGCAGCGAGAATACGCTGCGCCACCGGGCTGCCGGTCGGCGCGTCGAGATAAAGGGTGGAAAAAGGCATGCCTTCCAGTCGGCGCAACTGGAAGCCGCACCCCGTAGCAAGCGCCAGCGGCAAGCCGGCAAGAAAGAGTCGGCGGTTCATGTGACGATATTAACCAGACGCCCCGGTACCACCACCACTTTTTTAGGCGGCCGGCCTTCCAGGTATTTCTGCGCGGCCTCG
>JGI20214J51650_10002606_pt1 | contig 11370 bp, 11 predicted proteins | sample WetSurMetagenome_FD_51650 | JGI IMG/M metagenome (IMG submission 51650)
GTACGAGCACTGGGCTGCCATGCCGGGCTCGGGCGCCGCACAGGAGAAATAGCGATGACTGACCTGTCCACGAGCTATCTGGGCCTCTCGCTGAAGAACCCCCTGGTGGTCTCTCCCTCTCCGCTGTGCCAGGATCTGGGGAGCATCCGGCAGATGGAAGATGCCGGCGCGGCTGCGGTCGTGCTGCACTCGCTGTTCGAGGAACAGCTCACGCTGGAGAGCCGAGACCTGGATCAATTCCTCACCCAAGGTACCGACAGCTTCGCCGAGGCGCTGTCCTACTACCCCGACATGGGCCAATACAAGCTGGGCCCCGACGCGTACTTGGAGCACATCCGGAAGGCGAAAGCCGCGGTGAAGATCCCGATCGTCGGCAGCTTGAACGGCGTCTCGACCGGCGGCTGGATCAGCTTTGCCAAGAAGATCGAACAGGCCGGGGCCGACGCGCTGGAACTGAACGTCTATTACATCCCGACGGATCCCGAGATGAGCAGCGCCCAGGTGGAGCAGATGTACGCCGACCTGGTTCGGGATGTGCGGGCCAGCGTGAAGATCCCGGTGGCGGTGAAGCTGGGGCCGTATTTTTCCGCGCTGGCCTCCATGGCCCGCCGGATGGATCAGGCCGGCGCCAACGGCCTGGTCCTCTTCAATCGCTTCTACCAGCCGGATTTTGATCTGGAGAAGCTGGAGGTGACGCCGAATCTGGTCCTCAGCCGGTCCGACGAGCTCCGGCTGCGCCTCACCTGGGTCGGGATTCTCTACGGCCGCATCAAGGCCGACATGGCCATCACCGGCGGCGTCCATACCGCCGAGGATACCATCAAGAGCATGATGGCCGGGGCGCGGGTCGCCATGATGACGTCGGCCCTGCTCCGGAACGGCATTCCGTACCTGAAGACGGTGCTGGGCGGCATCGCCGACTGGATGGAGAAACACGAATACGCCTCGATCCGACAGATGCAGGGCAGCATGAGTCAGAAGTCGGTGGCCGAGCCGGCCGCCTTCGAGCGGGCGAATTACATGAAGGTGCTGAGCTCGTACGCGCTCAAGTAGGCCTCCGGCCCCCAGTGGTGCCCCACTTTCGCGAGTGACAGTCGGGCGTTAGGGCGATAGGCTGAATCGACACAGGGATACGCCCTGGTGGAAAATGACGTTTGCCGCCAGGGCGTCCCTGTCTCTGCGGCCGCCCGTCGAGGGACCGGTTCAACGCATGTTCCCCTCCCNCGCCGAAAGGAGACGCTTCATGGACACTGTTGCCCCGGGAGCATCGGTTCCGTGTCTGCCCCGCCTGGGTCAACCCGCCCCCGGCTTCCAGGCCGAGACCACCCACGGCACGCTCCGGCTGGAGGATTTCAAGGGCGGCTGGCTGATCTTATTCTCCCATCCGGCGGACTTCACCCCCGTCTGCACGACCGAGTTCATCGAGTTCGCCAGGATTGCTCCGGAGCTTCGGCGCCGGGGCGTGGAACTCCTTGGGCTCTCCATCGACAGCACCTATTCCCACATCGCCTGGGTTCGGAACATCGAGCAGCATTTCAAAGTGACGATCCCCTTCCCGGTGATCGCGGATCTCAACAAGGAGGTCGCCACCCTGTACGGGATGATCATGCCCGGCGAGAGCAAGACGGAAACCAGCCGCTGCGTCTTCGTCATCGATCCGAACCAGATCATCCGGGCCATGATCTACTACCCGCTGACCACGGGCCGGAACATGGCCGAGATTCTGCGACTCGTCGATGCCCTGCAGACGACCGACAAGCACGGGGTGGCCACGCCGGCTAACTGGCGCCCTGGGGATCAGGTCATCGTCCCTCCGCCGAAAACGATCGAGGCGGCCGCCGAGCGGGCGAAGACGCCGGGGATCGTCTGCACCGACTGGTATTTTGCGAAGAAGGACCTGCCGAAGTAGGGGGACGCCATGCCCTGCGTGAAGCCTGACGGCACGCTTGAGCCGATGGCGCAGGCCATCATCCGCGCCCTGCGTTCCCCCCGCACCGCCGAGGGGGTGTGCGAGCATCTGCGCCTCCCCCTCTACCGCGTCCGCAGCACGATGCGGGAACTGGCCGAGGCCGCCCTGGTCGCCGAGACCAACGGCGTCTACGCCCTCACCGACACCGGCCGAACCCGTGTCGAGGCACTCCCCTGATCCGTTTCGAAAACGACCGAGGTCGGGCTTTTAAACAGCCCGACCCGCACCCCTGCCTCATGTGTCAACGGCGGAAGGAGATCGTACCAAGGGGGGCTACATCAGGGCCTTGCGCGCGGCCTGGTGTCGGAGGTGCAGCGGCGCCGGGCACGGCGGGAAAAATCCAACGTCTTTTGCTTCTTGTGGCCAAGATTCAGTCGGTTCCCCTCACTTCACGATCTCGAGGAGTTCCACCTCGAACACCAACGTCGCGCCCGGCTTGATACGGGGCGGCGCGCCCCGGTCTCCGTAGGCGGTTTCGGATGGGCAGACGAGTCGTGCCGTGCCACCCACCTTCATCTGCTGAACCCCTTCCGTCCAGCAGCGGATGACGCCGTCCAGCGGGAAGGTGATAGGCTCCCCCCGCTGCACAGAGCTGTCGAACACCGTCCCATCCGGCAGCGTGCCATGGTAATGGACCTTCACTTTATCGGTCGCCGCAGGCGACGGGCCCGTTCCCGGTTTCAGGGGGATCACCACGGCCCCACCGGGGGTCTTGATGGCGCCCTTCTCGCCTGCCGCCTTCGCCAGCACCGTATCGCCTGCCTTCTTCTCCTGGGCAGAAGCCGCGGCGCTGCGGGAGCGCTGGAGTTCCTGGAGCTTCGGCCCGTACGCACGCAGATCGACCTGGGCGGGTTTACCCAGGACCCCATCGGAGAGGCCAGCCTTTACCATGTCGAGTTCGGCCGCGCTGAGGCCGAACGTGGCGAGGTTCTGGCTGATGGCGAAACCGAGAGCATAGAATGTCTTGTCGGTCTCGCTCGTCGGTGCCGACGCAGTCAAGCCGGTGGCAGGCAGAGCGAGGATCGCGAGGGCAATAAGGAGCAGCCGGCGATGGCGCATGGAGTGTCCTTTCAAGCGGGAGCCCCTTCCTCGAGTCGGCACACGCGGGGAGGGTGCATGGTTGGCAGTCCGGATCCGCGACGGGGCCGTCCCGTCATCGATCGCAAACGGGTGATCGTTGCAGGATGGTGACAGGGATACGCGAGGCGCGCAAGTATTTGTTGCGAGATGGCCGAAGATTCCCATCGACCACGTCGCCTCTTGACGAGATCACCTTTCAGCACTCCATCATTTCTGATATTCTACAGGGCGTTTCCACCTTCCCTCGGCCGTTTGGTCCGAATTCGCCCGCGGACTCGTGGACGCGCACGCAGGAGGTCAGTGATGGATTATCCGCTCTTTCTGGTTCCCCACATCGGCGGGAGCTGGCTGATCGGGGCGGTCGCGATCTTCCACGTCATCATCGCACACTTCGCTATTGGCGGCGGGTTGTTGACGGTCGCGACGGAGCAGTTGGCCGCCCGACACGGTAACGCCCTGTGGCTCGCGTTCGCGCGCAAGCACGCTGTGTTTCTGGTGCTCCTCTCGTCGGTCCTGGGGGCACTGAGTGGGGTCGGCATCTGGTTCACCGTCGGTGTGGTGCATCCCGCCGCCGTGGCGTCGCTGATTCACACCTTCGTCTGGGGCTGGGCCATCGAGTGGGTCTTCTTCTTCGTGGAGATGGCCGCGGCCCTCTTGTACGTGGGGACGTGGGACCGGGTCTCTCGGCGGACGCACCTCGCCATCGGATGGATCTACTTCGTTGCCGCGTATCTGAGCCTGGTGGTCATCAATGGCATCGTGACGTTCATGCTCACGCCGGGGCGCTGGCTCGAGACCCGCGCCTTCTGGGATGGGTTCTTCAACCCGACCTACTGGCCATCGCTCGTGCTGCGGACCGGCATCGCCCTCATGCTGGCGGGCGCCTATGGCTGGCTGGTGGCAACCAGGCTTCCTGAACAGGATGGCCGTGTGGGGCTCGTCCGGTATCTTGCCGTGTGGGGGATCGGTGGGGTCGCCGTCGCCCTGCTGGGTTCCGCATGGTGGGCGCAGAACCTCCCCGCAGAGGCGCGCGCGCTGGTCTTCCCGGCAGACGGCTTGCTGCGGCCGACCTACCTGGTCGGCCTGGTCGCGCTGGCGCTGCTGGCGGTTCTTCTGGTNGGCGTCGGATTCCTCGCGCCGCGCGCCTTCGGCGTCACGGCGGGGATTCTGGCGATCTTTCTCACCGGAACGTACTTCGGCGCCTACGAGCGGGTCCGGGAAGGCGCCCGGAAGCCGTATGTCATTCATGGGTACATGTACAGCAACGGCGTCCGGGTGGATGAGGTGGATCGGTTGAACCGGGAAGGGATTCTGAGCAAGGCCCGCTGGGCAGGGGTGGGCGTGGCTGCGGGCCGGACGGCGGTGGGGCACCAGGTGTTCCGGGCGCAGTGCCAGATGTGCCACAGCCTGGACGGGTATCTGGCGATCCGACCGCTGGTGGCAGGCCAGGACGTGGAGGGGCTCACGGCGTTTCTGGAGGCGCTCCGCGGTGGCCGGCCGGGAATGCCGCCGATCGTCGGGACGGAGAACGAGATCGAGGCGCTCGCAGGATACCTGGCCGCGCTTGGTGGAGTGGCGGCAGGAGGTGTGAAATGAATNTCCCGACGATTCCCGCCCTGGACCCCACGCCGTTCCCAGCCCCCGCGTGGCTGTTCCAGGCGCTGCTCTTGCTCACGTTNTTTGTCCACATCCTGTTTCTCAACGTCACGCTCGGCGGAGCGGTCATCGGTGCGGTTCACGGTCTGCCGGCAAAGAACCCGGAAGCCCCGGGCCGCCGGCTGGGGCGGCTGCTCGTGGGCCTGTTGCCGGCGAGCGTATCGTTCACCGTGACGACCGGCGTGGCGCCGCTCCTCTTCATCCAGCTCCTCTACGGGCAGGTATTCTACGCCGCGACCGTCCTGGTGGCGTGGCTCTGGCTGGCGATCGTTCCGCTGATTGTGGTGGGGTATTATTCGGTCTATCTCTATAAGTTCGAAGTGGGCGCACCGGGTGGGCGGACCGCCTGGTTGAGCGTGGCGGGTTTCTGCTTCGTCGTGGTCGCGGCGATTCAGGTTCTCGTGAACGTCCTGCAGCTCACACCCCCGCGCTGGGAGGCAGTCGCCGTGACCATTGGGGCCGTCTTCCAGGACCCGACCCTCCTTCCGAGATACCTGCACTTTCTGTTCGGGTCGGTGGCGGTGGCGGGGCTCTTTCTGGCCGTCGTGGCGGCGGAGCGAGCGCGCCGGACCCCGGACCCCTTCTTCGACTGGCTGGCTCGGCGCGGCCTCTTCTGGGCCCTGGCCGCCACGGGCCTGCAGATGGCGGATGGGTTCTGGTTCCTCTTTTCGCTCCCCCGGGAGACGCTGATCGCGGTGGTGGGCGGAAAGCCCTGGCCCACGATTCACCTGGCCATCGGCATGGGCCTGGGGTTTCTGGCGCTCATTGTGCTGTCCGGTGTGCGACAACCAGAGCGTCAGCGGGGTCTGATCCGGTTCGCGGCCGGCGTCCTGTTGGCAACCGTGCTCGCCATGGTCGGCCTCCGCGACGTGGTGCGGGGGCTGTATTTGGGCTCGCTGATCCGGGTGCGGGAGCTTCCTAGCCAAACGCAGGGAGACCTGACGATCCTGTTCCTTCTCGTCTTTTTGCTGGGACTCGCGACGGTGGCCTGGATGGTGCGACGCGCATTCCGAGGGCTACGCACCGCAGCGTGAGGGGCCTACGCTCTCCGCGCCACACCAAACAGTGGTTAACCTCCGAGAAGGCGTAGCGCCACGACCAACCGCGTTTAGGGAGCCACACCGAGGGGCGCTGATTCGACGGACCACTTCCCGAACAACCTTTCCGAGCACGGCTTGACATCGGCGACGGGATAGGCTTAGGATGCCCCGGCGTGAATGCGCTTTCCGGTGTCAAACACCCCGGCAGGGTGCGGAGCCACCACAGGGTGCGATCGGAACCCTCACAAGACCGAAAGCGGGCGAACCTGCCGCAAGACACAAATCGCCCGCGCAGATATCGTCCACACGACCCTTTTGACACGACGTATTTGGATTCGGCGAGTTCGACCCGGTTGGGCACCATCGGTTTGGATCGGCAACCTCTTCGAGGAGCTGATCGATGGCCTGCGGATGCTCCGCATCGGGTTCTGATTCGACACCGACCCAGCAGGCTTCTCCGAAGGCACGGTGGGCTGGTGTGCGCGGCGGGGACGCCGGGCCCAGTCCGCGCCCGTTGACGCCAACCCGCCCCATTGGTCCTGCCGCCCTGCGTGTCTGGCGCGTAAATCTCCCCCCCTAGCGTCTGCAACAAAGCGGTCGCAGCCCAAGTGCGCTTCGAGGCCGCTCTGGCCATTCCGCGAGTCCGTTGCGGTTGAGAGGAGGTGGTGATACCGGAGGCGGGAGACCGTCACCGCGTGACGTTCCCGAGTCCGGAACCGCTTCAGGGTTGGTTACGATAGATCGCTGTTACAGCTCCTTCAAATATGGATTTCAGCGCGAGAAGGTACCGCATCGGTCACGAAATCCCTGGGAGGAGAATCAATGTATCATCAGAACTACAACCCCATGGGGAACTTCTTCCTTTCCTGCGTCGTGGCGGCTATTCCCATTCTCACCCTTCTCTACTTCATCGCGCTCCACCCGCACCGGGACGCGAAAGGGGTCAAGCACCTCGGGATTGCGGCCCCGTACGCAGCCTTCTATGGCGTCATCGCCGCGTTCCTGGTCTCCTGCATCCCCTTCGGGATGCCCGTGGCGACGGCCGCGTCGGCCTTCGTCCTGGGGACCCTGTCCGGATTCCTGGGGATCATCTGGATCATCATCGGGGCGATATTTCTCTACAACATGACCCTTATCACCGGGAAGTTCGAGGTCGTGAAGGAGTCCATCATTCACATCTCGTTCGACCGGCGCCTCCAGGTTCTCCTGATCGCCTTTTCTTTCGGGGCCATCATCGAGGGGACCTCGGGCTTTGGGACGCCGGTGGCCATCGCGGGCGCGGTCATGGTGGGCTTGGGGTTCTCGCCNTTCCAGTCGGCCGTCCTGAACCTCTTGGCCAACACCGCCCCGGTCGCCTGGGGGGCCATCGGAACGCCCATCGTGACGCTCGCCGCCGTGAGCGGCCTCGATCAGTTGAAGCTATCAGCCATGGCCGGGCACCAGCTTCCCTTCGTTTCCGTCCTGGTCCCCTTCTGGCTGGTCGCCACCTTCGTCCTGATGGAGGGGGGCACCTGGAAAGAGGCCTGGGAGGTGTGGCCGGGGACGCTGTGTTCGGGGCTGTCCTTTGCCGCCATGCAGTGGTTCGCCTCCCGGACGGAAGCGTTCCATCTGATGACCGACGTGGTCTCGGGCGTGTTCTCCGTCGTCTGCACGGCGATCTTCCTGCGCTTTGTCTGGCACCCCAAGACGAGGTTCCTGCTCAAGTCTGAGCGCGCGTCCCTGGCGAAGGCCGGAAAGAAGGCGGCGGCGACCACGGACAGCCACGAGTGGAAATACCCGTATACCGTCGGGCAGACCGTCTACGCCTGGGTGCCGTGGTCGATCCTCATCGTCTGCTGCGCCATCTGGGGCATACCGACCTGGCGGGTGTACCTGAATAATCTGTTCTCCGGCATCACGTTCAAGGCCACCCTGCTTGGTTCCAATTTTATCGGGTCCCTCTCCCTGCCGGTTTGGGAGATGCCCTCCCTGCACAACATGGTCCAGCGCATGCCGCCGGTGGCGCCGCCCAACGCGAAGCCGGAGGCGGCGCGGTTCGTCATCAACTACCTGTCGGCGTCCGGGACCGGCGTGTTCGCTGCCGCGCTCCTCTCCGGCCTGGCCCTGGGGATGAGCCCCACCCAATGGGGCGAGGCCGTCCGCCGGACCGCCCGCCGCCTGGTGATCCCGATCCTGGTGATCGGCCAGGTCCTCGGGCTCGGGTTCCTTACTCGCTACTCCGGGACCGACGCCGTCCTGGGCCTGATGTTCACCGGGGCGGGCTGGATGTACCCCTTCTTCGCAGCGTACCTGGGCTGGCTGGGCGTGTTCCTGACCGGCTCCGACACGGCGTCCAACGCGCTGTTCGGCAGCTTGCAGCGGATCACCGCGCAGCAGCTCGGCCTGAACGAGATCCTGATCGTCGCGACCAACTCCACCGGGGGCGTCATGGGCAAGATGATCGACGCCCAGTCCATCATGGTGGCCTGCGCCGCCTGCTACGACGACCCGTACGAGCGGACCCACGCCCTGGGGCCGATCTTCCGCACGGTCTGGTGGCATTCGGTCGCCGGCGCGGCGGTGATCGGGATCATCGCCATGCTCCAGGCCTATGTGTTTACAGGTTTGATCATCAAGTAGGACTTCGAGGGAGGGGCGGCCGACGGCCTGCCCCTCCCCTCTTCTCGCCCCTCGAGGTGTCTAGTGACCGGGGCGCTCGTTCGGCTCCGATGATTCAAGAGAAGGGATCGGCATGGCTATCAAGGCGCAACTCTTCATCACCTGCCTCGCCGAGCAGTTCTTTCCCAATGTCCTGAAGGGGATGGTCGAGCTCCTGGAGCGGTTGGGGGTCCAGGTCGCCTTTCCCGAGGAGCAGACCTGCTGCGGGCAGCCGTTTTTCAACAGCGGATACCGGACGCAGGCGCGCGAACTGGCCCTGAAATGGTTGAAGGTCTTTGGGCGGAGCGACGGCTTCATCGTCTCGCCCTCGGGATCGTGCGTGGACATGGTGCGCCACCACTTCCCTGAGCTGTTTCCACCGGGCACGCCGGAGCGCCGACAGGCCACGGAGGTCGGGGCGCGGACCTTCGAGTTCACTCAGTTCCTGGTGAATCAACTCAAGGTGACGGACGTGGGGGCCCGATTTCCCGGCAAGGTGACCTACCATGCCTCTTGCCATCTGCTGCGCGGCCTGGCGGCCCGCGAGGAGCCCAAGGCGCTCCTCCGCGGAGTACAGGGGATCGAGCTGGTCCCACTACTCGGGGAAGAAACGTGCTGCGGATTCGGCGGCGTCTTCAGTGTGATCTATCCTGAGGTGAGCAAGTCCATGATGGAAGCCAAGGTGCGCGCCATCGACGCGACCGGTGCGGAGGTCGTGGTAGCCTGTGACGCGGGATGCCTCATGAACATCGCGGGCGGCTTGCGCAAGACCGGGTCGCCGGTCCGTGCCATGCACCTGATCGAGGTGCTGACGGCGGGGAGGGAGGCGTCATGAGCCAGGTGCCCACCTCGATTGACTTTCGCGCCAACTCCCAGCAGGTCCCGCCGAAGATGCCCGCGGCGGTGCAGAAGGCTACGGCCAAGTTCCTCGGGAATCGAGCGGCCCTGGTAGAGGCGCTGGGCAACGACCTCTGGCAAACGCTGCGCCAGGCCGGCCACGATCTCCGTCTGCACGCCATCAATCACCTCGACCATTACCTCGAACAGGCGGAGCGCCAGGTGACGAAGGCGGGCGGTCATGTGCATTGGGCGCGAGATGCCGAGGAGGCTCGACGCATAGTCCTGGAGATTGCCGGACAGCATCGCGCGAAACTGGTGGTCAAGTCCAAGAGCATGGCGACCGAGGAGATCGGTCTGAACCACGCCCTGGAGTCCGCGGGTATCCGTGTGCTGGAGACCGACCTGGGCGAATACATCGTCCAGCTCAAGGGCATGGGGCCGGCACACATCGTGGTCCCTGCGTTCCACCTCTCCAAGGAAGAGATCGCCGAGCTGTTCCACGAGAAGCTGGGAGTGGATGCGCCGGCAGAGGCGGAGAAGTTGACCCAGATCGCGCGCATGAAGCTCCGCGAGGAGTTCTTGGCCGCGGATCTAGGGGTTTCCGGCGGGAACTTCCTGGTCGCCGAGACGGGCACCATCGTCACCGTGACGAACGAGGGGAATGGCCGCATGTGCTGTACGGTTCCCCCCGTCCACGTTGCCGTAGTCGGCATAGACAAGGTGGTTCCCGATTGGGAAAGTCTCACCGTCCTCTTGAAACTGCTTGCACGAAGCGCCACCGGCCAGAAGCTTTCGTGTTATACGCAGTTCATCAGCGGCCCGCCGCAGACGCGAGAGGAGACCGGCCCGCAAGAGATGCACCTGATCCTTCTGGACAACGGACGCTCCCGCATCCTGCAAACGCCGGAGTGCCGGGAGACGTCGATCTGCATCCGGTGCGGGGCCTGCCTGAACATCTGCCCCGTGTACAACCATGTCGGCGGGTATGCCTACGGCTATCCGATCTCCGGTCCCACGGGCGCGATCTTCGCGAGCCAGATCCTGGGCGTCAAAGCCGCCGGCGCGCTACCATTCGCGTCGACCCTGTGCGGCGCCTGCAACGACATCTGCCCCGTGAAGATTCCCATCACGGAGATCTTGCTCCACCTGCGCCACCGCGTGGTCGAGGGCGATGAGCTCGAAGGCGCGGCAGCGCCCTACGCCTTGCGGATGGGTGCGCAAGCCGGTGCGGTCGCGTTCGGGACGACCTGGTTATACCGATTCGGATCCCAGGTGCTTAAACGACTCCAGGCGCCGTTCGTGCGCGAGGGCTGGATGGCGAAGCTGCCGGCGCCGCTCGACCGATGGACGACGTCGCGGCCCTTCCCGGCCTTCGCCGCCGATTTTCGGCAGTGGTGGCGCCGCCGCTCTCGGTAGCGCGGACGCCTCATCGTTTCCCCCCAAAGGACATGGGAGGGGTATATGAATTCCGCACGCGAGGAGATTCTGGGAAAGGTTCGGGAGGCCCTCGGCAGGCGTCCAGGCACGGCGGTTCCGTCGGTCCCACCATCGGCCCGTGTCGGGCCCCGCAAAGCGGGAGATCCCGAGGCGGAGATCGCCCAATTACTGGCGGAGATCGGAAAGCTGAGCGGTGCCACTCGACGCCTGGGGAGTCAAGATGACCTCCGCGTCGCCTTGGCCGATCTGGTCAAGGCCGAGGCGGTGACCAAGGCCACCCTCTGGACCACGCCGGACCTTGCCGCTTGGGACGTGGCCGGAACCCTCCGGACGCTCGGCGTGGAGTTGGTCTCGCCGCAGGCGGACAAGCATCTGGTGGCGGCCTGCGAGCTGGGAGTGACGGGCGTGGACGCGGCGCTGCCGGAAACCGGAACGCTCCTCCTGCGCTCCGCAGCGGATCGGCCGCGGGTCGTCTCGCTCTTGCCACGGGTCCACCTGGCGATCTTCCCCCCCCGCGCCCTCCAGGTCGATCTGCACCAGGCGTTTGCGGACGCAAAAGATGCGGGGTATAGTGTTCTGGTAACCGGGCCAAGCCGCACCGCCGACATCGAGCTGACGTTGACCCTCGGCGTGCACGGCCCGAAGGCCCTGTACGCATGGGTGATGAACGAGCCGTGATCCGGGCGATCCCGTTCCCCCGATCCCGCCGCT
>JGI20214J51650_10002607_pt1 | contig 11370 bp, 9 predicted proteins | sample WetSurMetagenome_FD_51650 | JGI IMG/M metagenome (IMG submission 51650)
GCGGTTGGCCAGCCTGGTCGGCTAAGCCTAAATGGCGGACTTCAAGGTGCGGTCGGCTATGACACCTGCCCCAGCTACATCCTGTTCGATTTTCTGGCGGAGAGCGATAACGTGACGAGCGATCTGACGCTTATTCCCTGCATCCAGAACCTGAAGCAGGAGGGTTTTCCCACGGTCACCAAAGCGACGTTTACCATCTGGAACCAAAATGAAGTGAAATTCACCGGTGCCCACCAATGCTTCTCTTGCTACATCGAGACTTCGTTGGATTACTTCCGGATTCCTCAGGACACCGGCAAGATCAAACCGTTCAGCCTTGCCCGCCTTCACACAAACTCAGGGCGGATGCGGGTACAGGGTCTGCAGAGCAACAATTATTGCCCGGGCAGTGTGGAAACTCCATTGCTCGGCCTGATCGATTCCCGGTTCAAGCTGCTTGACGGGGCCACCTATTCCGATAAGGCCGGCACCCATGCGAGTACTGCCGGCAAGTTCACCAAGTCCCCGGTATACATCCAGTGGGATCCCGGGTATGCGTCCGAAGAAAAACCTAACCGATAACATCGCGCGGAAATCTTCTCGGGAGGGTGGAAAACCCATCGAGTAGGGCGTGATCAAAAGAAGAGGGGGAGCCAAAGCGGCTCCCCCTTTTTTTATGCGTAGCCTCTACAACTGCTGTGCCCGGGAACAATGAGCGACCCTTGGGAGTTCATTCCAAATTCCTTTTGGGCTGCAAGGTCGTAGTGTCCGCAGTGCGGCTGGATGCCGTAACCAAATACGCGATGGCATTCACCGCAGAGGCATAGAGAGCGCGGAGAAAAGCATTACTTGCATATAGTTCTTTCCGATTAGCATCGATCTTCAGCCGTGCACATAATCAACCGTCATTGCCGATAAAGCCTCTGGATTCCCGCTAGAAGCTAGCGGGAATGACCAGGAATCGCTGTATGCGTCATTCCCGCGCAGGCGGGAATCCAGGGTGGTTGGGCTTCAGTTCTTAGGATGTTACATAGAAAATAGGTTCCGAGTTGCGCGTTCCGGGTTGCGGGTTCAAAAGATCCAACCCCCATTTTCATGGTTCACGGGTGCCGCCCCGGAATGATAATTTATATGAAAATGACCGTTCGCCCTGAGGTATCGAAGGGCAAATACCCCGTTCATGCTTCGATACCTCAGCACGAACGGGCGCATTTTCATCCATTCGTTGTGACCCACCGGGTCATGACCGTTAGGGAGTCTCTGTTCAACATAAATGAGCCTTGGCTTCATCTGGCTGAAGAATAGCGCTAATCGGGGATAATTGCTTTGATAAGATTTCAAATCTTTGCAGGTTGGCAGTGCAGAGAACCGATAGCCTGAACGAAAGCCTTGTCGGAATTTGAGGAATTGCACGATAGAGTAAGGATCGTTAAAGCGCGAAATCCCCGCTGCCCTCTTTCGTAAAAGGGGGTTGAGGGGATTTCATATAGACGACCTTCCGCCTCATTGGTCTGAGGCGAAGCTTCGCGGGAAGCTGGGTGAGGCACTCGTCATTCTCAAAAACTCTGCGATGAGCTCTACTGGCTATTGATGCTGAGTTTCGCGGTCTTGCCGTCGGAACTCTTCGAAAGAAGTTTGATCCGAACGCCGCACTGGACCCGGGCATCGCCCGGATTGCCGGTACCTAGTTTGAGTCCCGGGTATTTTCCGCCGTACAGCTCCGCGCTCTTGCCGTACAACTCCGGGTAGGGCGTGCCGTCATAGTGGGTGATCCGGGTGGTGTACTTGCCGAATGCCGGAATCACGGCGCTGCCGCCTTCATTCACAAAACAGTAAGTCTCGCCGCAGGGCGGGCCGGCGTAAAGGCCGGCATAATAACCATTGGCGTCATCAAACTGTTTGACCGCGGGCTTGGATGGAAAGTCCCAGGGACCGGTGAGAATGGTCCCCCCGGAGTCGACCTGGGTGATACTGAAAGCCTTGGTCGGTTGAAGGGTCAGGGCGGCATCGTAGCCGGCCCGGCGCGCGTCAAGCACAACGCCGGTATCGCCGAGACGAAGCGGTTCGTAATTCATGTCCACGACCAGCAGGGTCGATTTGGGCCCAATGCTGGGAGGAGACGACATGAAGGGCTCCAAACCATAATTGTGTTTCTGGTAGCGTGCGTTGCCGTAATAGAGCACCGCGCCGGGGATGTTGTAGGGCACCCGCTCGACCTGCCATTCATACGGGTCGGAATAGTTGGTGACGTAAGCCGTCTTGAGCATCTTGTCGTACTTGGTGGCGGTTCGCCACTCGACCAGGTAATAGTTGGGATAGGAAAGCGCGGTGGGGACCACCTTCCAGCCCGGGGTGGAATTGACGAAACCGGGAAAAGTGGAGGGAGGCGTCGCGTTTTCGAACTGGGCGAGGCATTTGCCATCGAGCTTGAGGTTGTCGATCCACCATCCCGGGCCGGTGTTGGAGGCATCGGTCCGGTACTGGAAGCGGAGGGTAATCTGCTTCCCGCGGTAGGCGGAGAGATCAAAGCGAAGCAGCCGATTGCCGAAACCGGTGAGGCCGTGTCCCTGGTTGTTCCCGTAGGGATTGGTCTCACGCAGGACGCCGTCGAGGTCGTCAAGGGGGGTCCCATCCTCCCCGTTTGCCACCATAACATAACCGTAGTCGCGATCTTCCTCGATATCCCAGACCGCCTTGAAGGTCAACCGGCCAACGGCGTTTTTAGGGATGCTCACTTTTCGATCGAGGTTGATCTTCAGATCATCCAGGCCGGATCCGGTGTAGGCCCCCTTGCCGGTGCCCGCACGGTTCCCCTTTCCCGTTTCGACAAAGTCGGGGAGGTCGATCTTGAGACCCTTGTAAAACCCTTCCGGGGTGCTCTCCAGCCGGCCGATGGTAACCTTGGCGGCCGGCGTGTTAAAGGGGAGGGTGAGCATGGGTTCCTGCCAGTTGCAGTAGCGGAGGTTGCCCTGATCGTCCTTGCCGCACAGGGCGATCATGCGAAAATAGAGAGTCATACCGACCGGGGTTGCCCCTCCCAGCCAGCCGCCCCAAGTGCCGCCGGACATGATGCTCCAGAAACCGACGGAATTCTCAATATCCGTTGTATAAAGGTCCGGGAAGCCAAAGAAGTTATGGCCGAATTCTTCAACCAGCACCCCCAGGTCGGCGTTTTCCGGCTGCATGGTGTAAGGGCCGACATAGATATCGTCATCGGTCGTGCCGTTGTCCCCTTCATAGACCTTGTAAGACCATTTGGGCAGGCTGTCGCTCCGGCTCCAGATCGCATAATCCCCTTGTTCGCCCCCCTCCGCCTCCTGCCCCATCCCGGCGTGGATGATCCACAAGGAGTCCACATGATGGTCGTGATCCGCGTCGAACTGTTTCCAGAAAGCATCCGGACTGGTGTCGGTGTAATAGTCCGGGTGCGCTTCTTTGAACTTATCCAGGGCATCGCGCACGAGTTGTGCCAGGGTTGCGGGCCCCCCGCCGTCATCCCAGTCTTTGGAGCAATTGGGAGCGCCGTAATATCCCTCGCTGTGATCAACCGTAACCCAACCTTCCACGGTGCCGCTCAACTCGACATTGCCGGCTCCGGCCATGTGGTCATAGTAGTCTTGCACCGTGTAGCCGTTGAGGTTTATTCCCGCCTTGCCGTCGGTGGGGTCAGTGAGATCGCTGCGCACCCGGCCCACACCCTGGTGGCCGAAAATGAGGTTCTCATAAAACTTGGCATTCGCCGTCTTTTCCGGTGCATACCAGATGGTATTGTTATCGCGTGTTCCCGGAAACCCGGGGTTTGNAATTTGACCCTGCCGCGGGCCGGAGGTGGTAACGGTCTCGGACTTGCAGCCGCCGGCCGTGATCGCGGAATGAGTGAAGGTGTCGGTCCCCCCGAAATCGACGGCAAGTGCCAGGACCTTGGCGGTAATCGGCTGCACCATCGGTGCGGCTGCGGTCGCCTGGGCGTCCATTCCCGCCGCCGTCCTTGAAACCGNTTTCGTTTGACGTTGCAGGGCCTGTTCCTGGACCTCCGGTGAAATCCACGCACTGGATTTNTTGGAGAAGTCATCATAGTATCGCTTCACGGCCGAACGAACCTGTTCCGTGGTCATCCAGGGAGTGATTTTTCCTTGCCGGCGCAACTGCCGTTCGACGACTTCCTGACGCGGCCGCACCAGGTGTTTTCCAGTCGGGCGCATGGCGCCGATGGCAATGGGCGGCAGTTTAGCAATCGAGGGAGCAATTGCGTCCCCGGTAGAATCGTCGACCGCTCCAGTCTCAACCTCGAAGGCATTGACTGTAGCGGAAGGCATCCATCCGGCCAGGGAAACAAGCATGAATGTCAGAAAGCAGATAAGGACCCTCGGCATTGAATCTCTTCTCCTCTGTCTTTAAAAAGCAGTGGCTAGGGGCTGGTGCTCAGTGACGAGTGAACAGTGGTCAGTAATGATGATCACCAGTTATATAACCTCGGGATGCGGATCGGTCACAGGGTTGCGTTAACATTTTGGCTGTCAGGCGGCTTCAACGCTTCCCGGAGCGCCGAGCGCCAGCCACCAGTCACCAGCCACTGCTGGTTGGAGAGAGTCTAATAACGTTCCAACGGATAGGCAACGGTTGGGGCAAAAAAAAGCGATTAAAAAAGTACTTGACACCTCCCCGGCCAATCCATTAGTAAGTAACCCGCTAATCGTGGCGGGGTAGCTCAGTCGGTAGAGCAGTGGACTGAAAATCCTCGTGTCCCCAGTTCAATTCTGGGCCCCGCCACCACAGCTAACCGCAATTTATCCAGGCAGCTTACCCAGTCTGCCCGGATATCAAAACGATAGCCCGTTACCATCGGGCTATCGTTTTTTTCTAACCAGCCTCCCTATCCAATTTGATGGTCTCGTAAAAACTCCCGATTGTCATCCCGAACGATAGATAGGCATCTCATATGAAGAGGGCCTGGAAGAACGCGCACCCCGGAACTCGGAACTCGCAACTACTCGAAGCAGAGTACCCTTCACTGCGGAGAGAGTCGAACTCGCCAGAGGTTCTCGATTTTCATTCTCGTTTGAGCGACCTCGGCGTGCTCCGCGGTGGAAGCTCCGAGCTTAAAGGAGTATAAGAACATGTCCGGGTCTCGTGCAGGCTTTTGTGTTTTCAGGAGGTTTGATGATGAGCTTATCGATGCGGACCAAGTTGATGGGGATTCTGACCCTATCCGTCGTGGCGACGGTCGTGGTCGGATGGCTCGGCATTGCCGGGATGCGAGACATCAACACGGCGCTCAACGGAATCTATGCCACCGACTTTGAACCGGTGCGGGTAATCGCCGAAGCGGATATCGCGATCATCGCCTGGCACCGTGATATGTTAAACTTTCTCCTGGCTCGGGATGCTCGGGGCAGGGATGGCTACAGAAGCGCCATCCTCGACCACGAGCAGACGGTCCTGACTGGGCTGAACGATTTGTCCAACATGGAGGGCTTGTCGACCGAAGAACGGTCTCTGGCCGCTAGAATTACCGATCACTTCCGAGAAGCCGAGAGCCGCTGGGATCAAATAGTAACGTGGGCCGCAGAGAGAGAAGCTGCAGAGCCCGACGCACCCGAGGCCTTATTGAGTGAGCTGAAACCCATGGTCGGCCGGATAACCGAGGAAATGAACTCCTTCCTCCAACTGCAGGAAAGGGATTCGCTCTCGGCCAAGACCGCTGCAGATCGACGTTTCCATAGGGACATTAAGCAGATTTCCCTGCTGATCGGGCTCATTACCGTGCTCTTGCTCGGTGTCAACTTGACTGTGGCCGGCGGCTTTATCCGGTCCATACGGAAACTGAGTGAAGGGGCAAGAGAGCTGGGTCGGGGCAACCTGGACCATCGGGTCGGGGCAGGAGGGGGGGATGAACTCAGCCAGTTGGCAGCGGTTTTCGATACCATGGCGATCCAGGTCCAAGACCATCGGGATGCCCTGCAGAGGGCGCATGACGAACTCGAGTTGCGGGTGGAAGAGCGCACCGTGGAGTTCGGGACGATTAACGAGGAGTTGCGAAAGGAAGTTGCCGAGCGCAGACGCATCGAAGGGGCCTTACGGGAGAGCACGGAAAACCTGAAATTCTTTGCGTACTCGGTCATGCACGACTTGAAGAGTCCGGCCATAGGCGTTCATGGCATTGCCAATCTTCTCCAGAAGCACTATGTGGACGCACTCGATGAAAGGGGAAGAAACTATTGCGACCAAATTCTGCGCGCTTCCAGACATATCGCCACCTTCGTCGACAGCATCAACACCTTTATTGCGACCAAGGAAAATCCTCTGTCAATCGAGGCGATCAATCTCAAGGCAATCCTGGAAGCAGTCAGAGAAGAGTTTGACAATGACCTTTGTGTTCGCCGCATCGAATGGCGCGAATGCGCTTCGTGTTCCGTGGAAATCGAGGCAGACAAGCTGTCAATGATCAGGGTGTTTCGAAACTTGGTGGCCAACGCCCTGAAATATGGCGGAGAAGAACTTGGGGTAATCAGCATTGGGTATCGGCAAACAGCGGATTCCCACATCTTTTCCGTCACCGACGATGGGGCAGGGATCAAGAGAGAAGACTGCGAGAGGATCTTCGGGGTCTTTGCAAGGGCTACGAAGTCGCAACAGGTGGAGGGGGTCGGCCTGGGGCTGGCGATCGTGAGAGAGATAGCGGAGCGACATGGTGGTAAGGTTTGGGCTGAACCGGGAGAACCGCGAGGGACCACGTTTTATGTTTCGATCTCAAGAGCGCTTGGTGCAACCTCGTAGAAGGGGGAGATGGGGAGATGGCGAGATGGGGAGATGGGGAGATGGGGAGACATGGTGAGGTGGCATTGGCAGATTCTCTGCTTCATATCCCCCGTTGCCCTCTCTCCCTCTCTCCGCGTCCCCGCGTCCTACCCCCGGGGTGTGCAGCATTGTCAGTTGGCAAAGGGGGGAGTTGTCGGCTTTATGCGTCGATGGCGAGGATGCGGTAAAGACGAATTCCGGCAGGGGTGTAGACCGTTACTTCCTCCCCTTCACAGCGCCCCAGAAGGCAGCTTCCCAGAGGCGATTCAATGGAAAGCTTTCCATTCTTGACATCCGATTCATAAGGACCCACCAGTTGGAACCGGCATTCTTCCCCGGTGTCAAGGTTTCGAATCCGCGCCGTGGTCCCGAAGGCAACCTGTTTGAGGTAGAACTTCCTTCCGGCAAAAACTTCACAGAGCGCCAGCTTCTCCTCCAGGTCACCGATTTTCTTCTCAAGGACCCGATGTCGTTCGCGAGCCAGCAGGTACTGTTGATTGTCCGCTTTCACGCCGAAGGACCTGGCCTCACGCAAATCTTCAAGGACCTCGGGGCGCACCACTCGCCGCAAGTGAGCCAGCTCCTTGAGCAGTCGACGATGCCCGTTGCGGGTTATGGGGACCTTTCTCATGACCGACGCCGCTGAGTGCTAACCAAAGAAGTCCGGGGGAATTTCTCCTCGTTGTTGTTTGGCCAGAAAGAGCGAGATCCCGATCACCGTCTTGCCGTCCGCGATGATTCCTTCCAGGATCAGATCCTGAACCCGACTCAATGCCACCACCTCCACCCCGGAGATTTCGTCTTCATCCTGCACCGCGAGCAGGCGCTTCAGCCGGGATACCGCGTAGATTCTTATGATTTCGTTAGAGTAGCCGAGGGCCGGGTAGTAGCTAAAAAGGTGCAGCAGGCGTTCGGCCCGGTACCCGGTTTCCTCCTCGAGTTCACGGACCGCGCACGTTTCGAGCGTTTCCCCGGGGTCCGCCTTTCCGGCGGGGATCTCCAAAGTCTCTCGGTCAATGGCATAGCGCCACTGGCGAACCATGAGAATGCGCTGAGCGTCCAGGAAAGGAACGACGGCAGCGGCTTCGGGATGATCGATGCGGATGCGCTCGGTCGTTCTTCCCGTGCGCAGACGAACGGTGTCAAGGTGTGCGCTGAAGTGTTTTGCATACAAGGTGCTGAGGGTCCTGATCTTTTCTTCCATCGGCTGTCCACGAGTTGGAGTAAGGTGTCTTGAATTCACGCCGGAGCGCCCGTCCATAACCATTGAGGAATGACTCGCTCGAACGAAGTAAAGCATTTTTCAGGATAGGGATCAAGGAGTGGGTGACGGCTTTTGAGGAATCCATCTAGAGTGTTCAAGGGAAAAATAGCTTGATGCCTTCGCAGGTATTTGTTACAGGGGGGCGTGCCATGGTGGAAGCAGGATGCGGGCTGCATTCTCGGGGGTTGAATCGTTTCTTATCGCTCCGAGAGCAGACCATTGCTGCTGGATTTCATTGAGGAAGAGACCGACAAAGGACTTAAATATGAGTGACACCGCGCAACTGATCCATTCGTTTCCCAAGAACCCCCTGGAGGAGATTCGAGTTTCGTTAACGGTATTCAAGAAAAAGCAGTACCTCGATCTCAGAACCTATTACAAAGGAGACGACGGGGAATACCATCCTTCCAAGAAGGGAATCACGCTTTCCCTCGACCTTCTGCCGGACTTGGTGGAGGCCGTAGAAAAAGCTCGCGTAGTGGTTGGTGAGTAGCCTGCAGGCGACAAACGCGGCATCAACCGCCGCCCACCGGAGGGAAAAGGGCCAGGCGTTCCTCTCCCGTCAGGACCGTTTCCCAATCTGCATGGGCACCGTTCACCATGATCAGTTTCACCTCCGGTTCCGGAATAGCAAGGAGCCGGGCTACCTCACGGACGGAAGTCCCCTGATCGATCGCCATGGCATGGCCGCTTGCCGCATCATAGCCGCTGATATACTTACGAAGGGTTGCCGCCAGAAGGACCGTTAACGGCATCGGTTATCCTCTCAATAATACTGTATCTTTTTAGTTTGGGCTCTCGCCTGTTTCCCCCGAAAAGGCTCTAATGCCGGCGAGTAATTCACTCCGCGTCTCCTCAGGTTGACATACTGTGGCGATAGACCCGCTTGATCTGAACATTGGAAATGAGAGCGGTATAGTTCTTGCCCTGCTCCAGATCGACATGAATGGTCCTGCGGTCGATTTCCATATAGCGTGACAACACCGTTATGATATCGTTTTTGAGTGCTTCCATGATATCCGGGGCGATGTCCATCCGGTCGTGCATGAGCACCACCTGCATCCGTTGTCGGGCCACCTGTGAGCTTGCCTTCTCCCCAAAAAACCGACGGATTGCCTTCAGCATGAGATGAATCTCCTTCCTAGCTCCAGATGAATCGCTTGACGCGGTCCATAATGGTTACCTTCTGTTCCAGATCGAGAGCAATTTCCTCGCCGTTCAGGCGCGCTGCGATCTGGTGGAACGCAGCTCCGGCTTTGCTGCCGCGATCATGGACCAGAGGTGTCCCCCGGTTGGTCGAAATGACGACTTCGTCGCTTTCCGGTATGACCCCCAGGAGCGGTACCGCCAGCAGCGAGATGATGTCTTCAGTGGACATCATGTCGCCTTTCTTCACCATGCGGTGGTTCATTCGGTTGATAATGAGATGGATATCTCTCAGCTCACCTGCTTCGAGCAACCCGATCACCCGGTCGGCATCGCGAATTGCGGAGACTTCGGGAGTGGTCACCACAATGGCCGTTTGAGCACCGGCAACGGCATTCTTGAATCCCTGCTCAATGCCTGCAGGACAATCGATGAGCACGTAATCGAATTCATCCGCCAGCTCCTGGCACAGATTCTTCATCTGTTCCGGATTCACCGCACTCTTCTCGCGCGTCTGAGCTGCCGGAATGATATAAAGATTGTGCAGCTTGCGGTCCCTCAGCATAGCCTGCTGCTTGCGGCATTTGCCCTCGATGATGTCCACCAGATTATAGACGATGCGATTCTCCAGGCCCATGACCACATCAAGGTTGCGAAGGCCGATGTCCGCATCAAGCATAACCACACTGTACTTCTTCTTTGCCAACACCGTTCCGATATTGGCGACGGTAGTGGTCTTGCCCACCCCGCCCTTACCCGATGTCACAACGATCATTTTCCCGGCCATGATTCATCCCATCCATCGTTCGAGTTTATAAGGTTCATGGTTCAATGAGGATTCCTCCTGTCTCACAGAGTGATGACCTCAATGGTATTGTCCTGGATTTCCGCAATCTCAAAGCGCCTTGGAGTCGGTTTGCTCCCGCGGGGAGGAACCGCGACGATGTCGGCAATTCTTAACTGATTGGGTTCAATGCTGAGGGCCCAAATTCTCGCCGAGCGGTCGCCGGTCGCCCCGGCATGGGCAACGCCTCGCAGGTTTCCAAAGATAATTATATCGCCGACGGCAATCACTTCCGCACCGGGATTGACGTCTCCCAGGATCACGCAATCGGATTGCGAGACGATCCGGATCCCCGAGCGACAGGTATTTCTTATGACCAGAGCAGAATCCTGCGCAGCCGGCGCAGGTCCCGGCTTGGGAGGAGGAGGCCGCCGGTCGGAAGGGCGGTCCAGGACCAAACTCAAGTCCTCTCCCAGTTTCACTTCCACCAACCGGACCCGCCCTTTGGCAACCAGGAGACCGTGCAGCCTGGAAATCTCGTCAGTGCGCAGCGGCCTCTCTCTCAGGTCGAGGGTCATATCCGCGTGTCGGAAGAAGTCCCGCGATTCGCTCAAACGCTGTTCCAGATAGGCGACCAAGGCCTCAAATGACGCCGAGGGGTCAGGAACCAGGGTGAATCCCTCGCGATTGGCCTTGATCAGAATTGCCGGCGAGTCATTTGCATTCATGGCAACCCGTTATCTAAAGAAATAATGACGCGGAGAGGGCGTCGAGAGGAGAGGCGGAGAGGGGTGAGGGGGAGACACGGAGACAAGGTCTGGTGGTTTTTGAAGATTCTCCGCATCATATCCCAGCTCTCCTCATCTCCCTAACTCCCCGTCCCCTCGTCCCTGGCCTGCCACCAGATGACCAAGCTGAGACCAGTTTTCGATTCTCGGAAAGGCAGCCGCCTCCGGCACGCGATTCCATGGCTGGTCGAAAAGCAGCGGTTGGATGCCGCTGCGGGATAAGAGTTCGCAGGTTTCCACCCGGTCTTCCACAAAATACCGGACTTTCAGCTCTTTTAAAATACGCGACTTGGCTTCAGGAAGTCCTGTCGCGAAAACCTCAATACGGCTGTAATCAACATCGGGTAAGGTCTGATGGAGCCAGCGAATGATGGATTCGGGCCAGATTCGCGCGGTAACGAAGCGCAAGGGGGCGCTTCCCGCCAGGTCGGTGAGTATTTCTATTGCTCCCTGCATCGGCGGGAGCCGGTGAGTGTGTTCGTCATCCAGAGTTACGCAGATCAAATCATTTACGATTTCGGGATCGATATCGAGACAAGCATGAAGGTCGTATCGGCGCAGGTCCTCCTTGGTCAGCCAGGTGAAGCCATAGCGCTCGCGCGCGAGTTCTA
>JGI20214J51650_10002608_pt1 | contig 11369 bp, 11 predicted proteins | sample WetSurMetagenome_FD_51650 | JGI IMG/M metagenome (IMG submission 51650)
CGTTCCACCGGGGTCCACAGGCCACGCGCGAACACGCGGTCGAGGCTGGCCTCGCGGCCGTTGGACACGATGAGGCCGTTGCCGGGAACGGTGCGCACCAGATGGTGAAACTGGGTTTCGATGGCGGCGAGGTCGGGGAAGATGTCGGCGTGGTCGTATTCGAGGTTGTTGAGGATGACGGTGCGCGGGCGGTAGTGGACGAACTTGGAACGCTTGTCAAAGAAGGCGGTGTCGTATTCGTCGGCCTCGATGACGAAGAAGGGGGTGTCGGTCAGCCGTGCGGAGACCTGGAAATTCTGCGGGACGCCGCCGATGAGAAAGCCGGGACGCATGTGCGCATCGTCGAGGATCCACGCCAGCATGGCGGAGGTGGTGGTCTTGCCNTGGGTGCCTGCCACCGCCAGTACCCATTTGTCCATCAGCACATTGTCGGCCAGCCACTGCGGGCCGGAGGTGTAGGGAAGGCCGCGTTCGAGGATGGCNTCCATCAGCGGGTTGCCGCGGGTGACGACGTTGCCGACGACGAAGATGTCGGTCTTGAGGTCGGCCTGGCTGGCGTCGTAGCCTTCGATCAGGTCGATGCCGAGCGCGCGCAGCTGGTCGGACATCGGCGGATAGACATTGGCGTCGCAGCCGGTGACGGCATGGCTGGCGGCGCGGGCAATGGCGGCGATGCCGCCCATGAAGGTGCCACAGATACCAAGGATGTGAATGTGCATTTTGCGTGAGGAGGTCAGGGGGAAGGGGGCAGGATTCTTTGCGAATTATCCCACGACGCGGGCGCGTGCCTGGTGGATCAAGTGGGTGAGCAGGGCGCGCAGTTTGGCCGGGCGCAGCGGCTTGTGCAGCAGGGGAAAGCCGGCCTGGCTGATGCGCAGGATGGTGTCGGGCGCGGTGTCGCCGGTGACCAGGATGGCCGGAATGTCGCGGCCGAATTTCTGTCGCAGGCGGCTGATGACTTCGATGCCGTCCTCGTCGGGCAGGCGGTAGTCGGAGACGATCACATCCGGCGGGCGGCCGACGCTGTCGAGCCATTGCTCGGCTTCGGCGGCGCTGTGCGCAGTGACCAGATCGATTTGCCAGTTGTCGAACAACTCGGCCATGCCGCGCAGGATGGCGCTTTCGTCATCGACCAGCAGCACCAGTGCATCGTCCGGGATGAGTCCGGGCGCACTGGCGGTGGTCGGTGGCTTGATCAGCTGGGCGTCGCCGAGCGGCACGTCGATACTGAACACCGAGCCGTGGCCCGGACGCGAGCGCAACTCCACCCGGTGTCCCAGCAGGCGTCCCAGGCGCGATACGATGGCAAGCCCCAGGCCCAGCCCCTTGCTGCGGTCGCGTGCCGGGTTATGCAACTGGACGAACTCCTGAAACACGCTTTCCTGCTGGTCCGGCGGGATGCCGCGCCCGGTGTCGATGACGCTGAGGCGCAGCATGCGGCCGCGACGGCGGCAGGCCACCAGCACGCCGCCATCGTCGGTATAGCGGATGGCGTTGGAAATCAGGTTGACCAGGATGCGCTCGATCAGCAGGGGATCGCTGTAGAGCGTAATGTCGCACGGGCGAAAGCGCAGGCGCAGACGCTTTTCCGCCGCCAGTGCACCAAACTGCTTGTCGAGATCGAGCAGCAAGGCATGCAGCGAGAAATGCTCCGGATGGGCCTCGATGGTGCCGGCGTCCAGCCGGGAAATGTCGAGCAGCGCATTGAACAGCAGTTCCATCGTGGCGGTGGAGGCCTCGATGTTATCGATCAGGTTTTGTGTTTCGGGCTGCTGGTTGCGTGCCTTGAGTGCGGCCACGAACAGCGACAGCGCGTGCAGCGGCTGACGCAGGTCGTGGCTGGCCGCGGCAAAAAAACGCGACTTGGCATGGTTGGCGCGCTCGGCCATGTCCATTTTTGCGGCCAGGCCGGCGGTGGCCTCGCGGATACGCTTTTCCAGTTCGTTACGATGCGTCTGCAGGGCTTCGGCCATGTCGTTCACTCCCGTGGCCAGTGCGCCGACTTCTCCGTCGGGCGGCAGTTGCGTGCGAACATCGAGGTCGTTGCATGCGAGTCGTCCCACCACCGCTCCGACATGCTGAAGCTGCCCGGCCAGTCGGTTGGACAGGCGCCATGCCAACGCACCGGTCAGTCCTAGCGCGACCAGCATCAACAGCACGGCATGCATGAGTGTGTCGCGTTTGAACGCGTCGATCTGGTCGAGCGACACCCCGATTTCTACCTGCCCCAGCAGGGCGCCGGCAGGCGAAATGCTGGCGTCACCCGGGGAATGGCCGTGGAAACCGGTTTCTGGTACATGAATCTCGGCAACTTGCCGGTAATGATGATCCTGCAGGGGGGGGCGCAAGGCGTCGCCCGAGCTGGCAACCAGGCGGCCGTGGGCATTGGTTACGCGGGCATAGGACAAACGACTGTTTGCGGTCTCGGTTTGCAGCAATGCCAGCACGTGTGCGGTGTCGCCGCTGCCCAGCGCATACGGCAAGGCATCGGCGAGGTGGCGGGCAGCGTTGGCGGCGCGTGCATGCAGCGCATCTTCGGCGGTGACGAGCGTTTGCGTGGTGAAGTAGGCCACCATCCCGAATTCGGTGAGCAAGGCGGGCANCAGTGCAATGATCAGCATCCGGCTGCGGAAGCTCGAGAGCGGCAGGCGGTTGATGAGGGTGCGCAACAAATTCACGATGCGCTAGAGGAACGTCTGCGTCAGCCGCTGAATGGCGAGCACGGCTTCAGTGCGGTTGGTGACGTTGAACGCGCGGAAAATCGCTGCGATGTGCACTTTCACCGTGCCTTCCGACATCGCCAGCATGCCGGCGATGGCCTTGTTAGGGCAGCCCTGGGCCAGCAGGCGCGCCACTTCGAGCTGGCGCGCGGTCAGTCCGCTGTGCTGCAGGGCTTCGAAATCGGCGGGGGACATGGAATGCCGACCGCCATGGTCGTCGCCCAGACTGGCCGGCATATAGATGTCGCCCGCCAGCACCTGCCGCAACGCAGCCAGCATCACCGCCGTGGATGCCGCCTTGGGAATGTAGCCGAGCGCGCCGGCTTCCATCACGCTGCGAATGTCATGCGGCGATTCCGAAGCGGACAGGATCACCAGAGGAATGTCCGGGAAGCGGTTGCGATACTGGGCAATGCCCTGAATCCCGACGAAACCTGGCATGTTCAGATCGACCACGGCCAGGTCGAGGTCTCCGTGGGCGCTGGTTTGTGCAAACAGGCTCGGGTAGTCGTGGGCGTCGATGATTTCGACCGGCGGTTCCAGTTGGGACAATNCCTGCCGTACCCCCTCGCGCATCAGCGGGTGGTCGTCGGCCAAAAGGGTTTTCATAGGCACGCTCCCTGCATGGCGGGAATCTTATTCCCCCCGATCAAGCAATCCAAGTCGGCCATGACTTTGCTCGCCGCACCGCTCCCGCGAGAGCCTGGGCTTGTCCCTTCGGTGGGGAGGGCATGGCAGCAAAGCCGGTGCGGCAACCTCTGCGCGCTGCTGTGCGGTTTGAATCGCCTGCGGCACTTCCGGACACCACGGTTGATTCGGAATCGGAATGGGCGTGCGGTCTGGCGGGGATCTATTTCCCGCGCACCTTGGTCATGCCGGCCTCGATCGCCGCTTCCAGGTAACCGAAGTAGAAATCTGGCGTCAGCAGGCCGACGATGGCCTCACCGGTTTCGTTGCCGCGGGTGTCGAAAACCATGACGGTGGGCACCATGAACACCTTGTGGGCGGCGGCGAACGCACCCTCGGTGGTGGGCGTGCCGTTGAAGTCGGTCAGTGGCGTGGTGGCGCCCATGGTGACCTCGCGAATGGCGACCTTGTCGCGATAGGCCGGGTCCTTGTGCATGAGCCCGAGATATTCGTTTTTGACACGTTCGCAGTAGTGGCAACCGGGACTGGTAAACAGCACCAGGATCGGAACCTGGCGTTTGGCAGCCAGTTGCGCGTCGGCCTGGAAATTCTTCGCGTGCACCAGTCCGCTTGCCGCGCTGGCAGGGCCAGACAGCGTCAGCCCCCATGCTAAAATCAAACCCAAGACCGCGAATAGTCGCGTCATTGTTATCGTCCCCCGGGTGGATGCGAACACGTCATACTTGGTTAGTGTCGCGTCATCATTTGCCAAATCAAACAGTCTATATCTACCACCATGCACAAGTTGATCATCGCCTCCCGTGAAAGTGCCCTTGCCATGTGGCAGGCGGAGCATATCCGCGACCGTCTGAGCGGGTTGCACCCCGGCTGCACGGTCAGCATTCTGGGCATGACCACGCGCGGTGACCAGATTCTGGATGTCACTTTATCCAAAATCGGCGGCAAAGGCTTGTTTGTCAAGGAGCTGGAGGTGGCGCTCGAAGCGGGGCAGGCTGATCTGGCGGTGCATTCGATGAAAGATGTGCCGATGGAATTGCCGCCTGGATTCGAATTGGCGGTGATCGGCGAACGCGAAGATCCNCGCGATGCCTTCGTATCGAACCGTTATGAACGGCTGTCCGATCTGCCGCCCGGTGGCGTGGTCGGCACCTCCAGTCTGCGCCGCGAAGCGCAGTTGCGGGCGCGCTATCCGCACCTCGAGGTCAAGCCGCTGCGCGGCAACGTCGGCACGCGGCTGAAGAAACTCGACGAGGGACAGTTCGACGCGATCCTGCTGGCCGCCGCCGGCCTGAAGCGGCTTGGCCTGGGTGACCGCATCAAGAGCCTGCTTGCGGTGGAAGACAGCATTCCTGCCGCCGGCCANGGCGCGCTCGGGATCGAGATCCGCAGNGGAAACCAGACAGTGGCTACCATGCTGGCTGCACTCAATCATGCCGAGACCGCTGCCTGCGTGCGTGCCGAACGTCAGGTCAGTCGCGTGCTCGGCGGCAGTTGTCAGGTGCCGCTTGGCGCCCATGCGGTGTTGCTGCAAGGCAAGCTGGTGATGCATGGCTTCGTGGCCCATCCGGATGGCAGCGGGTTTATCCAGGACCGCGCCGAAGGCGGCATGGATGATCCCGAGGCTGTGGGCCAGGCGCTGGCCGACAAGCTGCTGGCACTAGGCGCCCGTGCGATTCTCGACGCCTTGCCTACCGCATGACCCAGCCTCTTACCGGGCGTACCGTGCTGGTCACCCGGCCGGTGAAACAGGCTGCGGGGTTGGCGCAGGCGATCCGCGCGGCAGGCGGGGCAGCGTACGAATTCCCCGCGCTCGACATCGAGGCCGTTCCCNTGGACGAACTGGGGGTGCCGCTCGCGCAACTGGCAGACGCCAATGTCGTTGTGTTCATCAGTCCCAATGCGGCGCAATTCGGCATGGCAATCATCCGGGCGGCGGGTCGGCTGTCATCCTCGGCCGCAATTTTTGCGGTGGGCCCTGGCACGGCACGTGCACTGCAGGCATGCGGCCTGACCCAGGTCATCACCCCTGCGGGGCAGGACAGCGAAGCGCTGCTGGCCTTGCCGCAGTTGCAGGACATGGCGAACAGGCGCGTGATGATCGTGCGCGGCGTCGGTGGTCGCGGCTTGCTGGCCGACACGCTGCGGGCGCGTGGCGCGGACGTGCATTTTCTGGAATGCTACCGGCGCATGTGTCCGCAGGCCGATGCCTCGCCCCTGCTGGCGTATTGGCTGGCGGGCGGAATCGACGCGGTGACGGTCACCAGCGCGGAGGCCTTGCATAACTTGAGTGCGCTGCTGGGCGAGACCGGTGCGCCCCTGCTGGCGGCCACCCCGCTTTTCGCGCCGCATGAGAAAATTGCCGAAGCGGCGCGCCGCTCCGGCATTGCACACGTCATCGCCACCCCGGGTGGCGATGACGGTCTGGTAGCGGGCCTGATTGACTGGTTCAGGAATAATCCATGAATGACACACCCGAAACGCCTGCTGTGACCCCTGCCGCTGAGCCTGCTTCGGTTGTCGCGACCGCCGCGCCCATCCCATCCCCGGCGACTGCCGCAACCCCTGTGCAGACGCCGCAGGCGCGCATCCAGGTGCTGCCGCTGCTTGCCCTGCTGAGTGCGGTCCTGGCCCTGGCAGGGGCTGCCTGGTCGTGGTCCGACAACCGCGAAAGCATTCGCGACCTGAAGACCGAACTCGGACGCAGGCTGGCGGAATCTGGCAAGGACGTGAGCGAAAGCCGCCTGCTGGCGCGCAATGCCGACGACGCCATGCGACAGGTCAGCGAGAAAGTCGCGCGCATCGAGAACCAGATGGTCACGTCGCAGCAGCAGCAGTTGGCACTCGAAACCCTCTACAAGGATCTGGCGCAAGGACGCGACCAGTGGACGCTGGCCGAAATCGAACAGGTGCTGCTCACCGCCGCGCAGCAATTGCAACTGGCGGGAAATGTGAAGGCGGCGATCATTGCGCTGGAGGGTGCCGACACCCGCTTGCAACGCCTGAACAAGCCACAGTTCACCACGTTGCGTCGCGCGATTGCCGCCGATCTGGCGAGTCTGCGTGCCGTACCTTCGTTCGACGAGGTCGGGACGAGTGCGCGCATCGAAGCGCTGGCGGCGCGTTCCGCCAGCTGGCCGCTGGCCAGTGCGCAAGGCTCGGAAGCGGTGCCCGCACCGCGACCGACGGGCGCCGCCAACCTCAAGCAGGAGTTGTGGACGGAGCTGAAGCACTTGGTGCGGATCCGTCGGGTGGACGGCAACGAAGCGGTGCTGCTGCCGCCGGACCAGGCATATTTTCTGCGTGAAAACCTGCGCTTGCGTCTGCTCACGGCGCGACTGGACTTGCTGACCAAGGATCAGGCGGCGTTCCAGGCTGATCTGCGTGCGAATCTGGACATGCTTACGCGTTATTTCAATACGCGTGACGCCGGCGTCGCTGCAGCGATCAATGAAATCAAGCGTCTATCGAGTCTGCAGATCGCCACCCAGTTGCCCGGCATCAACGCCAGCCTTGCCGCGCTCGACGCATACAAGGGAAATCGGTAATGCGCTGGCTGATTTCGTTGCTGAGTGTGGGTGTGCTGGCGGTGGCGCTGGCGCTGGCCGGGCGCTACGACCCCGGCTATGTGGTGCTGGTGTATCCGCCGTGGCGGATGGAGATCTCCTTTATCAGCTTCGTGCTGTTAGTGACCGGTCTGGTGGTGGGCGGCGTGATGCTGTTGCGGTTGGCCGCGCTCACGCTGAATTTGCCCCGCATCGTGCGCGAGCAGCGGGAACGCCGCGCGGCAAAGAAGCGTGACGAGAATTTTGTCGGAGGCATCAGGGCGTATACCGAATATCGCTTTCAGGATGCGGAGCAGTCGCTTGGCCAATGGCAGGGGGACGATAGCCGGCTCGGCCTGGCACGGGTGCTGGCCGCTCGCGCCGCGCAGGAAATGCGCGCGCTGGCGCAGCGCGAACGCCACCTGCAGGAAGCCGCCCGGCACGGTGCCGAGCTGGCCGCGCAATTGTTCGATGCAGAAACCCGGCTGGAAGGCAAGGATGCGACCGGCGCACTGATCGCGATCCAGTCTGCCAAGACCATCGCGCCGCAGCACACCGCCCTGCTGCGCCTGGAATTGAGGGCGCGTCAGCAGACCGGACAATGGGACGAAGTCGACAAGCTGCTTGATGCCTTGACGCGCAGCAATGCGCTGGAACCCGCCGTGGCCACGCAGATGCGCCGCATGGCCTACGCAGAAAATCTGAGGCGCCGCGCCGAAGACGACCGTGCGCTGCTGGAATACTGGAAGAAGATTCCAGCCGATTTCAGGGTCGATGCCTTGGTGGCGCGTGCCGCCGCCCGCGCTTTCGCACAGCGTAGTGGGCACGACACCGCGCTCGACGTGGTGGAAGCCGCGCTCAACCGCGAGTGGCATGAAGAACTGGTTGCGCTGTATGGTGAATTGCGCGGCAGCAGTCCGACGCGGCAGATCGAACAAGCCGAGAAGTGGCTGCACACCCATCCGCGCGACGCACAATTGCTGCTGACGCTGGCGCAACTGTGCAGTGCGCAGAAACTATGGGGCAAGGCGCAGAGCTATCTGGAAGCCAGCCTCGCCATNGCGGCGANTGCCGAAGGCCATCTCCGCATGGCTGAATTCAAGACCCAGAGCGGCCAGCCGGCCGANGCCTGCCAGCACTACCAGAAAGCGCTGGCGCTGTGTCGCGCGCAGTAGGCATCCAGCACACAGCAGTCTTCCGCCCGATGCGCGTTCTATTGGGGCGGGTCAATTGCCAGTGGAGATCATGCAGGCGGAAGCCCAGGGCGAATTTCAAGCCCGGACTTGCGTATCAGGCGATAGCGGCTGTTTCGGCGTCCGCTGAATAGACAAAGGAATCCGCGAAGAATTCATCCTCGGGCAGGTTGCGTGCGCGGGTGAATGCCTCGCGTGCGCTGTCCACCATGACGGGCGCGCCGCAGGCGTAGACCTGATAACCCGACAAATCAGAGAAATCCGCAAGCACGGCCTCGTGGACGAAGCCGGTGCGGCCCTGCCAATGGTCGGCCGGCTGCGGGTTGGACAACACCGGTATGAAACTGAAATTGGGCTGTTCGGCCTGCCACTGCTGCGGCAGCTTGGCCATATACAGGTCCTTCAGCGAGCGCACCCCCCAGTACAGCACCATTTCGCGGTCGGCGTGCTCGGCGAAGGCGTGCTCCAGCATGCCCTTGATCGGGGCGAAGCCGGTGCCGCCGGCGATGAAGATCATCGGCTTGTCGGAATCCTCGCGGATGAAAAAACTGCCGAGCGGCCCTTTCAGGCGCAGGATGTCACGCGCTTTCAGGGTGGAAAAAACCTGTTCGGTGAACAGGCCGCCCGGCACGTGGCGGACGTGCAGTTCCAGCAGCGCGTCGTCGTGTGGCGGATTGGCAAGCGAATAGCTGCGCGACTTGCCGTCCTTCAACTGGAAATCTATGTACTGTCCTGCGAAGAATTGCAGGCGCTCATTGGTGGGCAGCTTGATTTTCATCACCATGACGTCGTCGGCACGCTTGTCCAGTTTCTCCACCCGGCATGGCAGGGTTTTCACCACGATGTCCCTGGCGGCGCCGATTTCCTTGGCTTCGATGGTCAGGTCGGACAAGGGCCTGGCGCGGCAGAACAGGGCGCGGCCCTGGATTTTTTCCTCGTCCTTCAATGCGGTGGGCGTATGCACCCCGTAATCGAGCCGGCCGGACAACACTGTGCCCTTGCAGGATCCGCAGGCGCCGTTGCGGCATCCATAAGGCAAGGCAAACCCTTCGCGCAGTGCGGCATCGAGGATGGTTTCGTCGTCGTTGACGGTGAACTGATGCCCGCTGGGCTGGATGGTGACCTGATGCGGCATGATGTGGGCTTGAAATGCGCTGAAAACTTGAGGATTATGGCCCGAGTGAGCGGGGTTTTCACCCTTGCCGCACCAGGGTTAACGTCGGACGGCAATGAAAAAAATCTTGATGGTGGGTTTTGGGGATGTGGCCGAACGGCTGGTGAAACGCTACGCCGGGCAGGCTGAATTCATCGGCTTGATCCGCCGCCCGGAGCGTGCCTCCGCGTTGCGCGCGCTCGGCGTGACACCCTACGTTGGCGATCTCGATGCGCCGGCCACGCTGAAGCGTCTGCCGCGCGTCGACGGCGTGTTTCACTTCGCGCCGCCGCCGAATGAGGGCAAGACCGATCCGCGCACCACCCATCTGCTACAAGCGCTGACCCGGCGCGGCAAGCCGGGTGCGCTGGTCTACATCAGCACCAGCGGCGTGTACGGCGACTGTGGCGGCAATTGGGTGAGCGAGACGCGCCCGGTGGCGCCGGTGAACGGCCGTGCGGTACGGCGGGTGGATGCCGAGCGCCAGTTGCGCGCCTGGGGCGAGGCGTTTCACATTCAGGTCAGCATCCTGCGCGCGCCCGGCATCTACGCCGCCGACCGCCTGCCGCTGGAGCGCATCAAGCGCGGCACCCCGGCTTTGGTGGCACAGGACGACAGCTACACCAACCACATCCACGCCGACGATCTGGCACGCCTGGCGTGGGCCGCGCTGTTCCGCGGCCGTGCGCAGCGCATCTACCATGCGGTCGATGCGCACCCGCTGAAGATGGGCGACTGGTTCGACAGCTGCGCCGACGCGTTCGACCTGCCGCGGCCGCCGCGCGTCAATCGCGCCGAAGCGGAGAAGGTGCTGTCCGAAGCCCTGCTGTCGTTCCTGCGCGAGTCGCGCCAGTTGTCGAACGTCCGGACGACGCGGGAGTTGCGGCTGAAGTACTGCTATCCCACTTCGGACGACCTGCTGCGTGAAATCAGGCTGATGCCGCCTGAAAGCCATAAAAAAACCGGGCAGATGAACTTGTTTTGATCAGCGCAGCAGATCGTCGGGCTCGCGCTTGAATTCGCCTTCCAGCACGTCGTCATTTGCAGGGCGCAAGGGATCCTTTGAACGCTTGGCCCAAGTGCCTGGAATCAGCAACAATCCCAGTGCGGTTGCATCGCTGATAAAACCGGGGAAGACAAGCAACCCACCCGCGAGCAGAATACGGCCGGAGGCAAACAATGAAGCCAGCGGATTCGCGCCAGACTGCACTGAAAACATCAGTCGCGCGCCCCAGGCGACACGCTCGACGCGAATCAGCATGACCCCGGCAACGGCCGCGAGCAGCAGCCATAGCAGCACCCAGCCGCCGAAGAAGCTTGCAGCCCAGAATATGCCGATAGCCTCCAGAACCGGAAACGACAGCATGAGTAGCACAATCCAACCAAAGCGCATGTGATGGAACCTTTGTTAGTCTTGACGAATTTACCCGATGTCGCGAGCGCGGAGAAACTGGCGCACGCGCTGATCGAAAGCCGTGCGGCGGCGTGCGTGAACGTTTTGGCGGCGTGCCGCTCCACTTATCGTTGGCAGGGCGCAGTGGAAACAGCAGACGAAATCCCGATGTTGATCAAGACCACGGCAGAAAACTACCCGCTGGTTGAAGAAATCGTCCGCACGCAGCATCCTTACGATGTACCTGAATTGATCGCCATACCGATAACATACGGCCTGCCTGCCTATCTCGACTGGCTGGCCACGGAGACTGAAAAACATGAATAAGTGGATACGTTCGTTCGGCGCAGTTTTTACAATCTGGGGTGCATTTGCGCATTTTCCAGTGGCGCAGGCCGAAGAATTTCTCGACCCCGACGTTGCCTTCAAGTTCTCCGCCCGTGCGCTGGATGCCAACACGCTGGAAGCGCGCTGGCAGATCGCGGATGGCTACTACATGTACCGCGACAAGTTCAAATTCGAGGTGGCAGGCGGCACGCTGGGAAGTCCGAATCTGCCGGCAGGCAAGGTGAAAGAGGACGAGAATTTCGGCAAGGTCGAAATCTACCGCAAGGATGTTCGCGTCGTACTGCCGATCCAGCGCACGCCGGGCACCACCGCTATTACCCTGAAGTCGACCGCCCAAGGGTGTGCCGATGCCGGGCTGTGCTATACGCCGCA
>JGI20214J51650_10002612_pt1 | contig 11364 bp, 9 predicted proteins | sample WetSurMetagenome_FD_51650 | JGI IMG/M metagenome (IMG submission 51650)
GAAGGCTCGGGGTTGACCGGGAATGGTACGGGACATCATTGAGGATCTTGCCTATCCCCTGAGCCAGACCAAGTGATCGGAGAGCGGTCCAGATTCCCGCTTCCGATACAAAACATTATTTTAATGCAGCGGGTTAGGGCAGCAAATCCATGGAGCAACCGGTGGAGAACCGCCAAGATGGCGTGGAGGTCACTCTGCGCCGGGACCTTGGTCTACTAGAGGTCCTGATGATAGGCATCGGGCCAAACATAGGTTCCACCATCTTCATCCTGATCGGGACGGCCGCAGGCATCGCCGGTCCGGCCATCATTCTCGCTTTCGTCCTTAACTTCATCGTGACGCTCTTCACCGCCATGGCCTACGCCGAGTTGGCCAGTGCCTTCCCCGAGACGGGTGGGGGGTATCTATGGATCAAGGAAGGGCTCTTCCCTCCCTTCGGCTTCCTGGGCGGCTGGATGTCATGGGTGGGGCATTGCATCGCTTGCAGCGTCTATGCATTGGGGTTCGGTGAAGGCGTCAAGATACTGATGTCGATCTACGACATCCAATTCTTCGGATTGACCATGGACCAGACCGGGATATTGGCCTCATGTCTGGTCGCCGTGGGATTCATCTATCTGAATTATCGTGGGGTCAAAGGTGCGGGTCGTTCCGAGATCGTGGTCTCGATNATCCTCCTCGCCATCATCGGTATCTTCGTGACCGCCACAGCCGTTTACATGATAACGAACCCCCCGGAAGATTCCAACTTCACGCCCTTCATTCCCTTTGGCTACATCAGCATCATCACGAGCATGGGCTACACCTTCATGGTCTTCGAAGGGTACGAGATCGTAGCTCAGACCGGTGAGGAGGCAAAGGACCCCCAAAGGACGATCCCTCGCGCCATGTTCTTGTGCATCGCGATAAGCTGCATAATGTTCGTGGCCGTTGCCACCGTAGCCATCGGTGCGGTGGGATACGAGGCGCTGGCCCTGCACCCTTTCGATGCGATATCTTACGTCGCTGGGATATCTATGCCGGGGATTGGTGCACTATTGATAGGGGTAGGGGTGCTGATCGGTTCCATTGCCGCCGTGAACTCGATCATCTTCTCCGCCTCCCGCGTCTCTTTTGCCATGGGGAGGGACGGCAACCTGCCCCAATCCATGGGCAAGCTACATCCTAAGAAACAGACCCCCGCAACGGCGCTGATCGTCAGCGGCGTCATCATCGTCTCGATCATAATCTTCCTGCCCATCAACCAGGTGGCGGCCGTGGCGGATATCCTGATACTGCTCTTGTTCACGTTGGTCAACGTCTCGGCCATCACATTGCGCAGGAAAAGACCGGACATTCATCGAAGCTTTCTCATGCCATGGTTCCCCATCGTGCCATTGATAGGAATAGCCACCAAGATGATTCTGGCAATAACATTGTTCGGCTACGAGCCCTTCGCATGGTATCTGGCCATCGGTGTCATCAACGTGGGTCTTTTATTACATTATTTCTTGGGAGGTCGCAAGGCCATCGAGGAGGTCCCCATACCTGTGAGGGCCCCGCTCACAAAGGAGGAGCTCTCCCATTTCCGTGTCATGATACCCATCGAGGACCCTCATAGCGAGAACCTCGTTGACCTGGGCAGTCTCTTAGCTGCCGAGCATGAGGGCGAGCTGTTGCTGGTCAGCGTGGTGGAGATACCCACGACCGTTCCCCTGACCGACGTGGACCGCCAGCTGGTTGAGGAAAGGAAGAAGATGCTGGAGAAGTTGAAGCGCCACGCTGAGGGGAACGGTGTCTTCACAAGGGCATTGGTCACGGTATCCCACGATGTGGTCACCGCCTTGATAGACACGGCCAAAGAAGAGGAGGCCAACACCATCTTGGTGGGATGGAAGGGTTTCACGCGGACTCAGAAGAGGATCCTGGGCAAGAAGATGGACCTCCTGCTCCGTCTTACTCCGTGCGACGTCGTGCTGCTGAAGGGAGACGAGAGATGGACCCCCGACCGAATCATCATCCTCTCCGGAGGGCTATGGCATGTAAGTCGGTCAACGGAGCTAGTGGCCGTCATCGCTAGGCGCTACCGTTCCCGGGTGACGATCCTAAATGTCATCGTCGATGACAAGTACCTGGACGTGGCCAGGACATATTCCAAGCGTCTGATGGACATCCTGGAGAAGGAGCAGGTGCCGGTCATCGTCAAGGAGATCAGGCCAGAGAGCGTGGTCGGTGGCGTGGTGGCCGAATCCCTGGACTACGACCTTCTGGTCATGGGCTCCAGTGCCGTCAAGCGCGTGCATCGCAGCGACTTCGGGCTTGTGCAGGACCGTATCGTCAAAGCCGCCCAATGCCCGGTCCTTGTCTACAAGCGCGTGGCCACGTTCGAGGACAAGGAGGCCCAGGAAACGGAAGTGGTGGACGTCAATGAGTGAGGGTGGCCGTCACGAAGTCCCCTTCGAATCGCGAGGCCACTTCCAAGGGGATGCGCGCCCCGGCACTGGTGGGGTGACCTCCCCCATCCAGTCCATGCACCGATATGAAATCCTCCACGAAGCGTCCCACGTCCATGCCCCGAGGGCTCATGCCGCGCAATGAGACTGAGGCATTGTCTCGACGAGAGTTGACCATCATCGCGTAATCGCAACCCCTTCTCGTCGCGACCTCCACGAGGGCACGCGTCCCGAACCCAAAGAGCGACCTGTTCTTCTCATCATTATGGAAAATGCCGACCGGTCCCTGCACCTTCAGGCCGGCCTTGACCCGGGCGAGGGCCTTGGGCCATCGTTGCTCATTGACCACCTGGATATATCTCTTTTTGATGGCGGAGACCTGAGAAGGCCATAGGCCCTCGGCCAGATGTTTGCAGGCCATCAATCTGAAGAGGTCATCATCGATATCGAGCCTCCAGGAGAAATCGAGGACCTTCGACTCCTCGTCCACCTTCTGCATCCCATAGCGTCTCATGACGTCCTTGAGGATGTCGGTATCACAATATTCGACCAGGTCCGCAATGGCCACGAGCTTCTTCAATTGGGAATTGGACTGGAGATAGCGGTAGAGCACGCTGGCGGCGCTCATTCCCTCCTCCACCACTTTAATCCCCTCTATGTCCTCATGCGCAGAGGTGGGATGATGGTCCACGGCATTGACCATCTGATGTTCCTTACGGGCGGCCACAGCCCCCCGGACATCTGGTGTCAAGGCGATGTCGACCAAGAAGATCTCCGAGGTCGAACGGTCCCTCGCCAGAACTTGAGCGCCTGCCCGTGGTGAAGTGACGAACGAGATCTTGGCAGATGGATATCTATTCAGAAAGATCGCTGCGGAGATCAGTCCGTCAACGTTCCCACGTGTGATCAGATGCTTGTCCCGGTCGTCCCTGGATAAGCTTTCCAACGTTACCCTCGGGGCGTAATCATGGCCTTGGACATTATTTGAATTTTTGGATTAATAAATAAATCTGGAGAGTCATTACAGGTACCCGTGAGAAGGTATCCCACCATATTCATCGGTGTCGACCTCGCATGGAAATGTGACCCGGTTCCCGACTCGATAACTGCCATATGCGTGTGTGATGCTCAGGGTGTCGTCTCATCACCCATCACCGTGCGCAGCGATGCGGAGATAATGGGGTGCATCCCCTCCACCAGGGATTGCTGGTTGGCCATCGACGCCCCCCTGCATGTCCCGAACCATTTTGGGATGCGGCAGGCCGAGAGGGACGTGGCGCGTGCAGGGATCCGCATCCTCCCGTCCAACCGGGACTTCTTGACGAGGAAATGCGATGGCATCAGGGGTGAGCGTTTGGCAGTGGAGCTGGTCAGAAATGGTTTTAAGGGTTACGCCCAGGGTGTCCGAGGGTCGGGCCTGATCTTTGAGGCCTATCCTTTCGGCATCATCCATGGGATCACCCACGGTAAGGTGCCGAGGTACAAACACGGTCCATTGGATGTAAGAAGGTCCGCATGCCTTCAGGTGCTGAGGGCGGTTGAGGAATGGGAACCCACCCTCAGGTCTTTGGACACATTGGCGAATGAGATCGATGAGGCAGAGCCTGGTCGGATGAGGGAGATGGGCGATAGGATCGATTCCATGCTGTGCGCAACCTGCCTGTACGCGCACTGGTTATATGACGGAAAGAGGACTCGACTCTTTGGAGACGGTAGCGATGGGCACATCCTGTTGGTCTGATCTGGGTGGGAATGCGTTGAATAGCGGTCAAGGTCTGGAACAGTTGTTCCAGGAGATCGGTGGTCCGCATGGGTTCTCGCCAGTGACCGCTGGGTTCCGTCCGTTCAAGGAGTTCAAGGTCCAATGGCAAAGATGTGGCCAAGCCGCCACTTTCCATATCACGGATTACATGAGATGGGCCGATAGGCAGTTGCTCGCCGATTTCGCGGACTGCATGTTCCAGCGCATCATTGCGAAGAAAAGGACGGAGCTATACTCATCAACGATGAAGGAATGGCTCAGATCAAGGGACTTCGTCGATGTGGCCCAGCCCCTATATCTAAAACGGAGCAAGAACCTCTCTTTTCGGAGTGAGGGAAGGACCTACGACCTCCAAGAGTCGTTCCATCGGCTCCAACGGCAAGGGCTGGTCAAGGACCACGAAGGTATTTTCCTTAGCTGGACAAGAAAACCCAACTACCAGAGGGTGGGCTATTGCAGCGCCCTCATGCGGGTCATCGCCATCAGCTCCGTCATGGACTCGGAGCTCGTGCCCGAGTACGTGACCGACTATGTGCTGTACCACGAGCTATTGCACATGGAGGATGGCCTGAGCTTCTCTGGGCGCCACCACGGGCCCTCCTTCCGCCGCCGAGAGCGCCAATTCCCCAGGTGGGAGGAGGCGGAGCTCAGGCTCAAGGGGTTGGCGAAGGAAATGGGTCGCAGGTCGGGCCGACCCAAACCATAAGACATCGACATGCCATTCACCGAGGCGATGGTCATAGGCAAGGGACAATTCATCAACGCTTTGAACGAAGGGGACCGGGTGGACGACGTATTCTCCATACGCCTGAAGAAACCGGTCCGTCAGACCAATTCGGGGAGCTACTTCTTCGAGCTCAGGCTGGGGGATGGTACCGGCGAGATCGCCATGAAATATTGGGGGGGAAAGAGGGAGGACTCGGTCCAGAAGGTGTTCGAGAGCGCAGCCAAAGGTGATGTGGTCCGCGTCAAGGGAAAAGTGAAGAAATTCATGGACAATCTGGAGGTCAGCTTGAACCCCGATGAGGGGGATGGTTTCAAGAAGGTTTCGAAGGAGGAATACGACATCGCCGATTTCGTCCCGACGAGCACCCGCGACATCGATATGATGCAGTCCCAGTTGTTCAACTATGTGGAGGGTGTGAAGGAACCGAACCTACACGCGCTGCTGGACTGGTTCTTCACCGACCAGGAGTTCGTGAGGCAGTTCCGGCAGGCTCCGGCGGCGGTGAGGCACCATTGCAACTGGATAGGCGGACTGCTGGAACATACCCTGAAGGTGACCAACATCTGCTCCTCCCTTCTCCCAGACTTCCCTGAGCTGGACCGCGACCTGCTAATCACGGGTGCGATCCTGCATGATGTGGGCAAGGTGCACGAGTATGAGATGGGGACGGCCATCGAGGCCACGGACCATGGGCGTCTGGTCGGGCACATCAGCATCGGGGCGGACATGGTGGCGAGGGCCTGCGATGCGATCCCGGACTTCCCTCCGATCCTGAGGTCCAAGGTGGTCCATATGGTATTGAGCAGCCATGGTCTGCTAGAGTATGGTTCGCCGGTGGTCCCGATGTTCCCAGAGGCGCTCGCGGTCAGTCAGGCCGATACCCTGGACGCCAGCCTTGAGGAGTTCATCCGGCTGAAGAACGAGGCGGTCACCGAGGACGAATGGACCTATAACAAGAACAGGGGCAACATCTACCTGAGATGACCAGGTGTCCCCCGGGCCTTAACAGATTGGTTCATGGTCGGAGCGAACTCCCCTCCCCACACTGACCCAGGCCGGGGGTTTGATGTCGTGCCTCGGGGTTGTCCTCCAGTCATGACTCGGCGTCACACCGTTAGTTCCTGCAGGGACCCAATAACGACGCACTGTGCGCCTTCAGATTATTGCTCGGATCACGGATCACCGGCGTGTTGCCGAAGGCATTAGGTCAATTCCGGAAGGGGCTCTTCAATCTTTTCCCCCCAAGCCTCGATGGTCAGTACGTTATCGCGCATCAACAGCACCTCTAGTTCCTCGCGCATCATGGGCTCGACGTCCATTGACATCAGATATATGGGCAGGAACCCGAACAGATCCAGGATCGCCACAGGGTAAGATTGGGCCAGGCGCAATTGGGTCTTCAGACGGCCGAACTTGAAGCGGACCACCTTCGGTTCTTTGGCGAACTCCTCGGCTGAGGCGTACTCCGCCGATTCCAGGGCAGGGATGACCTCCTCCTCGACCCACTTCTTGCGGAACCTCATCACATCTTCCGTCTGTTTCTTGCCATACCTTCCCTGCAGGACCCTGAAGATGAACACCTGGGCGATGAACAACAACGCGATGATCAGTCCGTTCGATAATTGGTATTGTTCCTCCAGCTTACCCTTGGTCATCCCTGGCACAAGGAAGGCGGTAAGGAAGAGTATCAGGACGGTGCTGAACAGCACAACGTACGATGTCGTCAGCAGCGCCTTGATGGTACGCTCGCTGGAGATCCTCGCTCCTAACCTCCCCCTGAGCCAGAGCTTGAGCTTCTGTATGTCCCAGGAGAAACCGCGGGAATATGGCATGCGCCAGGAGATCATCCAATAGTAGGTGATGATCAACACCGACTGCGCGACCACCAGGGCTACGTAGAAGGTGGAAACATTCTCTGGATAGAGGAAGTAGGTGAAGAAGGCGAAGAATATATTTATGGAGAAAAGAACGACAGCACCGGGCAGCAACTGCTCGCTGTCACAAAGGAAGATGTTCCAGAACATCTGGCCAAAGACCTTCTTGTTCTTCTTGAACATGGTACCCCACGACCCCGCCTCCTTCTCCTCCTTGGTCTTCTTCGGACCCTTCTCACTGCTGGTCGGGATGAACATGATGATGAAGTAGATACAGTAGGTGATGAAGCTGGTAATGAGCCAATAAATGTAAGCGGTCTCAGGCTTGATGAGGATCAGGATGAGGCATATGATGATCAGGCCAACGCTGATGCCCAGGGGGAACGGCATTTTGTCCTTTTTGTTTTGGATCTTCTCAAGCTCCCTCTGGGCTTGCTGTGAGACCTTCTTCGCCTCTTCCTTCAACAATGCAATTTCCTTCGTATGCTCCTCGAAGCCAACATCCTTTATCTGCACTCTACCCACGCCCCCCTTGTTGGGAAATATGTGCTAAACCGTCATCATTAATTAATAGTTATGTTACGAACGGCGAGAGACCGCCCGGTTGGATAAAAGATATTATCCAGGAGGTGGTTTTCTTACCCGATCGGATGAAAGAGCTCTTCGAGCCCCGAAGCATTGCCGTGGTGGGGGCGGCTCGTGAACCCAACAAGGTGGGTCACGTCATTCTCAAGAACCTCGTGGACTCGGGCTTCGAGGGGCCATTGTACCCCGTCAACCCGAAGGCCGACCGGATCCTTGACATCCCTTGCTATCCAACACTGAGTCAGATAGGCCAGCCGATCGACCTGGTAGTCATTGTCACGCCTGCCCGTTTCGTCGCCGATGTGTTGGACGAGGCAGGGGGGATCGGCATAAAGGCGGCGATAATCATCTCCGCGGGCTTCCGGGAGGTGGGTCGGGAAGGGGCGGAGATGGAGCGTCAACTGGTGGTAATAGCCAGGGAGCACGGCATGCGCGTCATCGGGCCGAACTGCCTCGGGGTCATCAACACCCATCACCGGATGAATGCCACCTTCACCAACAATTTCCCTCGTGCTGGACCGATAGCCATCAGCTCTCAGTCCGGTGCGATCTGTTCCGTGCTTTTGGACTGGGCGGCAGGGACAAACGTCGGGTTCAGCAAGTTCGTCAGCGTGGGCAACAAGATGGACGTCGAGGAGTCGTTCATGCTGGACTACCTTCGTCATGACGAGAGGACCAAGGTCATCGGAATGTACATCGAAGGGGTGAACAAAGGGAAGGAGTTCATGGAGCAAGCTGCGTTGACCACCAAGGTCAAGCCCATCATCGCCTTGAAGGCGGGGAGGACTTCCACAGGCGCCAAGGCAGCCTCATCGCACACCGGTGCGCTCTCCGGGAGCGACAAAGTCTATGACACGGTGCTGCGCCAGTCCGGGATAATCCGGGTCATGACCATCGAAGATATGTTCGACCTCCTCACTATCTTCGCCAACATGCCCATGCCCCGTGACAACCGCGTGGCCATCGTGACCAACGCCGGCGGGCTCGGCGTGATGGCGGCGGACGCCCTCGGAGATCATAACCTCACCTTGGCGAGCTTCACCGCCGAGACGGTCGACCGGTTGAAGGCCAGGCTGCCTGCCGCCGCCGCGCTCTACAACCCAGTGGATGTGGTGGGCGATGCGGACGCGGAGCGCTATGAGTTCGCCATCCGCACCATCATGGAGGATGAGAACGTCTCGAGCCTGATCGCCCTCATGGCACCCACCGACCTGGTGGACGTCTCGACGGTGGCCAGGACCATCTCCACCTTCGCGGGCAAGAGCGATAAACCGATAGTGACGGCNTTCGTGGGCGGGGAGGACCTCAAGGAGGCCGTGTCCATCCTGCGATCGTCGGGCATACCCAACTACGAGACACCGGACCGTGCGGCCTTTGCCATCGGAGCCATGCTACGATACCGGGCCCATAGCCTGCGTAGGCCAGTGGCTGAGACCAATGAATTCTCAGGGGACATGCTGACCGTCCGGGCGCTCCTAGACCATGTCAGGGGCGAGGGGAGATTGCAGCTCAGCGAGTCGGAGGGCAAAGGGATCCTACGGGCCTATGGCCTCAGGGTGCCGGAGGAGGGGCTGGCCCATTCCCCCGAGGAGGCAGTGGCCATGGCGAGGCGCATCGGATACCCGGTGGTGATGAAGGTGGAGTCCCCCGATATAGCCCACAAGACCGATGTAGGCGGCGTGGCCATCGATGTCAAGGGGGACGATGAGGTATCGCAACAGTTCCAATTGATAATGACCCGCAGCAGGGGCAAGATGCCCAATGCAAGGGTGGATGGGATCTCCGTTCAGAAGATGCTCAAGGGCAGGGAGGTCATCGTGGGCATGGTGCGGGACGAACAGTTCGGGCCGGTCATCACATTTGGCCTGGGCGGGATCTTCGTGGAGATAATGAAGGACATATCGCAGTTGGTAGCTCCCTTGACCAGGGCCGAGGTGGCGCAATTGGTGCGATCCATCCGGGCCTACCCCATCTTGACCGGGGCCCGAGGTCGCAAACCGGCCGACATCGATGCGCTGGAGGACTTCATCCTCACGATGGCGCAGATAGCCATGGACTTCCCGGAGATAACTGAGCTGGAGGTCAATCCCGTCGTTGTCGGCGACGAGGGTCAGGGGGTTGGAGCGGTCGACGCATTGGTGACGATCAGGAGGGACATCGTATGAAGACACTTTACTTGGGATCCGCGGTGGAGCGGTCGGGCAAAAGCATGGTGGGATTGGGGTTGGCCATGAACCATCCCGGTCCCGTCGGATATTTCAAACCGTTCAAGGAACGACTGATGTGCGAGGGGGAGCGCATCATTGACCAGGATGCCTACCTCATGCGCAAGGTCCTCAAGCTGGAACAGGACGAGGACGAGCTCTGTCCCTTCTTCTACGACCTGACGAAACCCATCGGCATGGGGAACATCGTCAACGCCTACGAGAAGGTGCGGTGCGCATGCGAGCTGATGCTGGTGGAGGGGACCCGTGACATAACCACTGGATATCTGCATGACCTGTCCGGGATGGCCATCGCCGAGCGCCTTCAGGCCGAGGTGGTANTGGTATCCACCTCACAACCTGGGGACCTGGAACGGATCGCCATGCTCAAACAGCTCATGGAAGGGTATGACCTGAGATTCCTAGGGGTCGTGCTCAACATGACCGATGACCCCTCCCCGGCCCGACTTCTGGAAAAAAAGAAGGTCCGGGTCCTGGGGACCATTCCACCGATGGAGCATCTGACCCGTTTCACCGTCAAGGAGGTGCAGGAGGCCCTGGCGGCCGAGGTGATCGTGGGGGAGGACAGGTTGGACCGCACGGTGCAGCGGGTCATGGTGGGTGCGATGATGCCCGAGACCGCCCTCCGGGTCATGCGCCGCTTCGCGGACAAGGCGATCATCACCGGTGGGGACAGGTCGGACATCCAGATGGCCGCCCTTTCCACGGACACATCCTGCCTGGTGCTCACCGGGGGATTCTATCCTGATGGTCAGGTGGTCTCCCGGGCGTATGAGAAGGGAGTACCGATACTGCTGACCAGGCATGACACATTGGAGGCGACGGAGAGGGTGGAGCACCTGATCGCCCGGATCGATCCCGATGACAAGAAGAAACTGAGCATGATCAAGAAGGCTGTCAGGGAGAACGTGGACCTGGACGCACTTTTCCGTTGAGCCTGACAACCTTAATATGCCCCGAGGTCATGGTGGGCGGCATGGTTAAGGAAGTTCACGCTGCGCATATTCTGGTCAAGAACAAGGACAGCTGCGACAAGATACTCGTCGAGTTCAAGGCGGGCAAGAGCTGGGACGAACTGGCGAAGAAGAACAGCACCTGCCCCTCCGGTAAGAAGGGCGGGGACCTGGGCTGGTTCAAACGCGGCATGATGGTCAAGGAGTTCGAGGACGCCGCCTTCAACGCCCAGAAAGGCGATGTCGTCGGACCGATCAAGACGCAGTTCGGATGGCATCTCATCAAGGTCATAGATCAGAAGTGAGCCTTCAGCTGGTCCGGATGAATGACGTTCCGGTAGGAGCGTCGATCATACCTTTTCCCAATGGCATACCTTCGTCAGGTGTCTCTCCCATCCCAACCCCTCGGTAGGTCTTCGCGGAGGGTCCGCATAGATGGCCTCCACTCTGAACCCGGCCGATTCCGCCAAGATAGAGATGGTCTCGGCGACCGCGACCTCATGCCCGGCATCCATGATATCATCGATCACCAGGAAGACCTCGGCACCCCTCTCCAGCTTTCCCTGGAGATCGCCGATCAACCTGTTCAGATGATCGAGGTACAGGCCGGCAGAACCAGGGATCCGTGTGCCCTTCCCCAGGGCCCTCCTGATGGCCGGTCCGGGCATAAAGCCCCCGTCCTTGGGGTCCACCTTCGTGGGTACCAGTGCCTCCGCGACCTCGGCGAGCTCGCGTGCGGTCAGCCCAAGGCACCAATGTTCGGTCTCATACTCCTGGAGATAGTCGAAACCGTTGAAATAGGGTGG
>JGI20214J51650_10002613_pt1 | contig 11357 bp, 10 predicted proteins | sample WetSurMetagenome_FD_51650 | JGI IMG/M metagenome (IMG submission 51650)
TTTTTTTATTTTGGCACGCGGATTTCAATCGTGTACGATTTCAGCCGCTTCGCGGTAATGATGAGACTGTAGGCCCGGTGTCCCTGGAAGAACTTCTGCGACCAGGGGCGGGGATCACCGGCCCGTTGCCAGAGGTAGCTGTCCAGTCCTCCCGGCGGCTCCACCGTCCCGACAGTTTCTCCCGACCTGCTGTCAGTGACCTGGATGGAAAGACAGGGAAATACTGCTGAACTGCTGCCGGTGGAAGAACGCGAGTCCTGCCCGCCGGTAACCTGGGGGTCGGCGGTATACCACAGCTCCCATGAGCTGGAAGGGACGGTGATATTTTTTGTGGAGATACCCGATTGCCCGGTGATAACGGCAATCGTTGTTANTTTCGTACTCCCGGGCAACAGCGAGGGGACCGGTACCACTCCCGGGGGCAGGGATTGTTCTGGACCGGGAGTGGGGGATAGTGGCAGTGCAGTAGTTCCCGGTGAGACATTTCCTCCGTCCGGGCCGGGGGAACTGTTTGTCTCCACGGGTGGTGTTTCATCGACGCAGCCGGCTACGACAAGCAGTACCATAAGGAAAAAAACCATGGGCAGGATCAACCGTCTTGTCATAGTCAAAGATGCCTGATGCGGTGAGATGAATGTTTCTGTAATCCGGGAGCTCGCGGATTTCCCGGATCTCGTCCGGCAGGAGATCCTCATACATAGTANCCGGGTCGATCGCGTACCGCGTCGGCCGGACTTTCACGACACATGCNTTTCCCGGTCTGAAGGCAATAACGTCATAGGCGATGCCGGGATGCCCGGTGTTCTCCCCGGTGGGGGCGGGTTGAAGGGTTAGTAATACCGGTCACGNCAGGGAAATTAAATGCCCGGGCGATAACCTGCCGGTCTTCCCGTGAAGTAAATTCACGGGCCCCGGCATTTCCCGTTTTGAGGATCACGAATTTGTCCTTACCACCAGGACCGGCCGCTTCGCCCGCTTCATTACTTCAAAGGTCGTGCTCCCGATATACAGTTCCATGAACCCTCCTGTCCCGTGGGGACTCATGATAATTACTGAGGCATCGCCGGACTCGGCTGCGGACAGGATCATCTCCGCCCGTTCCCCGACCCGGATCTGTGTCTTCACTGCAATACCAGCTGTTATGAAATCCTGTGCAATTGTATCAAGATTTTCCTGGGCATTGCGTTCGGATTCTTCGATCTCATGCCCCGTTTCCCCATGATCCACGACGTTCATGAGGGTGACGGTCCCGAGCCCCGGGAGTTCTTTGGCCAATGCTATCACCTTTCCTGAATGCCCGGAAAAATCGGTAGGAATGAGCACGGAAGAAAACAGAGGGGGGCAGGATTTCCCGCATACCGGTGTAGAGAGATCTTCGATCATGGCATCGTGGTACACGAGGACACTGGTCTTTGCGTGGCGAAGGATGTTCTGCGAGACGCTTCCGAGCAGGATGTCATTGAGGATGCTTTTTCCGCGGGCGCCGGTCACTATGACAGAGACACCGGTTGCATCTGCACACCGGAGAATTTCCTGAAAAATATCCCCGCCGGTAAGNACTTCAAAACGGGTATCGACCTTGTATCCCCGCGATTCCAGGAATTTTTTCTTCTCGTCAACCAGGATCCTGGCGTTTTCGATGGCAGGCCCGTACGTCCATCCGTGGAGTGAGGGGCGGGTGGCGTCAAAAACATGAAAGAGAACAATCTCCCGGATCCCGGGAATTCCCGTGATGCATTCCAGAACTTTTTGCGTGTGGTCTGAAAAATCGATGGCTACAAGGATCTTTTCAAACATGGGGGGCACCGCTTTGCTCTGGCTATCTGTTTTGTGTTTTTGGCTGAATTAATTTTCTAAAAACATACCGGAAAGACACCTCACGTTTCACAAACAATGCCGGTGAAGTCTCCACCGCCCGGAAATTCCCGCTCCGATCTCCTGATCACGCGACATGAGCCCGCGGTCTCACACCCGACTGCGGAGTACTGCGATGGATAACCCTATGATCATGAGCAACCCCGCAACGCATGCAAGCATGATGTACACGTTCTTCCGTGTGAGTTTCTTCTTTAGTTCGCTCCTCGGGCCGGCACCCAAAGCGAGGATTGCGATGAGCATCCCGGCATACAGCCCGAAGATATTGTTCAGTGTGAGTGACAAAGCGTCGAATAATCTTGTCGGCAGGAGGACGATGATGATCCCGGTAACAACCGCGGGAGGAACCAGTGCAACAGCAATCCCGATACCGGTGACGCTTGAGACAAAACCTCTCTTGTGGGCAAAAATCGCAGTAATTCCGAGGAGTACGGCAAGGATTGCAGAGATCTCCTGTTGTATGAGCCGGGATGATATCTCGGGGGTTATTGCAAGCGGCAGAAAAATCGACAGTACCCACGTAATTGCGGCAGATGCGATGATCAGGAGGAATACAAGGACCAGCACGACTCTCATGTGCTGTAAGAATTTTCTGAATGCCCCGTTGGCGAGGAAAACAGTTCCTGCGTAGATCGGTTCCAGCAGGGGGGAGATCACCATTGCACCAATAATCACGGCGACATTATTCAGGAAAAGGCCAAACAGTGCGACGATGCCGGCTAGGAGGTTGAAAATGACGAGCTGGGGATCGAGGAAATCGGTTCGCGGGCTGTCCTCCAGCAGTTCTTCAAGTAATANAGTCCCGCCTGGTTGAAGCGAATTTGTTTTCGGTTCGGGGGTACCAGTGCTGTCCATGATTAAATTCCATCCGGAGTTTTATCGTAAATATCCTTCGTATCGGAAGAGTCTTTTTTTTGCCGGTATCCCGCCCCATGAGGAACCAAAAAAATCTGGTTAAGTTTTCTTCGAGAATTTTTGGGCGCCGGATCGCCCGGAGGACCGGCAGCAGCAGCGATGAACGTGATGAAAAAGGTCAACCGGCAGACGATAGCCCGTGACACCGGAATCCCCTGGGACGATGCAAGGAAACCCCCGATCGGGAAAAGAAGGATTGCCATACCGGCCGCAGGAATTGCGTACAGTCTGCCCGGCCAGAAGGACAGGACGANAGGACCGAGATAGAGCAGCCAGACGGGATGTCCGAGGGGGTAATCTGTATCGACCGCAGGGATAGCCGGTACGGTTCTTATCACGATACTTGAAATCCGATGAAACGATTCCGAGTTAATATATGGGGGATTGCTTATGACGTTTTAATGGCGAATACGCCATGCCTCATGCGTTTGGGGGACAAGGTAAAAGTCGCATTTTTCCGGGACCGGAAATGGAAAAATCCGCGGTCTGATCCCGGTTTTGCCGTACACCGCAACGGTCAGTTCCACAGGGGTGAATCTTCAGGTTCCCGTGCCGGCATCCGGGATTTATCAGATCGCGACACAAAGGGGATCCTGATTGAGTAGGACTGAAAAATAGTCAAGCTCTGGTTTTTCAAAACCTTATTCCGCGATTCCGATCAAACAATAGGTAAATGGATGCAGCCGTAACAATCCTTTTCCTCGGTCTCCTCATCTTTCTTGGAAACATTCTCTCGCGGTTTTTTATCCTTACCAAAATTCCCGATGTACTCTTTCTCATCGCGATCGGTATCGTCATCGGTCCCCTGCTGGGCCTCGTCTCCCCTTCCGCTTTNGGGGTCGCCGGTCCGCTCTTCACCATGGTCACGCTCGCCATCATCCTTTTCGAGGGCGGCCTGCATATTACCCTCGATACCCTGAGAAAATCCATAACCGGGACAACCGCGATCACGGTCGCGAATTTCGTCGTTATCACCGGGATCTGTATCGTTATCATGCGGTACTTCGCCGGGTTCTCGTTCATCGAATCCGCGATGCTGGGAGCGATCCTGGGCGGCACTTCATCGGCAGTCGTCATCCCGTTCACTAATTACCTCAATATCAGGAACGACACCAAGGCAATTCTTGCGCTCGAATCCGCGATTAGTGACGTCCTTTGCATTGTCGTGCTGCTGGCCCTCCTTGATGTCGTCAAGGTACAGGAATTCAATATCGGGCACGTGGCAGGGAACCTCATCGCCTCGTTTCTCATCGCAGCCATTATCGGGGTCATTGCCGGGGTCTGGTGGTCTACGATTTACCCCCGGCTCAAGACCATTAAAAGCATCTTCATCACCCCCGCATTCGTCTTTATTGTCTTCGGGTTCGTCAGCCTGCTCGGGTTCTCTGGCGCAATTGCCGCCCTCGCCCTCGGCCTCACGCTCGGGAACCTGTACTATTTCAAGATAGGGAAAATCCTTCCGTTCCTTGGGGACTCCATCACACAGGTCGAACTCTCACCAATCGAGACGGCGTTCTTCGCCCAACTCGTCTCCCTCTTAAAGACGTTCTTCTTCATCTACATCGGGATCTCGATCCACTTCTCGAATATGAACGTCATCTATCTCGGCGCAATTATTACAATCGCGATGTACATCGCCCGGATCGTTATCGTATGGCTGACGATCCCCCGGTGCATCCCCGCACCGGACGCGGCGATCATCTCGGTTATGCAGCCGAAAGGTCTNGCAGCGGCTGTCCTCGCATCCCTCCCGCTTGAAGCGGGCATTGCAGCGGGCCAGACAATCCAGGATGTCACCTATATCGTGATCTTCTTCAGTATTCTTGCCTGTTCGGTGATGATCTTCCTCCTTGAAAGAACAGGTCTCTCCCGCGTATACCAGAAATTATTCTGGGCGTTTGGGAAGGACCAGGATACNCCCATAGACTGCGCAAAAGAGAATGGCAGCGGGCCGGAAGATTCCGGCTGAAATCTGTCCTTATTTCCCGTCCTGCCAGAATAGTTTCAGCGGGAAGACGGATCCATCGCTTCAAGCCAGTCCCAGGCCTCTTCCATCCTGTTGATCCGGAAGAACCGGACCGGCATCCCGGTAAAAATCCCGAAGACCTGTACCGTCCAGGTCAGCCACTCGTCCCATGAATCATCCGCAACGATCGCGATCCGTTCGAACTTCGAGAACAGGGCCAGTTCCTGAATTCTTCCCAGGCTTCTTCGGGTTTCCAGCCCCCGAAATATTCCACCCGGATGAGCAGCCGGATAGTCTTATAATTTTCAAGAGCCCGTTCCAGTTCCGGGATCAGGTTGTCGGTGTAGTCTTCTTCGCTTGAGTTTTCCCGACATGCGGAACGCCATGATATTTCCCCGGGCTGCTGGTTTTTCTATCATGGGCCTCTCTGCATCAGGACGATTCGTAATTGTTTTTTCGGCAACCAAAATTTGAAATGAGTTTTGGATACTATTTTGCCGGGTAGCTGCATTTGCCTCTGCCGGCTAATCTTGCGTATGCCTGGTTTTACCCGTGCCGGTGCCTCCCGAAAGCCAGTCGAAGGTTCAGGTCCCGCTCCATCACGACCAGTGCCAGGGCATCGTTCAAGCTGGTCGCATATTTTCCTGCCAGCGCAGCACTCTCCCATTAATCATCCGTGGTCCGTTTACCCCTCACCGCCAAAGCGGTATTTTTCTTCCGGAACCAGGATTTCAAAACGGGTACCCCTGCCCGGTTCACCGTTCTCCGTAATCGTGATCCCGGTAATCCCGAGTATCTCCCGTGCAAGGAAGAGACCCATGCCCCGGTGCTTTGCGGATCTGCGGGTAAATATGCTCTCTTTTTCCCTGGCCGGGATACCTGCGCCATTATCCTCCAGGATCAGCAGGAGCCCGCCGGGCACTTCCTGGAAGGAGGCGGAGAACGCTGTTGCATTGGAGCTGTAGAGCAGGGTATTTTCAACGATATTGAACAGGACTTTTTCAAGCAGGGGATCGGCATAGACCTCCAGGGTGCCAAGCTGCATATTCCGGGTCATGTTCAGAGGGGGCAGGTGCGAAACCGCATACAGGAATACCCGGCTGACATTCTGCCACTGCGGCGGGCTGATACCCATCTGCTGGTAGTTGCCCGCGAAGTTCAGGGAACCTTCAATACCCCGGACGATTGCTTTTTCCTTTTCGATAAACCCCCGTGCGGCCGGGCCTTGGATCTTGTCCTTCTCCAGCTCGAGAAAACCATTGAGGGAAAATATTGCATTCCTGATGTCTTCGAACGTAACGGAATTCAGAAGGTTCAGCTTCCGCCGGGCCTGGGATAACGCCTGCTGGCTTTGGGACAGTTCCTCATAGTTGTGCCTGAGCTCCTCCTCTGCGGAAGTCAGTTGTCCGTATGCGACCCGCAGTTCCTCATTCTTGCGGATCATCTCATTTTCAGCCTGTTTCCGCGCAGTAATATCCCGCACGTTGACCTGCACCTGGAGGGTCCGGTCAACAAGGTATATTTCGGTATCAAAATGGCGGCCCGTTCGTGATTCGAGCGGGATATCCGGGAAGAAGGCAAACCCGTATTCCGCGAGCCGCTGTTGTGCGGCCCGGAAATCCCCTGCATCTTTCAAAAGACCGAGTTCCTCGAACTGCATCCCGCTGATCTCATCAGCGTGAAATCCCAGGATTTCCGCAAGAGCCGGGTTGGCCTTGAGAATTTTCCAGGTTTCTTTGTCGATCAGCAGAAGCCCGTCCTTTGCTGTCTCAAACGTTCTTCGGAAACGCAGCTCCGAGCTTGCAAGGGCCTCTTCTGCCTTCCTCCGGGCCGTGACATCGATCCCGATTGCCACGAAACGCGCCGGAACGCCGGGCTCGTCGCTGATAGCCCGGGTATTCCATGATATCATTTTTTGTTCGCCGCTTTTTGCCCGGATGGTTGTCTCGAAATTTTCCAGGAATTTTTTCTCGCTGATGATCTTCGCGATAGTACCGGTTATTTTTTTGCGGGATTCTCTGTCCGGATACATCAGTTTCCAGATGGTGTTTTTTCCGGTGACTTCTCCGGAAGAATAACCGCTGATCGCTTCTGCCGCGTCATTCCATACAAGGATCTTCCCGGTTGCGTCCATCACTGCGAGCAGGACGTTTGCGTTCGAGATGATACTCTCGTTGAACCGGCTGATGGTCCTGAGTTCCTGCTGTTTTTTATCAAGCTCGATCGAGAGCCATGCGGTCACTGCCGCAACCCCGATAAACGACAGGACCCGCAGAAGAGCATTGATCATCTCGCCTGCTTCGGAGAACTGGAAAAATGCCACCATCGCCAGGTACAGCAGGCTGAGCACGGAGGAATAAAGGACTCCACGGGCACGGTACCGGTGGGCCAGAAGGATGATGGGGAAATAATAGAGGTGCATGAATACCGTGGTGATCCCCAGTGCAAGGCAGTAGAACGTGAAGAGGAGTATAAGACTGCTTACAGCGACGAGGATCATGTCCAAGGGCCGGTTGTTCCGTTGAGATGCCTCTTCCATGGGCAGCGAAATTCCGGGGTTCATGGGAGTCCTCGAAGGGTTGTATGAGGATAACCCTGTTGCTTTTATAAAAGAATGATCATGGTACCATTCCCGGTCTTCCGCAACCGTCATTCAGAGGTTCCGGTCCACTATTGTATTCCTTCGTCAACGGAAGAGCAGGTGCCATTGAATTCCGTCAGGCTGTGGAGTTCCTGCCAGGGACTGAAGTGACTGCAAAGAAAAAAGATATCGGGGATTCAGAAATCCGTCATAACCCTGAACTGGTCGATCTCTTCCCGGTCCAGCTGTTCTAAGAACTCGTCCGCTGCATGCCCGACATCCTTCGAGGCAGTGATTGCTCGGCCGACGACGAGGATATCAGCACCTGCCTTAAGGGCATCCTTGACAACATTCACCCGCACGCCGCCGGCTGTCGCGACGAGCAGTTTCCCGCCGGCCGCCTTTTTGAGGGCCGCGATGTCGCCCCAGGCATGGGCAGTGTCCTCGGTGTCGATTGCACGGTGGAGTTCCACGATGTCCGGCTTGGCCTTGAGGCTCTGGATGACCTTGACCGGGTTCTGGACGTTCAGCATATCGACAACGGAGTAAATACCGACTTTCCTTGCCTCGGCAATAGCCTTCTCCATGGTGGAGGCCGGGGCGAGACCGGAGATAACGACAGCGTCAGCGGTTGCATCGGCTGCCATGCGGGCCTCGAGGTTGCCGGTGTCGAGGATCTTGAGGTCGGCGATGATGAATGCATTGGGGCGGAACTTGCGGATCTCGGAGAGGACCGAGAGCCCGAACTTCTTGATGAGCGGGGTGCCGGCCTCGATGATGAGGTGGTCGTTCTCGGGGAGTGCCTGGAGGACGGATGCTACCTTGTTCATATCCACGAGGTCGAGGGCGACCTGCAGGTACGGCGGGTCCCAGAGGCGCTGGACTTTGAAGCCCATGATCGCGTGGGCTGCACGGTCCTTCTCGTACACGAGGGTCTTGGCATCGGGGAACCCGGCCATGGCACGGTTGATGGACAGCTTGGTTGCGCCGTAGTTGTAGCGGTAGAGCTTGTTGTAGTCCTTTGCATCGGGGTGGACGAACGCCGAGCAGAGGATAGCGATCTTCTCGATGTCGACACCGGCAAAGACGCCTTCGTCAACGCAGTCCGCGACAGCTTTTGCAACCGCTGCCTGCACGGGGCCGAACATCTCGTTGACCTGGTGCATGTCTTTCAGGGTGACCTTCGGGATTACGAGGGTCACCGGCTTGGTCAGCAGGTTCGGGCGGACAACCGCGAGGAGCGGGGTGTGGCCTGCCGAGAGCTGCGAGATCGCGTTTGCAAAGGCCGTGCCGATCGGGCCTTCCTTCTCGCCCATCAAAAGGTCGATGTGCGCCAGTTCTGCGCCATCGCCAACAAGTGCTTCTCCAACTAAATACATGGAACTCTCCGTTTGTTGTGTAGTATGTGCCTGCAATATATGATAAAGTTACCAAAACGCGGGCGGGTCGTGCAGCAGGCCGGATTGAAACCCAGGTTTCCCAGCAGTGAAGATCCCGTCAATAATAAACGCAGGAATTGGTTTCAAAGATTGCATCCGGTTTATACGAGAGACTGTTGCCAGTAAGGAAATCCGGCTCTGAAATAATGAAGTATGCAGCAGATAACAAAGAGGGCTCCCCGCCTCAGGGTTTCTCCGAAGCACGGCGGGGCATGTTTGTTTTATCCAGCTCAATTTTTTTCTCACCGTCATCGATCCGCCGCGGAGGCGTCCCTTCGGGGGCGGCGGTGTTCATCGTAAAGGGGGTATGGGGGTCGCAACCCCCATCAATGAACATGAATAGCAATAGTTTCCGGAGAGATCTTTTCATTTCGGTAATGATCTGATTGTCTGTCATTCAGGTTGACCCTTGATCACTTCAACCCCTTCGCATCCCGTTCTGCAAAGACCTCTTTTGCCGCTGCCATGCCGTTCAGCGCTGCCGGGAACCCGGCATAGACCGCCATCATCATGATGATCTCGACCACTTCTTCCCGGGTGACCCCGACATTAAGGGCGCCGTTGATGTGGACACGGAGCTGCGGGGCGGCATTCCCCAGGGCGCAGAGAGCAGCGACCACCGCGATCTCCCGTGACCGCAGGTCGAGCCCGGGGCGGCTGTAGATATCCCCGAACGGGAACTCGATCGTGTACCGCCCGAGATCGGGGGCGATGTCCTTCAGGCTCTCAATGACTTTGGTGCCGGCTTCGCCGTCAACTTCCTGCAGTTTCTTCCACCCGCGTTCAAAACGTTCGCTCTCCATGATCATGGATATACAAGACCGGGGAATAAAAGCGGTGGCTGGCTCAAGTGCAGAAACTGAGGCGGGAGAGGACCTCCCTGGCCGGACGCGGCATCAATTCCAGCGGGGGTATGAAAGGGGGAACCATCGTAACCGACCGGACTTTCACCGACTTCCACGGGTTTTTTGAAGTACGATTGCGTTGACCGGAAGAATTTTTGTTTTCTTGAAATCCCTAGAGTTTAATGATCGGAATTTCCCCGTTTACGATGGTGGGAATCACCTTATCGAGATTCTTGAGTGGGACCGTATTCCACCCCAGCCAGTAGCCGCCGATGTCCTGCATAAGCTGGGTAAATTTCCTGAAGTCAAGAGGCTTGACCACATAGCTGTTTGCATGGTATTCATAGGACCTGGCAATGTCAGTCTCTACATCGGAGCTGGTAAGAATAACCGTCGGGATCTGCATAAGTTCGGGGGTTTCCTTAATTTTTTTAAGAACTTCGAGGCCATCCACTTTCGGGAGACGTAAATCCAGGAGGATCAGGTTAGGACGGGGGCTTGACTTCAGCTTCTCATAAGGACCGCGATGAAACAGGAAGTCCAGCGCTTTTTCCCCGTTATTGGCGTGATAGATGATATTTGCTACACGGTAATCTTCCAGGCTTCGCAAAATAAGTTCTACATGGGCTTCGTTATCTTCAACCAGAAGAATGACCAGCGGTTCGCCCGTGAGGTTTGCCATATATATCCCCCCTCGTATCGTATGATTTTTATAGTTGTTGATATTGACAACTTGTAATTGGTTTTTTTCTGGTTTCCTTCGGAATTCTGCTCTACACCAGCAGCCGTCCGGACATAATATGCACCGCATGCCCGCCGAGGAGGACGCGGTCGCCCTGAAGGGTGACTCTTACGCTCCCGCCCCGGGCCGAGCACTGGAACCCGTCGAGTACGGTCAGGTTGAGTTTCGCTCCCCAGTAGGGCCCGAGGCAGCAATGGGCCGATCCCGTAACCGGATCTTCCGGCACGCCAACCGCGGGCGCAAAGAAGCGGGACACGAAATCGAAATGCGGGAGGTCGGAGGCCGCAGTAATAATGATGCCCCGGGCCGGGAGAGCCGCAAGGGCAGCCATGTCGGGCTCGAGGGTGCAGACATCTGCAGCTGATGGGAGCTCGGCGAGGATATCGAAGCGGTTCCTGCCGACAAAGAGCGGGAAGAGACCGAGGGCCTGGTCCAGGCCGGGGACCACTGATGGCCCGGTGACCGGCTCGGCCGGGAAGTCAAGGGTGATCCAGTCCCCATCCTTACGGGCAGTCAAAGGACCCGAAAGCGTCTCGAACGCGATGGTGGATCCCGCTTTCTCGCGGCCGGTGGTCCAGAGCGTGGAAGCGGCGGCAAGGGTAGCGTGGCCGCAGAGGTCGACCTCCTGCTCCGGGGTGAACCACCGCAGGTTCCAGCTGCCCGGGAGGGGGTCAAGAAACGCGGTCTCGGAATGTTTCATCTCGGCGGCGACCTGCTGCATCCAGGCCGGGTCCGCTGGTTTATCCAGGATGCAGACCGCGGCGGTGTTCCCGCGGAACGGGGAACCGGTAAAGGCATCGACGAGGTGCAGTTCTCCATGCATGCAAGGGAGATTGTATCCTGGAGCGATAAAGGATCGGACGGGTGCAATTTTGTAACAAGCAGCAGGCAACGTAAAAAATGATTGACTCCTTTACCATGGAGCAAGCCTCCATCAGACCTGATAAATCGTGGAGGGGTTCAGGAATGGAGCCCCCTTGCGTCGCCCTGCCCC